>Ga0335071_10006189_pt1 | contig 12355 bp, 11 predicted proteins | sample Lox_Sample_15_FD_206724 | JGI IMG/M metagenome (GOLD analysis project Ga0335071, IMG submission 206724) | Soil microbial communities from Loxahatchee National Wildlife Refuge, Florida, United States - Lox_Sample_1.5 | ecosystem: Environmental > Terrestrial > Soil > Wetlands | place: USA...
CCGGCCCGCCCTGCGCGCCCTGGCCGGGCTGCCCGGCGACGGGCGGGTCCACTGCTTTGCCCGCCTCTCGGTGGGGCAGGAGATGCCCCCCGGACTGACCGTCTATCTCCGGGTCCGGATCGAGGCCCGGCCCGGCGCAGGGCCCGGGCTGCCCTGGGCGGTGCCGCTGCGCACCCAGCGCAGCGGGGATCTCGCCTCGCTGGCCGGCGCCGATGCCCTGGCCGTCCTCCCCGCCGGCCGGCCGCGGCTGCGCCGGGGCACGGTCGTCGAGGCGATCCTGCTGCGCGCGCCGGCGCGTTCCGCTCTCTCTCACGACCCGTGAATTCGGTACGCTCCACCGGCGGTGGACCTGCCCCGCGGTGGGCGGCGGGCGCACGAGGTCTCTCAGAACCCCGGCCCGCGCTCGCCCCTCGCCTTGACGTTTCAGTGGGGGCGATGGGCCATCGGGCCGGGGCGACCCACGGCGTCGTGCTCCACCCCGGTCCATGGTCAGATAATCACGGGACACCGGCTGCGTAGCCTTCTCCGCTCTCGAAGTGCTATGCCTCTCAGTGCGTGCGGGACTCGAAGTGAGCGTCCCGACCAATCACCCACCGTGACATCGTAGGAGCAAGCAACCATGGCCGGTCTCGCCGATAAGTTCGCAGTGAACCTCAAGAGCGAGCGACTCCGCCGCAAGCTCTCCCAGGAAGCGCTCGCCGCCAAGGCGGGCCTCTCCGTCTCGTACATCTCCATGCTCGAGCGCGGGCAGCGCACCCCGCCGCTGGACACTCTCGAGTCCCTGGCCAAGGCGCTGGCCGTCTCCCCCACCTCGCTCCTCTCCTAGTCGGCCCCCGGGGGCGCGGCGCCCGCTCGGGCTGCCGCGCCTCCCCCTCTCCCCCCCCCTCGCCCCCCCGCCATCCCCTGGCCCGCCGGCGCGGGCCTTGAGCCCGGCGCGTGCGCTCGCCGCGAGGTTGGCTTATCCTCCGCTCCCAGCCGGCGCCCCCCTGGCGCCGGCGCCGGCCCAAAGGAGGGCGGATGGCAAGGACGGTCCTCTGCAAGAAGCTGGGGCGGGAGCTGCCCGGCCTCACCCAAAAGCCGTTCCCCAACGAGTTGGGCCAGCGCATCTACGATGGAATCTCCCAGGAGGCCTGGGGGATGTGGCTGGAACACTTCAAGCTCATCCTGAACGAGTACCGGCTCTCCCCGGCCGACCCCCGCACCAGCGAGATCCTCTACCAGCAGGCGGAGCAGTTCCTCTTCGGCCAGCCAGCACAGCAGCCACCCGACTACCGGCCGCCCCCGGCCAAGGACTAGCCCGCCCCTGCCGCCCAAGGCGGCGGGAGGGGCCGGTCGCGACGCCCCGCATCGGGGCTCTTCGGCCGCTCCACCGTCCGGACCCGCCCCGCTTCCCACCCCCCTCCCGGCCCGGATGCGCCGGTCCGGACCCGACCCTTGCCCCGGGTCCGGGCCCGTGCGATCTTCCCCCCCCAACTTTTCATTCCACCCGCGCAGCCAGGGAGGCTCAAGGCGATGGCCGTCATCGATTTCGGCGGAGTCAAGGAAGAGGTGGTCACCCGCGACGAGTTCCCGATGGAGAAGGCCCGCGAGGTCCTGAAGGACGAGACCATCGCCGTCGTCGGCTACGGCGTGCAGGGGCCGGCCCAGGCCCTCAACATGAAGGACAACGGGTTCCGCGTCGTGGTCGGCCAGGCACGCCAGTTCGAGCGGGACTGGAACCGGGCCGTGGACGACGGCTGGGTGCCGGGCGAGACCCTCTTCGACATGGAGGAGGCGGCCCGCCGCGGATCCATCGTCCAGATGCTGGTCTCCGACGCCGCCCAGCGAGCCATCTGGCCCAAGATCAAGAAGTGCCTGGCGCCGGGCAAGGCGCTCTACTTCTCCCATGGCTTCTCCATCGTCTACAAGGACCAGACCCGGGTCATCCCGCCCAAGAACGTGGACGTGATCATGGTGGCCCCCAAGGGCTCGGGCCTCAACGTGCGCCGGAACTTCCTCTCCGGCGCCGGCATCAATTCGAGCTTCGCCGTCGCCCAGGACTTCACCGGCCGCGCCCGTGAGCGCTGCCTGGCGGTGGGCATCGCCATCGGCTCCGGCTACCTCTTCCCCACCACCTTCCAGCAGGAGGTCTACAGCGACCTCACCGGCGAGCGCGGCGTGCTCATGGGCGCCCTGGCCGGCCTCATGGACGCACAGTACGAGGTGCTGCGCAAGAACGGGCACAGCCCCAGCGAGGCCTTCAACGAGACGGTGGAGGAGCTCACCGAGAGCCTCATCCGGCTCGTGGGCGAGAACGGGATGGACTGGATGTACTCCAACTGCTCCGCCACCGCCCAGCGCGGCGCCCTCGACTGGCGCCCCCGCTTCAAGGAGGCGGTGCTCCCCGTCTTCAAGCTCCTCTACCGGCGGGTGGCGAGCGGCAAGGAAACCGCCCGGGTCCTCAAGGCCTGCGGGGCCAAGAACTACCAGGAGGTCCTGCGGAAGGAGCTGAAGGAGCTGGGCGAGTCCGAGATCTGGGCCGCGGGCAAGGCCACCCGCGCCCTGCGGCCCAAGGAACCGGCCCGGGCGATCTCCGGCAGCGTGAAGGGCGTCCGCGGGCGCGGGGAGAACTAGGCCGTCCGGCGGCACCCCCGCGCCCCGGGGCCCCCCCCCGGCCGCCACCTGGGCGGGGCCGCCCCGGAGGTCCGCGTGCGGGTCCTCATCATCGGCGGCAATCGCTTCGTCGGGCGCAGCCTGGCCTCGCGGCTCTTGGCCAGCGGCCAGGCGGTGACGCTCCTCAACCGCGGACGGCTCGCCGACCCATTCGGCGATCGGGTGGAGCGGCTCGTCTGCGATCGTACCTCGCCCGAGCTGGAGCGGGTCCTCCTTCGCCGCACCTTCGACGCGGTGGTCGACCTGGCCGCGTTCACCGGCGAGGACGGACGCCGAGCGGCGGCCCTGCTCCGCGATCGCGCCGGCCACTACCTCATGGTCTCCACCGGACAGGTCTACCTGGTACGGGAGAGCTGCCCCCGGCCGGCCCGGGAGGAGGACTACCACGGACCCTTGATGCGCTGCCCCACCGACCCGGCCGACCTGGCGGAATGGGAGTACGGGATGGGCAAGCGCGCCTGCGAGGACGCGCTGGCCGCGGCCGGCCGGGATGGACTCCCCGAGACGAGGGTGCGCATCCCCATGGTCAACGGCCCGCTCGATTACTTCCGCCGCATCGAGAGCTACCTGTGGCGACTCGTGGACGGCGGACCCATGATCGTCCCCGACGGCGGCACCCACCGGCTGCGTCACGTCGACGGGAGCGAGGTGGCGCGGTTCATCGAGCTCCTCCTCGGCCGGAAGGAGGCGATGGGTCGGGCCTTCAACCTGGCCCAGGAGGAGACGCCCACCCTCTTCGAGCTCGTCACCGCGCTCCGCGACCTGACCGGCAGCCGGGCGCCCCTCCTTTCCCTGCCCACCTCGGCCCTCCGCGCCGCGGGGCTCGATCCGCTCGGCGTCTCCCCCTTCAGCGGCCGCTGGATGTCCTTCCTCGACCCCTCCCGCGCCCGCGACGAGATGGGCTTCTTCCACGCCCCGCTCGCAACGTGCCTCGCCGGGGTGGTGGGGAGCTTCTTCGCCCAAATGCCGGCCGATCGCCCCAAAGGCTATGAGCGCCGCACCGAGGAGCTTTCGCTCGCCCGGGCCCACCGCGGCCCCCACTCGTAGTCGAACTCGCCACCCGCACGGGAGCGCCGCCTTCCCCGGAACGACGACCGGAAGGACGTCATCCTCCGGCCGGCAGTCCCCTTCGACGGAAGGGTCCCCAGGTCACGCGACCCCCGGGCCCCGTCAAGCCCGCACCGGGTCCCTTGGCAAGAACGCAGTGAGCAACCCCAGGGCGGGAAGGAGGGCGCAAAGCCGGTACACCGTCTCGATCCCAGCCTGATCGGCCACCCGGCCCAGCAGGGCCGCTCCCAGCCCGCCGACCCCGAAGGCGAGGCCGAAGAACAGCCCGGCCACGGTGCCCACCCGCCCGGGCAGCAGCTCCTGCGCGTAGACCACGATGGCCGAGAAGGCCGAGGAGAGCACGAGCCCGATGATCACCGTCAGCACCGCCGTGAAGAAGAGATTGGCGTAGGGCATGAGCAGGGTGAAGGGCAGCACCCCCAGGATCGAGACCCAGATCACCACCCGCCGCCCCACCCGGTCGCCGATGGGGCCGCCGGCGAAGGTCCCCACCGCCACCGCCCCGAGGAAGAGGAAGAGGAGAAGCTGCGCCGAGCGGACCGAGACGTGGAAGCGCTCGATGAGGAAGAAGGTGTAGTAGCTCGTCAGGCTGCTCAGGTAGAGGTACTTGGAGACGACCAAGACGACGAGCACCGCCACCGCCGTGACCACCCGCGCTCGCGGGATCCCGCGAACCCCGACCTCACCCCTGCTGCCGGCCACCCTCCGCCCGGCGTACCAGCGCCCCACCGCGGCCAAAACCAGTGCCGCAGCCAGCGCCGCTGGCGCACACCAGGCCAGGCTGCGCTGGCCGAAGGGCAGGATGATCAGCGCCGCGAGCAGCGGGCCCAGCGCCGACCCAGCGTTCCCGCCCACCTGGAACGAAGACTGGGCCAGGCCGTAGCGCCCTCCCGAGGCCATTCGCGCCACTCGCGACGACTCCGGGTGGAACACGGCCGAACCGATGCCCACGCAGGCCACCGCCGCCAGGACGAACAGATAGCTGGGCGCCGCCGAGAGCAGCAAGAGCCCGCTGAAGGTGAAGCACATTCCGAGCGCCAGCGAGTAGGGCAGCGAACGACGGTCGGTGTAGAGGCCCACGAGCGGCTGGAGCAGCGAGGCGGTGAGCTGGGAAGCGAGGGTGATGAGGCCGATCTGGCCGAAGTCCAGGCCGTAGCTCGCCTTCAAGATGGGATACACGGCCGGGATCACCGACTGCAGGCCGTCGTTCAGGAAGTGACAGAAGCTCACGGCCGCCAGGACCGGGTAGACCGTCGTCCCCGCTCCGGGGCGGGAGGCCACCGCCCCGCCCCGCACCAGCCCCCGCCCCGCAGTCGCCTCCGCCATCCAGCCCGCTCCTCTCCGAGCGGCGCGCGCTCGAACTGCCCAATTTACCGGCCATCCCTCGGGACCGCCACCGGCCCATCGTCGCGCCCGCATCGTCGAAGGGAAATACAGCCCTGGACCATCCGGGACGGGCGCGTGGCAAGGGGTTCTTGCATCCTTGGCCGCGACCACCCGAACAACGCGAGGAGCCGACCGTGGCAGAGCCGAACTTCACACCCGGGATGTTTGTTTGGCGCGAACTCGCCACCGCCGACGTCGATCGCGTCCGCCGCTTCTATGGTGAGCTGTTCGGCTGGAGCTGGAAAGGGGAGTCGGGGGGACCCTCCGGGACCTACTGGCTCGCCTCGCGCGGTGAGCGCCAGGTCGGAGGGGCATTCCAGAAGCCGCCCCCCATGGCCCTGCCCTCGTTCTGGTCGAGCTACATCCTCGTCGACAGCGTGGACGAGGCTACCACCCGCTGCCGGGACGCCGGCGGCAGCGTGCACCGGCCGCCCGCCGACATCCCGAACGTGGGGCGGTTTGCGGTGCTCGCCGATCGCTGGGGCGCCGTGATCCAGGCGTTCCGCCCCCTGCCCGGTGAGAGCGCGCCGCCATCCCGCCCCGAGGCGGGCACCTTCTGCTGGGAAACCCTGGTCACCCCGGAACCCTCGGCCGCTGCTGCCTTTTACGGCAAGGTGTACGGCCTCGGCACGACCAAGGGGCCGAACGGAGAGGCGACGGTACTCACCGCCGGGGCGGTTCAAGTGGCGGACATCCAGGCGACCCGCCCGGGCGCCCCATCCTACTGGATGACCTACGTAGAGGTGGAGAGCGCGGAACGCTCCCGCGACCGCGCGGTCCAGCTCGGCGGCAAGGTGCTCGTGCCGCGCATCGAGGTGACAGGAGTGGGAACGGTGGCCGCCATCGCCGATCCCACCGGCGCCGCCTTGGGGCTGTTTGAGCCCGGATGACGACAGGCGGATCGCCTGGAGGCCTGGGCCGGCCCGACCTCCCTCCACCCCTCCCCGCACGAGCGGCTTTCCGCTCGGCACCGACCAAACGTGGAAAACCGAGCCGCCGGGGAGATGGCAACGGAAGACCCGGCCGAACGGAACCCTCGGCCGGATGCACCGCTCGGCGCTCGCCCGCGCCGATGATGCCCGGGATGCAGCCGCCTCGGCCGATCGGTGCCCGGGACGGAACCACCCGCCGGTCCGCCTCGTGACCGTGGGCCGGCTGGGCGAGATCGGCGACGGTCCCCTCGCGAAAGAGTTGCGTTCGCGAGTGGTCATGCTCGGCCTCGGCTGCCTCGTCGATCCTCGGCCCTGGCTGCCCCGGAGGGCTGCATGGAGCTTCCTCGTCGCTCACTCGGGCGGAACCCCTCCGCTCGCGAGGACCTTCCCCTCCCCCACCTGCCAGCGCGAGCTGGTACAGCGGGTAGCGAGCTGAACGTCGTGGGTCACGAGCAACAGCCCGCCCGGGTACGCCGCCAGCGCCTCCTCTAGCCGCTCCACCGTGGGGAGGTCGAGGTGATTGGTCGGCTCGTCGAGGAGCAGAGCCCAGGCGTGTCGGCCCATCCCCAGCGCCAGAAGGAGCTTGCGCGCCTCGCCCGGTGACGGATCGGCTGAGGCGAGGAGCCGAGCCGGATCCGTCCCGAGCGCGGCGACGAGCGAGAGAACCCGGCCGCGCACCTCCCCGGAAAGCCCCCGGACCTCGCCCAAGAGCCGGACCCCTTCCCCCGCCGGCAGCTCCTGCGGGAGGTGGAGGAGGCGTTCCCGCGGAAGGGCGGAGCGCTCGAGAAGCGCGGTGAGCAGGGTGGTCTTGCCGGCACCGTTCGCGCCCTCTAGCCAGACGCGGTCCTCGCGCCGAAGCCGGAGGTGGACGTCCCGCAAGAGCGGCGCCGGTCCGGCCCGGAGCTCGTCGGTGTCGAGGGACAGCAGCACTGGCCTTGGGGCGCGCTCGAAGCCGAGGAAGACGCCCCGGCCCAGCTCCCGCAATGGCGGCGCCTCCGAGAGGGCCCCCCGGGCGTCGTCGGCCGCGCTGAGCAGGCGGTGCACCTTGGCACCACGCTTGTTCTCCACCCGGTTGCCCTTGAGGCCGGCGCGTCGCGTCCACGCTCGCTCGGCGCTCTCCACCTGCCTTTGCGCTTCCACGAGCTGCCTCCGGATCCGGCGGGCCTCGGCCTGCGCCGCGATGCGGCGGCCCCAGGCGGCCTGCCTCTCCCCGTCCCATAGCCGGTGCGCCTCTCGCAGGCCGACCGGATACGAGCGCAGCTCGGCCCGGTGCAGGCGCAGGGTGCGCGTCGCCAGCGCCTCGAGCAGCCCCCGGTCGTGCGACACGAGCACGCCGGCGCCGCGGAATCCGCGCAGCGCGGCCAATAGGAGCGCCCGCCCGGCACCGTCGAGGTGGTTCGTGGGCTCGTCGAGCAGCAGCACCTCCGGCTCGGCGTACAGCGCCCCTCCGATCTGCCAGCGCTTCCGCTCGCCCGGCGAGAGCGTGTCCCAGCGGGCAAGCGCAGACGGATCGAGACCGAGCGTTCCCCGCAGCTTTCGTGCCGGCCCCTCCCCGGAGGCGGCCAGCGCCCCGACGGTCGCGCCGGGCACTTCCACCGTCTGCGAGCAGAGAATGGTCCTGGCACCCGCCGGATCGAGGCGCACACGCCCGGCGATGGGGTCGAGCTCACCGGCCACGAGCCGGAGGAGGGTGGTCTTGCCGGCGCCGTTCTCGCCGACCAGGGCGGTCCACCCGGGCGGGATGTGCACGTCGGCAGCGTCGAGGATGGGCTCGGCATCGACGTAGGCGAACGTGAGCCGGTCGAGGCGAATCGAGGGCATGGAGCGCTCCGGAGGAACGAGGCCGGCCGCCGGCCGGCGGGCACACCCGGTCGCCGGAGACCCGGCGCCGGGGCATTCGTCTCAAGAGCGGTTCGTCATCGTGGCACCAAGGGCGGTGCACAGGTCGTCTACCGCAGCCGGACCGTGCAGATCAAGGCCTTCGTCCTCTCGCCCGACCGGCGATCGCAATCGCTATTCGCCAGTGCTCAGGCTGGCAGCCCACTGCATCGGCACGCGCCGGATGATCCGCCTCGCACCAGATCCCGGCGGCGTCGCCGGAGGACCCCCGAGCTCACCGAGCTTCGTGCGCATCGTTCTGGGGAGGTGGGCCGTGATCGGGCCGCCCGGTGGGACAACGCGACCAGGCTTGCTCGGGCTCCCGAAGCGACGCTGGAGGTACACGACGCGACGCTGGGGCCGCACCGCCCAATCAAGACTGGAGAGAGAAGCAGCCAAGCAGAGTGCCCACGCGGCTCGCGCGTAGCACGCACACATGCATGAAGCCCAGGAAGCGCGCATAGGACGAAACGGAGCTCGGCTCGAGCCGAGCACGCCACTGCCGCATCTACGCTTCCGAGCGTAGGTACCGGCTTTCTTTCGCATTCTGGACGGCGGCTGCCACTCACTGCGAACTTTATCAGCGAAGCTCGACGTGATGAGGCCGGAGTGGCCGACCCCAAAGTGCTCGCGCCCGCCGTGGTGATCCGGTCGTGGCCGCTGTACGCGTCCGCTACCAGCTTGCCGTCCGTCTCGGCCAGCACCTCGACCAGAGTCTCGCCGGAACGGACCGGGGAGAACACGCAGGCGATGAAATCGCGCTCAACGAACCTACGGACATACTGGCGGGGTCGACTGAGGATCTCCCGCCTATCACCATCCTCGCACCTTCGGTACGGACCCCTTGGCAACCACCTCGCCCGAGAGCAGCCGCTCGAGTTCGTCCGGGTCCGGCGGCTTCGCCACGTGAGCGTCGAAGCCCGCCTCCAGCGCCCGCCGGACGTCCTCCGCCTGGGCGTAGCCGGATATGGCGATCAGTTGCACGCCCGGGCGGTTGCGTGCCCGGATCGCTCTGGCGAGTTCGTACCCGCTCATCCCCGGTAACCCGATGTCGCAGAGCACCACATCGGGCGAGGCGGTCTCCAGCGCAGCCAGCGCGCTGACGCCGTCGAATGCGACCTCGACGAGGTGGCCTTGCAGACGAAGGAGGTCCGCCAGGGTCTCTGCGGCGTCCCTATGGTCGTCCACCACCAGGACGCGCCGGGCCTCGGCGGCCGGTCTCTCCCGGGTGCCCCCACCCGAAGGTCCTGTGAACGCGACACGTGCCGGAAGCCAGACGACGAACTCCGCACCCTTCCCGAGGCCGGCGCTCTCGGCGCGGATCTCGCCGCCGTGGAGGTCGACGATCCCCTTCACGAGCGCGAGCCCAAGGCCCAGGCCTCCCTCGCTGCGGGCCAAGGTCCGCTCCCCCTGTACGAACGGTTGAAAGAGGGTCGGTAGCACGGCGGGGTCGATCCCGGCGCCGGTGTCTCGCACGCGCAACTCCGCCAAGCCGTTCTCCCCGCGAAGCGAGAGGACGATTTCACCGCCGGAGGGCGTGAACTTGGCTGCGTTGTGGACGAGGTTCGTGACCACCTGGTCCACGCGGGTGATGTCGGCGTCCATCCAGATGGCGGATTTCGGCAACTCCATCCGGAATGCGATCCCGCGCGCGGCGATGGCGACCCGGAAGTCCTCGGCGGCGCGCACGACCGTGTCGCACAGATCGAACTGCGACCGTTCCAGCGAGATCCTTCCACGCGAGATCCGGGCGACGTCAAGCAGGTCGTCGACCAACCGGGCGAGATGCTCGCTCTGCCGGCGCAGCACGCCCCGTGCGCGCGCCGCCTGCTCGCTAACGGGATCAGCCCGCTCGAGGATGTGAGCGGCGTTGCGGAGGGGAGCGAGCGGGTTTCGCAACTCGTGGCCGAGCACGGCGATGAATTCGTCCTTCCGGCGGTCGGTCTCCAGGGGGCGGTCGTTCGCAACCCGCAACGCTTCTTCGGCGCGCTTGCGCTCGGTGATGTTCTGGGTGATCCCGACGAGGCGAACCGTTCTGCCCGACTCGTCCGTGAGCGCGCGGCCCCGCTCCTCGAGCCAGACGACCTCTCCGTCGCCCACCTGGCGGTACACGCTGACGTAACTACCAGCGTTCGCGACTGCGTCGTCCACGAGTGCGCGGTGCGCTTCGACGTCATCCGGGTGAATGAGGCCATACCCCTCGTCGCTGTTCCGGTGGATGCGCCCGGACGGCAACGCGAGTACCTCAGGGACGTTCTCCGTCAAGGTGACGCGCTTCGTCGCAGGATCGTACTCCCAGGCGATCATGCGCGCCGCACCGAGCGCCAGCCGCAACCGCGCCTCACTCGCGCCCAGTGCCTCCTGTGTGCGGGTGCGCTCGACCATGTCGGCGGTCTGTCGAGCGAGAAGATCGAGGAAGCGAAGCGCCTGCTCGTCGGGACGATGCGGCTTCCGCCAGTGCGTCGAGATCATCCCCACCACCGCACCCGAGCTGGATACGAGCGGCGTCGACTGGGCCGCGCGGACGCCGGCCCGGAGCTGCACATCGAGTGCGGCCGTGCCGACGAACACAGGACTCGTCGTCACGTCCTCGACCACGACACGCGTCCGCTGCTCCAGTGCCGCGCCGCAAGACGCACCTTTCCCGTCGGCGACGCTCGAGAAGAAGTCCATCCACCATTTTTCGTGACCGCGGTGCGCGACGATGTTGAGTCGACCGGTCGAACGGTCGAGGAGCTGCAGGTTCCCCATGTCGGCGCCGGTGATGGCGATTGCCGTCGCGACGACCTCTTCGAGCACCGCCGCCAGGTCCTCGCGCACAAACGAAGTGCTCAACCGATGCAACCGCGTCATCGCGTCGAGGTCGGTCGCCAACCGTTGCTGCGCCGCCTCAAGCGCTTGTTCGGCGCGCTTCCGGCCGGTGATGTCGACGAACGCTCCCACGGCGCCGCGGGGTAGCCCATCGTTGCCGACGAGCGGTATCGCGTTTCCGAGGAGGTGCCTGACGGTGCCGTCGTCGAACAAGATCGACTGTTCCACGCCGTGCAGGGTCTTCCCCGTACGCGCCGCGACCTGCATCGCAAAATCCTCGGGCCGAACCGCCTTTCCGTCTTGCAGCGCGCGGAAGTTCGTGGGCCGCTCGCCGCTCGGCCCGGTGACGGAAACGTTGCTCCCCTGTGGCGTGCGCAGGACTTCGGCCCCAATCCGGTTCGCGTCGATGCGCGTACACTCTCGGTCGCGCGCTATCCAGACGGCGGCGGGAACGGCGTCCAGTACGGCACGGAGCTCGTCCAGCGCCCGATAGAGGGCCTCCGCACGGATCGCGGAATCGGCAACTGGGCGCGGCTCTGGCGGCGCGGTGTCCCCGACGTCTTGCACGCCAGCAGCATGCCCTCCACACGAAACAACCGCTCGCTCCGGAGGGGGAGGAGGCGCCCGCTCGGGGGTCGTACGATACGCCGCGTGGACCTCGGTCCGGACGTGCTCCGAACGCCCAGCAGAGTCGCGGACAGCCTGCGGACACTTCAAGCTACCGAAAACGAGACGGGCGGCTGGGGTTCTTCCAACCGCCCGTCTTCTCCTGCCATATTGGTGGACCCGACCAGGATCGAACTGGTGACCTCTTGGATGCCATTCGCCACAGGGCCCAAGAATTTCAAGCGTTTGGCTCGAAGTGTGCCGGTAGCGAGAGCCCGATGATCGGGGCGAATCCCGCGCCTGGATCCCAGCCCACGCCCGGCCGCCAGCGCTCCGCCGTGCGGCGCTACAGACCCGGCCCGCGGCCCTTCGGCCCGCCCCAGACCGCGAGCACGATGACCATCTCCTCGGCCTCGCGAACCTCGTAGAACAAAGTAGTTCCGGGTCTTCGGCAGGAGAACTCGGCGCGCCGACTTCCCGCTCCGAGTCGTGTACGTCACGCCTGCAGACGGTAGCGCGGCGATGCGTGCCGCCGCCTCAGCGAGCTCCCGGGCGAAGAGATCGCGAGCGGCCGGGCGGAACTCGCGCCACCAGCCGTCCATCTCGGTCGCCTGGCGTTCGGCCTCGGGCGTGAAGACCAGCTTCATTCCCGGCTCAGCAGCTTCCGGATGACCGCCTCGCCGTCGACGAGCTTCCCCTCGCGCGCCTGGGCCATGCTCAGCTCCAGCGCCGCGTCGAGCCGCGCCCGCTCCTCCGGCGAGAGCTCGTCGCCCTCCGGGACCAAGACCTCGATCTTTTCCCCATCCGGGAGGTCAGTCGGCTCGTCGAGCACCAGGCGGCCGGCCCTCACGTGTGCCTTCAAGGCGCGCATCCGGAGGTGATTCTAGCGCCAGCGACCAACCTCGGCCATGCCTGGCCCAAGACCGCTTTCGCTTCCTCTTGCAGGACCCAGGGGCGATTCGACCGCGCTGCGGATCGATGCTCACCTCCTCGGACAGCGCGGTCTGCTCCAGCATCGTCCG
>Ga0335071_10006193_pt1 | contig 12352 bp, 8 predicted proteins | sample Lox_Sample_15_FD_206724 | JGI IMG/M metagenome (GOLD analysis project Ga0335071, IMG submission 206724) | Soil microbial communities from Loxahatchee National Wildlife Refuge, Florida, United States - Lox_Sample_1.5 | ecosystem: Environmental > Terrestrial > Soil > Wetlands | place: USA: Florida...
AAGGGACCGTGACAAGGCGCGAATGAAATCGGGATTCGTTCCGCAACAGCCTCCAAGAAACAAAGCTCCAGCATCCATCAATGCCGGCGCATGACTGGCGAAGGCCTCCGGCGTCATGTCGTAAACGATCCGGTCGCCGCTCACACGCGGGAGGCCGGCGTTGGGCTTAATCCAGATGGGCCGGTCCGTTGCGCTATGGAGCCTGCGGCAGATGCCCGCGAATCCGTCAATTCCCTTCCCACAATTCGCCCCGATGACATCGGCGCCTTCGCTGGTCAACTCTCTCGCGGCGCGCTCGGGCGTCACTCCGGTGAGCGTTCTGTCATGCTCTTTGCCAGAGTCAAAAACCATGCTTACGACGACGGGAAGGCCCGTGGACTTCGCGGCCCGCAGGGCGATGCAGGCTTCCATCAAGTCGCTCATCGTCTCAATCAGCAGTGCGTCCGGACCAGCCTCGGCCAGAGCCTCCGCTTGTTCCTGGAAGGCTTGCTGGAGTTCCTGTTCGCTGACCTCTTCCGCCATCAGCATCTTCCCGCTTGGCCCCATCGATGCGAAAACCAGGGCGTTGCCCGCTGCCGCATCGCGCGAAATCTCCACTCCGGCGCGATTCAATTGTCTGATCTTTCCCGAAAACCCCTCGCCGCTCATGGCCACACGATTCGCCCGAAACGTATTGGTGAGCACAATCTGGCTCCCCGCCTCCACGTACGAGCGCGCGACTCCGGCCACCTTTTGGGGTTGAGACAAATTCCACAAGTCTCCGAACTCGCCCGGAGCCAGCCCCGTCTTTTGCAGTTCGGTCCCCCACGCTCCATCCGTCAAAATTGGACCGGCCCGAAAAAGCTGCCGTAAGTCTGTCGCCATTGCGGGCGCACTATAGCATGATTTGGCGCGCTAGTCTGTGATTTTGCAACGGTTCGAGCAAACGAAAACAATACCTTGTGGACCATGAAATTTACGCATTCTTGCGAGGCAAAGGGGTATGATTTCCTGTTCGACATTCTTCGCGGAAACAGCTGTAATTCCGCAAATCATAACGATTCGAGAGGACTGCCATGGCGGATCTTAAGAAGCTGTACGAAGCAGTGCTGAATGGAGACAGCAAGTCGGCGGTTGCCATCACAAAGGAAGCCATCGCGGAAAAGATCGATCCTATGGAACTGGTTACCGGTCACATGATCCCCGCGATGGACGAAGTCGGCCGGCGCTTTGAGTGCTCCGAATACTTCGTTCCCGAGCTTCTGCTTTCTGCCCGCGCCATGAAGGGCGCATTGGAACTGATTCGTCCGCTGCTCGCCGCCAGCGGCGTGCAGCCAGTCGGCCGCGTCGTGATCGGCACGGTTAAGGGAGATCTGCACGACATCGGGAAAAATCTGGTGGCATCGATGCTCGAGGGCAGCGGCTTCGAGGTGCACGATCTGGGAACCGATGTGTCCCCCGAAAAGTTCGTTCAGGCGGTGCAGGAACGCAACGCGCAGGTGGTCTGTCTCTCCGCTCTGCTTACCGTCACCATGCCATCCATGAAGACGACAATTACGGCGCTCGAGAATGCCGGTGTCCGAAGCAAGGTCAAGGTGCTGGTGGGGGGCGCTCCCGTCACTTCCCAGTACGCGCAACAGATCGGCGCGGATGGCTTCGGCGAAAACGCGAATACTGCCGTTACCCTGGCGCGCAAGATGGTCGCTCAGGGCGCGCCGCAGGCTTCGGCCTGAGCGCAAAGCGGTTAAAGCAGCGACTCAAGAAAACCGGGGCAACGGGCTGCTAAGTCGTGGCCTTCGACCGCCGGAACTGCCAATCGTCTTCGAAAAGCGAAATGTCTGGATTCTCATGGTAGGGATGCCGTTTGATCTCTTCCAGGTTCAAGTCCGCGCCAATGCCTGGGCCTTCCGGCAATTCGAAATATCCATTCACAATCTTAGGGAATTTCGTCAGTAACTGGCGCTCCCACGGCTCGTTGAACTCTTCAAATGTCTCTTGCAGCCACGAATTGGGCGTCGAGATATCGATGTGCAGGCAAGCCAGCGTGCAGATCGGACCTTGCGCCGCATGAGGGATCACGGTGCCGTAATGCGCGTCCACCATATCCGCAACCTTGCGCGAGCCCAGAATTCCGCCCATATGCAGCGGCTCGATATTGATGATGTCGGCGGCGGCGTGCCGTAGCAACTCCGCCACCTGCTGCTTGGAGGAGAAACTCTCTCCCGTTGCAATCGGGATTTCCAGGCGCTGCGCAACCTCGGCCATGGCGGGGATGTTGTGATGCGGAACAGGTTCCTCAAACCACGCCGGCCGATAGGGCTCCAGGCGCTTGCCGATTCGCACCGCGGTTGACGGCGAGAACCGGGAATGACATTCGATGGCCAGCAGGACATGCGGACCCACCGCCTCGCGCACGGCCGCCACCAGATCGATCGCCAGATCCTCGTCCTGCGGATTCAACCGTGTCATCGCCGATCCGAAGGGATCAAACTTCATGGCGAAGTAGCCGTTTGCCACAACTTCCTTTGCGGCCTTGGCGAAAGCGTCCGGCGTTCTCGGACAGCGGTACCATCCGTTCACATACGCCGGAACACGCTCGTGAACGCGTCCCCCAACCAGGTTGTAAATCGGCTGGTTTAACGCCTTGCCGATTGCGTCCCAGCAGGCGATCTCCAAGGCAGAAATCGCGCACATTTTGATCTGCCCGCCATCGGCGTACACGTGGCGCGTGAGCCGCGTCACGAGGGTTTCCGTCTGAAAAACTTCAAGGCCGATGATAAACGGCTTCATCTCGTGCACTGCAGCTTCTACCGTTTTCGACAGATGTCCCAGCGAGCCTTCACCGATTCCATGAATTCCATCGTCGGTGTCGACGCGGACGAACATCCAGTTCTTCCAGGGATTTCCAACCAGATAGGTGGTGATATCAGTGATCTTCATAAGCGATCCCGAGAAAAGACACGTGCCACTGCAGCCGGTCTTGCAGCCGCCGCTCCGCACCAGGTGTCTTTTGCCCCAAGCTCTGGCACGACTATAAGCCCAAGATCCTCGCCCGTCAATTCGGAACGCATACCGATTATTGACGGACAGGCTTCGCGAGACTACCATTTCGGCCTGATGAACTACTTTCAAAGTCGCATACTTCTTGTCTTCCTCCTGGCATCGTTGGGCCGCGCTCAAAACCAGAACAGCAACATCGCCACTCAGGCCGTATCGGTCTCCGCCTCGGATTCCACCATGCAACACGAAGCGCATAGCGCAGTGGATGGTTCATCCAACTCCTACTGGGAATGCCATGGATCCGCTGCCGCGCCCTGCTGGATCGAAATCGATTGGAAAAATCCGGAGCTCATCCGGGAATTGGTCATACGGCGTTGGGAGCCCCGCCGCGGGTCAAAAGACCTGACTCATCTCAAGGCGGAGTTTTCAGATGGGACCACCTGGCGCGAACTGGTGTCGACTGGCGATGCAAAAGCATCCTTGCCACTGCTGATCTACCTTAAAGTGCCGCAGACCAAGCTGTTGAAGCTGCGCCTGACCGGGCTGGATGGCGACGCGCGGGTGAGGGAGATCGAAACGTATTCCCAGAACACTCCCCCCTGGATGGATGTCCGGGGAGACGCTCGCGGGGACGCCATCGGTGTTGTGACCGACGGCTTCGGAGCAATGGGAATTCAGACCCAGGTTCAGGTCTCGGGAAAAGCGGGCGGAAAGCCGTGGAAAGGGAGCACGCAAGCCGGACCGCAAGGAGAGTTCACGCTTCCCTTGCCCGAAGGGGTTGAAGGTCCTCTGGAATTTACCGCAATCGCTCAGGGTGAGACAGTCCGCAAAGTTGTCGAGCCTGGCGACGTTCAGCGCGGCCTCGTTCCCGATCCCGGCTCAGAATTCAGCCTCGAACTGAACGGAACTTGGTCCTTCCAGCCAGACCCGCCGAAAGGATTCGAGCAGCCTCAGTTCGCCGACGCATCGTGGAAGACCATCGACGTCCCTTCGCATTGGGTGATGCAGGGCTTCCATCCCGAGCACGGGCTTGGAGGTTATCGCAAACACGTTCGCATTCCAGACTCGTGGAAGGGCCGGCAATTGCGCATTGCGCTTGACGGCGTCTACAGCGGGGCCGAAGTCTGGTGGAACGGCCGTCGCATCGGGTCGCACACCGGCGGCGCCACACCGTTCCAACTCGAAGCCACATCGGCCCAGCCGGGCGACAACGTGGTCGCCGTGCTGGTCAAAGAGCAGACGATCGCTTCTGACATGGACCACATGAGCATGTACGCTGACTTCTCCCTCGCGGGAATTTTCCGGCGGGTTCATGTCTTCTCGGTACCCGCGCTTCACGTCGAGCGCGAACAGTCGCATGCGGAGTTTGACAACGATTATCGCGATGCGGACCTGATCACGGAACTTTCTGTCGTGAACGACTCTCCGGCTCATGTGCAGGGACCTACGGCTCAACTCACCCTCACCCGAGACGGGAAGAACGAAATTGCGGCTTCCGAGCCGATCCAGATCGATCTGGCTCCCTGGTCCCGCAAGGATCAGGTCGTGAAACTGCATGTTCGCGAGCCGCTCAAATGGAATTCCGAGCATCCCGACCTCTACCAGCTTCAGACCCTCATTTCTCAGAACGGGTCCGAGATCGAGCGTTTGCAGCGCAAGATTGGATTCCGCCAGACACGGATCGACAAGACATCGCTCTTGATCGACGGCATCGCCGTGAAGTTGAAAGGGACCGCGCACCACGATTCGCATCCGCTGCTCGGGCGTGCCGTGACTCCGGCGGTGGAGCGGCAGGATCTGGAACTGATGAAGGCCGCCAATCTCGACGCGATCCGGACGTCTCACTACCCGCCAATCCCCGAACTGGATGACATCGCCGATGAGCTCGGGCTCTATATCGAAGAAGAGGCTCCATTCTGCTGGGTGGATCAGGCCCATGACCTGCGTTGGGGCGCTCTTACCCGGCAACTCACAGCCGAGATGGTCGAGCGCGACATGAGCCATCCGTCCGTCGCGTACTGGTCGGCGGGAAATGAGAGCGACTGGGGACCGACGTTGGACATGGGCGCGAATGAAATCCGGGCGCATGATCCCAGTCGTCCGGTGATGGGAAGCTGGACCAACAATCTTGATTTCACCATCCGGCATAATCCGATCACCGTTGCCGGGATTCACTCGCTTGATAACAACAGCAAGCCCGTCCTGTGGGACGAGAGTCTCGCTCCGTATCAGGGAATCTGGCATGACGGTAAGGCTCTTTGGCGAGATCCCGGCATTCGCGATTACTACGTTGTGCCCTTGATCGACGTGATGGAGGCATTCTGGGCAAGCAAGGTGGTGCAAGCTAGTTTCATCTGGGCTTGGTCGGATGACATGTTCCTTGTCCCCAACCGGGGCGCGGAACAAGGGCGCAGCTACACCGAAGATCATGGGGTCGAACGCATCTACTACAAACCGGGCCATGGCCTGGTCGGCGATGCGCCATGGGGCGTCATCGACGGATGGCGGCGTCAAAAGCCGGAGTTCTGGAATATACAAAACTTGTATTCACCCATTGCGCTTCCCGAGCGCGCGGTGCCTCTTCCCTCCTCCGGTAGCGTCAGCATTCCCGTGAAGAACCGCTACTTCTTTACCAATCTGTCAGAGCTTGCGATTGAATGGCGTTTGGGAACACAACAAGGAACGGTGAAAGCTGATATCGCACCGCAAAGCTCGGGCCAGATCGAGATTCCGATTCCGCCCCAAACACCTGCCGGCAGCAATCTCGAACTGCGTTTTACAAAAGGCGAGCGGCTTGTGAACGTGTTCACGGTGCAAGTGGGTGAGAACAGACCACAACCGGCCGGACAGCCCGAAGCAGCATCGTCTCCGCTGACTGTTCGAGCTCAGGAGTTGCTTTCCGGCATCAGCCCACGCATTGAAGGAAATGGCTTCGCCCTTGGCGTTTCCAGCGAACGCGGCCTGCTGCAATACGCCGCCACCGGCGGCGAGCCTGTGCTTTACGACCAACCGCAAATTCATATTCTTCCGACCAAGGGCGTGATCCCTGTGTTGCCGGAACCGATCACCTGGAGCCTGGATCGTCCGATCGAAACTTCGCAAAACGAGGGGGCAGTAACGATATCGGCTCAGGGACATTACCCGAACCTTGTTGGAGACTACCGGACTGTCATTACACCGGAGGGGGACATCACCATATCGTACGACTTCGAGTACGGTGGCCCCGACATCGAGGCGCAAGAAGTTGGCTTCCGCTTCGAAGTGCCGCTACGCCTCGATCACCTCTCGTGGAGCAGAAAGGGCGAGCTCTCCTGGTACCCGGCTGACCACATTGGGGCACTCCAGGGCGATACCGCTGCCCATAGCGACCGGCCGGCCTTCGTTACTCCAAACTGGCCCTATGGGGAAGATGACAGCCCCATGGGCAGCAACAATTTTCGCAGCACCAAACGCAATATTTTGAGTGCCGCCCTCAGGGCAAGTTCTGGCGCCGGATGGAGCATCCAGTCGGACGGATCGCAGAGTCTGCGCTGTAGTATCGAGTCGGACCGGGTTGCGGTCTTCGTCAGCGATTGGTACGGAGGCAGCCCGGCACACATCGGAGAGTACCTGGAGAATTATGGCGGCGGGAAACAGCTCCACACTGGGGAGCACCTGCACTCCACAATTCACCTCCGCCTCGTGCGGCCTGTACAACCCAGTAATTAATTCGGAAAGCATTCCGAAGTTGAAGGCAGGAATCGAATCGGCTATAGTAGTCGCTCGCCCGCGTGAGCGGGCCAAGGCAAGCACTCTGCACTAGCGAGGGATTTCCATGTTGACCCTGAACGGCATCACTCCGGTGATGGCCACCTGCTTCCGTGAAGACGAAACCATTGACGATGATGTCCTGCGCAAGCAGATTGACTTTGCGATCGACGCCGGAGCCGCGGCGGTCTGCGGACCTGGCTTCGGCGCCGAGTTCTACAAGATGTCGGATATGGAGCGCTATCACTTCGTCGATGTGCTTGTTGAGCACACGCGCAAGCGCGTCCCGGCGATCGCGGCCACCAGTTCCGGTTCCACTTACAGCACAGTGGAATTTTCCCGCTACGCGGAGAAGATCGGCGCCGACTGCCTGATGGTGACGGCTCCCCGCACTGCCCCGCTGCCTGCGCCTGAAATCATCCGGCACTATAGCCGCCTTTGCGACTCGGTGAAGATCCCGGTCATGTTACAGGACGCCGACTTCACGGGCGCCGGCCTGCCCGCCAAAGTGTTCGTGGAACTGGCGCAAAAGCACCCGAACTTCCGGTTTGCCAAACTGGAGGTACTCCTGCCCGGCGAGAAATGCGCGGAGATCGTGGCGCAGACCAAGGGCCAGGTACAGATCATCTACGGCTTGGGCGGCATCGCCATGATGGATGGCCTGGCCCACGGCGCCTCAGCCATGATGCCCGGAGCGGCGTGTCTGGAGATCTATGTCCGCGTTTATGAGCTTTACCAGCAAGGCAAGAAAGCAGAGGCCAAGGCGTTATTCGAGCGACTCATTCCGTACCTCTCATTCGCGATGCAACATCTGGAAGTCGCGGTTCACATCGAAAAGCGGGTTCTGCAGAAACGGGGCATTCTCCCCAACTCTCGCATGCGCGCGCCAAGTCTAACCCTGGGCCGGACGTATGAAGCGCAGATGGATTCGCTGGTGGAAGACGTCATCGCGCTCGCGCGAGAGTGCCGAGAGCAGCCAGTCGCGAGTTAGGGCCAAGACAGCGTCGTGGGCGAGGGAAAAGTCACGCTGATGGCGCAGCCGTAGATTTCCTTAAACGGAGTTCCGCTTTCAGGGTTACGACCGGATTCTGATCGCGTGCGGGGTGGTCCGTTTCGGTCAAAATCGAGAGCAGGTTTTGCGTGGCCTGTTTTCCGACTTCATAACCGGGCTGAGCGACAACGGTCAGTTCGGGACGAAGTAAGGTGCTGAGATTGAACCCGTAGCTGTCAGGTGCTGGTTCGTCGAAACCGATCACGCTAATTTTTTCGGGACACTCTAATTGCAGTTCGTGCACAGCCCGGAGCAGCCCCAATGTCATCAAGCCGTTTGAGCTTACGATGGCAGTGGGAGGAGTCGGCAGCTTCAGCAATTCCAAACCGTTTTGGTATCCGCTCTCGGGATGGTAGTCGCCGCGTTTGAAGTATGCGCCGTTGAGTGGAAGGTGCGCATCTTCAAGGGCCTTGCGAAAGCCTTCGGCACGGTCACTGGCCGTGGAGAGATCGAGGCGTCCCGCGATGAAAGCGATGTCACGGTGGCCGAGTTCGATCAGGTGCTGCGTCGCGCGATAGGCTGCGTCCACGTTGTCGACTACAACCGCGGGCCCTCGGTATGCGGGAGGAACACGGTCAAAAAGCACGATGGGAGTGCCCGAGCGCAATTGCGTATCCGCAATCGAATACAAATCCGTAGATGCCAGGAGTATCCCGTCGACACGGCGTGACAACAACGCGCGCAAGTGTCTCTGCTCCTGTTCCACATCGTCGTCGGAATTGCAAAGCAGCACCGAGTAGCCCACGCTGCGCGCCGCGTCTTCAATCCCGCGCAGTACATCGACGAAGAATCCGCTGGAAAAATCAGGTACGACCGCCCCAATCGTCGTGGTTTTCTTCACCCGCAGACTGCGTGCGACGTGGTCGGGATGAAAGTTTAGAGCCTTCATCGCGTCCTGCACCCTGGCGACCACAACTGGACGCACGACCTGTTTTCCGTTAACCACGGCAGAGACGGTGGCAACCGAGACGCCAGCGAGACGCGCCACGTCGCGCATCGTGTAAGAACGTTTCTTGGGAAGCGGATTCATGGGCAGGCTAATGCTAATTCCGGCGCCCTGAGAGCGCAATAGATATATCGAATCGTTTCTAGGCCTTTCTCAAGTCCTTCCGATTGTATTGCAAAGCGTCCTTCCAACACCACCAAGAGGCTGTTTTTCATAGGCTTGGCGGTTCCGGCCGAAAGCTTAACGGAATGATTGCACATTTGCCTTCCACTTGAATCGATTCGATTGTGCGAGTACATTAGCTCTGCTGAAAAAAGCACCCCGGCCTGCACCGTTCAGAGCTAGAGGGCTAAGCACCAAGGGAGCCTGCCATGGGAAAACGAGTGGTCCTGTTCTGGCCCGGAGACGGGAGAAAAGCCCCGAATGATCTCGCCCGGCCCAGTATCGAGAAGGCTACATTCCAACTGGAGCAGGCCCTCCGCAAGCTCGGCCGCGAACCCCACGTCATTGACGGTTTCATCTCGAAACCGCACGAATCCATAGAAAAGCTGGGCCCCATCACCGACCCTATGATCGGAGTCTGTGTGCACTGGTTCTATGGCCCGCACACAACCGAAGGGATGGTGGGGAAGGATAATCCCCTACTCCTGGCCAGTAACTTTTCCGGAGAATGGCCCGGTTTGGTGGGGCTATTGAACACCGGGGCATGTCTGGAGAGTCTGGACCGTCCGTTTTCTCGTATTTGGACGGACGCCAAAGATTGGACCGCCGACAAGAAGTTCATGGATCGGCTCGCGCAGTGGTGTGAGACGGGGAAGATCAGCTATCCGAAAAAGGATCTTTCGTACGAGACGAAAATTCCGCGCCAAGCCGCAAAAACAGCCCGCCAGATCGCCGACGAGATCCGCAAACGAAAGATTCTGATCCTCATGCTGGGCGACACCTCGATGGGCATGATAAACGGCTACTTCGGGGCACGAATGCTGCATCGCTACGGGTTCGCCGAGCATAAGATCGACCAGGCCTGGCTTCTGGATCGCGGTCCCCGGATCGCTGCGAAGCGCGTCCAGGACGCTTTTGAATTCGTGCGCGACCGGGGTGTTACTTTTCATTGGAAGGAGAACGGCTCCGCGGACTTCGACGAGAAGGCGACCTGCGAGCAGTTGCGCGATTATCTTGCCGTTCTTGACCTGTTGCAGGAGTACAAGGCGGACTGCCTGGGCTGGCAGTATCAACTCGGCTTGATTCCGCTGCGGCCCCCATCCGATTTCTCCGAGGGCTTGCTCAATTCTTCCTGCCGTCCCGAATCCAACGGCGACACGGTCGTCTGCTCCACCGAGGCAGACCAGGGCAACGCCATCCCCATGGAACTGATGAAACGCCTGCTGAAGAGCAAGGGGCTTCACCAGGGAGTATTCTTCCATGATGTTCGCTGGGGCGGGGAGTGGGAGGGACGCTTCCTCTGGGTTTTACTCAACTCCGGTTCCAGCGGCGCTTATGCTTTCAACCATGATGCGGACAGCCTGAAGGGCGTCCATTCGTATCGCCAGCCGGCAGCGTACTTCCCCACCCCGGGTGGCACCTTCACGGGCGAAAGTCTGCCGGGAGAAGTGACCTGGGCGAGGAGCTACATACGCCAGGGTGTGCTCTGGATGGATATCGGGCGCGGCGAGGTTGTGCAACTGCCGCCCGCCGTCCGAGACGAATGGTGGAACGGCACTACCCGGGTGTGGCCATTCATGGCCGCCGATCTTCACATGTCCCGCGACACCCTCATGGCTCACTATATGTCCAATCACATTGCGGTGGCGTACGGAGATATTTTCAGCGAGATGGCCGCATTGTCGAAGGAATTGGGATTCAAGGTGCGCATCATCTCGAACAACAACTAGTCTTGCCTCACAGCGCGCGACCATGGCCGACAGCGAAATGCACATCCTCGACCGGTTGCGCCGTGACGGACTGGTCTCTGAAAAAGCTTCGGCGCGCCCTCTCTCCGGAGGCGTTTCTTCCGACGTCTTTCTCATCGAGGACAGCGGCAAGCAGTTCGTTGTCAAGCAGGCGCTTCCCCGGCTGAAGGTAAAAGAAGACTGGCAGGCGGACACCTCCAGAAATCGATTCGAATATGAGTTCCTGCGCTTCTTAGGGAAGGTCGCTCCCAGCGCTGCGCCGAGGGTTCTGGCTACAGGCTCCGATTACTTCGCGATGGAATACCTGGGCGAAGGTTATCAGAACTGGAAGCAGTTGCTTTTAGAACGAGATTGCCAGGAGCAACATGCGGTCCAGGCCGCGCAGATTCTGGGAACGCTTCACCAGACTTCGTACCAGAGTTCAGAATTATCAAAGCAGTTCGCTACGACGTCCAACTTTCATCAGTTGCGCACAGATCCTTATCTTCTCCACACGGGCCGCGGATATCCTGAACTGCAGCCATTGTTTGAGCAGGAAGCGGTTCGCCTGGAGAGCACGCGCGAGTGCCTGGTACATGGCGATTACAGCCCGAAGAATATGTTGATCGGAAACGATCGATTCGTGCTCCTGGATTGTGAGGTGGCCTGGTACGGAGATCCTGCCTTCGATATCGCCTTCCTGCTCAATCACCTTCTCTTGAAGGCGCTGTACCACGCCCCGGCGGATGTGGGCCTGCTCCCGATGTTCAGCACTTTCACGCAGCAATACTTCAAGGCTCGCGGACTGGATGGTAGACAACGAGATCCCTTAGACTCCCGGACTGCCCGGTTACTCATGATGCTGTTGCTGGCACGCGTAGACGGCAAATCGCCGGTAGAATACCTGACCACCGACAAGCGCGAATTCGTCAGGGACTTTGTGCAGGCAAGAGTAGCTGCATCCGAATTCTCTCTAAACGGCGTCGCGTCCGAGTGGTTTGCACAGCTGCATTTGCAGGAGCCAAGAACATAGTGAAGATCGCGCAGATCCACGCCTTTCAAATCTTCGATTCCCGCGGCAATCCCACGGTGCAGGCGGATGTGACGCTGGCGACCGGAACACGAGGCAGCGGACTCGTTCCCTCCGGCGCATCCACGGGCTCACGGGAAGCCCTGGAACTCCGCGACGGAGATCCCAAAAAGTTCGGAGGCAAGTCCGTCTTCAAGGCCGTTCACAGTGTGAACGGCGAGATCGCAGCAGCGGTACACGGAATGGACTGCCGGGATCAGGCCGGCATCGACCGCGTTCTGATTGATCTCGACGGCACTCCGAACAAGTCCCGACTGGGTGCGAATGCCATCCTTTCTGTATCCATGGCGGCGGCCAACGCCGCTGCAACTGCGCAAGGGAAATTGCTCTGCGAATGCCTGGCGGACGGCAATGGTACCTTGCTGCCCCTGCCCGAAATTCAGATCATCGGTGGCGGAGTCCATGCCGAACATCGCACGGACGTCCAGGATTTTCTTCTCATCGCCGTGGGCGCGCTCTCGTACTTAGAAAGCCTGGAGATGATCGCGAGTGCATACACCGCCGCCAGGGACCTATTGCGAGACCGTAAGAAGTTGTTCGGAATCGCCGACGAAGGCGGCTACTGGCCTGTATTCAGCACCAATGAAGAAATCCTGCATTTTATGGTCGACGTCATCCAGACCGCGGGATACGTTCCGGGCAAGGACCTG
>Ga0335071_10006194_pt1 | contig 12350 bp, 4 predicted proteins | sample Lox_Sample_15_FD_206724 | JGI IMG/M metagenome (GOLD analysis project Ga0335071, IMG submission 206724) | Soil microbial communities from Loxahatchee National Wildlife Refuge, Florida, United States - Lox_Sample_1.5 | ecosystem: Environmental > Terrestrial > Soil > Wetlands | place: USA: Florida...
GTCGAAATCTTCCAGCAGATTTGCTTTGCCCTGCAGGCAGCGCACGGTGTGGGGATTCTGCATCGCGATCTGAAACCGCAGAACGTGATGCGCGAAGACGCTGGTCGTGTGGTGGTGATGGACTTTGGGCTGGCGCGAACCATCGAAGACGACAAGGGCATGACCCAGACCGGCGCGCTGGTGGGGACCGTCGACTACATGTCTCCGGAGCAGGCGCTGGGTAAGGATCTGGACCAGCGATCGGACATCTTCGCGCTGGGCCTGATCGGCTACGAGATGCTGACCGGCGCAATGCCGTTCCGGGCGGAGAGCGCAATCGCCAGCCTGCTGAAGAGGACGCGCGAGCCGGCGGAGCCACTGGCGAAGGTGGATCCGACTATCCCCGGCGCCTTGAGCGGGCTCATTGGCCGGTGTCTCGAGAACGATCTTGGGGTGCGCTACAAGACCGTCGACGAAGTGCTGCGCGATCTGGAGGCGTGGCGCGAGAAGACTGCACCAAAGGGGCCGCGGTCCAAACCGACAGCCTCGTCGAGCAAAGGAAACAGAAAGATACTGCTGATTGGGGCCGGCGTTGCAGCCGTCGCGCTCGCGGCAGGTGTTCCTCTGGCCATGCACTACTTCAAGGGGAGCGGCGGAAGCCCGCAGACGGCGACTGCTCCGACTCTTTCGCTGGCCATCATGCCTTTCTACAATGCTTCGGGAGATCAGGCTGAGGCCTGGCTCGGCGCGAGCCTGCAGGAGATGCTGAGTACCGATATCGGCGGGTCGGCGCAGGTGCGTATGGTGTCGCCCGATCGTCTGCAGCAGGTTCTGCACGATCTGCATATCTCGCCCGATTCGCAAGCCGACGTGGCGAGTCTGCGCCGTGTGGCCGATTTCACCAATGCGCAGACGGTGATCTTCGGACAGTACATCAAGCTGGGAAGCCAGATTCGCATTACGACAACCGTCCTGGACGTGCCGCACGATACGCGATCGGTGGTGACGACCGATGTGCCGGATGAGAAGAATCTGCTGTCGGCAGTCGATCAGTTAGCGGGGCAGTTGCGGCAAAAGGTTACGGCCGACACGAAGGTGCTGAAAGATCTGCAGGCGCATGCGGCTCGGCCTTCGACGACATCGATTGACGCGTTGCGGGCTTACGACGCCGGTATCGCTCTGCAGCGCTCGGGCGACTATCTGAAGGCCCTGGACCAGTTCCAGGCGGCCACGACTGCGGATTCGAACTTCGCATTGGCCTTTTCACGCCTTGCCGCAACGTACGCCAACCTGGGTCATGACGATTTGGCGCAGAATGCCTCGCGCACAGCAATGGAGCTAAGCGTGAACCTGCCGCCGCAGGAGCGTTATCTGATCGAGGCGGAGAACGCGCGGATCAACAACAATACGCAGAAGGCAATCGACGCCTACCAGCAGCTGGCTGCGGCGAACCCAAATGACACCGACGTGCAGTTCGCGCTGGCCAACCTCTACGAGCAGCAAGACAACTTTGATGCCGCCAAGAAACGGCTCGCAGCAGTGCTGGCGAACGATCCGAAGAATGTGGAAGCCCTGCTGGCCAGCGGCCGGGTCGCAATCAAGGCAGACGATCCAAACAGCGGACTCGAATTCCTGAGCCGCGCACTGCCGTTGGCGACGGAGCTGGACAATCAGGAAGAGAAAGCCGCGATTCTGCAGGCGACAGGCATCGCTTACGCGTCGCTCAACCGGCCGGATGACGCGCTGCGGAACTATCAGGAGTCGCTCAACATCAAGCAGCTGATCGGCGACAAGCGCGGGGAGGCGGCAAGCCTTGAAGAGATTGCCGACATCCAGGATCAGCAGGGCAAGCCAACGGACGCATTGGCGACGTATCAAAAGGCGCTGGCTCTGCGGCGCGATATCAGCGATCAGGCAGGGATCGGTAGCTCGCTGATCGATATTGGCGCTTTCTATCACGACCATGCGAAGCCGGATGACGCGCTGAAGAACTACACCGAGGCGCTCCAGATCGAACGGCAACTGGGGAATCAGGAACGCCAAGCACTGTGCCTGCAGAACATTGGGTCGATCAAGATGGACCAGGGCGCCTATCAGGACTCGCTCACCTATTTAGAGCAAGCCTACGAACTTCGCCAGAAGCTGAATGTCCCGGGCGATGTTGCCGACTCGCTGCACAACCTGGCCGAGGTCAATACCAAGCTGGGGCAGTTCGACACGGCCTTGAGCGACTATCTGAAAGCGATCGACCTGTATCGCGGCGCGGGTGACCAGCACGGTGTTGCTGTCGAATCCAACGGCATGGCGAAGATCTTTGCGGCGCAGGGGCGGTATGGTGCCGGGTTGAGCGCGATGAAGGATGCGCTGAATATCGTCCAGCAGTCGAAGGAGACGACTTCACTTACCGTTGAGATTGAAGGCGGCTGGGGCGATCTTCTGGCGCAGGTTGGCCGCGGGGATGAAGGCAACAAGAGCCTTGATCGTGCCCTGCAGGTTGCGCAGCAGATCCACAATGACTGGGCGGTTGCACTGGCGACGAACTGGCTCGGCAATTACTACTACTACAAGGGCGATTACTCCACTGCGCGGCAACAATACGATCATGCACTGGCGAGCGCCTCAAAGACGGCCGATCAGGAGACGATTCTTCTTTTGAAGGTCAACCGCGCCCAGGCGGATTTGGCGCTGGGGCATGCCGCGGCGGTGATTCCCGAGTTCAAGAAGCTGGCGCAGGATGCGGATCAGCTTGGATTGAAGGCGCTGTCAGTGGAATGCTCTGTTTACCTGGCGCAGGCGGAGTTGGCCACCAAGAACGCCGCCGCGGCGCAGCAGGAACTGGGACTGACTCTGGCGCGTGCGCAGAATCTGGGCCTGCGGGTGCTGGAGGCAAAGACGCAGGCGCTCGAAGGCACCCTCGCCGCTAAGAACGGCAAGAACAGCGAAGCTGTACTGCACGATCGGCAGGTTGTGACGATTCTGGATGCGATCCGGAAAGAAGACAACTCGTCGAAGCTGCTTGACCGCGCGGACCTGAAAGACATCTATGCCGATGCGCAAAAGGCGCTGGCGGGACATTGATCCCAGAACCCTCGACCGAATTCCCTGATCAATCACTCGCTACAGGCATCACCCGCTGCAGGCTCATCGCGCGGCAGATGGGCAAAACACATCATCGAGGCTGCACGCTCAGGGCTGGCTCGGCGTCAGTACCTTGCTGGTTGGCAAGGATTCCTGACGCCGAGTCAACTCTACAAATCAGTGCTCGTATTTAGTTCCCTGAGCCCGAGAGGGTGACCTTCTGCGGGCTGTTTTGAGCATTGTCAGTAATCACCAGGCTGGCGGTGCGCGTTCCCTTTGCACTCGGATGGAAGGTGACGCTGATGACGCAGCTGGATCCTGGATTCAGCGATGCAGAACATGCACCGGCCGTGAAATCACCCGCGTTGGTCCCGGATACGCCAATGCCGATGCTCGACAGAGTCGTGCCGCCCGTATTCGTCAAAGTTACCGACTTGGTCACGCTGCCGCTGTTTGCTTTCACGGTGCCGAAGCTGAGGCTTCCGGTGCTGAGGTGTGCCTGCGGGTTAATCACCTGCGCACTCAGCGGGACGGTCTGCGGACTGCCTGGGGCATTGTCGTTGATGGTGAGGATTGCCGTCTGTGGCGTGTAGAACGGGCCGGCGAGAAATGCGATCAGCATCGTGCAGGATTTTCCAGCGGCCAGCGACTTGGGGCAGAGATTGAGCGTAATAAACTCGCTCGAGTTGCCGCCCTGCACAATCGCAATCAGGGGATCGCTGATCGTCAAGGCAGTATTGCCTGTGTTGCTGACGGTCACTGTCTTTGTAACGAGGCTGCCCAGATAGAGCGTACCGAAGTTGATCTGTGACGGCGATACGCTGGCAAGTGCACCAGTGACATTCAAAGGCAGACTCACCTGGTTGCCCGCAAGGTGATACGCATCGCCGGAGTACTGCGCCAGGATTGTGACCGGGCCGGTCTGCGCACCCGTGTAATTGCAGGTGGCCTGGTACGAACTGCCGACGAGTTCCACCGGCACTGCCGCGCAGAGCGTGATGTAGGCCGGACTGCTCTGCACATAGAAGGTGACCGTGCCGCCGATGGCGCTGTTTGCCGCGGGCAGAAGGGTCAAACTATTCGGTCCGGTCGGCACAGAGATCGTTGCCGTCACTGTGTCGGCCTGAGCAGGTGCGGGCGTCAAGGTGGCGGCTGAAAGCTGCGTCTGGGTTGAGACGGTGGTAACAGCTGTCACCACGAAGTCAGAGAAGTTCTTGGTCTTTCCGGCGGTCGAACCATCGATGTTCTGCGGATTGTAAGAGACGAAGATATCCTGCACGTTGTTCGAGGTTAGGAAGCCACCCGAGCTGGTGCCCGTTCCCGTGCTGGCGAAGGTGAAATGACTGATATCGACGACGCTCTGCACAACGATCTGACCGTTGTAACTTGGTGGACCTGCATTTCCGAGAATGGTTACAGTTTGTCCTTGAGTCACAGCGCATTCGGCAACGCAGGATGCAGTGGCAGTGGTTCCGTTGCCCGAAATCGAAGCGATAGGACTGTAGAGGGGATCACCCTGCAGGTAGCCGGGCGACGTCGGCGCGATCGAGTTGTTGTAGGCAGATTTGACGTTGACGCAATCCGTAGCGCTCGGACTGGAGCAGTCGATCGGCGGGGTTAAGAGCGCAGGACATGCGACGACATCTTTCGAGGTCGTGTCGTAGCAATAGATCGAGTAGATGACGCAGTTGCCACCGGTATCGTCGTACACCTGGCAGGCAGAGCCTGTGTATTGTGTCGGTCCAAGACCAATCAGTGCCGCGAAATTCTGCGGTGAGATGGTATTGGCGATGACGCCGAGCGCAATGTTCGAGCCAATGGTCCCGGTGTTGCTCTGCGGGTAGGTGACTGAGTAGCTCTGGGTGCCAAAGTTCGCAGTCGTCTGTGTCCCAGGCGGATTCAACGGCTGTTGCTGGGCGACGGTGGCATGCGGCGTAAAGGTCCACGCCATTAATTCGTGCGTCTCGAACGCCGACCCAGTGGCGGCAGTGAAGCCAACGTAGGCGTTGCCTCCCACGGTTGTCATGTACTGCGCGATGTTAAACGGACCCGCAAACAGCGGGGTCGTCCCGGAGACGGGGGTGTGGGTTCCATGAATATACGTGGGATCGAGGTAAACGTAGATCCAGTTCGCGGGAGAATCGTTTGGACCGTTGTAGACAATGACGATCTGGTGCGGGTTGCCATCCGCGAGCGTGACCGGCGTACTAGTGGAAGGAGAAGCGACGGAGGTTATCGGGGCTGAGATAAGTGTGCTGATTGGGGAGTTGCCGTTGGTGAGCGTAACCAGACAACCGCTGTTGTGAGCCGGCGAGTTCGGTAATGGCCCACCTTCGCCGAGGCCGCAGCTCTGCAGAGCGATATGGTTGCTATTGGGATCACCCCAACCGTTCATGTATGTGTCGAACTCGAGAGCGATGCTGTTGTCGATGCCGCCATAGCCGATGCAGCCACCTCCGCCCGTGACGCCACCCAAAGCGTTGTAGCCACCTTTGCTGCTCCCAACGCATCCGGAGGCAGAGGCGCTGTCCGCTTCACCACCCGCAGCATTTTGAATGACGAACGCAAGACCGTCCGCCGGGTTGCTGGTGCCAAAAGGCGGATTCTGCATCAGTGAGGTTGGCGTCAGTTTGAACGAAAACCAGACATTGAATCCGTCAGCTACATCCTGAGGAATGGAAAACCACATGCTCGAGGCTTGGCTGCCCTTCGGCTCCGTCATTTGCAGCGCGTAGTTTGGGCTGCCCGCGTCACTGTCGGTGTTCGCATTCGGATCGATGGCCGGAGGATAGGAGTCCTGCACGAAGCTGAGCCCGTCTCCCACGTGGTTGAAACAGAAGTAGACCCCTGAAGCAACAGGACCGCCTGCGATTGAACTGCAATCGTTGGAAACCTGAGTCGGATTGGCCTGCGGTGTGTTGAAGTCGTAGTAGGTGACTTCCTGGGCAGTTGAGAGACGCGGAACGAAAGCTGTGAATGCTGTGCCGCACAGAACGACGATCAGGTGCTGTTGAAGCCTGCTGAACCGCATAGTTCTTCTTTCCGGAGCTCGAAGATTCGGAAGAGAGCCCCTGCGAGAGCGTCCCGTGAGGCCCACTCCACGTGGAGGTTTTAGAAAATGCAAGATCGTGGCTGCCGTCGCGCGCTTACCGATTGGGGAAATTCAGAGGCAGTCGTGCGTGCATCATAACCAGCGCTTTTGCGCCGGGTCAAGGAATCTTCAATCACCAAAACAGAAAGAGATACAACGAGTTACTGGGAGATTACTGCACACCTAGATGCGTAACCGACTGCGGTTACCAATATGGCAAATGCAAGCGAACTCACAACCCAAAGGTGATCGAACCTCTCACGGAGATGTTGCATGAGGGACTGCAGGTTGAGATTGTCGCTGCGTTACCGGCCGGTATAGAGCTGAAACGGCGCCCAGTAGAACGGCTTGTGAAATTCTCCCGGAGACCGCACAAGATCGAGCTTGGCCGCACGCAGCGCTTCGCTGGGTGCAACACTCTTTTCGACGTTTTTATACAAAGAATTCATAATGCGCGGTGTGGATTCGTCGCTCACATCCCAGAGGGCACCGATGACGTTATGGGCTCCGGCACGTAAAAAGCCCCAGGCGAGTCCGACCAATCCCTCGCCGGAATACGCGCGGTCCCCGCTACCGTAGCAGGCCGAAACCGTGACCAGGCGCGCGTCGATCGGATGCGCAAGAATGTCGCGCGCATAGAGCTTGAAGGATGTGGGGTCCGTGCCATCCGGCGAAAGCACGATCGCGGAGTCCAACGGATCGGTACGGCTGGCGGTGCCGTGAGCCACAAAATGAATGAAGGCGTACTGCTCAGGATGGCTGTGCAGGTAGGCGTCCGACGTTGCTTGCGCGCGTGCAAAAACCGTTTCTCGATTCACTGCGAAATGCTGCTGGACGAGTTTCATCTCCATGCCGGCGAGAGGCAGCTCTGGGTAATCCGGACTGGCTGAGATCGGATCGCCGATCAGCAGCAGCTTGCCGTCGTGCTCGCGCGAGGCTCGTGCTGCTGCAAGCATCGACAGTGAGGGCGCAACGACCACATTGACGTCTTCGATCCAATAATGCGGCTGAGTACCTGCGCGGACGCCTGGCGCCACAAGCGTCTCGAAGTTCAGCTTGCTCAGGGCTCCGTCGACACAGAGAACGACTTGCGCGTTGGGACCGATCAGAGCGGCGGCCGGGGCCAGAAGCATCGTGTAGAGTGAACGGCCGTCGTTGTTCGAATCGGCAAGAGGGTCCTTCGCGGCTATCAGGAATTGCCGGTAGCGTTCCACGGCAGCAACGATCTGCTGTTGTGGTGGCAGAGTAAAGAGAGCCGTCTTTTGCGGAGTGACGGCCCACAGGTACGACTGCTGCTTGCCTAAGGAATAGAAGAGCAGCGTCGCCCGCGATTTTGCGGCAACAGCCTGCGGGTTCAAGTGCGATGCTTCGGCCCTGCGCTCAGCGGTGGAGAGGCCGAGGCCCTCGGCAAGCGTTTGTGCGCGGCTCTGGTCGGCCACCGCCAATGCTTCTGCAATTCTGCCGCGGCTGACGAGGAAGTGTACGTAGCTCGCATAGAGGGATTCGGCATTAGCCACAAAGGGCAGCCGCGAATCTTCGCTCTTGAGTTGCGCGCGCGCCGCATCGAAGGCAGCCACGGTCTGGCGATAGGTAGCCTCGGCCTCCGGCGCATGGCCTTCGACCTCGTAGAGCTTGGCGCGGTCGTACTCCGCTCCAAGGCGGAGGGAGAGAGAACTCGCTGGATCTTTTTCGACGGTGCGCATCAGGTTCTCAGCCTGTTGATCCTGACGCTGTGCTGCGGCGATCTCCGCCTGCGCCAACGTCACGGACATGATCTGAAAGCGATTCCCACTGGCTTTCGCCAGGGGGACGAGCTGGTTGACATAAGTACTGGCCTCGTCGGGCTTGCCCGTATCGATTGCGGCGTAGGCGAGATCTTCGAGTGAGATGATGATGTCCATCTTGCTGTCGAGACGTTGGGCAAGATCGAGCGCCTGTCGATAGACAGAAACGGCGCGCGCCCGATCACCTTCCGTTTCGTAGACCAGGCCGATGTCTTCTAGCCATGTCAACTGCTCTCGGAAGTCGCCCAGGTTCCTGGCACTTCCTTCTGCAGCCAGGAACAGCTCAGTTGCTCTTTCGTAATCTCCCAGATCGTAGTATGCGTAGCCGAGATTCCCTGAAGATCCCTGGAAGAGATCTGCGGCACCTATTTGTTTCGCGGCGCGTTGCGCGTTCTTTGACCAATCGACCGCCTCATCGAAGTGGTCACTCCGAAGATCTGTGGCGCTCAGATTCAACAGGGCAGTCGTTTCCAGAAACCGATCGTGATGGCTACGCGCGTAGGCCAGACTCTGAAGGAAGAATTGTCGTGCGGTCGCGATCTGACCCTGGTCGATCGTCCACACTCCGCGGGCGCGCAGCACAGTTCCGCAAGCTGGAGCATCTGTGGCTTGGCATACCGCCGCGGCTTGTTGAAGTCTCTGGTTTGCGGCCGAAAACTCCTGACGCTTGGTCAAGACGGAAGCTTCGAGGGTCAGCTTCTGCACTGTGTCGTTCGAATCAGCTGGATCGATGGCAGAGAGCACGCGTAGCGCATCTGCATTCAGCCCCTGCCACAACATCGCCTGGGCCTGTAGAAGCTGAAACTCCGTTGCCAAGGCCGGAGCGGAGATGCGAAATTGCGCCGCATAGCGCCCTGCCTCTTCCTGGCATTGCGTAAGTTCACCGTGGACAAAGAGCTCCCTAGCGTAGGCATAGGCAATTTGCCCAGCGTCGCGATGACTGTCTTGTAAAGGAAGGATAGTCAGCAGCACAACAACGAACGCGGTCCATGAGATACACGGCCTATTCTCGCGTGCGCAGCTCCCCAAAGTCGCCATGCCCTTTGCAGGCGATTATAGAAGGATCTCGCCCACGCACTGAGGGGGCCCCAGTTGGAGCGCTCATGGGTCGTCAGCGACCGAGCGCAAGATTTGCCCCCAGATCGCCGACTTAGTCTGTCGGTCTACGGCACGGTCGTGCCATTGTTGCCCGGGCCACCAAGATCCATGGTGCCCGCGATGGCGCAGCCGAACTTGCACTCCAGCATGGTCAACCGCACGGTCGTCTTCTTGGGAGTGCCGCCTTTGGCCTGCACATCCTCGTGCACCACGCTCAGCTTGGCCAGCGTGATAGTGCCGACCATCGGAATGTGGATCACGTGCCCGAACGACAGCCCCGGAAACGAGCCGCCCACCTGATTGATCAGCGAGCACTCCAGTTCATCGCCCTTGCCGAGCTTGCCGGAGAGCTGTTTGAAGCGCTGGTTCACCTCGTCGGTGACCTGCTTGTGGCCAAGGATGCGCTTGTACTGGCCGGAGACGCGGCTGACGACGCCGCTCTCCTTCGTATAGGGTCCGTCGTTCTTGGGCGTCGCCCCCAGGATCTCGAGATCTAAATCCAGTTCGAGAGGCCGACCGGCGATGCGCAAGTTCTCAAACCTGGTTCCGAGGAAGGAGATCTTGGGGACGTAGCCTTCGGCCGGATGCTCGGTCATGATCTGGCCGACGACGCGGTCGGCGGTGACCACTTCGAGAATGTTGAGACCTTCGATGACGGTGGTGGACAGCGTGCTCCAACCACCCTCGGGCTTGGGGTTGGGATTTCCCGCGACATGGCAGGAGTGCGCGGCGATGGAGACGACGCCCTCGATCCGATACTCGCCCGAACGGAGCGCCTTGTAGCCCGGCGCTTCGCCGACATGCTGCGTGTGGCCCACAGGATAGACAGTCTGAGAAAGCGGCAGGGTCAGATTCCCTTCAAGGATCTTCGACTCTGCGTGGTAGTGGTGAGTTCTCTTGGTTCCGCCCGGCATGCTTCTTCTTCTCCGTTTTCCGCGACGGTGCTTCGCAGCAGTCGCCGATCTGGTAGGGAAACTTCAGTCGATAATGCAGGAGAATCCATGGGTTTCCACGGATCCAGCAGTGTGGAAGCACAGCAGGGCGCTTAGCTGGACTTACGAGGAGTGAGTTCGCCTCTCCAAGGTCATGCTGTCTCGTGAATCGCCCGCAAGCATAGCACAGAGTTACGGTGGAAATTCATTGTTAAATTGCACGGCTCATGACCCGCTTGCTCGAGTTATTTACTTGATAAATACATGCCGGTCGACGCAGCCGCTGCATCCGATACTCTCTTCGCAGATCTTCGGCGTTCCGTCCGCGCGCGGCCCTCCTGTTCCATTGCGACTCGCGGATTTGGCCGAGGAGTCCGTTGTTGGGGGCAGGATTGCGAGAGAACTGGGGATGATGTTTACTACGTTATATATATTCTGAGCCGAAAGGTACTGAGCATTGTCAGCGATTCAACAGATGAACTTAGGAGTAACTTCTCGATTGCTCGACTCGATGTGGATTCGAGCGACTTACTTTTTCTTCTAAGGAAGTTATGGCCTGACAATCATCTTTCCAACCCCGTCGAGATACCGACTGGCGATCGTAAAGGCCTCCTGAACCTGGTCGATTTGGCGGGTGTGGGTGAGCAGCGGCGCGAACCACTTTGGCTGCTCCTGCAGAAGGTCCAGCGCCTGCTGGGTTTCGTGGTTCGATCGGCGCACATTGAAGATCGTCAGCTCCTTGCGTCGCATCGCCGATCCGTCCATCAATACGTTCCGCGTCGAGTGAATTCCCGTGATTGCAGTGCGGCCTGCATTGCGCGTGAGCTGGATGGCCTGATTGGTGGTGTGCTCGCCGGCGGCACAATCGATGGCACAGTCCACACCGCGCTGCCCCGTTGCGCGCAGAATCTCTTCGACGGCCTCTTCGGGCTCCAGAGCAGCGTCGGCGCCGAGGCCCAGAGCGAGTGCGCGACGATGCGCCAGCGGTTCGACGGCCCAGACCCGGTCCGCCTTCGCGGTGCGCAGAGCGGCGATGGTCAAAAGGCCGATGGGACCGGCACCTATCACGGCGACGGTCTCGCCGGGGCGAATCGACACAAGGCCGAGTGAGTGCATAGCAATCGCGAGAGGCTCGGCCAGCGTCGCTTCCTCGTCCGACATCGTCGCGGGGATAGGGCGAAAGTTAGCCACGGGAAGGTTCACGAATTCGCGAAGGAAGCCGGGAAGATTCGGGTTGCTGAGAAAGCGGATGTTCGCGCAGACGTTGTGGTGCCCGCTCAGACAGAACTCGCAGTGGTAGCAGTACAGAGCCGGTTCGAGGGCGCCGCGGTCGCCTGGAGCAAGGCCGGCAACGCCTGCCCCGGTCTTCACGATGCTTCCAGCAGGCTCGTGGCCCAGCACCATGGGGTAGACATTAGGCGTGCTGCCAACGGCACCCTCCGAATAGGCATGCAGGTCGGACCCGCAAACACCGACTGCCTCGATCCGGACCTGCACTTCTCCTGGCCCGGGATCTTCGATCAGCATCTCTGTCAACTGAAATGTATGTGGAGCGATGAGTTCCGCGGTTCGCATCGGTTTCGGTTCCCTAGCAACGATAAACGATGCCGGCGGTCTGGGTGGCGAAACGAGGGAGATCGCCAGAGAAGGAAGAATGCAAGCTTGACTCCAGCGCAAATCTTATTGGCGTATCGGCCGCCTGGCCTGTAACAGACTCAGGTGAGTTCTGAGTTCCGTTTCGAGCTTCGTATTTTTCTGTTCCTCTGCCAACTCGATGGCCCTCTGCTGAATCTTCATTGCCTGGTCGAAATCACCTGACTCGGCATAAGCCGCAGCGAGTGTCTCCAGCACGGAGGGCTTGAGCTCCCCGGTGAGTTCTGCTGCGTGCTCAGCCAGGCGCCTGGATTCCTGTCCATCGCGAATGCCTGAATCGCTGGAAGTGGCCAACAACCAGGCAGCGTCGTTCAATGCGCGCACATTGTCTGGGTCGCGCAGCAGAACCGCGCGCCACTGTGCCAGAGCCTCCGCGTTCTTGCCCTCGATCACAAGAGCCGTCCCCAGATAAAGGTGTGCACCGACGAGGCTCGGCTCGATCTCAACCGCTCGCTGAAACTGCGGAATCGCCTCGTCGAGGCGGCCCACCTGTGCCAACGCCGTACCCAGTTCACTGCGCAGGTCCGCCGCCTGCGGACTCGCTGCAACCGCATTGGTTAAGTGCGGAATCGCCTCGGTGGGTTTATCCACCTCGAGAAATGCATGTCCGAGATTGCTCTCGACGCCCTCGCAGGCCGGGTCCAGCGCAAAGGCCTTTTCGAAGTCGGCAATGGCTTCATCCATCTTCCGACGCCGCGCGAGGACGACGCCCAGATTGTTGTAGGCGTCGGCGTA
>Ga0335071_10006195_pt1 | contig 12350 bp, 12 predicted proteins | sample Lox_Sample_15_FD_206724 | JGI IMG/M metagenome (GOLD analysis project Ga0335071, IMG submission 206724) | Soil microbial communities from Loxahatchee National Wildlife Refuge, Florida, United States - Lox_Sample_1.5 | ecosystem: Environmental > Terrestrial > Soil > Wetlands | place: USA...
ATCGTGCGCTTCTGGATCATCGCCATCATGCTCGCGCTCGTCGCGCTCATGTCGCTCAAGCTCCGCTAGGCAGGCCATGCCGCTCGATCTCTCAGGCAGGAAGGTCCTCGTCGTCGGGCTCGCCAGAAGCGGGGTCTCGGCGGCCAAGCTCGCGGCCTCCCGCGGCGGGCGCGTCACCGTCACCGACCGCAGGGCCGCCACCGAGCTCCCCGAGGCGCTCCGCGCGCTCGAGGGGCTGCCCGTGTCCTTCGCGCTCGGCGGCCACGACGAGCGCGACTTCGTCACCTCCGACGTCGTGGTCGTCTCCCCGGGCGTCCCGCTCTCCCTCCCCGAGATCCAGGCGGCGCGCCGGGAGGGCCTCCCCGTGCTCGCCGAGGTGGAGCTCGCCTTCCGCTTCCTCCCGGACGTGCCCCTCGTCGCCATCACCGGGACGAACGGCAAGAGCACCACCACGGCGCTCGCCGGAGCCATCTTCCGGGAGGACCGGCGCACCTTCGTGGGCGGGAACCTGGGCACGCCCCTGTGCGACCTCGCGCTCTCGGGGCGCGTGGTCGACGTGGTGGTGGCGGAGCTCTCCTCCTTCCAGCTCGAGGGCATCGAGCGGCTGCGCCCCCGGGTGGCGGCGGTCCTGAACGTGACCCCCGACCACCTGGACCGCTACGCCGGCGTCGACGAGTACGCGCGCGCCAAGGCCCGGATCTTCCAGAACCAGCAGCCGGGGGACGTGGCCCTCGCGAACGCGCGCGATCCCCGCACGCTCGCGCTCGCCGCCTCGTCGCGGGGCCAAGTCTGGACCTTCGGCCCCGGGGCGCCGGAGCCCCGCTCGGTGCGGGACGACGGCCGCTCGCTCTCGGTGACCGGCACGTCCGCCGGCCCGGAGTCCTACGCCATCCGCTCCCGCGCCCTGCGCGGCCGCCACAACCGCGAGAACGCGATGGCCGCGCTCGCCTGCGCGCGGCTGCTCGGGGTCCCGGGCGCGGCGGTGCAGCGCGGGCTGGACGAGTTCCCCGGCCTGCCCCACCGGCTCGAGCTCGTCTCGGAGCGCGGCGGCGTGGAGTGGGTGAACGACTCCAAGGCCACCAACGTGGACTCGACGCTCGTCGGGCTCGCCGCCTTCCCGGCCGGTCGCCCCCGGGTGATCCTCATCCTGGGCGGCCGCGGCAAGAAGGCCCCCTACGCCCCGCTCGCCGGGCTCTTCGCGGGCCGCGTGAAGGCGCTGCTCACCATCGGCGAGGACGCGCCGGCCGTGGAGCGCGAGCTCGGCGCGCTCGCGCCGACCGAGAGCTGCCGCGACCTCGCCGGCGCGGTGTCCCGCGCGGCGGCGATCGCGGAGAAGGGGGACGTCGTCCTCCTCTCGCCGGCGTGCGCGAGCTACGATCAGTTCAGGAACTACGAGGAGCGCGGCGAGGCCTTCCGGCGGCTCGTCTCCGCCCTGCCCCAGTCATGAGAGACGCCGCGAAGACATCCCGCGCCGCCCTTGCCGCCCCCGGCTTCGACCCGTGGCTGCTCGCCTCGGTGCTGCTCCTCACCGGCTTCGGCCTCGTCATGGTCTACTCGGCGAGCGCGGTCGTGGCCCAGGACAAGCTGCACGACCAGTTCTACTTCCTGAAGCGCCAGCTCGTCGCCGCGGCGATCGGGACCTCGCTGCTCGCCGCCATCCTCGCCGTCGGCTACCGGCGGCTCGAGGCGCTGGCGGTGCCGCTGCTCCTCGCCGTGCTGGCGGCCCTCGTCCTCGTGCTCGTCCCCGGGGTGGGGCGCGTGGCGGGCGGCGCGCGGCGCTGGATCGACCTCGGCGTCATCTCCGTGCAGCCCGCCGAGGCGGCGAAGGTCGTCCTCGTCCTCTACCTGGCCCGCTCGCTCGCCCGCAAGAAGGAGCGGATGCGGATCTTCTCCATCGGGTTCGTGCCCCACGTGCTGGTGACCGGGGTCCTCGTGGCGCTCGTGCTCGCCGAGAAGGACCTCGGCACCGCGGTCATCCTCTCGGTCGTGCTCTTCGCCATGCTCTTCGCGGCCGGCGTGCCCGTCGGCTACCTGGTCGGCGCCGTGCTCGCGGCGGCGCCGGTCGCGTGGAAGCTCGTGGCCGGGACCCCCTACCGCATGCAGCGCATCACCGCCTTCCTCGACCCCTGGCAGCACCGCGACGGCATCGGCTTCCAGATCGTGGAGTCGCTCCTCGGCATCGGGAACGGCGGCTTCGCCGGGCAGGGGCTCGGCCAGGGCAAGGGGAAGCTCTACTACCTGCCGGCCGCGCACACCGACTTCATCGCGGCGGTGGTCGCCGAGGAGACCGGCCTCGTCGGCACCGCGATCCTCCTCCTCCTCCTCGCCGTCCTCGTCTGGCGCGGGATGCGGGCGTCGCTCCGGGCCTCCGACGCCTTCGGCTGCTACCTGTCGCTCGGCCTCACCACGCTCTTCGGCGCGCAGGCGCTCGTGAACATCGCGGTCGTGTTCGGGCTGCTCCCGACCAAGGGGCTCACGCTCCCGTTCGTGAGCTACGGCGGGAGCTCCCTCATCACGCTTCTCGCGGCGGCGGGGATGCTGCTCTCGGCGAGCGGCGGCCAGGGAGGCTTCCTCACCGCCCCCCGGTCGCCGCGGCTCGCCGCTGCGGGGGCGGCGCCGTGAGGTTGCTCGTCGCCGGCGGCGGCACGGGCGGACACGTCTTCCCCGGCATCGCGCTCGCCGAGGAGGTGGTGACCCGCCACCCGGAGAACGACGTGGTCTTCGCCGGCACCGCGCGGGGACTCGAGGCCACCGTGGTCCCGCAGGCGGGCTTCCCCATCGAGCTCATCGAGGTGACGGGCCTGAAGGGGAAGGGGCTCTGGGGGGTCCTGGCCGGGCTCGCGAGGCTCCCGCGGGCGCTCTTCCAGTCCTTCTCCATCCTCCGCCGGTGGCGCCCCGACGTCGTCGTCGGGGTGGGCGGCTACGCGTCCGGCCCGGTCGTCCTCGCTGCCCGGCTGCTGCGCATCCCCACCGCCATCCAGGAGCAGAACGCCATCCCGGGGCTCACGAACCGCGTCCTGGGGCGCATCGTCCACGAGATCTTCACCGCCTTCCCCGAGGCGAACCGGCGCTTCCCCCGGCGGAAGGTCCATGCGCTCGGGAACCCCATCCGCCGGGCGCTCCTCGAGAACTACATGCGCCCGGTGCAGAAGACCGAACACAGCCTCCGGCTCCTCGTCTTCGGGGGCTCGCAGGGGGCGCACAGCCTGAACATGCGGGTCATCGAGGCCCTGCCCCACCTCGCCGACCTGAAGGGGCGCGTCCACATCACCCACCAGACCGGCGCCCGCGACCGCGAGTACGTGGAGAAGGGCTACGCCGCGGTGGGCTTCCAGCCGGACGTCCGCGACTTCATCACCGACATGAGCGCCGCCTACGCCGAGAGCGACCTCGTCGTGTGCCGCGCCGGCGCCACCACGCTCGCCGAGCTCACGGTCTGCAAGAAGCCCTCGATCCTCGTTCCCTTCCCGGCGGCGGCCGACAACCACCAGGTGGCGAACGCGCGGAGCCTCGTCGACGCCGGCGCCGCCGTGTGCATCGAGGAGCGGGACCTGACCGGCGAGCTCCTCGCCTCGGAGGTGCGCCGCATCCTGCTCGACGAGGGGCTGCGCCGCCGGATGGGGCGGGCCGCGGGGCTGCTCGGGAGCCCCCAGGCCGCCGGGGAGATCGCGCAGGTGCTCACCGAGATGGTGCGCCGCCGCTGGGGCTCGCCGCGGGGCCAGCGGCGGCCGTCCGGCTTCGTCCCGGTCCGCCCGGAGCCGGCCCGCCTCGCCTCGGTCCGCCCGGAGGTGGTCGAGTCGGAGAGCGGGGATCGCGGGGGGCACCCATGACCCTCTTCCGCTCCCGCCGCCCCCGCATCCACTTCGTCGGCATCGGCGGCATCGGGATGAGCGGCATCGCCGAGCTGCTCCTCAACCTCGGCTACGAGGTCTCGGGCTCGGACCTCCGCGCCTCCGACACCACCCGCCGCCTGGCCTCCCTGGGAGGGCGCATCGAGCTCGGGCACGACGCGGCCCACGTCGGGAGCGCCGACGTGGTGGTCGTCTCCTCGGCGGTCCGCCGCGACAACCCGGAGGTGGTCGAGGCGCGCCACCGCAAGATCCCGGTGATCCCCCGGGCGGAGATGCTCGCCGAGCTCATGCGGCTCAAGCAGGGCGTGGCCATCGCCGGCTCCCACGGGAAGACCACCACCACCTCGCTGGCGGCCCACCTGATGGCGCACGCCGGGCTCGACCCCACCGCGGTGGTGGGCGGCAAGGTGAACGCCTTCGGCTCGAACGCCAAGCTCGGCAAGGGCGACTGGATCGTCGTCGAGGCGGACGAGTCCGACGGGTCCTTCCTCCACTACGCCCCGACGCTCGTCGTGGTGACGAACATCGACCCCGAGCACCTCGACCACTGGAAGACCGAGGACGCCCTGAAGCAGGGCTTCGCCGACTTCGTGAACAAGGTGCCGTTCTACGGCGCGGCGGTGCTCTGCATCGACCACCCGGGCGTCCAGTCCATCCTCCCGCGCGTCGACAAGCGCTTCGTCACCTACGGCGAGGCGCCCCAGGCCGACTACCGCGCCACCCGCATCGACGTGCGCGGGCACCGGGTGGCCTTCGACGCCGCCCGCCGCGGCGAGCCGCTCGGGCGCTTCGAGGTCCACATGGTGGGGCGCCACAACGCGCTGAACGCGCTCGCGGTGGTCGCGCTCGCCGACGAGATGGGCGTCCCCGCCGGCGCCGCCCGCGAGGCGCTCGCCTCCTTCCAGGGCGTGCAGCGCCGCTTCACGATCCGGGGCGAGGCCCGGGGCGTCACCGTGGTCGACGACTACGGCCACCACCCGGCCGAGGTGCGCGCCACGCTGCGCGGCGCGCGCGAGGCCTTCGGGCGGCGGGTCGTCTGCCTGTTCCAGCCCCACCGCTACACCCGCACCCGGGACCTCTTCGACGACTTCACGACGGCGTTCAACGACGCGGACGTGCTGCTCCTCACCGACGTCTACGCGGCGAGCGAGGACCCCATCCCGGGGATCTCGGGCGGCACGCTCGCCGAGGCGGTGCAGGCCTGCGGCCACAGGGACGTGAGCTTCGTCCCTCGCCAGGGGCTCGCGGCGGCCGCCCGGGAACGGCTGCGGGAAGGCGACATCGTCCTCACCCTGGGCGCCGGCGACATCACCCACGTCGGCCCCGAGCTCCTCGCCCTGCTCCGCCCGTGACCCGCCCGAAGGCCGCTCCCCCCGCCGCCGCCGCGCCCCCCCCGGGCGGGCCCGCCTGGCGAGCGGCGCTCGCCGCCGCCGTCCGCGGCGAGGCCATCCTCGACGCGCCCATGTCGCAGCGGACGTCCATCCGCGTGGGCGGCCCGGCGGACCTCCTCGTCCGCCCCGCCGGCGCGGCCGACCTCTTGGCGATCCTCGCGGCCTGCGCGGAGCGGGGCGTGCCCGTGACCCCGCTCGGCGGCGGCTCGAACCTGCTCGTCGCCGACCGCGGCGTGCGCGGCGTGGTCGTGCGGCTTTCCCCCGGCGAGCCGGAGGCCGACGGCGAGCGGCTGGTCCTCGGCGGCGGCGCCCCCACGAGCCGCCTCGTCCAGCTCGCGCAGGAGCTGGGCCTCGTCGGCTGCGAGTTCGCGGCCGGCATCCCCGGGACGCTCGGCGGGGCGGTCGCCATGAACGCCGGGACCCGGATCGGCGAGATGAAGGACCTCGTCGAGCGCGTGGAGGTGGCGACGCCGTCGGGCCTCCGCTGGATCGACGCCCCCGCGCTCGGCTTCGCCTACCGCACCTGCCGGCTGCCGCCGGGCGCGATCGTCACCCGGGTGGCGCTGCGGCTCCGCCGGGGCGACCCCGCCCGGAGCCGCGCAGCCATGGAGGCGGACAAGGAGAAGCGCCGCCGGACCCAGCCGCTCTCGCAGCCGACCTGGGGCTCGACCTTCCGCAACCCGCCCGGCGACCACGCCGGCCGGCTCATCGAGGCCGCGGGGCTCAAGGGGCACCGGATCGGGGACGCGATGTGGTCCGACGTCCACGCGAACTTCGTCGTGAACCTGGGCGCGGCCACGGCGCGGGACTGCCTCGCGCTCATCCGGCTCGCCCGGGCGCGGGTGCGGGAGACGTTCGGCGTGGTCCTGGAGCTCGAGGTGCGGCTCGTCGGCGAGTTCGCCCCGGACGAGGTCCCCTGAGGAGGAGAAGGCGATGGGTCGCTGGCACGGCAAGAAGGTGGCGGTCCTCTACGGGGGCCGCTCGAGCGAGCGCGAGGTGTCGCTCAAGTCGGGCGCGGGGTGCGCCGAGGCGCTGAAGTCGAAGGGCTACGACGTCGCGCTCGTCGACGTCGACCTGGAGGTGGCGGACCGGCTGCGGGACGAGGGCGCCGCGGTGGCCTTCGTCGCCCTCCACGGGCGGTTCGGCGAGGACGGCTGCGTCCAGGGCCTGCTCGAGTCGATGGGCATCCCCTACACCGGGTCCGGGGTGCTCGCCTCGGCGCTGGGGATGAACAAGACCTTCTCGAAGCTGCTCTTCCGCGACCACGGCCTTTCCATCGCCGACTACCGGGTCGTCGCCAGGGCCGACGCCCCGCGGATCGGGGTGGCCGACGTCCCCTTCGGCCTCCCGGCGGTGGTGAAGCCGTCGAGCGAGGGGTCGAGCGTCGGCGTCCGCATCGTGCGGGAGCCGGGGGAGCTCCGCGACGCCTGCGTCGAGGCGGCCCGCTTCCAGGGGGACGTCATCGTCGAGCGCTACATCCGGGGGGCCGAGGTGCAGGTGGCGGTCCTCGACGGCGTGGCGCTCGGGGCGATCGAGATCGTGCCCGCGGGCGAGTTCTACGACTACGCCGCGAAGTACACCGCGGGGACCACGCGGTACTTCTACCCGGCGCGGATCTCCCCGGAGAGCCAGCAGCGCGTCTGCCGCGCCGCCGAGGTGGCCCACGCCGCGCTCGGGTGCTCGGGCGCGACCCGGCAGGACTTCATCGTCACCCCGGGCGGCGAGCCCTACATCCTCGAGGTGAACACGCTCCCGGGGATGACCCCGACGTCGCTCGTCCCCAAGATCGCCGCCGGGAACGGCATCTCCTTCGCCGACCTGTGCGAGCGCCTCCTCGAGGGGGCGTCGCTCAAGGCCTAGCGTCCGGGCCTGCGAAGCGCCCTCCGGGAGCTGCCGCTTCACTCCGGCGGGCGTGCCGGGCGGCGGCGGGATCCGCACCTTCCGATCCGGCGCGCCGACGTCGCCGGCTCTACGCCCGGAAGGGGCGCGACCTGGACAGGTGCGCGGCCCCCCGGCGCTTCCGTACCCCCGGCGCCCGCGTCGTCCGGTTGGGTGTGGCCCCGCCTGGAGCTTGGCGCTCTCGGGCGGAGCGTCCACCGTGGGAGCAGGATGGAGCGAGGCGGCGCGCCGCCCCGCGGATGGGGGGATGGCAACGTGACAATCGACCCGCTTCTTCGGATCTCCGGCGCCGCGCTGCTCGCGAGCCAGCTCGGCTGCTCCTTCTTCGGCTGGGGGCTCAAGAGGCCGCCGTCGCCGCCGGTGAAGCCGGACTCGGAGCTCGCGTGCACGACCGGCGCGACCGCGCCGGCGCTGGACACCGTGGGAGCGCTGATCTTCACGGGTCTCGGCGTCGCGGGGATCGCGGTGACGGCCGGCGAGTGCCACGGAGGCGGGGACCTCTGCGGCCTCAACGACGCGGCGCTGGGCCTGTCCGTCGCCTCCACGGTCGTGGGGCTCGTCTACGGCGGGTCGGCGATCTACGGCTACAGCGCCATCGGGGAGTGCACCGACCTCATCGAGTGGAAGAACGCCTGCGTGAAGGGCGACGCGCGCGCCTGCGAGAGGCTCTACGGCCCTCCCAGGGCGTCCCCGGCGGTCAAGCCCGGCGCGCAGTGAGCGCCGCCTCCGCCGTCAACGTCCGCCGGGCGTCGCCGGCGGGGGACAGGGGGCCTCCTTCGCGGCGACGGCGTCCTCGTCCTTCGGGTCGAGGCGAAGCGCCTCCTCGAGCTCGGCGCGGGCGGCGGCGCAGTCGCCGGTGGCGGCGAGCGCCCGGCCCGCGAGGGCGTGGGCCGGCGCGGAGCCGGGGTCGCGCTCGAGCGCCTTCCGCGCCGAGTCGAGCGCCTTCGCGGGCTGCCCCCGCTCGAGGAGCATCCGCCCGAGCTTCACGTCGCGGCGGGCCACCTTGCGGGGGTCGTCCCCCGGCATCGTGGCGCGGGGCGGGTCGATCGCCCGGGCGACTTCGGCCTCCGAGATCTCGCCGAGGGCGTAGCGGATCCGCGCCCGGATGACCTCGGAGTAGTTCACCTTGCGGAAGGGCTCCCAGGCGACGAGCCGCCCCTGCGCGTCGGCGACGCCCACGAGCGGGTGGAGCCGCACCTCGAGCCTCCCGTAGAGCCGGTCGCCCTCGTCGACGAGGACCGGCATGCGGATCCCCGCGGCGGCCGCCGCCGCGGCCGCCTCCGCCGCGGGCGCCGACCCGGACACCACGGCCACGAAGGACACGCGCCCCGCGAACTCCTGCTCGATCGCGGCGAGCCGCTGGAGCGCGTCCCCGGAGTGGTCCTGGCCGGGCCGGAAGAACACGAACACGCTCACCCGTCCCGCCTCGAGGTACGGCCTCGCGCCGCCCGCCGCCGCCGGCAGCCGCTCCACCGGGAGCGGGTCGCCCGGGCGGGGGTGGTCGATGGCCTCGGCCGGCGACGCCCGGCCGAGGGTCGAGAGCGCGCAGGCGACGGCGAGAAGGGCCGCCCTCGCCCCGCGCCGGTCCGCGGGCGCGCTCACGGCGCGCACCCCTTCCGCGCGGCGAGCGCGGCGGCGTCGCCGGGGTCCTTCGCCAGCGCGCGGTCGAGCTCGGCCACCGCCTCGGCGCACCTCCCCATGGCCGCGAGCGCGCGCCCGGCGAGCGACCGCGCCGCCGCCGACTCCGGGTCGCGCCCCAGGGCCCGCTCCGCGGCGCCTAGCGCCTGCTCGTAGCTTTTCCGCTCGAGGAGCATCTTCCCGAGGTTCACGTCGCGCCGGGCCACGGCGCGCGGGTCGTCGCCCGGCATGGTGGCCCTCGCGGGGGCGGAGGCCTCCGCGGCCTCGGCCGCCGAGATCTCGCCGAGCGCCTCGCGGATGCGCGCCCGGAGCACCTCCCCCTGGTTCACCTTCTGGAAGGGCTCCCAGGCGACGAGGCGGCCCCCGGCGTCGACGACGCCGGTGAGAGGGTGGAGGCGCACGCCGAGCCGGCCGTAGAGCCGGTCGCCGGGGTCGGCGAGCACCGGCATCGCCGCGCCTGCCTTCCCGGCCATGGCGCGCACCTCCGCCTCGGGGGCGTCGCCCGACACGATGGCCACGAAGGCGACGCCGCGCGGGGCGAACTCCCGCTCCAGCGCCGCGAGCCTCGCGAGGGTCTCCTCCGAGTGGTCCTGCCCGGGCCGGACGAAGACGAAGACCGTCACCCGGCCCGCGTCGAGGAAGGGGCGGCGCGCCCCGCCGCCGAGGGCGGGGAGCTCCTCGTTGGCGACGGGCGCGCCCGGCCCGGGGTGCTCGACGGCGCCGGCCCGCGGCGCGAGCGCGAGGACGGCGGCGAGGGAGGCCGCCCGCACGGCCCACGCGCTCACGGCGGGCAGGCGCCCCTCGCCGCGAGCGCCCCCGCGTCCTTGGGGTCGGCCTTCAGCGCGGCCTCGATCTCGGGCAGCGCCTCGGGACAGCGCCCGAGCGCCGCGAGCGCCTGGGCGGCGAGCGCGTGGGCGGGGGCGGAGGCGGGGTCCTTCGACAGCGCGTTCCGGGCGCTCGCGAGGGCCTTCTCGGGGAGGCCGTGCTCCAGCTGGCGGCGGCCGAGCGCCACGTCGCGGCCCGCCACCGCGGCGGGGGTCGCGCCGGGCATGTCCGCCCGGGGGGGCGCGAGCGCCTGGGCGAGCGCCGCCTCGTCGATCTCGCCGAGGAGGAAGCGCACGCGCGCCCGGACCGCGGCGCAGTAGTTCACGGCCTGGTAGGGCATCATGGCCAGGAGCCGCCCGGCGCGATCGGCGATCCCCACCACCGGGTGGAGCCTCACGCCCAGCCGGTCGTAGAGGGCGTCGCCGGCGTCGAGGAGGACGGGGAGCGCGAGCCCGGCCTCCGCCATCGCCGCGCGCACCTCGGCGGGCGGGGACGAAGCGGACATCACCACCACCCAGCGGACGGGCTTCTCCCGGAAGTCGGAGACGCAGCCCGCCATCTCGCGGAGCGTCCGGGCGGAGTGGTCCTGCCCCGGGCGGGCGAAGACGAACACGCTCACCTCGCCGCGGGTGGAGAGAAGCGTCGCCTTCCCGCCCTCGAGGGTGGGCAGCTCGGGGTTCGGGAGCGCCTCGCCCGGCGCGGCGAGGGCGGCCGCCGGCCGTGCGGCGAGCGCGGCGGCGAGCGCCAGGGCGGGCCACGCGAGCCGTTGCGGGACGGCGCTCAAGCGGAGGTCCCTACTTCTTCTTCTCGGGGGCCTTGTTGGCGTAGGTCTTCGTCTCGTGGCAGGTCTTCGCGCAGGAGCCGCCGGTCGCGGTCTTCGTGTAGTTGAGCTTCAGGACCCAGCCCTTCGAGCCGTAGGGCACGCCCTCGCGGATGTGGTGGTCCTGCTTGGAGGCGTGCACCTCGTGGCAGGCGCGGCAGGTGCGCCCCCGGTCGGCCTTGTTGACGTGCAGGTAGTGGAGGTTCCGGGAGCCGTCGCGGAAGTTCGTGAGCGTGGTGGTCTCGGGCTCCGACACGACCTTGTCGTTGTGGCAGCCGAAGCAGAGCGCGTAGTTCTTCGGGTCGTAGGGGGCGTAGAACTTCGCCGGGTACTCGGCGACGAGCAGCCGGAAGTTGTCGCTCCCGTGGGTGCGGTGGCAGGCGCTGCAGTCCTTCGCCTCGACGGGCGCGTGCCACACCTTGTTGTCGTCCAGCCACTTCTTGAAGTTGGTCAGGTAGGCGCCGCGCCCGTCGGAGACCCCGTCCTTGGAGTGGCAGGAGACGCACAGGTCGAACGGCAGCTGCACGAGCAGGTGCTCGACGTTGGCGCCGTGCGGGTTGTGGCAGTTGGCGCACTTCTGCCCGGTGCCGAGCGCCGCGTGCTTCACCTTCGACTTCTCGGCGATGGCCTTGATGTCGTCGTGGCAGCCGAAGCACAGCGCGGTCTGCTCGGCGACGAGCAGCTTCCGCTCCCGGGAGTTGTGCGGGTTGTGGCAGAAGGTGCAGCTCTGCGCGGCCGGCGGGTGCTTCACCTTCCGCGCCATGATCTCCGCGAACTCCTCGTGGCAGGTGTAGCAGAGCTCGTTCCCGCTCTTGGTCAGCGGGCCGGGGTTCTTCGGGTCGTTGCGCTGGTGGCAGATGCCGCAGTCGCCGGCCTCGAAGGGGGCGTGCGACCAGCCGACCTTGTCCCCGGCCGGAAGCGGCGCGACCCGGGACGGCGCCGGGGGGGCGGCCTTCTTCTTCGGCGCGGCGTCGGTGGCGAGCGCCGCCCCGCCGAGCACCAGGGAGGCGAGGACGAGGATCGCGCGGGGGCTGGGCAGGGTCATGGCCGTTCGCTCCGGGTGGAATCTGGGTCGCACATTCTACGCCCCGGACGGGGACCGCTCGCCTTGATCCGGCCCAAGGCGGGGGGGTCCCACGCTCAGAGGAGGAGGCTCTTCCTCGCCGAGTTGTGGGGATTGTGGCAGCCGGTGCAGGCCCGTGCGGGCGCCGGGTGCTTCATCTTCCGGACCTCGGCGGCGTTGCCGAACTCCCCGTGGCACTCGAGGCAGACGTCGTTCACGGGCTTCCGGGCCGGCCCGACCCGCTTTCCGTCCTCGGCGTGGCACACCGCGCAGTCGCCGGAGACGAAGGGGCCGTGGGACGAGGCGACGCTTCCGTCCCGGGGCGCGAGCGGGTTTCGGGCCGCGGTCGCGGTCGGCTCCGCGTCCCGCCCCGACGGCGGGCGCTGGGCCGCGGCCGCGACGGGGACGAGGACGGCGAGCGCGAGCGCGATGTTCCTCATCTCCCCTCCTGCGAGCCGCCGGAAGCGGAGCCTACCTCGGTGCCCTGTCGGCGGGCGGGACCGGGCGAAAAAACTGGACACGAGCGATCCGTCGGGCATTCTCCAACCTTGGGCGATAGCGCCCGTTTGCGCCCGGTGTCGGTGGGTGTGGGAGACGGTGGGTGGCGCGCGGCCGCAACAGGAGGCGTGTCGACCGGGAGCGCCTCGCGCCCCCTCCGAGCGCGTTGCGCCAGGGGCTGAAGCTCGCGGGGCTCTGGTCCGCGGGGCTCGTCGGCGCCTCGGCCATCGTCGCCCTCGGCTGGCGCGAGGTCTCGGCCGGCGACCTCTTGCGCATCCGCTCCATCCGCGTGAAGGGTCTCGCCCGGGCGACCGAGGCCGAGGTGCTCGCGCTCTCCCCCGTGAAGGCCGGGGACGGCCTGCTCG
>Ga0335071_10006196_pt1 | contig 12348 bp, 11 predicted proteins | sample Lox_Sample_15_FD_206724 | JGI IMG/M metagenome (GOLD analysis project Ga0335071, IMG submission 206724) | Soil microbial communities from Loxahatchee National Wildlife Refuge, Florida, United States - Lox_Sample_1.5 | ecosystem: Environmental > Terrestrial > Soil > Wetlands | place: USA...
GTCGAAGAGCGTCAATAGCTCGCTCTATGAAAAGCTGGCGAACGACGCGAAGACCTACGACGGCGTCACCGGCATACCGCTCGAAATATTCCTCGCTTACTACGGCGTATATCCGGTCACGGCCATATCGTATAATGGCACGGTATATAACTGGACAGATGCCGCCTCGGCGGCGAGCAAGGACATCCCCATGCTTGTTGAGCCCAACGGCAGCGTCTACTATGCCGGCAAAAGGGCTATGCCCACGGACATTAACGTTACGCTTGCCGATAAGCCCGGAGTGTCCACGCTGGACGTCGCGCCGTCTATCCTTTATGCCCTGGACGCCGGGGGCAGGGACGACCTGATCCACGAAAAGGCGAGCAGGGTCGTCCTGTTCTATCTGGACGCTTTCGGCTACGAGCGCTATCAGGACGCCCGGCAGAGGGGCCTGATCAGCAATATATCATCTCTGGGAGAGCCGGTAAAGGCTGTATGCGTCTACCCATCCATCACCCAGAATAACGCGAAGGCCATGGCCACCGGGCTGGCGCCGAACCTCTCCAGGGGGGATTTCCGGTCTTACCTGCCTTATAATGACACGGTCTTCGACATCCTCGAGCGCAAAGGGCTCAAGGCCGTCTGGGTCGACGGCAACAGCCCGCCCGTAGCCGTGAACGATACGGTGTTCGCCCTCGACGAGAACGGCGACGGCTCCGCTGACGACGAGGTCACCGCGGCGGCCATCGACGAATACCGGGCAGGCGCCGACTTTATGGTCGTCCACTACAAGGATACTGACCTGGAAATGCACGAATATGGCCCCTATTCGCCCGAAGGGCTGGCCTCGGTGAAAACGGCCGATGTCGAAGTCGGCGAGGTCCTGAAAAGCCTGGATAATGGCACGGTCGTGGTCATTTACGCCGACCACGGGTGCCATAACCTGACGGGCGGCGGCGGCAACCACGGCACTCTGCTGCCCGACGACATGTACATACCGCTCGTTATCGGCGAGGCGTAAAAGGCCTCGAATCTTCGATATCCCGGGCCTTTTTTAATAACAGCTCCCTCTGGCCCGGACGGAACTCTGCGGCCTGTCTCAGGGAATTAGCGACGAAGGCGTCGATATTCTTTAGCGCTATCCCGGAATCCCCCTCGTAGCGACCGATGAATCGCCGGCCGAGTGCATATTTTTCCTCCGAGAACATGGGCTCGGTATCGAGTAAATAGGCGAGCGCCTCGCCCACGTCCTCCTCGGGCCGGCCCCGGTGGGACAGCTCGAAGTCGATGCCATAGATGCGGTCGGAGACGAGGAAGTTCTTAAAGATCGCGTCCGACTTGACCAGCACTTCATCGCCCGAGCGGAAAGCCCCGTGAAAAGCGGCCAGCCAGGCGGCCACGCCAAGCGCTTTTTCGCCCATGGACGGCGTATTCAGATAATCGTTGACGGACCTGCCGGGTATGAGCTCAAGGAGGAGCGCGTTATCGCCCACGTCCACGACTTCGGGTACCGCGATCCCTGCCCTTCGAGCCGCCCGAAGCGTCCTGGCCTCGTTCTTGCAGCGGCCGTTCTCGTAAACCTTTAAGACGAGGCGCCATCCGCCCCGCTCGACCAGGTAGACCTTATTTTTCCGGCTGTGGAATTGCTCCACGACCGTGAGGCCTTCAAAGGGCACATCAACCATTTAAGCCACCCTGAGCCAGGACAACGTACAGGTCGGCGACCCTTTTTTCGCCGGCCCTCGAAAGGTTGAGGTAGCAGAACGGGCAATAGGTAACGACGGTGCTCTCGTTCTCCTCCAGGATCCTCCCGGCCCTCGCGCCGGCAAGCATCCGGTCGAAGGACATTACGCCGCCGCCGGCCCCGCAGCAGGCGCCGGTCCCGTCTTCCCTGGCACCCATGAGCATGCCGTGGGCCGTCTCGCTCTTCTCTTTGGCGTGGCACGGGTCGTGTATCGTCACGCCCTTTGCCGGCACCTTCATATCCTTGAGCAGGTCCATGGCCAGGGCGACATCGACGTCGAACCCGCCACGCCCATTATAGTATTTATTGAAGGCCGAGTAGCAGCCGGGGCATATAGTTATGATGCGCTTCACGCCCGTGTCCCGGAAGGCCTTGATATTTCTGTCCACGGCGGCATTTCCTGCGTCGATGTCGCCTAAATTATATAGCGTATATCCGCAGCAGGTCTCGCCTTCCAGGAGTTTATACTTAATGCCTTTTTTATCGAGCAATTCCCGTGCGGCCGCGAGTATCTCCGGGGCCTTGAAGCGCGCCGTACAGCCCTTGAACAGCACGGTATCCGTATCGGCGCCCTTCAGCTCCCCGCCGTCCGCCGAAATCGCGATGCCATAGGGGTTCCCGTATGCGGCAACTGAACCTTTAATCGAGGCAAGGTGGGCCGGCACGATGCCTTTTCCCACGGCCATGGCGCGCGTGCTACGGTTAAACCAGGCCATCCAGCAGCCGTTGCACAGCGTGCACCGGTACAGGCGGCGCACGTCCTCGTCGCTCAGCTTTCCCGTGGCGGCCATCTTCAAATAGCGTAAGATCGCCCGGTCTGGGGAGTAATTCGAGTCCATCTCTTTTTCGAGGACAGGGCAGCGGCATCTCATAATGATCAGGAAGGGGCAAACGATATAGCCCATGAGGGCGGCGGCCGCCAGGGCCAGCAAGATAATGGTGCTCGCCGGCACCAGCGGGTCCAGCGTGCTGTATCCCAGCAGGTCCCTGTATTCAGTCTGCGCCGGCAGCACCGTGAGCACGGCGAACGCTAAGAGCACGATGCCCGCGATCAGGCGGTACTGCGGGCCCCAGTGCTCGAACTTGATGCGGAACGTCGTGAGGAATATGAGCATGGCGGTGCCGATGAGGATGAGCGTGCTGAAGGGGGCGAAGGAGCACAGCGAGTTATAGCCCATGTAGTTCGTCCTGTAAAGAAGGTGGCTGGCCGGGTACTGCGCCTCGTGGCAGCTGTGGCACGCGGCCTGCGGGCCGAGGAGCCAGGCGTCCGGCACCATGGTCAGGAGGCCGGCGAGAACGAGCAGCAGGCAGGCGAACAGGGCCAGCTTGCGCTGCATTTCAGGAGCCATAGGAGCGATGTTTAACCCCCATCCTATTAAATATTTACCATAAGCCATGACAAATAATGCTTCGGAAAATTGAAACTGTTCACTAAAACTCAGGGATGTTTTTTCGATCCCGGCAATCGCTTTTACTTACGCTACGTTTATTTATTCTGCATAAGTAGTATATGGAAGAGGTTTATTATGTCCAATAAATTATTGAAACTCTTGATCATAACAATGGTCTTTATAGCCATTGCAGTGCCGCTGTCCGGCTGCACGAACCAGGCCGGCAACGCAACGGCGACGCCGGTGCCTACGACGGCGCCCGTACAGACGCTGAAGCTCGCGACGACCACGAGCGTGAACGACTCGGGCCTTCTCAACTACATCCTGCCCGACTTCGAGAAGGAGAATAACGTCAATGTCCAGGTCCTGTCGGCGGGCTCCGGCCAGGCCATCGCCTACGGCGCCAGCGGCGACGTGGACGTGCTCATCGTGCACAGCCCGGCGGCCGAGACGACCTTCATGAACCAGGGCCACGGCTGGAATAGGACCCAGTTCGCCCATAACTTCTTCGTGATCGTCGGCCCCACGAGCGATCCGGCGGGCATCAAGGGCCTGAACGCCACCCAGGCGTACGATAAGATCGCCCAGGCGAAGTCGACGTTCGTCGCGAGGGTCGACGCGTCGGGCACGGATACAAAGAACAGGGATATCTGGAATAAGACCAGCCTCAAGGCCGTCCCTTCGAACGTGACCAACACCTGGTATAAGGCGACCGGCTCGGGCATGGGCGATACCCTGCGCATGGCGGACCAGCTTCAGGCCTATACGCTGAGCGACATCGCCACCTACGAGTCTCTGTCGAAGAGCCTCAACCTGACCATACTGGTGGAGAACGACCCCGTCACGCTCATCAACAAGTACGACGTGATCGCGGTCAACCAGACGGAGTACCCGTCGGTCAACTACCCGATGGCGAAAAAGCTCATCGACTACCTGGCGAGCCAGCCGACGCAGCAGAAGATAGCCGAGTACGGCCAGGCCCAGTATGGAAGGCCGCTGTTCTACGCCGACCTGCTGAACAACTCGACGTCGAGCAAGTAATATCATTAAGCATGGCAGCCCGAGGGCGCTCACCTCCGCCCTCCCCTTTTATTTCGATACGATTATGCCCCGCGGCATCCTATATCCATCCAATGATTGATACGCATACTCACGTGGATACCAGGCCCTACGAGGACTTCGAGGCCATGGCGCTGGCCGGCATAACTGACGTCCTGACGCTCGCCCACGACCCCATGCGCATGAGTACCAGCGTGGTCATTAAAGACCATTTCGAGCGGCTGTTCTCCGAAAAGTCGCGTGTCGGGAGGTCCGGGCTCCGCCTCCATGTCTGCCTGGGCCTGCATCCCCGCATACGGCCGGATGACCCGGATAAATGTCTCGAGCTACTCGAATCGTACCTGGCAAAGGGTGACAGGAAAGTGCTCGCCATCGGCGAAACCGGGCTTGAGACGGGTAGCCCATTCGAGATCGGCCTGCTCGAGCGCCAGCTCGACCTCTCGGTAAAATACCGCTTACCCATCATCGTCCATACGCCCCGCTCGAATAAGCTCATGGTAACGAGGGACATACTGGATATACTCTCCACCCGCCCGCTCGATAAGAAAAAGGTCGTAGTCGACCACGCCGACCAGGAAACAACCCCTCTTATCCTGGACGGGGGCTACAACGCCGGCCTCACGGTCCAGCCCTCAAAGCTCACGCCGCATCAGGCGGCCGATATCGTGGAGCGGCTTGACGCGGGCATGCTGGTGCTGAACACGGACGCCTCGTCGAACCCGACGGACGTTTTAGGCGTGCCCCGCACCGTACACCTTTTAAAAATGCACGGGGCCGTCGAGGATAAAATAAAGATGGTCGGCGAGCTGAACGCCCGGAAGATCTTCGGCATCGTCCCCCCGACAGAGGCAATGCGATAGCGGGGCTCATGTTATAATGCCTTTAAAAAAAGAAAAGAGGGATGGTTCAGTGCATCCCAAACAATCCCTTGAACCAGTTCACGATGCCCGTTATGAAGTCCGGCGCCGGCGGCTCAGGCTGCGGGTTGAGCTCCACTGCCTGGCCAGAATCGCCCTGGCCATTGTTCCCTCCGATCGTGTTGATGTCCTGGTTGATGGTCGAGCCGCCGGACGATAGCGAGCCGGTCTTTGCGGCCGCTGTCGTGGTTATCGGCGTGATGGTCGTGTTGCCGTTGTGCAGCGTCACCTTAGCCCGCCACGGTTCTCCCGCTGCGGCCAGCCTGCTGTCGAGGGGCGTCAGGTCCATGTAATAGACCAGGTCACCGCTCGTGTCCACGGTGCTGCCCGCGGGCGGCAGGTGGAACACAAGGCCGTCGTCGGACTTCACGTCCTGGCTCGCGCGGACCTCGAACTGGATGTTATCGCCCGGGGCCGTGCTGTAGGAGTTCATCCACCAGCAGTTCACCATGCTCGGGTTCGGGTCGGGGCTGCCGTCCGCCGCGGCCGGGTAGGCCACGACGTTCACCCAGACGACACCGCTACCCCCGGTCCTCTGGATCGTGACCAGCGCCGAGCCGCCCTTGTTCAGGCTGTACGCGTCGGCATCGAAGCTGACCGTGGCCTGCTGCGGAGGCGCGTTCAGGTCGGGGATGGTAATGGTGGCCATGAAGGGCACGCTCTCCTTCGTATTCTCGGGCGATAAGGGCTTGAGCACGATATTGAAGTATTTTCCCGCGAGACTGTTATCGGCCGGTATCTTCAGCGAGATCTTCATCTCCATGGTCTGGCCCGGCGAATCGCTGGCCCCCTTCACGTTCGACCACCCGGCAGCGGCGGGATCGATGTTGCCCCTGAGCCCATCGATCTCGTAAAATACCATGCCGTCGCCGCCCTGCCTGATGATGTCCACGGTCAAAGTGCTGTCATTATTGGCGATATACCCCATGGAATCCAGACACAGGCTCGCCGGTGACCCGACTGCACCGGGACGGGGCGAGGGTATCTGCGTGTCGGGAGGCAGCGGCGTGACCGTCGTAATGTCGCCGCCGGCCTGGCCCGTGTTACCCGGTACAATATTGCCTGGAATGATATTGGGCGGGATATATGTCTTCGGAACTAAGGCACCCGGCGGGAGCCTGAGTATCGGTCCCGGGGTGGGCGTGGGCGTGGGTAAGTTCGCGATGATCGACGGGTTGATGTAAATGGGCGGTATTATCACGATAGGCCCAGGGGTGGGCGTGGGCGTGGGCGTGGGTAATTTCACGATGATCGACGGGTTGACATAAATTGGCGGTTTTATCACGATGGGCGCCGGCGTTGGCGTCGGCGTGGGTAAGTTCGCGATGATCGACGGGTTGACATAAATGGGCGGTGGTTTATATACCAGCCCGCTGGCAGTGCTTTTTCCTATGATATCTATCTTTAGTATCGAACCGGCAGCGTTGATAAGCACAACCGTAGTGATAAGTACTATGAATGCCATTGCGGCCAGCCGTGTAATATCGTTCTGTTCACTCAATTATAACCCCTCCTATTTTGCTACCATTTCAAAGGCCCCACCGGCCAATGGATTCGCTTTACTGCGGTAGCGAACTCCTCAGGCCCGCAGTGATGCCGCTCGTTTATAGAAAAAACGAATGGCCTGCGAACGCTAAAGAAGTGACTGCTTGTACAATAATGAATTAGCGTTTCATTCGAATAAAGTTTACTATATAAAATTTTTAAAGATTAATAAAAGCCAAATATATTCTGTATATTTAGAGGACGATTTATGAGCGGCAAATCAGCGGCGACAAATAAGAAAGAAGGGCTGATGTCAGCCCTTTATGCCGGCACGAACTTCGTGCCGTAGTAGATCATGCCTTTCTCGCCGTCCTCGCCGATCTTGCGGAACACCTTCGTCACCCTCATGCCGATCTTTACCTCGGCCGGATCACAGATGACCTGCGTGGTCAGGTGAGGGCCCTCGTCCAGCTTCACGATTGCGAGCACGTATGGCTTGCCGCCGATCCAGGAATCGCCGGGCGTATATATGGTCGTATAGGTTACGACCTCGCCGGTGCCCTTGAACTGGTACTCGGTCATCTTGCCCTGACGCCTGCATTCGGGGCAGAAAAGTCGGGGCGGGAAATAATAGTTACCGCAGGTCTCGCACTTCGTGCCGATGAGGTTATAGCGGGCCGGTATCTCTCTCCAGAATCTTGGGACTCCCATGCTTATCTCCTCCTCTTCTCGTTCGAGAATATGTGGCAGACGGCCGTGCCGCCAGTTCCGCCCACGTTGTGGGTCATGGCGATCTTCGCGCCCTTGACCTGCCTCTTGCCGGCCTCGCCGCGGAGCTGCTCGACGCACTCGACGGCTTGTTTTATTCCAGTAGCGCCCACGGGGTGGCCGCAAGCTTTGAGGCCGCCTGACGTGTTGATGGGGATCTTACCGCCGATGGCCGTCTCGCCGGCCAGCGTGGCCGGGCCGCCCTGGCCCTTCTTGAAGAATCCCAGGTCCTCGATGGCTAATATTTCGGCGATGGTGAAGCAGTCGTGGACTTCGCAGAGGTCTATATCCTTCGGAGTGACTTTCGCCATCTCGTACGCCCTCTGGCCCGCGGCGACGCTGGCCCCGAAGGTGCAGAAATCCTTCCGGTTGTGCAGCGATATCGTGTCGGTCGCCTGGCCGGAGCCAAGCACGTAGACCGGGCTGTCCGTATACCTTTTCGCGTCTTCCGCCGGGGCCACGATCACTGCGGCCGCCCCGTCCGTGATGGGCGAGCAGTCGAATAAGGTGAACGGGTCCGCCACCATGGTCGAGTTAACTACGGTGTCGATGGTGATCTCGTTCCTGAACTGGGCCCTGGGATTGCCAATGGCGTTATGGTGGTTCTTCACGGCGACCTGGGCTAACTGCTCTCTGGTCGTGCCATAGCGGTGCATGTGCAGCCTGGCCACCATTGCGTACAGTGCCGGGAACGTGGCTCCCATGAAGCCTTCCCACTCCCTGTCGGCTGCGGATGCCAGCGCGTCCACGGTCACGCCCGTCTCGACGTCCGTCATCTTCTCGACGCCAGCCGCCACGACCACGTCATGGTAGCCCGACGCCACCGCTATTACGGCGTTCCTCAGAGCCAAGCCGCCAGAGGCGCACGCCGCCTCGACCCTCGTCGAGGGCACGTGGAACGTCGACGCCAGCCCGGCGAAGTCCGCTACCAGGGAGCCGATGTGCTCCTGGCTCACGAACTGGCCGCCGCTCATGTTACCCACGTACATGGCCTCGATCTCTTCGCCGTTCAGCTTTGCGTCCCCGATTGCCTTGGCGCCGGCCTCTACGACGATGTCCCTGAAGGACCTCTCCCACATCTCGCCGAACTTGGTGCATCCGACGCCTATGATCGCAACATCTCTCATTTTGTCACCTCTTAACTGTCCACCTTGATCTTGCCCTTATGCTTCGCGTATATGGCGTAGTCGATGTACTTAGCATCTTTTATATAGTCCCACGTCTTCTTCGCCAGGTCCTGTACCTGCGTGATGCGGTCGGTGACCGTTATGTCGAACGAGTCGCTGCCCGCGCCCGAGCCGAACGAGGTGACGAACACCCGGTCGCCCGGCTTTGCCACGTCTAATACGGCCGACAGGCCGACCATGCTGGCGCCCGAGTACGTGTTGCCCATCATCGGGCAGGTCAGGCCCTGCTTTATCTGCTCCCTGGTGAATCCCAGCGTCTGGGCCGCCCGGGTGGGGAACTTGCCGTTGGGCTGGTGGAATACCGCGTAATTATAATCTGAGGGCTTTGTGCCCGCCTTCTCCAGCATCATCTTCGATGCCGAGAGGACGTGCTTGAAGTAGCCCGGGTCTCCGGTGAATCGCCCTCCATGCCTCGGGTAGTCGGCGCCCTCCCGTCTCCAGAAGTCGGGCGTGTCCGTCGTGAACGAGCACGTATGGTTGATCGTGGCGATGAGATCCGTATTACCGATGACGAACGCGGCTCCGCCGGCCGCCGCCGTGTACTCGAGCGCGTCGCCGGGCGCTCCCTGCGAGACGTCCGCCCCGATGGCTAAAGCGGTTTCGGCGATGCCCGCGGAGACGACGCCCATGCAGGTCTGGATGGCGGCGGTGCCCGCCTTGCAGGCGAACTCGTAGTCCGCGGCGGTCATCTTCGGCCCCGCCCCGATGGCCGCTGCGACGATGGTCGCGGTCGGCTTCACGGCGTACGGGTGGCTCTCCGAGCCCACGTAGATGGCGCCGATCTTCTTCGGGTCCGCGCCCCTCAGCACGGCGTTCCTCGCTGCCTCGACGGCTATTGTGGCGGTGTCCTCATCCATGTCAGGCACCGACTTCTCATTAACCATCAGGCCGTTCTTATAGTCGTCCGCATCGTCGCCCCAGACCTTCGCGATCTCTTCGACCTTGATGCGGTACCGCGGTACGTACGCTCCGTATGCGCTGATCCCTAGTGTCATTATTTCAATCCCTTTAGTATGCTGATCATTGAGTCTATGTCCATCCGGCTGGCGATGAGCGGGAACGTCTCGACGCTCGCGATCTTCTTCGCCACCGGGTCGATCTTCGAGGCTTCCAGGCCGTGGAGCACCACGGCGGCGGGCTTGAGCGAAGATACGCGCAGCGCCACCATGGGCGAGCGGCCCGTGCTCACGTTACAAAAGATGAGGGCCCTCTCCGTGCTCCAGCCGTATAAGCGATAAAACTCCTCGGAGGACAGCTGTATTATAGCGTTGATGCTGTCGATGATCGTGTAGCCGTTGATGGACCGGTCCATGTTCCCCGAGATGTGCTCCGCCTCGATGGCGCCGGCGAACTTCTCCAGCGTCACGGGCGAGCGGTACTCGTGGATGTCCAGGACGACGTCCGGGTTCGCATAGGAGAGCATGCTCTCGTACGCCCGGATCTTGTGGGAGCCGGCCTTCTCGTCGATGTCCAGCAATGCCTCCACGATCTTGCTGATGATCGTCGTCCCCGGCGACTTTCTCCGGCCGCTCTCGTAGTCGCTGACGACCGAGGGCGATACCTCGATCGCGTTGGCCAGGTCGATCTGAGATACCTCAAAACTCTTTCGCCATTTTTTTATGGTCTCGCCCGGGTTCCCGGAGAGGGCTATCTCGCCCGCCATCTTCTCGGCAAGCTTTGCCCTCAGGTCGACGACGTTGCTCTGCATCAGCGCTTAGAAACGCCATCCTTGTATATAAATTTTTTAGTAGTCGTCATCGACAATTGTCGATAATTTTTAGAATAAAACCATGACACGCTTTAATGCCAGGTCGAGCAGCACCGGCGTCGCCACCGCGAGGACGCCGCCCACGACCGCCATGAGCGTGTTTGCCCCGTGTGCGATGGGGCTTGCCAGCCACCCGGGCGGATGCCAGCCCAGCAGTCCCAGTAAGAATAGTGTGCCCATCATCCACGCCATAAAATCAACAGCCAGCAATAGAAGTATCAACGAAAGGACGAGTCCCGCCTCGAGGATGCCGTTCATGCCATGCTCCACACAAATAAACCTTATAAATCCAATGTAAGGTCATCGTTTAAAACTTTTTGGTAAAAATGCAAAAAGGGCTAATTCTTGATCATGTTCAGGAACTTCTTCGTCCTCTCGTGCTGCGGGTTGGTGAAGAACTGGTCGGGCGTGTTCTGCTCGACTATGACGCCGCCGTCGATCAGGATGATCCGGTCCCCGACCTCCTTGGCGAAGTTCATCTCGTGCGTCACCACGATCATGGTCATGCCATCCATGGCCAGGTTCTTCATGACGTCCAGCACTTCTTTTACTAATTCCGGGTCCAGCGCCGAGGTGACCTCGTCGAACAACATCACATCGGGCCTCATGGCCAGCGCCCGGGCGATGGCCACGCGCTGCTGCTGGCCGCCCGAAAGCTGCGTTGGATAGCTATTAGCCTTCTCGGACAGGCCGACCTTCTTCAGCAGCTCGAGGCCGATCTTCTCCGCCTCCTGCTTCGACTTCTTCTGGACCTTCATGGGCGCTAAAGTGACGTTACCCAGGGCAGTCATGTGGGGGAAGAGGTTGAACTGCTGGAACACCATGCCGACCTTCTGGCGCATCTTGTTTAAATCCGCCTTCCTGCCGGTGATCTCCTCGCCGTCGATGAAGATGCGGCCACCGGTGGGCTCCTCCAGGCGGTTGATACACCTTAAGATCGTGCTCTTGCCCGAGCCGCTGGGGCCCAGGATGACCACAACCTCGCCCTTCTTGATATCGAGCGAGATGCCCTTGAGGACTTCCAGGTCTCCGAAGCGCTTATGCAGATCGTCGATGACTACCATGCTGTTGCTCATACGAACTCCTCCGACAGCGGCTTCACCTTTTGTTTTTTCGCCTTGCCGTTCGTCCTGGTATTGGCGATGTTGTACTTCTTCTCCATGTACTGGACCGCCTTGCCCAGCGGTATTGTTATACACAGGTAGATGATACCTGCGGCCAGGAGCGGCGTGAACGTATTATAGTACTCCACGCCCACTAGCTTGGCCTCCATGGTGACCTCTGTGACGGAGATCACTAAGCCGATGGACGAGTCCTTGATGAGAGCGATGAACTCGTTGCCGAGGGCGGGCAGCACGATCTTGATCGCCTGGGGCAGGATAATATAGCGCATCGACTGGTTCTGCGACAGGCCCAGCGACCTCGCGGCCTCGGTCTGGCCCTTGCTGACCGCCTCGATGCCCGCCTTGAAAATTTCGCCCATGTAGGCGCCGCTGTTCACCGACAGTGCGATGATGCACGAGGTGAAGGCGTCGATGTTGAACTGCTGGCCCGTCATGTCCGATATCAGGAATGGCAGGCCGAAGTTGACGAACAATAATTGTAACAGGATCGGCAAGCCTCTCACGCCCTCGACGTACACCGACGCGACCACCCGGATGATGCGGTTGGACGACGTCCGGCCGATGCCCATGAGCAGGCCGATGCAGATGCCGATACAGTAGGCCACGATGGACAGCTTGATCGTGTTGACCAGGCCGTAGATGATCTCCTTGGATAACGAGTAGATGAACAGGCTGCCGTCCAGAATGCTGTACCGGCGTGCACCGCCCTCCATGAGGATGACGTAGGTGGACCCGGGCACAACGTCAATCCGGGTCGTGTTATCCTCGAGCATGTCCTTCGATATCTTCACCGTATGCATGCCTGGCGACAGGCTGAGCGTCACGCCGCCGTCGCCGGTGCCCGTCGTGCCGACGAACTGGCCATCCACGTAGACGCTTGCGCCAGTGATCTTACTCCTCGACTCCCGGGCATCCAGGGCCACGAT
>Ga0335071_10006197_pt1 | contig 12345 bp, 4 predicted proteins | sample Lox_Sample_15_FD_206724 | JGI IMG/M metagenome (GOLD analysis project Ga0335071, IMG submission 206724) | Soil microbial communities from Loxahatchee National Wildlife Refuge, Florida, United States - Lox_Sample_1.5 | ecosystem: Environmental > Terrestrial > Soil > Wetlands | place: USA: Florida...
GCGCGCGCCTCGCCGTGGGAGAGCGGCGCCAGCGCGAAGACGACGTCGCCGAGCGCTTCGGTCAGGATGCCGCCGAGACCAAGGAGCACGCAGGCTCCGAACTGCGGATCGCGCACCAGGCCCGCGATCAGCTCGCGGCGACCCTTCACCATCTCCGCGACGAGAAGCGACACGGCGCCGTCGTCGGCCCGCCGCCGGGCGAGCAGCTCCGCGCCGGCGCGGCGAGCCGCGTCCGCGTCGGCGACGCTGAGGCGCACCAGGTCGCGCTCCGTCTTGTGCGCGATCGCATCGCCGCAGAGCTTGAGCGCCACCGGGAAGCCGATCGCAGCGGCTGCGCGCGCTGCCGCCTCGGGATCGTCGGCCAGCGCCTCGCGCGCGATCGGAACGCCGTGCCCTGCGAGCAGCGCCTTCGAGGCGTGCTCGGAGAGGGTGCGGCCGTGCGCGCGGTCGTCGCTCATCGCGGGCGGGGAAGGTACCGGCCGCACGGGATCCGGGCGAATCGCGCTGGGCTACGCTCTTCTGCCTCGGCGAGGCGGCGGTCGGTGCGGAGTCGCAATGGACTGCGAGAGCTGCGGACGAGCCAATCGGCCCGGAGCCCGCTTCTGCGGCGGCTGCGGCCGAACGCTCGCCCCGCGCTGTCCGTCGTGCGGGACCGAGGCGCCGCCGGATGCGCAGTTCTGTGACGCCTGCGGGACGCCGCTCGCTCCGCGCGCCACCCCGAGCGCGGCCACCAGTGGCGCGCGCAAGGTCGTCAGCGTCGTCTTCGCCGACCTGATCGGCTCGACCTCGCTCCACGAGCGCCTCGACGCCGAGTCCGCGCACCGACTGATGGAGCGCTACTACGCGGTGCTGCGAAGCGCCGTCGAGGCCCACGGCGGCACCGTCGTGAAGCTGCTCGGCGACGGCGTGATGGCCGCCTTCGGCGTCCCGCGCGTGGCCGAGGACGACGCCATCCGCGCCGTTCGCGCCGCGATCGCCATGCAGCAGGCCTTCCGCGAGCTCGTCCGCGACGAGACTGCACAGGTCGGCAACCTCGGCCACCGGGTCGCCGTGAACACCGGCGAAGTCGTGGTGAGCGCCGATCACACCGACCTGGTGGGCGACCCGGTCAACGTGGCGGTGCGCCTGCAGCAGGAGGCGCACGACGGCGAGGTGCTGATCGGAGAGCCGACGCGGCGCCTGGTGGGCCAGCTGGTGCAGCTCGCGCCCTTCGGCTCGCTGAGCTTGAAGGGGCGCTCGGAGACGGTCGCGGCGTATCGCGTGGTCTCGCTCGAGCGGCCGGCCGGCGCCGCGGCGATGGCCTTCGTCGGCCGCGAAGAGGAGCTGCGACGCCTCTCGGCCGTCTACGAGACGGCCGTCGGCAGGCCCCCCGACCCGGCGCCCGCCGCGCGGCTCGCCGTCGTCCTCGGCTCGCCGGGCCTGGGCAAATCGCGGCTGCTCGCCGAGTTCGCGCGCCGGCTCGGCGAGCACGCCACGTGGCTCGACGCCCGCTGCGACGCCGCGGGCGGCGGCACGTTCGCCCCGCTCGCAGACGCGTTGCGCGCGCTGCTTCGCTTCGACGAGGGCGGAGGCGGCGAGGGGCTGCGCGCGGCCGTCGGCGCGCTGGTGCCCGGCGACGACGCCGAGCGCGCGCGGATCGCCGCGGGGATCGGCGCGCTGCTCGCCGGCACGCCGGCGTCGCCCGAGGAGACCTTCTTCGTCGTGCGCCGCCTGCTCGCCGCCGCCGCGAGCCAGCGGCCGCTGGTGCTCGCGATCGACGACGTGCAGTGGGCGGAGCCGCTGCTCCTCGATCTCGTCGAGCACCTCGTGCAGTGGGGCAGCGGCGTGCCGCTGCTCGTCCTCGCGGCCGCACGGCCCGAGCTGCGCGAGGCGCGCTCCTCGCTGACGACGACCGGCAGCCTCGTCGCCGAGGTGGTGACGCTCGCCGGCCTCGACGCCGGAGCGGCCACGCGTCTCGCGGCGAACGTGATCGGCGCGGACGAGCTGCCCGCCGCCCTGGCCGGGCGCGTGCTCGCCACCAGCGAGGGCAATCCGCTCTTCGTCGGCGAGCTGGTGCGCATGCTGGTGCAGGACGGCTCGCTCCGCCGCGAGGGCGATCGCTGGACCACCGCGGTGGAGCTCGCGAGCCTCGAGATGCCGCCCACCATCCACGCGCTGCTCGCCGCGCGCATCGAGCGCCTGCGTCCGGAGGAGCGCCACGTGCTCGAGCGCGCAGCGGTGGTCGGACGCCACTTCTCGCGTGCGGCCGTGCTGCATCTCCTGCAGCGGGAGACCGGTGATCTCGACGCGCGTCTCGAGTCGCTGCGGCGCAGCGAGCTGATCGAGCCCGACACCGGCTGGTTCCTGGGCGAGCCGGCGATGCGCTTCCACCACGTGCTGATCCGCGACGCGGCCTACCGCCGGATCTTGAAGGGCACGCGGGCGGAGCTGCACGCGCGCTTCGCCGACTGGATCGTCGCGCGCGCCGGCGAGGCGATCGAGCACGACGAGACGATCGGCTGGCATCTCGAGCAGGCGCACCGGAACCTGCAGGAGCTCGGCCCGCTCGACGCCCAGGGCCGCACGCTGGGCGAGCGCGCGGCGCGCTATCTCGGCGCCGCGGGGCAGCGGGCGCTGGCGCGCGACGACCTCTCGCTCGCCGGGAGCCTGCTCGGGCGCGCGCTCGACCGGCTCGATCCCTCCGATCCGGCGCGCGCCGATCTGGCGCTCGACGCGTGCGAGGCGCTGCTCTCGGCGGGCGAGGTCGGCGCCGCGACGGCTGCCGTCGATGAGCTCGGCCGCCTGGCGGACGGCTCGGAGCGCCTGCGTGCCTGGCACGTCTGCTTCGCCGGGCAGCTCGCCGTGCTCACCGATCCGAAGTCGCTGCGCGCTACCGCGGAGGCGGTGGCCGGCGCGGCCGAGGAGCTGGCCTCGGCCGACGACACCGCCGGCCTGGCCAAGGCGCACTCGGTGCACGCGCTGGCGCTGGCGCGGCTCGGGAAGATCGGCGACTGCGAGGCCGCGCTCGATCGCGCGCTCGCCGCTGCACGGCGCGCGCACGACCGCCGGCGTGCCAACGGAGTGCTGGCGGGGGCACCGCTCGCGGCGCTCTGGGGGCCGAGCCCCGTCACGCGCGCGAGCGGCCGCTGCCTCGACGTGGTGCGCGTGCTGCGCATCACGCAGGGCGCACCGGCGGTCGAGGCCGTGGCCCTCCGGTGTCAGGCGGTGCTCGAGGCGCTGCGCGGGCGCATCGACGCCGCGCGCCGCATGATCGGGTCGGCGCGGCGCATGCTCGAGGAGCTCGGCATCACGCACCGACTGCTCGAGGCCGAGGTGTTCGCCGGCTTGATCGACCTGCTCGACGGCGACGCGCCCGCCGCGGAGCGCTGTCTGCGCAGCGCGTACGAGGGGCTGCGCCGTCACGGGCTCGGGATCGACGCCGCCCAAGCGGCCGCGTACCTCGGGCGCGCGCTGCTTGCCCAGGGGCGCGCCGCCGATGCCGAGCGCCTCACCGAGGAGAGCGAGGCGCTGGCCGGCGACGACCTGCAGGCGGCGATCGCCTGGCGCGGGGTACGAGCCGAGGCGCTGGCGCGCCGTGGCGAGCATGCGGCCGCCGTCGACTTCGCGCGCGCGGCGGTCGAGATCGCCGCGGCGACCGACGCGCTCCTCCACCACGCCAACGCGCGCCTCGCGCTCGCCACGGCCCTGCGCGCCGCCGGCCGCGACGCCGAAGCCGACGAGGAGGAGCAGCGCGCGATCGAGCTGTGGGAGGCGAAGGGAGCGACGCTGCTCGTCGAGCGCGCGCGGCGCCGCCTCGCTCGAGTGGCTCCGGCGGGGCTCGCGTCTCGGGAGCGGGTCGAGGCGTCGCGAGCCGTCCGGCCCGGCGAGCCGCTCGCCACGCTCGGCGGCTCGCTCGCGCTGCTACGCGAGTCCCGCTCGTCCACGGCGAGTTCCGGCGGCGCGTCCGAGCTCGACGGGTTCGTCGTGAGCGAGGCCGCGGCGGGGGGCCTGGGCCGGCGTACCGAGTTCTTCGGCTCCGATCACCTGGGCGACGCCGTGGCCCGCCTCTACGAGCGCCACGCCGAGCTCCTCCCCGAAGGTCCCGAGCGAACGCGCGCCCAGGCAACCGCGCGCGTGGTGGCGGCGTGGGTCGGACCGATCGATTTCGATCGCTTCGCCGCGTCCGTCGCACCACACGTAGAGATCGCCGATCACCGGACGCTCGGAATCGCCTCCGTGAGTGGCCGACAGGCCTTCCTGCGACTGCTTCGCGTGCTCTGGGAGACCGCGAGCGAATCGGCCACCCGCATCGACGACGTCATCGGCCTGCGTTCCGACGCGTTGCTGGTGCGCCGGACGGACTCTGGCAGCGACCGCGCCAGCGGCGGCCGCTTCGACCGATGTGCCGTTCAGCTCCTGGTATTCAGTGTCGAGGGCCTGGTCACGAAGGTCGAGCTGTTCGACCCCGACCGCCCGGAGGAGGCGCTCGCGCGCTTCGACGCGATCCCGGCCGAGGTGACGGCCGCCGTCGTCCGCCGCCGCGTGCGGCCGAACGCGGCGACTGCGAACGCGGCGCGCATGGACGCCGCCGCCACCGCGCGCGATCTCCAGGCGTTCCTCGCCACCCTCGCTCCGGGCGCGCAGAGCATCCATCACCCGACGGGCGCGGTCTACGCAGAAAGCGACTCGGTGCGCGCATTCGAGAGGCTGCTCGCGGTCGCGACCCTGCGCTTCGCCCACGAGCCGCTCGGCTCGCTCGGTGACCAGCTCGTGCTCTGCCACGGACACCTCTCGTTCACGGGCGGCGTCTTCGGCGACGGCGTCGACTCGGGCGCAACCGACTCGAGCTCGATTGTCCTGCTCGAGGTCGACGAGCGCGGGTTGCGCACGCGGACGGAGTTCTTCGCTCTCGATCACCTAGGCGCCGCGATCGCCCGCCTCTACGAGCGCTACGCCGAGCTGCTGCCCGAAGGCCCCGAGCGCGATCGCGCGGCGGCGACCGCGCGCTCGGTCGCGGCGATCCTCGGGCCCTACGACGCCGATCGCTACGCGACCGCGATCTCGCCGTCGATCGAAGTCGTCAACCACAGGACCCTCGAGCGCCGCTCGGGGCGCGGCGCGGAATCGCTGCTGCGAGGCTTCCGCGCCATGATGGAGCTCGCGGACCAGCTCGGCACCCGCGTCGACGACGTGCTCGCTCTGGGTCCGGACGTCCTCCTCGTGAACTGGTCGAGCTTCGGCATCGAGCGCACTGGCGGTGGCGCCTTCGAGCGAGTGATGCTGAACCTCTGGATCTTCGGCGCCGACGGGACCGTCGTCCACAACGAGCTCTTCGACGTCGATCGCGAAGCCGAGGCGCTCGCGCGGCTCGAAGAGCTCGCCGCGCCGCGTGCGAAGCCGCGGGGCGCCCGCCGCGTGCGTCTCAACGCCGCGACCGCCAATGCGTCCCGCATGGACGCCGCCGCAGCCGCGCGCGATCTCCAGGCATTCCTCGCCACCCTCGCCCCCGGCGCGCAGAACATCCATCACCCGACAGGCACGGTCTATGTGGAGAGCGACTCGGTGCTCGGCTTCGAGAGGCTGCTCGCGGCCACGAGCCTGCGCTTCGCCCACGAGCCGCTCGGCTCGCTCGGCGACCGGCTCGCGCTCTGTCACGGGCACGTCTCGTTCAGCGCAGGCGTCTTCGGCGACAACGTCGACTGGGGCGCGACCGACTCGAGCTCGATCGTCCTCCTCGAGGTCGACGACTGCGGCCTGCGCGCGCGGACCGAGTTCTTCGCCCTCGACCGACTCGGCGAAGCGATCGCGCGGCTCTACGAGCGCTACGCCGAGATGCTTCCCGAGGGCTCCGAGCGCGAGCGCGCCGCGGCGAGGGCGCGCTCGGTCGCGATCGCGCTCGGGCAGCCGGACCTCGAGCGCTGGGCAACCGCGATGGCCCCGGACCTCGAGGTCGTCGACCAGCGCACGCTCGGAACCTGGTCGGGGCGCGGGCTGGAAGGATTCCGGGAGTCCTTCCGCGCCCTGCTGGCGCTCTCCCGCGACATCGCCGTCCGCGTCGACGACGTCCTCGGTCTGGGACCCGACGCGCTTCTCCTGCGATGGGCGACGCTCGGCACCATCGGTGCTAGTGGAGGTCCCTACGAGCGGCCGTTCCTGGCCCTGTTCGCCTTCAGTCGCGAGGGCCTGGTGGCACGCCAGGAGTTCTTCGACGAGGGACGCGACGCCGAGGCGCTGGCCCGCTTCGACGAGCTCAGCGCGAAGCCGCCGGCCCCGCGGCGGCGCGTGCGCCCCAACGCAGCGACGGCAGAGATTCGCCACCTCGAGGCGGCCCTCGCCGCCCGGGACGAGCGTGCGCTCGAGGCCTCGTTCGCGGAGCTCGGAGAGATGGTGGAGCACCCGACCGGCGCGACGCTCGACGGGCGCGCGATGCTCGGAGTCTGGCGCGCGCTGCTGCGCGCCGAGGATCCGGCCGTTCGCAACGAGGTGCTGGCCACCCTCGGCGAGTCGCTGGCCTTGAGCCACGCGTGGATGTCCTTCCGCGCGCTCGCCGAGGAGGACCTCGCGTCCTTCGGCCCGGTCGAGCGCGAGGAGATCGTGCTGGTCGAGGTGGGGCCGAGCGGGCGCCACCGAAGGGCGGAGAGCTTCGCTCCGAACCACCTCGGCGACGCCGTCGCGCGTCTTTACGAGCGTTACGCCGAGCTGCTTCCCGAGGGCCCGGAGCGCGATCGCAGGGCGGCGACGGCGAGGTCGGTCGCAGCGATCCTCGGACCCTACGACGTCGATCGCTATGCCGGCGCGATCTCGCCGTCCGTCGCGTACGCCAACCACAGGCTCCTGGAGTGCCGCTCCGGGCGCGGGGCGGAGCCCATGCTGCGGAGCTTCCGCGCCATGATGGAGCTCGCCGCAGAGGTCCGTACTCGCGTCGACGACGTGCTCGCGCTGTCTCCCGATGCCCTCGTCTTGCGCTGGACGACCTTCGGCACCGAGCGCACGGGCGGCGGCGCCTTCGAGCGAGTCATGCTGAACCTCTGGGTCTTCGGCGCCGAGGGGCTCGTCGTCCGCAACGAGCTCTTCGACGTGGATCGCGAGGCCGAGGCGCTTGCGCGCCTCGACGAGCTCGGCGCCGAGCCGACGGCGTCGCGCTTCGCCAACGCGGCGACGCGCGCGGCGGACCGCGTCGGCGAGGCCTTCGGCGCGCTGTCCATCGAGCGCGCGGCGGCCCTGCTCGCACCGGAGTTCTGCAACGACGATCGCCGCTCGATCACCTCGACCGTGCTGGATCGCGACGCCCTCCTGGCGAGCTTCGGTCCGATCCTGGCGCGCTGCCTGCGTCTCGACGTCGAGAGCGAGCTGCTCGCGACGCGAGGCGACACGCTGGCGCTCCATCGAACCCGCTTCCAGCTCGAGCAGGACGAGATCGGGCCGAGCGAGCTCGAATTCCTCCAGATCTTCGAGGCGAACGCATCGGGCCGGATCACGGCCGGCGTGGCGTTCGACCCGGTCGAGCTCGACGCCGCCTTCGCCGAGCTCGACCGGCGCTACGCCGCGGGCGAAGCCGCCCCCTACGCGCAGCAGATCGGTCTCCTCCGGCGCTTCGTCGAGCGAGTGGCCGCGCGAGACTGGGAGGGGCTCGCCCAGCTCCTCGCGCCGGCCTTCGCGCTCCACGACCACCGCCCGATCGGATGGGGCACGCTGCGCTCGCGTGCCGACTACGTCGCGATGGTGCGCACGTTGGTCGAGATGCGTCCCGATTCCACCTTCCGATTCGACCACGTCCTGGCGCTGTCCAGACGTGCGGTCCTGGTCGTGGTGCGCTGGACGGGAAGCGAGGCGGACGGCGCGTTCGAGATCCCCACGCTCTGCGTCACGGCGATCGACCCGGCCGGTCGGGTCGCGCTGTGGCACTTCTACGACCTCGACCAGCTCGAGGCCGCGCGCGCCCGCTACGAAGAGCTCTCGCGCGAGCCGGCGGTGCCTGCGCGCATCGAGAATGCCGCGACACGGTCGGAGGACGCGGCCCGCCGGGCGTGGGAAGGTCGCGAGTTGGAAGCCGTCCGTGCGCTCTACTCGCCGGAATTCCAGAGCGTCGACCGAAGGTCGTTGATGCACGTCGAGACCGATCGCGATGGAATGATCTCCGCGCTTCGCCCCGTCTTCGAGATGGGTCTCGCGCGCTCGGGGGATCTCCTCGCGACGCGGGGCAACCGCCTGGCGTTGTACCGCATGCGACTTCATGGCGGCGACGACCTCATCGGGCCCAGCGAAGTCGAGTTCCTGCAGGTGATCGAGGCGAGCGACGAGCGAAGCCGCGTCGCCGCCGTCGCGTTCGACCCCGACGACCTCGACGCCGCGTACGCCGAGCTCGACGCGCGCTACCACGCGGGCGAGGCCGCCCCCCATCCCCGGGTCGTGGCGCACATGCGCGCCTTCCACGCCGCCTTCGCGAGCCGCGACTGGGACGCGCTCGCGACGGAGTGCGCGCCCGATCTCGTCGTGCACGACCGTCGGCTGCTCGGCTGGGAGACGCTGCACGGCCCGGCCGCGTACCTCGATGCGCTGCGCTCGCTGGTCGCGCTGGCGCCCGACACGAAGCTGCGCCTCGACCACGTGACGATGTGCGAGCGGGGCTATCTCGTCGTCACCGTCTGGGAGGGAAGCCGCGAGGGCGGCGCGTACGAGACCCCGAGCCTGATGGTGGCGGAGCTCGACGACGAGGCGCGGATCCGCCGCTTCGACCAGTACGACCTCGAGCATCTCGACCGGGCCCGCGCGCGCTACGAGGAGATCGCCGCCGGCCGGACCGCGAGCACGCCGCGCATCGAGAACGCGGCGACGCGCGTCCGGGAGCCGCTCAGGGAGATCCTGGCCGCCCGGGACTGGCCCGCGCTCCGCGCGCTCGCGGCGACCGACTTCGCCTTCGACGACCGACGGCGGTTCTCTCAGGTCCAGGGGGGCATCGAGACCTACGTCCGCAATCTCGAGTTCGTGAGCACGTGGCCGGATCTGCGAGTCGCGATCGACTGCCTCGCCACCGCCGGCGAGCGGCTCGCGCTCGAACGCGTCGCCTACACGGGCGAGCTCGAGGACTCCTCGTTCGAGGGCGAGTTCCTCCGGCTGACCGAGGTCGACGACGCCGGGCATCTCCGCGCCGTGGTGCACTTCGACCCGGATGATCGGCGCGGCGCGGCGATCGAGATGCTGGAGCGCTACTACCGCGGCGAGGGAGCGCTCTGGACTCCGCCTGGCCAGATCGAGCTCGTGCGCGCCTTGAACGACCACGATCTCGTCCGCGCGCGCGCCGCGCTGCCCGACGACTTCGTGTTCCACGACCACCGCCGCACCGGCGTCGGGCGGATCGGCAACGCGGACGACTACGTCGCCTCGCTCGCCGCGGTGCTCGAGCTCTCGCCCGACCTGGCGACCGACGTCCTCTATCACGTCGCGCGGGGCCCGCACGGCTCGCTCGGCGTGGGCCGCATGTTCGGAACGCTCCTTGAGGGCGGCGAGTTCGAGTCGGTCTTCGTGCGGCTCAACGTCTATCGGGACGGCCGGGTCGTCGGAACGGAGCTCTTCGAGGTCGATGACCTCGAGCGCGCGAAGGCGCGCTTCGAGGAGCTGCGCGACGGGTCCCGCCAGCCCCCTCAAGCCGCGCCGCCGTCCCGCCGCTAAGCGCCGCGGGGGCGAGGCAATGGGCAAGCTCGCGGTCTTCCTGATCGTCTGCGCGTTGGCGGCCGTCTACTTCCTCTCCGGCCGGCTCTTCGCTCCGGCGGGCGCGCCGGAGCGCCCCGCCGCCGTGCCGGACGGCGCCGTCTGGGCCGTGCACAAGGCCGAGGTGGGGAACGTCGACGGGCAGGGTGAGTGGATCGCGTGCGCCGCGGGCACCCGAGCCGGAGCCTATAGCTGCACGATCTACGACGCCGACGGCACGCGAACCCACTACGGCACCTACCAGTGGACGGGCGCGCCTGCGGGCGAGCCCTCGATCCGCTACCGGGAGGGTCGCGTGATCCGCGGCGACGGCGGCGACCTGACGCCGGTCGGCCGCCACTTCGACGTGACGCCCGACGGCCGCGAGATGGCCGTCGAGTTCGGGATGCACGCGTCGCGCTGAAGCACGGACTCGCGCGGAGCGATCGCACAGAGTTTCCGGCTACCCGAACTCCGTCTGGAACCGGATCGTCCCCCTCTCGACCCCGCGCAGCACGACGTCGACGCCGCCCGTCTTCATCATCCACTCGAGCCGGTGGTCGCGGTACTGGCGAACGATCGGCATCGAGCCGGCCGAGCTGGCGGCGTCGCCGCCCAGGTTCTCGCGGATCCACGCCGCCACCTGCTCGCTGTCCTGCTTCACCGCGGGCTGCTCGGCGCAACGGGCGGCCCAGTCGGCCAGGCGCGGGTGCCGCTTCGCGTCGAGCGCGACGCCCCAGAAGGCGGAGCCCGCCACGTGCGGATGGACGGCGGCGTCGCCGCGGCCGAAGCGCTCGCCGTTCATCCAGCGATGTCCGTCGAGCTCGCGCTCGAGGCGGCTCCAGTAGCGATCGAGCTGCGCGCGCGCCCGGGCCAGCATCGCCTCCGCCTGTGCGCCTTCGGCGCGCTTGAAGAAGCGGATCTCCATCAGCCCCCAGTTGACCGCCTCGAGCTGGGTGTCGCAGAGCTCCTCGAGCATCCGCACGCGGGCTCGCTCGGCGGCGGTTTCGGGCAGCGCGGGCGGGCTCGGCCAGCGCTCCTCGACGTACTCGAGCATCACGGTCGAGTCGAAGATCGCGAGATCCCCGTGGACCAGGCAGGGAACCTCGCGCAGCGGGCTCGCCGCGGCGAACTCCCGGAAGGCCGGCGCCTCGAGGTCGAGCGGATTCACGTAGATCCGCTCGTACGGGATGCCCTTCAGGTTGAGCACGATCTTGACCTTGCGCACGTAGGGCGAGAGCGGATGCTCGAACAGGCGCAGCACGGCGTCCCTCCTCCGGTCGGTGTCCAGCGCGCCTCCGCGGCTGCGATACCCTCGGTGGCCTCCGGAGAGAGGTACCGCGATGAGCGCGCTCGGCAAGCTCGGCGTCTGGACGTGGCTCGATGGGATGAAGGCGCCGCTCGCGGCGGAGTTCGCGCAGCATCTCGAGACACTCGGCTACTCGGCGCTCTGGCTTCCGGAGGCCGTCGGCCGCGACCCGTTCGCGACGATCGCGTGGCTCGGCGCGCAGACCCGCCGGCTCACCTTCGCCACCGGCATCGCCAACCTCTACGCGCGCGACCCGATGGCGATGACCGCGCTGCGCAAGACGGTCGGCGAGCTCACCGGCGGCCGCTTCGTGCTCGGGATCGGCGTCTCGCACTCGCACCTGGTCGCGGGCGTGCGCGGCCACGAGTACAAGAGCCCGATCGCGACGATGCGCACCTACCTGGAGGCGATGGGCAAGGCGCTGTATCGCGGCGCCGAGAGCGAGAGCGAGACGCCGATCGTGCTGGCGGCGCTGCGCCCGCGCATGCTCGAGCTCGCGGCCGAGCTCGCAGACGGAGCGCACCCGTACTTCGTCCCGCCCGAGCACACCGCGCGCGCCCGCGCGATCCTGGGCAACGGCAAGATCCTGGCGCCGGAGCAGAAGGTGCTCCTGCAGACCGACCCGGCGAAGGCGCGGGCCGTCGGGCGCGTCGCCATGAAGATCTACACGTCGCTCCCGAACTACCAGAACAACCTGAAGTGGCTCGGCTTCGGCGAGGCCGACTTCGCGAACGGCGGCAGCGACCGCCTGGTCGACGCGATCGTCGCCTGGGGCGACGAGGACGCGATCCGGCGGCGCATCCAGGCGCACTTCGACGCCGGCGCCGACCACGTCTGCATCCAGCCGCTGCATCCCGACGGCCTGCCCGTCCCGCACCGCGAGGTGCTCGAGCTCCTGGCCCCGGGACGCTGAGCCGTGCCGGGACGCCGCAAGTTCTGGGGCTGGGGCACCGAGGACGGCGGGCCGAGCGCGGAGCAGGAGGCGGGCATCGTCCGCACCCTGTCGGAGCGCCTCGGCGTCCCGCTCGAGCTCGTGACACCACCGCGCGTCGAGGAGATCGAGCTGCCCGCGCCCCGCGTGGCGCCTCCGGCCGCGCTCGCGCCGCGCTTCTCGGCCGATCCCTACGATCGCCTCGCCCACAGCCAGGGCAAGAGCTACCGCGACGTGGTGCGGGCGCTGCGCCGCCGCATCGACCATCCGCCCGACTGGGTAGCTTTTCCGCGGGACGAGGCCGAGGTGGCGGCGGTGCTCGACTGGTGCAGCGGTGCCCGCGTCGCGTGCATCCCCTACGGCGGCGGGTCGAGCGTGGTGGGCGGCGTCGAGCCGGCCGTGGGAGGGGGCTACGCGGGTGCGGTGTCGCTCGACCTCG
>Ga0335071_10006198_pt1 | contig 12344 bp, 17 predicted proteins | sample Lox_Sample_15_FD_206724 | JGI IMG/M metagenome (GOLD analysis project Ga0335071, IMG submission 206724) | Soil microbial communities from Loxahatchee National Wildlife Refuge, Florida, United States - Lox_Sample_1.5 | ecosystem: Environmental > Terrestrial > Soil > Wetlands | place: USA...
CGGCCAGCGCCTGGTCGGCGGCCGGATCGCCGTAGTCCGCGGGGATCCGGGTGAAATCCAGGCGGTGCGCCGCCACCCGGCGGGCAGTTTGCGATGGGCCCCCGTCCTCCATGTCGGTCCATTGTGTCACGGCGTTAGTGTGGCCAGCATGACGACAGCTCCCGTGCATCGCGGCGTCCGGCTCGAGCGCATCGAGAACAGCCGGTACCTCGTCACGAACGACCGCGGCGGCCAGATCACCATCGGCTCCGGCGGAGGTACCTACTTCACCCCGGTCGACCTGCTCCTCGCCGGGATAGGCGGCTGCACGGCGGCGGACGTCGACATCCTGACGTCACGCCGGGCCGAGCCCGACTCGTTCGAGATTGCCGTAGACGCGAACAAGGTCCGCGACGAGGCGGGCAACCACCTGACCGACATCGTGGTGACGTTCCGGATCAGGTTCCCCGAAGGTGAGCAGGGCGACAAGGCGCGGGCGCTGCTGCCGGACGCGGTGCAGAAATCACATGACCGGCTGTGCACGGTGAGCCGGACGGTCGAGCTCGGCATGCCCATCGCCAACCGCATCGAGTAGGAGACCACCTCACCCGGAAGGCGAACGCCTCCGCCGGCAGCGACGATTGCTCCTAGCTGTGCCAGCGGAAACGCCAGGCGGCAAAGCCGACGCCGACCGCCGTCCACAGGGCGAGGCTGGCCAGATCCCAGGCCGGGTAGGGCCGTACTGCGTAGGTGTTCTGCAGCACTTCGGCGAGTGCCTTGACCGGGAACAGCGCTACCAGATGCGACAACCAGCCAGGCAAGCCGCTGAAGGTGGGGTCGAAGATGCCGGAGATAATCGCGATCGGCAGGAAGCTGGCGTAGGCGACCGGACCGGCGGATTCGGCGCTGGTGATGACCGAGCTGATGGCCAGGCCGAGCGAGGCGAAGCATGCGGTGCCCAGGACCAGGGCGCCGACCAGCGTCAGCAGCTCCCCCGCCCGGGGTCCGGCGCCAAAGGCGAGCCAGCCGGTCAGCCCGGTGCACGCGGTGATCAAGATCGCGGTGATGACCGTGCTCACCAGCAGGCCGCCTAGATAGGCCCCGGTCGGGACCGGCGTGGTCCTGATCCGCTTGAGGACCCCGTCATGGCGCAGCACCGCCACCTTCGAGCCGAGGTTCACGTAGGCGGCGACGATCACGCTGAAGGCGAGGATGCCTGGCACGAAGACCGTGGTGTTCTTGACGTGGGTTCCCGGCAGGTGGGAGCCGACGTTGGCCGCCCCGATGAGAAGGAGGATCATCAGCGGGAAGGCAAAGGTGAACAGCGCGTACTCCGCGCTGCGCCAGAAGCTGCGCTGCTCGAGCACGGCCTGCCGTACGGCCAGGCGGACCGTCCGGCTCACCCGTGGTCCCCGCTGGTGAGCTGGAGGTAGGTGTCTTCCAGGCGAGGGGCCGTCACGGCCAGGCCGTCCAGGTCGCCCAGGCTGTGCTGCTGCGCCCAGTCCAGCAGCAGCCTCAGGGTCATGGCCGCGCTGGCGGTGTGGCAAACCGCCTCGGGTCCGCTGATGGTCAGGTCGATGCCGTCCGGCAGCGGGACATGGCCCCCGCGCAAGGCCGACGGCGTGGTGAAGGAGATGCGGGTGGTCAGGCCGGCCCGGACCGCGACCTCGTGGGTGGTCCCGGCCAGTTCGACGCGGCCGGCCCGCAGGATGGCGATCCGGTCCGCCAGCCGTTCGGCCTCGTCCAGGTAGTGGGTGGTGAGCAGAATCGTCTTGCCCAGCCGGCGCAGGTTCTCAATCGCCGCCCAGCATCGCCGGCGTGCCTCCGGGTCGAAACCGGTGGTCGGCTCGTCGAGAAAGATCAGCTCGGGGTCGCCGGCCAGCGCCAGGGCGAAGTCGAGCCGGCGCCGCTGGCCGCCGGACAGCTTACGGACCTGACGATGGCGCACCTCGGTGAGTTCCACCACCTCGAGCAGTTCACACAGCGGGCGCGGGTCCGGATAGTAGGTCCGCCACAGATCGATGAGCTCGGCCACCCGGACCTGCCGGGGAAAACCGCATTCCTGCAGGACCATGCCGGCCCGCTCGCGCAGCCTGGCCGGCTGCGCCGCCGGGTTGATGCCGAGGACCCGGACCTGCCCGCCGGTTGGCGCCCGGAAGCCCTCGAGGATCTCCAGGGTGGTGGTCTTGCCCGCACCGTTCGGGCCGAGCAGACAGAACACCTCGCCGTAGCGCACGTCAAAGTCGACGCCGTGCAGCACCTCGGTGGCGCCGAAGCTCATCCGCAGGCCGCGGACATGGACGGCGAAGTCGTCGGCTACCTGGGCCGGCAGCCGCTCATCTATGACGCTCATGTCAGTCATCACCGGGATTATATGTACATGGGCTGTGTACTTGACGAATCAAGCTCGCCCGGGAAGAGGAACCATGAAGGCAGCTGACGTGTCCTCGCTGCGGATGCTGCGCCGGGCCAGGGACCGGATCGATCGCGACTACGCCGGCCAGATCGACATCCCGGCGCTGGCCACCGCGGCGGGCTACTCGCGGGAGCACTTCATCCGGGCCTTCCGTGCGGCCTACGGCGAGACTCCCGGACGCTACCGGACCAGGCGGCGGGTGGAGCGCGCGTGCGAACTGCTCCGTTCGGCCAACCTGACCGTGACCGAGATCTGTCACCTCGTCGGCTTCACCAGTCTCGGTACCTTCAGCGCGCGGTTCACCGAGCTCACCGGCATGTCTCCGACCGCGTACCGGCGTCAGGCGGCCGAACGGGGCGGGCCGGCGCCCATCCCCGGCTGCTTTGTGCTCATGTGGCGGACCGGGCTCCCGGCCAACGCATCACTTCCCGAGAAGCGCAATCATGCCGCCGGCTCGTAGAGTCGCGGCATGATCACTGGTATTTCCATCGTGTCGGTCTGGGTCCTCGACCAGGATTCGGCCAAGGAGTTCTACGCGGACAAGCTCGGCTTCACCGTCACCAACGATCTCAAGCTCGACAACGGCATGCGCTGGCTGACCGTACGGCCGCCCGGCAGCGAGAACCAGGAGCTGCTGCTGATGGACCCGCTGCACTCCATGCTGGACGAGGAGACGGCGCAGCAGGTGCGGGCCCTGGTGGCGAAGGGGGCGCTGTCGCCAGGGGTGATGGCCACGTCGGACTGTGCGGGCGATCACAGCACGCTGGCCGGACGCGGCGTCGAGTTCACCCAGCAGCCCGCCGAGCGCCCCTACGGAGTCGAGGCGATCATGCGCGACGATTCGGGCAACTGGTACAGCTTCACCCAGCACAAGTTCATGGAGCAGCAGGCCTGAGCCGAGCCGCCGCCAGCCACGGCAGGCAGCCGCACGGTGCGCGTGGTATCGGGCATATCACTGCCCTAGAGTCTTGTCCATGGCGGAATCCGAACCCGGCGGCGAGATCGCCCGCAGCGAGCTGCGCGCCTCGCACGACGACAGGGACCGGGTGGTCGAGATGCTGCGGGTGTCCGCCGGAGACGGCCGGCTGACCGCCGAGGAACTCGACGAGCGGCTGGAGCAAGCCATGACCGCGCGGACCTACGGCGAGCTGGCCCGGCTGGTCGCCGACCTGCCCGCGGCGGGTTCGGTGGCGAGCCCCGCGACGGCGCCGCAGCCCAAGGACGTGGTGCGCATCGACACCCGCAGCGGGCACGTGAAGCGGGTCGAGCGGTGGGTCGTCCCGCAGCGGATGGAGGTGAAGGTGACCAGCGGCAGCGTACTGCTGGACTTCACCCAGGCGGTTATCACGCAGCCCACGCTCAAGCTCGATGTCGACGTGCACAGCGGGCACGTCAAGCTGCTGACCCGGCCGGGGATCGAGGTGGACGCCGACGACATAGCCATCCGCAGCGGCCACGTCCGGGTGAAGGCGCCGTGGGGTTCCGAGGTCCCGGTCCAGCTGCATATCGAGGTCACCGGGAAGGTGGGTAGCGGGCACCTGGTCGCCCGGCCGCGGTACCGGAACTTCTGGCAATGGCTGACCAGGCAGCCCAAGCCCTACACGGTCGCCACGCGCTGACGTGACCCTGATCGTGGTGTCCGGCGCGCCGGGTACCGGCAAGTCGACGATCGCCGGCGCGCTCGGGGCCGCGCTGCGGTTCCCGGTGCTCAGCCTCGACCCGATCAAGGAGGCGCTGGCGGACGTCCTCGGGCTCGGCGGCGAGGACTGGTCCAACCAGGTCGGTGACGCGGCGGCCGAAGTAGTCTTCCGGCTGGCCGCGGCGTTCCCTGACGCGGTGGCCGAGGGCTGGTGGCGGGCGGCGCGCCGAGACCGGGCGCTGGCCGAGTTCGCCGGCGCGACCGAGGTATTCTGCCGGTGCGATCCCCAGCTGGCCTCGGACCGGGCGAAGGCCAGGATCGGGCACGGCAGGCACCCCATTCACCGCGACGTGATCAACCCCGTGATGGCGGGCCGGCCCGCCTTGCTGGCGGCGACGGTGACGCCGCTCCGGCTGGGCGCGGCGCTGATCGAGGTGGATACGGGAGCTCCGGGTGCGACCGAGAATGCAGTCACGGCGGTCCGTTCGGCTCTAAGTTTGTGACATGCCTACTCGATTGGTACACCTGGTGGTCGACGCGGCCGATCCGGCGCGGCTGGCCCGGTTCTGGGCCGAGGCGCTCGGCTGGGACGTGGTCTCGGAAGAGCCTGACGAGGTCGATGTCTGCCCTCCCGGGTTCAAATATCCGGACTCGTCGGCGCTGCCGCTGGTGTTCGTGCCGGTGCCCGAGCCGAAAAAGGGGAAGAACCGGGTGCACCTGGACCTGGCCACGGAATCGGTCACGCACCAGGCGGCCGAGGTGGCGCGACTGCTCGGCCTGGGCGCGGTGCCCGTGGATATCGGGCAGGGGGACGTGCCGTGGACCGTGCTGGCCGACCCGGAGGGTAACGAGTTCTGCGTGCTCGACCCGCGGTCGGCCTACCTGGACACCGGCCCGGTCGCGGCCGTGGTGGCCGACTGCGCCGACCCGTCCGCCGTAGCCGGGTTCTGGGCGCTGGCCAGCGGCTGGGCGCGGGCCAACTCGACGGCCAGCGGGTGGTCGTTGCGGTCACCTGATGGGCTAGGGCCGTTCCTCGAGCTGCTGCCGTCGGCTGACCCGAAGACCGTCAAGAACCGGATCCACCTGGACGTAGCGCCGTATCAGGACGACGATCACGCGGCCGCAGTCCTGGCGCTGACGACGGCGGGGGCGGTCCGGCTCGATATCGGCCAGGGGAACGTGCCGTGGAGCGTGCTGGCCGACCCGGAGGGCAGCGAGTTCTGCGTCCTGTCGCCCCGGTGACGCCGACGCAGGCCCGGACCCTGGCCCAGATCCAGGCCGAGCTGGCCCGGCTCGTCCGCTACGACGACGAATCCATCGTGCACGAGACCTGGATCAGGCAACGTTACGACCTGGGGGCAGCGGCCAGCTACGCCCCGGCCCGGACCGCAGCGGTGCGGACGGCCTGGCACGAAGCCGGTCACGCGGTGGCCGCGCTGGCCGTCGGAGCCCGGTTCAGCTCGGCTAGCATCCGCCACGGCTCCGGAACCCAGGGCCGGGTCCACGGCATCCAGGGCAGCGCGGACGCGTTCCTCATCGACGCGGCAGGCCAGATCGCCGAGCGCCTGCGGGACTGGTCGATGCCGGCCGGTGACGACGAGCTGCGCGCCTGGCTGCCGACCTGGCGCGCCGACGGCGGCGACGCGCGCCGGTTCCGGCGCGGTATCGCGGCCAGGTTCGGCGACGACGAGGTGGCCGCCTGGCGGCACTGCGAGCGGGCGCTGATCCCGCACCGGCCGCGGATACGCCAGGTGGCCAGGGCGCTGCTGGTGCACCCGCGGCACCTGCCCTACGCGGTGGTGGCGGCCGTCACGGCGGGTGTCTAAGGGCCCCGTGCCTTAAGGGCAGCGCGCCTGGCCGGAGCGGTACCAGGCCGGGAAGCCGGCCAGCGAGTCGAGCACCACGTCGGCGCCCGCCCGCACCAGGTCCTCGCCGGTGAACGAGCCGGTCGTGACGCCGACCGCCCGCGCGCCGGCCTGCACCGCGGCGGCCATGTCCGGCGGGGTGTCGCCGACGTAGGCGACCGCCCCCAGACGGCGCAGCACCGCCGCCTTCTCCGGGCCGTGCACCAGGGTGAACAGCTCGTCGGCGGCCAGCCCGGCGGCCCGCAGGCTCGGCTCGGCCGACACCTGGTGCTTGGCGGTGATGATGACCGCCCGCTGCCCCGCCGCCCGGACCGCGGCGAGCGCCTCGTGCGCGCCGGGCAGTACGGTCGTCATCGGCTCCGCCAGCCGCAAATAGTGCCGCCGGTAGATGCCGGCGGCCGCGGCGAGCTGCTCCGGCGCGAACCAGAACGCCAGCTCGTCCTCCAGCTTGACGCCGAGCCGCCGGTCGACCGCGTCCAGGTCGATGGGAGTGCCGGTCTCGCGGGCGACTTCGGCGAACGAGGCCAGGATGGCCGGACGCGAGTTGATCAGCGTCATGTCGAGGTCGAACCCGACCGGCCCCGATCCGTCCATTCCTCCCCCGTCACCCCGGACTTGCCTGCTCCCGGTGAATTCTACGATCGCGCGCGGTGCGCCCCGCCGCGCTACTGTGCCTTAGTGACGTGGGAACGCCTGCTCGCCTACTGCCTGGCCAAGCCGGGCGCCTGGCAGGACGAGCCGTGGGAAGGCGACGTGGCGGCCAAGGTCGGCGGCAAGATCTTCGCGTTCTTCGGGTCAGGTGACACCTCTTCCGTCGGCCTGAAGTGCGGCGCCAGCCGGGAGGCAGCCGACGAATGGCTACTGCGGTACCCAGATGACGTGTCCGTGATGGCCTATATCGGCCGCTCCGGGTGGAACACGCTGCGAATAGGCGGCACGATTCCCGATGACGAGCTGCTCGAGGCCATCGACGCCTCCTATGCGGCCGTGGTCGCCAAGCTGCCCAAGAAGGATCGTCCCTGACTGATGGGAGGCATGTGACCGAGGAAACCATCCCGCTCCCGGCTATCCCGGTGTCCGCGGGGGCGCTCATCTTCGACCGGAAAGGGCGGCTGCTGATCCTCAAGCCGACCTACAAGAGCGGCTGGACGATCCCCGGCGGCATCATGGAGGCGGACGGTGAGTCGCCGTGGGAGGCGTGTCAGCGGGAGGTGCGCGAGGAGACCGGCATCGAGGTGAGCCGCGGACGGCTGGCCGCGATGGACTTCCGCCGTCCGCGGCCGGGCCGGCCGGGGGGCATCAGGTTCCTGTTCGACTGCGGGCAGGCGAGCGACGCAGCGCTGGCCGACCTGAAGCTGCAGCCCGAGGAGATCTCGGAGTTCCGGCTGGTCCCGCTGCCTGACGCGCTCACCCTGCTCAGGGGACCGATCAGGCGACGGGTCCGGGCGGCTACCAACGGCAAGGGCCTGGTCTACCTGGAGGATGGTCGCCCGGTTTGATGCTGCCGGTCCGGCGCGGGCCTTGAGGCCGACCCGGCCAGGCGCTGGACCGCGCGGCGCAGCGGTTCGCCGTCACCGGGATCGGTGAAGGCGACGATGATGGCCATGGCGATCTTGGCGAGGAGCGAGGTTGGTTTGTGATGATCGAGTGGCCGGGCTGACGGGGGAACCTGTTTCCCGGCCGGGAGCAGCGCCCGGAACACGACCCCCTCGCCGGCCGCGTGCAGGGCGTGCGCGAGGTCATCCCATGACACATCCGGCCTGAGGCGCAGCCCGAGCCTGCCGAATGCGTCTTCATAGAACTTCTTCCACGCCTCGACGTGAGCGTTCTCGACGCGCCGTAGCGCGTTCGCGACCTGATCGTCATGCGCCAGAATCGCCTGGAATATCATTTGCAGCCGGAAGGCTTTATCGTTCCTCAGCTCGAGGACCTCACGGTAGGCAATTTGATCGATTTTCTCGTCGAAAGTGCCATGCCCAGCGTCCGCACCGCTGCCGAAGAGGAGCGTGGCGGCCTTTCCGGCCTGATCGGGTGATGCCAGGCGTGTCCGCAGCGAATAAATAGCAAGGTCGCGAAGATATCCTTCCTGAGTATTCCAGCGGTACCGGAACGCAGACTCGGTCGGCTTACCTGGCTTGCCGCCGTGCCCGGTCCACGACTCCTCCGCCTCCTCGACCACCTGACGCCGCGATACGCACGCCAGCAACTCATCGAACGGAACACGCGCGCGGCCGTGCGTCTCGCCCGCGTCGCGGGCGAGAATGTCGTGCAGCAACCGCTCGCCCGCCTGCAGGAACTCGCGGGTACAGGGGTCATTGGCAAGCACGTCGGCGTGCCGCACTTCGGAGAGCAGGTCCGACAGATCCTCCGAAGGGCCCTCCATTATCTGCCGCTCATCAACCGTCATCTCCGCCTCCCATGGCTAGCGCGACGCCACAACCCAGGTGGGTCGTTACCCGAGATGACCCGGCTGCCCGTACGTGCCAGACTCCGTAGGGGAAGACCTGCAGTGTTATTCGCGAGATACGGGCAGGCCGGCAACAGCTGGGCGATTGCTCACCTGATTCGACCATGCCCTTTCACTGGAACCCGCATAGAGCAGAAAACCAATGTATGGCTGAAACTCTATATCTGAAACACCCTGGAAAGGGTTGCCATGGACACACAAAAATACGCTTGCAGACCTGTCGGAACGCTACATTATCTGGGCGGCGCCACGCCGCGCCCGCCGGTGCGGGCAGTGCGGTTCCGGTCCTGGCGACGGTCAGCGGTTCTGGCCACGGCCCTGCCGCTGCTGTCGGCCTTCGCGGCCAGCCTGGTCGCGGCGGGGGTGGGGGCGGGGATCACCCGCGCCCTGGTCGCCGGGGGCCTTCTAGCGTGTGGCGGCGCGCTCATGCTCATCCAGCGGTATCCGCGATCGGGCGCGGACCGTGGCCAGGCGACGGCCAGTTGGACGGGCCAGATCTGCCCTATAGTGTTCACCGACATCACCGCGTTCAGCGCGCACAGCCGGAATGATGAAGACCGCCTGAGCCTTCGCCGGACGATGTACGACATGCTGCAACGGGCATTCGAGGCGGCCGGGCTGCCGTGGCGGGAACTCCACGCAGAAGACCGCGGCGACGGGGCGCTGATCGTGATTCCCCCGGATACCCCGGCCGCCGTGGTGGCGACTCACGTCCTCGGCCGCCTGGCCGCGGCGCTGAGACAGTACAACCAGTCGGCCAGCGGCGTCCTGCGCATGCAACTCCGGGTCGCTGTGCACGCCGGGCCGGTGATCTGTGATGCCCAGGGCGTGATCGGCCATGCCATCAACCAGACGGCACGCCTCCTCCAGGCCAGAATGCTGCGGAAATACCTCAGCGAGACGCAGGCAGATCTCGCCGTCATCGTTTCCGCCTACATCTATGACAACGTCATACGGCAACATGGCAGCCAGCCGCCAGCCGCGGCGGGTTACCGGAAGATCAGGTTCCAGGTGAAGGAATCGGCGGTGATCGCGTGGATTCGGCTAACCGGCGCGCTAGCGGATGACCAGGCAGAAGGGGTGTCACGCGGCCGGGGCGTAGCTGAGGTGCACCACGCCGGTGCTGAACGACTCCGAACCGGTGAGGGTGAGCGGCACCTGGCGGTCGGGCTCGCTGAACAGCCGCTTGCCGCTGCCGACCACCACGGGGAAGACGAGCAGGTCGAGCCGGTCCAGCAGGCCGTGCCTGAGCAGCCAGCCGACCAGGGTCGCGCTGCCGCTCATGCCGATGTCCCGGCCCGGCCGCTGCTTCAGCTCGCGGATGCGTTCCGCGACGTCATCCCGCGTGCCGCTGATCAGCGTGGAGTTCTGCCAGTCGGCCGAGGCGAGCGTGCTGGACACGACGAACTTCGGCGTGTTGTTCATCTGGTCGGCCATGCCGCCGGACTGGCCGCCGAATGCGGCGGCGAAGCCCTCGTAGGTCGTCCGGCCGAGCAGCATGGCGTCATTGGCCGCCATCAGCGCCCCGACCGCCTGCCCGACCTGGTCGCTGAAGTACGGGCCTGTCCACTTCTCCGGTGACTCCACTACGCCGTCCAGCGAGACGAACAGCCCCGCGGCGATGTTTCGCATGATCCTGTATCCCTTCTAGCGGTCGTTCTAGCCGTCGTTGCGGAAGAACTCGGTGAGTACGGGCGCGATAGCCTGCGGCTTGACCATGTGGTTCTGGCCGGGCAGGGTGCGGTACCGCGCGTCGGGCAAGGCGTCCGCGAGGGCGCGCGTGGCGTTGGTCATCCAGGCCGGGCTCTTGCCGCCGACCGCCACCAGCGCCGGGACCTTGACCGCCGCCCACTCCGCGCTATCCAGCGGCGTCCCGCGCTGGTGCTCCTGCATGAGCTCGATGTCGTAGGGCAGGGTGGGCGCTACCGCCTTGAGCTTCGGCCAGACGGGCGTGAGCGGCATCACCGCGGTGAAGATGGCCGGCGTGCCGACGAACCGCATGAACATCTTGACCGCGTCGCCCCTGCGCTCGCTGGCGATCAGCCGGCTGAGCTCGGCCAGGTAGCCGTCGGGGATCGGGGACCTGGAGTCGTCCACGATGAACGGAGGCTCGTACAGGGCCAGCTTCGTGATCGCAGGGATGCGCTTGGCTGCCTCGAGGGCGAGCGCGGCGCCGGAGGACGTGCCGTGCAGGAACACCGGTCCGCCGTGGTGGTCGCTGGCCTCGGCGGCTAGGGCCTCGAGGTCGTCGACCTCGCGGTCCGGCGCGTACGGGGGCGTGTCACCGCTGGCCCCGCGGCCGCGGCGGTCGTAGGTGAACACGGTGAAGTGCGGCGTGAGCTGAGCGGCGAGTTTGGGCATGGGGCCGAACGACCGGCTGCACAGTGCGCCGTCGACTAGGATCAGGGCCGGCCCCTGGCCGGCCCGGGTGAACGCGATCGTCGTGCCGTCGGCTGAGGTGACGGTGCTCATGGGAAATCCTCCGTTGCGGTTAGCTGGCTCCGAGCGTCCGGTTGAGCCAGGCTTCCCAGGCTCGCTCGGCCTGGACCGGGTCGGCATCCTCGGCGAACAGGTGATGGGCGGCGATGACCGGCTTGGCGAAGCCGCGCAGGAACCGGAAGAGCGCGTCCTGGGTGCGCACGCCGATGGTGTGGGCGTTGGCGAAGTAGAGCACGCCCTCGACCGGCCCGGTCCCGTCCCGGGTGAGCGTGGCCCGGTCGCCGGGTCTGGGCTCTCCGGGCAGCCCGAGGGCGCGGCAGAGCAGGGCCCGGTCGCGGGCCCAGTCCGTGCCCGGCGGGCCGAACGCGGTGACCGGCACCGCGAACCGGCCGGCGAAGTGGCTGAGGTACTCGATCAGGGTGCGGAAGTACATCTCGCCGCCCAGGATCATCGCCTCGAACTCCTCCGCCCAGTCGTCGCCGGGCAGGAACCCGCTGGTCACAGTGCGCAGCACGGTACTGCCGCCCGCGCGCCCCTCGATCAGGAACTCGTAGGCGATGAACCGCCCGTCCGGCGCCTCGCCGCTGCGGTAGGCGAACCGGCGGGCCGAATCCCAGGCGGTCACGTCGAGTTCCGGGGCGTACTCGCCGAAGACGGTCCGGACCGTGCCGTCCGGTCCGGGGTGTACCTCACTGCGGCCCATGAACCAGGAGTCGATCCCCGGCCCGGAAGCGATCGCGGCCCAGACCTCGTCTGGGGTCGCGGGCACCTCGGCTTCGCTGCGGTTCTCGAACGGGCGGCCCATCAGCTCTCCTCGGTCTCGGTAGGCGTCATGGCCGTGACGCTGGGATGGATGGCGATGACGAGATGGTGCTCGCGCCCGCCTTCGGCCTGCTCGTCGTGGTACTTCGCCACTAGCGAGGTCACCGCCTGGAGCAGTTCGCCGGTGAAGGCGGCGCGCTGGGCGGCGGACGCGAACCGCACCCGGCCGTCCATCGCGAAGGTGGCGAGCTTCTTCTGCGCCCGTTCGGCCCCGGTGAGCAGGTCGCCGACGTCGCGGACGAGCTGCGCGGCCAGCGCCAGCAGCCAGCGGGCGGACAGCCGGTCCGGCGCCCGGGCGGGATCGGGCGCCACGGCCGCCAGCGCCGACGGCGAGATCACGTAGGAGGCCGCCGCGGCCCGGAGCAACCGCTCGGTCACGTTGCCCTTGCGGCGCTCTTCCACCAGCTCCACCAGCCCGTGCCGCTCCAGCGTGCGCAGGTGGTAGTTGACCTTCTGCCGTGGCAGCCCCGCGGCGGCGGCGAGCATGGACGCCGACGCGGGCTCGGTCAGCTGGGCCAGCAGCCGGGCCCGGGCCGGCTCCAGCGCCGCCTCCGCGGCGGCCGGATCGGCGATCACTGCTACATCGATCATGCAACCAGTTTCACATCCGACAAAATAAATTGTCAAGAATAATTTAATTGTCGGTTGGAAGTTGGGGCCGGTGGGACGACCGAGGCGGGGGGAGGGCGCGGGGCAGCGCGAGGTCAGGCGAGGGGC
>Ga0335071_10006201_pt1 | contig 12340 bp, 10 predicted proteins | sample Lox_Sample_15_FD_206724 | JGI IMG/M metagenome (GOLD analysis project Ga0335071, IMG submission 206724) | Soil microbial communities from Loxahatchee National Wildlife Refuge, Florida, United States - Lox_Sample_1.5 | ecosystem: Environmental > Terrestrial > Soil > Wetlands | place: USA...
TTCACCGACAAGAACATGCTGTCGACCCAGGTCGAGTGGCGCTGGGGCTACTGGAAGCGGCTCGGCACGGCGGCCTTTGCCGGCGTCGGCAAGGTCTTCCCAGCCTGGACGGAGTTCGGGTCGGCCGCCTGGTTGCCCTCCGCCGGCCTCGGCCTGCGCTACCAGGTCATCCCGGCGCGGCGCATGAACGCCCGCTTCGACCTCGCGTGGGGCAAGGAAGGCCCGATGTTCTACTTCAGCGTCGGCGAGGCGTTCTAGCACTCGCGGCGTACAGGGCAGCCAGCGTTCGATGAACCCGATCGAGCTGGCGGTGACGATTCACTGCGCGGCGTGCACCGAGATGGCCACCGCCTCGGTGTACGTCGCGTAGACCATGTCGCCCACTGCCACGTTCTCGAGGTTCTTGGGATCCTTCACCTGGAACACCCGGTGGTTCCCTGCCGGCCCCTGCAGCGTCACGCGGCTGGTTTCCCGATCGATGGCGATGATGGTCGCCGAGATCGTGGTGACCTGGGCCGCGCCTGCCCCCGGCTTGTCGCCGGCCGGCGCCCGCGCTGCGGCGGTCGCTGTCGCTGCGTCCGGCGCGGACCCGTTGGCCTTGACGACCTCCACCGCGATGGACTCCAGGTACTCGACCTTCACCTGATCTCCGGGCCGGACCTGCCCGAGATTTCGCACCTCGGGACCGGCCTTCACCGTGAACGACTCGCCGTCCGCATTCTTGAGCTTCACCGTGCGCGTCGTGACGTCCACCCCCAGCACGGTCGCAGTGACGACCGTGCTGGCCGAATCGCTGTACGACGGGAGCTGACCGGCGTCCTTCGACTGGGTCGCGCAGCCAGCCCCCAGGGTGATGACGCACAAAACCGCCAGAAGCGTCCTCGGATCTCGACCGATCGTCATCGTTGGCCTCGCAGTGAACGCCACAGTACCGGCGCTCATGTGAACGTCGCGGAGTGAGCAGTACCGAACCCCGGGGACCTTAGGAATTGGACCTTGGTTGGACCCGACCGGTCGGTCGGAGGCTTGGGGCTGCAGAGGCCCATCCTACCTTGGTCTGATGGCAGCTTCGCACCCTTCTGCCCGAAGCTGGCCGGCAGGATGCGTATTGGACCCATCCGAGTCCCGCTGGTCGTCCTCGCCCTCGCGGCCTGGATACCGAGGGCCCAAGCGGACAAGCCGGGAACATACCAGGTCGGCGACATTCCCGTCGCGGGGAGCGTCGTCCAACTCGAGTTCCCCGTCCACGGTGCCTTCGCCGCCGAGTTCGACCTGGCGGCGGCGAGCCAGGGTTCCTACACCAATCCGAACCCGTTCCTGCACCTCTCGCTCTTGATGCCCAGCGCCTGGCTCCACTACGACGGGGTCAAGAACCTTCGCCTGTCCCTCGCCTACCAGGAAGTTCTCAACAACGCGATCCCCTCGCTCGCGGTGAAGGAGTCCCACGAGGAGCGCGGGGTCGCGCAGGCGAGGCTCCAGCAGCCCCGCGGAGAAGCGGCCCTGTACGAGATGGCCCGGCTGGACGTGAGGAGCTTCGACGATCCCGGGGGAACCCACCGCATCGTCTTCCGGCCACGCGCCCGCGTCGGGCAGGGCTTCAATCTCGACGCCACCCACATCCATTCCCTCGCTCTGTACCAAGAGGTGGCGTTCCGGTTCGCCGAGGGAGGGTACCTGGCGCGGCCTTTCGATTTCTTCCGGGCATTCGTCGGCTACACCTGGACCTCGAGGCGTGGCACGTTCATCACCCTGGGCGCGATCGGTCAACTCTCGCTGAACCCACCCGCGACGCGCTACGACATCCTGTGGGGGCCGGTGCTCGTCATCTCCCGCCGTTCCCTCGCGGTGTCGGAGACACCCCCCGACCCGCCAGAGCCCGAGGTCCAGTAGCGACGCAGCGCAGTCGCTGCTCCGGACCGGCCCGCGCGGCGTAGGACCTAGGTCCAAGTGCCAGGACGCAAAGCGCGCGGTATGCGAAGTCATGGGATCGTTCCTCTCCTCGGGAGAATCGCAATGAGACTCGGGCTCGGAATCCTCGCGGCCGTCCTTCTGTCCAACGCACCGGTGGTCGCGGCCGCCGACGAACACTCGATCTCCTTCCAGCGCACCCGCGCGAGCACCGTCACGGCCACGGTGCAGGCGGTTGACCAGGGCACGCGCGTCGTGACCCTCAAGCGCGCCCACGGCAAGCCCTTCACGTTCCGCGCAGGGGACAGGGTGAAGAACCTGGCGCAGGTCAACGTCGGCGATCGCGTGTACGTCGACTACTACGAGTCCATCGAGGTGTACGTCTCCAACCCCGACGGCGGAAGCATGAACTCCGGGACCTCGACCAGCGTCGAGACGGCGAAGCTCGGCGCGAAGCCGGGGGGGTACGCCGACCAGGAAGAGACGGTGGAGGCGACCGTCGCCTCGATAGCGAAGAACAAGAAGTCGGTGACGCTCAAGACCCCCGACGGGCAGAAGACCCTCATCCCCGTGAAGAACCCGGACAACCTCACGGGTGTGCACGTCGGCGACAGGGTCACGATGATCACCACGATGGCCCTCGGCGTCTCGGTGAAGGAGCTGCCCAAGAAGTGACAGGTGAGGAGATGGCAAGGCTGGCGCAGGCGACACGGTGAGGCATGGGGTGGGTACGCCCGGTGCGAGCCCCACCTCTCACCGTGGAGCTCCGCGCGCGGTCTCGCTCCAGCCCGGGTGCGGTCCACGACGGCGAACTCGGAACCGGTCTTCGTTCCATCCTGGCTCGGCAATGAACGCCAACGCTCACGACCCCCGATCGACCAGCCCTTCCCAGGGCACCGTCTACGTGATCGTAAGGAACGCAGGGCTCTCGCAATCGATAACCCGGCTCCTGCGGGTGGCGGGGCACGAGGTGGAGACGTTCACCAACGCGGGGGAGTTCCTGGCCAAGGACTTCTCCGCGGCGTCGTGCCTGCTCCTGGGCCCTGGCCTGTCAGGGTCGAGCGGGCGCGCGCTGTACGACCGTATCGTTGCCACGAAGGCCGGTGTTCCGGTCGTGTTCCTGGGCGGCCGCGCTCAGCTCCACTCGGCCGCGCAGCTGGGCGCGTCGGGCCCGCTAGACTTCCTGGCTTGCCCGTTCACGGACTCCGAGCTGCTCGCGGCGGTAAGGGCCGCGGTGGATCGGGAGCGAAGCCAACGAGGGCGGAGCGCGCTGCGCCAGGGCGCACGCGACAGCCTGGCTCGGCTGACTCCGCGAGAGCTCCAGGTGTGTGACCTCATTGTCACCGGGCTCCTCGACGAGCAGATCGCCGCCGAGCTGGGAAGAGCGAAGGCTACCATCCGGCGCCACCACCTGCAGATCATGAGAAAGCTGGGCGTCGAGTCGGTCGAGCAGCTGGCCCAGCTCGTGAGCCTGGCACGCCAGACGTGAAGACCCGCGGCCACACGCCCCGGTTCGGACTCCGCAGAACCGGATCGACTCCGCCGCAGAGCCTGGCATCGTCATGGGATTCCGCGTTTGGGCTCCGACCTTGGTCCAATATCACGCCGCATCCGCGCCTTGAGATCCTTTTTCAGGGAGGAAGCCCATGAATGCCCGATGCGCAGTGCTTGCAACGTTGCTCGCCCTCTCGTGCAACTCGTACTCCGTGCCCAGCGACGTGGTGAACGGCGTCGTAGTCATCACGCAGTTCACCCCGGGTACCACCTGGGGCAGCTACCTGACATATAGTGTCGACCCTTCCGTTGCCGTCGTCGACGAAACGGGGGCGGTCACCGTGAGCTGCTCCGTGGACGGCTCTCAGCTCGTTCCGACCATCGAGTCCAACATGAACGCTCGGGGGTACGAGAACGTCCCCTTCGGCGAGGCCGCGGACATCGAGATCAAGATGGATGCCCTTCTCGGGAGCGTGAACACCTACGTTCCGGGCTACTGCGGCTGGTACCCGTACTACTACTGCTACCCGGGCTGGACGTACACCGGCAGCTATAGCTTCGGAACGCTGGTCTTGACCATGGGAGACACGAAGAACGCAACCCCCGGCGGGAAGCTCCCGCTGCTCTGGACCAACGCGGACTACGGCGTGCTCGCGGCGTACTTCGACTCGGGTTGCACCGGGTCCGGGACCTCCGTCAACTGGGTTAAGATCCGGGCAGCCATAGACCAAGCCTTCAGCGACTCGCCGTACATCGTCCGGCCCTGAGAGCCCGAGGAGACCGCCATGAAGAGTACCACTCGCATCGCCGTGGCCTTCGCACTGCTCTCGACGGGTGCCGCTCGCGCGCAGGATTGGACGTCCGGGCCTCAGCGCCCGAACGAGATGCTCTGGGGGTTCAACTGGGAGATTGCCCAGCCGGTGTCCTCGTTCCGAAGCTACGTCGACAACCTCAGCTTGCGTGGGTTCTCGGTCGAGGGGCGCACGTTCCTCCGGGAGAACCTGTCGCTCGGGACTTCCTTCTCGTGGAACCGGTTTGCGCAGACCCGCAGCGGTTCGACCGAGATCCCCAACGGGATGGTCACCGGGCGCGTGTTCCGCTACGCGGACATGCTCGGGCTCCGGGCACTGGCCCACTACTACCTGAATTCGGGGCCGGTGAAGCCATACCTGGGCGCGGGCATCGGCGGCGTCTGGGGATACGCGGACCAGCAGGTCGCCGATATCTTCACCTCACAGGCCCACTTCGCCTTCATCGCGAGCCCGGAGATCGGGGTCATGTACCTCGTCCCGCGGGGCGGGGCAGAACTCGGAGTGAACGTCGCGCTGCGCTACACGTACACGACCGTGACCGTGGGCACGCAGAAGGACTCCCAGACGATCTCGGCAGTGTTGGGCCTGGTGTTCGGGCGGTGATCCCAGGGACGCCAGGAGCCACGAAGTTCAGCGCTGGAGGTTCGGATGAGGCGAATGGGTGTGGCCACGGCTCTGCTGCTCCTCGCGGCGGCCGGGTGTGTGACGACGAGCAAGTACAAGGTGAAGGAGCAGGAGGCCGCGGCCAACGACGCGCGTGCGCAGGAGGAGAGCGCGAAGGCCTCCGCCAGCGAGGCTCGCGCGCAGCAAGAGGGTGCGAGGGCCACCCAGTGCGAGGCCCAGGCGGAGGCGCTGCGCCAGGAACTGGCAGAGGCGCAGGACCGGCTCGCGGCTGCGACCGAGGCTCGGAACGACCTGCAGGCCCAGGCCGCGGCGCTGGCACAGCAGAAGGGTGCGGCCGAGGAGAAGAGCGCACAGTACGAGCAGCTGGCCGGCTCGCTGCAACGGCAGATCCAGGACGGACAGATCGAGATCTCGGAGCTGCGTGACAAGATGACCGTGAAGCTGAAGGACAAGATCCTCTTCCCCTCGGGATCCGCGAGGCTCAGCAAGGAAGGGCGAGCGGCCCTCGACGTCGTGGCAGGTGTGTTCAAGACCCTGGTGGGGAAGAACGTGGTGGTCGCCGGATTCACCGACGACGTCCCCGTGTCGAAGTCGGGGCCATACACGGACAACTGGGATCTCTCCTCGGCGCGGGCCATCTCCGTCGTCCGCTACCTGGTCTCGCAGGGCGTACCGCCTCTCATGCTGGGCGCGGCCGGCTTCGCCGAGTTCCGACCCGTGGCCGACAACCGAACGGCGGACGGCCGCAGCGAGAACCGGCGGATCGAGATCGCCCTCACCCCGGCTGACTACGTGCCACCCGTGGTGGGGACGCGCTGAAGAGGGCAGGGTGCTCGCCCGGCGGGGCGAGCACCGAGCCGGCGGCGTGGCCCGCCGCGGCCCTTCTTCGCGCGACTCCGCTACCAGTAGTAGCGGAGCCCGATCGACATCAGGAACGTGCCCCAGGTGGACTTGAGATCCGGTTGGACCGCGAACTGGCGCGAGATGACCTGTAGGCCGAGCGCGAGGTGCTCCCGGCCGGTGTAGAAGATGCCGCCCCCCAGGTCCCCCACGTGCTGGATGCCCTCCTTGCCTTGGAGGGGCGCGGTCCAGGCGAACTCCAACTCCAGGCCGATGGGCACCTTGGAGATGGCGTGGAAGTCGTAGTCAGCAGCCGCGGCCAGGCTCACGGCCTGCCCGGAGTAGTTCACCCCGCCACGCTTCTGGGTCACGAACATGTATGCAGTGTTTGCGGTGAGTCCGAGCGGGCGCCACGGCGCCCAGCTAGCGGCGAGCGCCGGCTGAAGGACGAGCGCGTGGTTCACCGAGAAGATGCCCCCGGTATTGACGGTGCAGTTGCCCTGGTTGCAGCTGTCGATAATGGTCCTTATTCCGTTGCCGATTGTGAGGGCCAGGCCCGGAGCAATGGCGGCGTCGAAGAGGAAGCCGACCCGCAGCGAGTCGCTCAGGGGCAGGCTCGCGGTCATCCCGAGCGAACCCCCTGCCGACGCCGTCGTTCCCACCGTGATGGCCGACTTCCCGTCGACTCCGGAGTAGATCTGCTCATTGATGCCGAGGCGTGCGGAGAAGTACCGCAGAAACGCGTACTCGTAGGCCAGGTTGGCGCCCACCCCGGCGTAGGTGTACGTGCCGGCGAACACCCTGTCGCCCACCTTGAAGGACCCCGTCGTCGTTCCATATGCCAGGACGAGGTGGGTGTCATAGCTCGTGGTGGTCAGTGCGCCGGGCACGATGGCGGAGGGCATGAACACGTGGCCGTTGAGAACGCGGCCGGTCGGCATTTCCTCGGTACCGGTGGAGGCCGAAGGGGCGGGAGTGGCGATGGCCGGCGGCTCGGATTCCTCCCCGGCCAGGGCTGCGCGGGTCGTCACCAGGGACAGGATCGCCATCATCGCGACGCGGTTAAGCATTCGGCCAACCCCTCTCGAGGAACCGTTGTGGGGAGACTCGGCGACAGGATAGGACGGCGAACTCCCTCCGGGCAGCCTCTTCCCTGCACCGCATACCGCGGCGGCGACCGCCCTGGAACCGGACCAAGTGCCGACCCCGTGAAGGACCCGGGCGGGCCGCCGCGAGCGGGATAGGATCCCACCAGCATGTGTGGGTATCTTCTCCTCGTTGCGGCGGCCCTTGCGACCGGATCGCCGTCCCCGTCGATGCCCGCCCAGGCCACGCTGGTGGTTGCGAACCGTCCGGTCGCCACCTTCCGCGTCACGGTGGCGGGAAACGATCCCGCCGCTCGGGTCCGCGGGGCCCTGCAGCGCGTCGATGCGCTGCCGCCGGACGCGCTCGAGGAACCGGTCACCACGAGCCCGGCATCGGTCGGCAACGACCACGGGTACGCGGTGCTGGTGGGCTCGCGGTTCGCGCTCTTCTTCGCCGACGCCGACGCTGACGCACTCGCCGAGGAGACTCCCGAACGAGCGTCCGCGGTGGTGGCGGAGCGGTTCGGCGAGGCCTTGCGGGCAGAGCACGACCAACGGTCGGTGAAGGTGATCCTGTGGGGCCTCGGAGAGACCGCCGTCGCGACCGCGTTCCTGGGGCTCCTCCTCTGGGCGCTGACGCGGCTGCGCCGGGTGATTGGGCCAGTCCTGTCCGGCGCGGCCAAGAAGGAAGTGGTGGTGCAAGACAGCCGGATCGATCTGCGGCCGGTGGTCACGGCCGCCGTGCGCACCCTTCTCTTCGCCGTCTTCTGGGGGCTGATTGCTCTCGCCGCGTACGTCTGGGTCACCTTCGTCCTCGGTCGCTTCCCTTTCACCGTGCCGTGGGCCGAGGTCCTCGGCAGACGGGTGGTGGATTTCCTGGGCGCCGCGGCGCTCGGGGTCCTCCGCGCGGTGCCGGGCCTCGTCACGGTGGCCATCATCTTCGTGGTGGCCCGCTTCGTCACGCGGTTCTCCGACGGTGTGTTCCTGCGGGTGGAGGGCGGCGGCCTCACCTTCCCCGGCGTCTTCCCGGAGACCGCGTCGGCGACGCGACGGATCGTGAAGGCGGTACTGTGGCTCGCGGCCCTGGCCGCGGCCTATCCTTACATCCCCGGCTCGAGCTCCGAGGCGGTGAAGGGGCTGAGCGTACTCGTGGGCGTGATGCTCTCGCTGGGCGCGACCGGGCTCGTCTCGCAGGCTATGAGCGGGCTGGCCGTCATCTACTCCCGGGCGCTCGCGGTCGGCGACACGGTCCGGCTGGGAGAGGTCGAGGGCGTGGTGACCGAGGTCGGGCTCCTCTCGACCAAGCTCGCCTGCGCCGGCCGCGAGGTCACCTACCCCAACTCGGTGCTGATCGGCGGCGCCGTGACGAACTACACTCGCCTGTCGCGCGGGACGGGGCCGCTCGTCACCACCCTCGTGACCATCGGCTACGATGCCCCCTGGCGCCAGGTGCACGCGTTGCTCATCGGGGCCGCGGGCGAGACCCGTGGGCTCCGGCGCGACCCGGCGCCGTTCGTCTTGCAGCGCGGGCTGGGCGATTTCTACGTGGAGTACGAGCTCATGGCCCAGCTCGAGGGAGAGGCCCTGGAGCGCCCGCGCGTCCTGTCGGACCTCCACGCGAACGTTCAGGACGCCTTCAATGCCGCCGGCGTGCAGATCATGTCGCCCCACTTCGTGTTGCAGCCGGAGAAGCCGGTGGTCGTCCCCCATGAACGCTGGGAAGGGCAGGCGGCTCCGCCACCGAGACCTCGCCGGCGCACGTGATCGACCCGCGCGGGTGTCGGCACAGGCGCCCGTCTTTCCCTCTAGAGGCTGATGGGTAGGCATTACCGCGTCTGCCACCCCGGACCTTCGTCCCATGGACCGAGCGGCCACCGGATGGGATCCTCTGCCTGGCGCGAGAGCGGAGAGGACCTGGTGCTTGCCGCCAACAACGGAAGAGGTGTGACATGAGGGTTTCGAAGTGGACGTTCCTGGTCACCGCCGTGCTGCTGCTCCCCCCGCACGCGCACGCTCAGTCGAAGCAGGGGCTCGCTCAGCAGTGGGGCCTCGTCGTCTTCCCGGCCAAGAACCAGACCAAGGACCAGCAGGAGCAGGACGAGTTCGCGTGCTACAAGTGGGCCAAGGACAACACCGGCATCGACCCGCTCGCGCCGCCGCCCCCCCCTCCTCCGGCCGATCCGAACAAGCCGCCGGCGGGCTCCGGCTCGGTGGTGAAGGGCGCTGCCGGCGGAGCCGTGGCCGGGACCGCCATCGGCGCTGTCGCCGGGGACACGGGAAAGGGCGCAGCCATCGGCGCGACCGCGGGCGCGATGGCGGGCGCGAAGAAGAAGAAGGCGGCGCAACAGCAGGCTGCCGCGCAGTCCAGCGCCAACGCCCAAACCGCGGCCCAGCAGCGGCAGGCGACCTTCAACAAGGGGTTCGGCGCTTGCCTGGAGGGCAAGGGCTACACCGTCAAGTAGGCCCTCGCCTCGACCTCTGGGGGGGGGACTGCCCAAGTGGTCCCCACCGGGCAGCCCCTCCGATCGCCTCCGATCTCGTCGGGCAGGTCAGTAGTCCCTCGACCAGATGAGGCTGGCGTCGCCGGCTTGCGCGTCCCCGTACCGAAGCTCGAACCTCCAGCGGGGGGTGATCTGGTATTCCCCTCTGGCCTCGTTGACGTTCTCCCCCTTCTCGGGCTTCGCATCGAAGTGGTAGGCATAGCCGACGAAGAGCTTTTCCGTGAGGTACTTGCCGGCGCGCAGCGTGGAGGGATCGAGCGAGATCTGGTCGACGGGCAGCTTGTCGGCCACGAGCCCGCTGAACGCTGACCGCAGCGCCGCCCCGACCATCGCCGTGGTCGCCTCCTGGGCAGTGATCGACCCCGTCCCGTTCGTGCCGAGGTTCACCTCGGTGCGACCGGTGGCGATGAGCATGGCGATGGTTGCCTCATCCAGGCTGGGGGTCGAGGCGAACTGCAGCGACGGTTTCGAGACCGATCCGCTCACGGTCACGGTCACCACCGCCGCCGGATTGTCGTAGCGGGCCACCATGTCGAGCTGTCCGTCTCCCGGCGGGCCGCCGGGGAAGGTGACGCGCCCGCGCTCCAGGGTGAAGAGGCGCCCGGCGATCGGTTCCGCCGTTCCCCGCACCGCCTCCACCGACCCCTGCGCCGTGAGTGCACCTTCGGCGAGCTGCCAGGTCGAGTCGCCCCTCAATTCCAGGTCCAGCGCGGGCTTCTCGCCCTTCAGGAAGAGCTTTCCCGGCACGAGGATGTGACACCGCAGATCCGGGCGCCGCTGCTTGGACTTCACATCCGGCTCGGCCCGGTTCGAGCGGACGCGCGTACGGTCGGGGCCGGGCGACCCCTCCTCCGTGATCTCGGGGCGGCCCTCCAGCGACTGGCGCGCGTGGGGGGCCTTCTTGGGAAGGCGAATGGTGCCCGCCCCCACCGTGACGGTGGTGTCGAGCAGCTCGTGACTGAGCGTGCCCCTCAGCTCGACGGGGAGGTCGAGTGTTGCGAGTTCCATCCCCCCCCGTAGCAGCGTCAGCTGCCGGAAGACGAGCCGGCCGTCGAGCCTGGCAAGCGGCGTCCCGATGTCGTTCACCGACAGCCTGCCAGAGAGCCGGCCCGCGCCCAGCGAGGCGTCGAGGCGCGCCACCTCGATGGCACGCTCACGCAGCGACGCCTCGAGCGCAATCTGCGACCAGTCCCCGAACCCGGGCAGGTCGAGCCGCCCACCCTCCAGCTTGATGTCGCCGCGTGGGCGGAGCCCCGCGACCGGACCCGAGGCCGTCAGGTCCACGGAGACCGTCCCCGACGCCCGCCGCACCAGACCGTGCGTCAACGCCGGGACGAAGCCCAGGTCGAGCTTCTCGCTCGTAACGCGAAGCGTGGCGGGCGTCTCACCGAGCGACGTCGGGAGCGTGTCCAGGCCGAGCGACGCCGCCCCCGTGACGCCGGCCCAGAGCGTGCCGCCCGTGGCGGAGCGGAACGAGACCTCGGCCGTGCACGTGGGCGCCTCGCAGCGGACCAACGCCGCGAGGTCGCCGAGCGGCCACCCCTCCACCGCCATCCCCGTGCCCTTCAGGTCGAGCCGCGCCTCGGGCCTTGCCAACGTGCCCTGCGCATCCAGCTTCGCCGAGAGCGTCCCGGCGAGCGGCAAGGCCGGGCCAGCCGCAAGGGCCAGCGCCAGGGGTGGCACCACTGCCTCGACGGCGAGCGGCGCCGCACGCAGCACGGCCGGGTCGGAGAGCCGTTCCAGAGGAGCGCCCAGTGCCCCTTCGATCCGGAGCGCCTCCTCGCCAGCGACCGATGCTTGCACGACGACCATCGTACGGTCCGCCTCCGCCGTCGCCTCGAGTCGCGCTGCGAGGTCGTGGTAGCCCCCCATCGCGGCCCCGGCCACGTCCATCGTCGCCCGGCCGCGCGGTCCGTGCAGCGTGCCGCCGAGCAAAACCGTGGCGCTCACCTTGCCCGAGAGGCCCACCGGCAGCCCGAGCGTTCCGGTCACCGCCGCCAGGTCCAGCTCCGGTATCCGGATCCTTCCGGAGAGCGGCGCCCATGCCAGCGCGCTGACCGCCGTCTCCGGGTGCTCCAGGAGGCCGGCGAGGTCGAGCGGAAGCTGGGCGGCGATATCCAGGAGCGGCGCTCCAGCGAGTCGGGTGGCGGCGGTGAGCTGGGCCATGCCGCTCGCGCACTCCAGCGACGCCGACGCCGAAATCGGGCCCAGCCCGTCGACGGATGCCTCCTCCAGCGCGAGATCGATCGTCAGCGCCGGAGCCGCCGTCGTTCCTGTGGCCGCAAGGTGCGCGCCCAGGGTGCCATTCACCGGTGCAGCCACGCCCGCCACGCGGCGAAGCACCGCCACCGGCCAGCCGGACGCCTCGACCGTGAGCGCGAGCGGGTCCCCGTATCGACGACGCGCGAGGGGCAGCGAGAGGTCAGCGGCGAGGTCGAGCGCCCCACCTGCGGCGCGGCGCAGGCCGACCTCGGCCTCGAGCCGGGCCGTCGCGCTGTCCCAGCGCAGATCGCCCGCGAGCTCGAGCCCGGAGAGACCGTGCATCTCGCCGCCCGAGACGGTCACGTGGGCAGCCACGCGGGGCGCCCGCGTCGACCCGGTGGCGCGCGCGTCCAGGGAGAGCTCGCCTCGGAGGCCGGCCCCGACCGACGCTAGAACGCGCGGCAACCGCGACAGATCGAGGTGTGCCACCACCAGCCGGAGATCGAGCGTCCCCGCTGGCCCCAGCCCGCCGGAGAGCACGAGCTGCCAGGCACCGTCGACGAGCTCGAGCCGGTCCACGGCCGGTGGCGCGAAGGTCACGATGGCTGGCCTGGCGAGGTCGATCTGCGCGCCGGGCCAGTGGAGGGAGAGCACCCGGACCTCGGCGCTGCGCCGGTCCTCCGCCATCCGCGCTGCGCCCTTCAGCACGAGCGGCTCGGCCCCGACATCCTGCAGGACCCCCGAGAGGGAGAGCGCGGTCTCGGGCCCAACGACGGACGCTTCCAGCTCGAGCCGGCGCGCCCCACTGTCCCCGAACCCGGCGTGGGCTGCGCGCGCGACGAGCCGGGCCTTCGGCGCGGCGAGGGAGCCGACC
>Ga0335071_10006203_pt1 | contig 12340 bp, 13 predicted proteins | sample Lox_Sample_15_FD_206724 | JGI IMG/M metagenome (GOLD analysis project Ga0335071, IMG submission 206724) | Soil microbial communities from Loxahatchee National Wildlife Refuge, Florida, United States - Lox_Sample_1.5 | ecosystem: Environmental > Terrestrial > Soil > Wetlands | place: USA...
GCGGATGTGCTGAATAATATTGTCCATGGCCTGCAGATCACCGCCGGGGGTGTTCAGTTGGATGATCAGGGCTTCCGCCTTGAGCTGTTCGGCAGTGTTAATTCCGCGATCGAAATATCCCTGCATAGCAGGCTCGATGGCGCCGTCGGCGTTCATCACCAGGATCAGCGGCTGCGCCGCTGACGTCATGTCAGCGGCATTGCGCACGGGCGGCACGAAGCCGCCCGGCTGGTTGGTCTGAGCCGATGCAGAGTGATATGCAAAAAACAATGCTGAAAGAACAACCGATAACAGGATAATTCGTTTCATAGGAGCTCCAAAAAAGATTATAACCCCAATACATTGTGGCTGCGGCGGGGGTGGTACATAGTGTTTATTAATATAATATACGTTACAACCCCCAAATATGTCGCTGACATCAACATATGAAGGAATTGTTCTAATCTTTCGAAACCTGGTGCAGGTAGAATACCGCAAAATTGAAAGGTCAAAAGTGAAGGAAATCCATGAAGAAACGAAATCAGCCAGTCGTTCGGCCAGAGAAGATTGGCATATAATAAAGAAGGTGAGGAATTATGAACGATAAAACCCTCAAATTCAAAGTCTGCCCCAAATGCGGAACAACTCTAACTCAATCAGCGGATGAACGATTCTGTCGTTCCTGCGGTCTTGATCTGCTGTCTGCTGCCGAAAAACTAAAAAGGGTGGTGGTACTTTCCGCTCCCAAGAAGAAAGACGGTTCAACCACATTTATTGTAACCATCACCGTGATCGCGGTTATTGTGGTGGGGTTGACTTTATTACTTATACCAAGAGCCAACAATCCAGCGATTCTTTCCACACCAACTTTTGCCACACAGACACCTGACCTTCCCACGCCTTTTTATCCCACTGCTACCCATCAACCTATTGTTCAAACCACATCCATGCCACCTTGTTATCGCTGGGATCAGATCACCAAGGATATGTACGGGAAAACCGTTTGTGTGTATGGTGTCATCACCGATTTCATTCAAGCACAAGGTGCCATGACGCGCTATAGATTTTCCAGCAAGCTGAATACCTTCTTCCTCTTCAGCAAGGACTCTGAAATCATCGATCCTAAAACCGGCAAGACTCTCGCTCCCGGTACCTGCATCCGAGCCACGGCCCCTATTCACTTCAACGGTGCACCCTACATAGATATAGGCGATCTGGTCGGCGCGCCTACTGGCCCGCGTTCCACCGAGTTGCACAACATTTATTTCTATGAAAAGGCCTCCGATTGCAACAGTTTTTCGGTGGACATGCCCGGATGAGATTTGCTATAAGAACAGCACCCCCTTACGAGCCGTTTCGCTGGCTTCTAAAAATTTAAAACCGTCCTTCGAGATAGGCGCGTGCATTGATGCTGCGGATTGGTAAAGACTTCATGGGCCGGAAGAGTCAACTGGGCAAAAAATCGGCGTGACAGCGCGCACCTCCAAGACCGCCTGCCCGGCGTTTTTCAGGATCCAGGGTTACGGCAAACAAAGGATGCGTGGCAGATTATAAAATAATATAAAGGGAGAAACGCAATGTCCAATGCCAAGAGTTTCCATGGCAGGCACAGGCTGGCAAAGCAAGCTGAAAATTAAGTGAAGTCAAGTAAGTCATGCTTGCGATGTGACTGGGCCTTTCAGGCGAAGCGTCACCTACTTAGAAGTCTTTCTCTTTTGGTTCCGGTTGTTTGCGCATTGCCACAAGCGCAACTTCCTTCGTGAGCGGGTCGTATTTTACCGGATATGATTTTCCATCCTCCAGTTGTTCACCGACATCCGTGGTATCTTCGGCAACCGCTTCAAACGACACACCTTCCGGAGTGTGAACCTCCAGCTTGACACGCACACCATTGTATTCATTGCCCGTATAACGATTGTTCCCTGTTTTAATATAATGGGAGTCCAGAACTTTCGCGGTCGCGGATTGGCCAAACATGCGCAAGTACGCCTTCTCGAGGATGGAAACGACGGAGGCACCGAACATAAACATAAACCAAGACAGCCCCGCCAGGAGCACTGTCACAGCCGTCAGCCAGTACCACGAAGACATCATGGAAAAAGCGAATCCGATACACGAAAGCACGAAGATCACGATCCAAAGCGGCAAGAGTTTGCGAATCAGCTGGGGGATTTTCATTTTTTGTGCTCCTGATGAGGGTGAATATGAGCGCGTGCGGCAATTTTAGCCCGAGGTGAGTATTCCTCAAAAAGCCTGTACATCTTTCAACGGTTCAATTTCTTCGCAGAAGTGGCGGATTAAAACTGTCCTTCGAGATAGGCGCGCGTGCGTTGATGCTGTGGATTGGTGAAGACCTCATGAGCCGGTCCCGCCTCGACCACTTCCCCCAGATACATATAAATCACATAATCCGCCAGGCGCTTGGCCTGACGCAAGGTATGGGTCACGATCACGATCGTGTATTGCTGCTTCAGATCCAGCAGCCGTTTCTCGACGTTCAGGGCCGAAATCGGATCGAGCGCCGAGGTCGGTTCATCGCCCAGGATGATCTCCGGCTCGACCGCCAGTCCGCGCGCCAGACAAAGCCGCTGCTGCTGACCGATCGACAGGCTGGTAGCGGGGTCATGCAGCCGATCCCCGACTTCGTCCCATAACCCGGCAATCTCGAGGTAATGTCTTACCGCTTTCTTATAATCCGCACGATCTTTACGCATCTGATGAATATGCATGCCATAGGCAACATTTTCGTAAATGGACATGGGCAAGGGGGAGGGACGCTGCGCCAGAAGGCCGACGCGCTTGCGAACCTCGGTGACGTCTACATCGCGTTCATAGATGTCCTGCTCGTCCACGAGGACCTGCCCTGAGATCCTGGTATCATCGGTCAGTTCGAGGAAGCGGTTGAGGCTCTTGAGCAGTGTGGATTTGCCGCAGCCCGACGGTCCCATGATGACGGTGACCTGCCTCTTGGGGATTTCGATGTTGATGTTCTTCAGCGCCTGGACTTTTCCATAAAAGGCATTCAAATCATGGACACGGATGTGAACATCCATGTTTCCGGGTCCGGAGTTCCCGGGTTTTCGAGCCGGCGAATTCGATTTGTTACCTGGTTTGCGAGTATTCATGTTTGCCCTGTTTATTTCACAGTATATTTATTCAAACGTGCGGAGATCAAACGCGAGCCGATGCTGATGATCAAAACGATGATGGTGAGGATCAAAGCCGAGGCGTAGCCGCGCTGTTGCACGACGGGATATGGCGTGCCCAGTTGAAAGAACACCGCCAACGGCAGGGAGGCCGTCGGCTGCATCAAGGAGGTAGGAAGGCGGTCCGTATACCCTGCCGTAAACAAGACAGAAGCGGCATCGCCAATGCCGCGTCCGAAAGCCAAAAGGATCGCGGTGATAATACCAGGCAGCATTTGACGAACGACCACACGGATGGCGACCTCCAGCTTCGTCGAGCCGAGAGCGAAGGCGGCCTGTTCCAGGTCCCCGGGCATGCGGCGGATGACCTCATCCATGGCGCGCACCATGATCGGCAACTCGACGAGCGACAAAACGATGATCCCCGCCAGCAATGAAGCGCGCATTCCAATCGCCAGCATGAGGGTGAATCCAAAAACGCCATAGACGATGGTCGGGATGCCCCACAACACGTCGAGTGAAAGGCGGACATATTGTCCCCAGTCCGAGTCACCGAGGTACGTTTCAAGATAAAGTGCAATGGGTAGGCTGAAGATCAACGCCAGCAAGGTGCCTCCGCCCGCCAGGTAAAGGGAGCCGAGGATGGCATTCAAGACCCCCCCGCCCTTTCCGAGGTAGAAGCCCCCCTGAGGCACCTGGGAGACCATCTCCCAGGTCAGTGCCGGAAAGCCATTGGCAAGGATCGTCCAAAGGATCGCTCCGAGGCCGCCCGCCACGACAAGGAATGAAATGACCATCAGCCCTTTGACAAAAGCTTCGAGAATGTGCCGTCGCTGCCAGCGTTTTTTCATGCCCAATTCTTTCCCAACACGCGTTGAAGTACAAGGGTCGAAAGAATATTGAAGACCAGGATGACGATGAGAAGGATAAGCGCCGCGCAGAGCAAGGCTGCATCATAGAGCGGGATGGACATCATGTCGCCGTAATTGTTGGCGATGAGTGCCGGGAGCGGATAGCCTGCATCAAAAATGGACTTGGGGACCTGTGCGACGTTGCCGACCACCATCAAGACCGCCATCGTCTCACCCAGGGCACGGGAGGCCGCCAATACAATCGCCGCGACCATTCCGGGAATCACGCGCGGGATTACAACCTGACGTATCGTCTGCCACTGTGTGGCCCCCACTGCCAGGGACGCATGCCGAAGGTCCTCGGGCACCGTTCTCAGAATTTCATACACAACCGAAATGATCAATGGAGCGATCATCACAGCCAGTACAATACCGCCAGCAAGGATGCTGAAACCGGTCGGCTGGTTGACCGCAAAGATCGGAATCGAGTTGAGCCATCGTTTAGAAGCAGGTGCGAGTACGCCTTCCACGAATGGGACGACCGCAAGCAACCCCCATACCCCATATACCACCGGAGGAATAGCAGCCAGCAAGTCAAGGATGGGCTTGGCGATGGAACGGGTGAAGGCATGGGAATATTCGGACAGATACAACGCGGTTAACAAACAAGGCGGAACAGCCAATAAAACGCCTACAAGGGTTACCCAAAAGGTTCCCATGATATAAGGCCAAAAGCCAAAAAGCCCGCTATCCGGCCTCCAGGTGGAGCCCAGAAATAAATCCCTGGGTGAATAGGCAATCAGGATGGGCCACGAACGTACGATCAATATGATCATGACCACCCCGATGAGAATCATAGGCAATAACGTGACGCCAAAAAACGTACGCCGGGCTAACAGGTTTTGTTTATTGCGAGCAACCACAGAAGGCCGGCTTTGCCGACCTTCTGTTTCCAAATTGGTTTTGTTTATTTCAAATTGAACTTGTCGATTCATTTAACCTTTGCCAGGGCAGCCGTTTGCTGATCCGGCGTCAAGGGTACGTATCCCGCCTGGCTAAGATCTTTTTGACCATCTGTCAAAATCCACACAAGGAACGCTTGCACTACGCCTGTTGGTTTGCCTTTGGTCACCAGATTCTCAAAGCGAGCCGGTGGGGAGGGATATTTACCTGATGAGACCGCGTTGACGGCGTCTGCCGTGGTCTTATATACCTCATCTGGCGTGATTTGACCAGTGCCGCCGGCATCGATGGGAGGAACTGCGGCTCCTGCCACGATCTTCCCACTGGACACATCGAACACGCTGTTCAGATTGCTATAGGAGATTCCAAGCGGATCCTTGATGACTGTTGCGACCAGCGCCGGTTCGCCATTGACGCCGATAGCGGTTTTCAAAATATCAGCCTGGGCTTTTCCGCCAGAGAATTGCGCCCACATATCTGCCGCCCCTGCAGAATCTGAACGAGTATAAACATGAATAGCATCCGTATTTTTAGAATCACCAGTCACCTGACCCCAGGTAGTGATCTCGCCGGTGATAAAAATTTTCTTGAATATCGCCGGGCTGATCCCTTTGGCCATCAAATCAGCCAATAGAGGGTTTTGGGCGCTGACGACAGGAAAAACTGCATCCTTCGCAACCGGTACCCAATATGCCCCTTTTGCCTCTTCCGCCGGCTGAATGGCGCGAGAAACCATGCCGATATCCACTGCACCCGCCAGGGCATCCGTCATGCCTTTGCCAGCACCGCCTCCCTGGACGTTGAATTGAACTCCGGGATTCAGCTTGGTGAACTCAGCAGCCCAAACGGTCATCATCGGATATAGCGCAAACGCTCCAGAAATATTGATCGTTCCGCTGAGTGGTTGAGCGGCGGGGGCCGCAACGGTGGAAGTTGCAGCTGGAACCGCTGGGGGTTGAGTGGCAGCCGAAGCAGCAGGTGCTGCCGTTGCCGGGCTTCCACACGCCGTTAGCGCCATCAAACCTACCACAACCAAGCTTAATAACTTGAAGAATGTGTTTTTCATTCTGCCTCCTGAACATCAAATTATATTATAACGTCTATAGTACTAATAGACTTTTAGGTCGCAAAAAAACTGAGCCCGAAATTACGTCAAACTGATTTTCGCGACTTACGGACTTTACTCACGCGGCGGGTGACATCCGCCAACGAGGTGCCGTCAAGAATCTTGGCGATCGAATTGCGCACATCACCCATTGCCAGCCGCAGACCGCAGGTCTCCTCGTCAGGGCAGCCGCACGGTTCGTAAGCCATCTGACTGACGCACTTGACGGGTGCCAATGGGCCATCCAAGACGCGTATGATGTGGCCGAGGCTGATTTCGCCGGGAGACCTGGCAAGGCGGTACCCTCCCCCCACACCCATTTTGCTATGCAACAAGCCAGCGTTCTTGAGGGTAAGGAGGATTTGCTCGAGAAACTTCGCAGGGATTTTTTCCCTTTCTGAAATCTCCCGTATCTGGAAAACCACCGGATAACCGTCCGGCCCCGGTGCCGCCAGCAAGATCATGGCCCGCAGCCCGTACTCACCACGCTTCGAAAGTCTCATATATTATCTATTTATATTATAGACATTATAGGATAAATTGTAATTTAGGACTGAGAAAGTGTCAAGCGCGTCAAGGGGATGGGGTCGTTGGATTGCACTTGACAAAACAGAACGTTTGTTCTATATTTATAACAACCCTACTCTATGAACTGTCAAGGTAAAAGGAATTTCCATGAACCATTCCTCCTCCCATAAACTAATTTCCATCCTGCGCGGTACTGTATTGAGGCGTGGCGCAATATTTGGCGCCATTCTTCTAAGTGCATTGCTTTCGTTTGAGGTTTTCAACTACTCTACCACCGTTTTTGCACTTACCGACCTGCTCGGGAATTTAAGGTCTGCATGCGTCCCATGGGCCACGGTCCTCGCCTTTGCCTTCTGCGGCATAGATTTCGCCGGTATTGCCCGCATTTTCACGCCTCAACGTGGACGTGATGAGACATCCGAGGTCTGGTATCTTTTTGCTGCCTGGCTGATGGCAGCGTTGTTCAATGCAGCGCTCACGTGGTGGGGTGTCTCGGTTGCAATCATGAATCACACCTCTGAAGGCGGCCCATTGATCGGTGAAGCCATACTTACAAAAGCCGTGCCCATCTTTGTGGCCGTCATGGTTTGGTTAATCCGCGTTTTGATCATCGGAACATTCTCAATAGCCGGCGAGAATATCTTCACCATGGCAGAAAATCAACCCTCGAATTACAAACAGAGCCGTCCTGCTTTTCAATCACATCCACAACCCACCTTCCAGACCCCAACTTACATTCGTCCTGCGCCCAAACCCACCCCTACTGTCGAACCGACTTATCACCCAGTCGGCATGAGTGCCCGATCCTTCGACGGAAACCACGCAGAGCGAAGATAATTTTCTCCCTTCATCAAAAGGAAGAGAGGCGATCAAGGTGATCGCCTCTCTTCCTTTTCAACAATGAATCTAAGCAACCTGCTTCTTCACTGAATACCCACGCACGACTCCAAAGAACGCAGCAGCCGTTGAAAGGCCCATGATCAAAATGACGACAATAAATGATCCGGTGGTATTGGTAAGAAGTAAGCCCCGGTTCTCTGCAAAAACTCGAGGCAGAGCAGAATAAGCCAACCCTCCCCATGCCAGGGTCGCGACAAGCATCAATAACATAGCCAAGGAAGTCACAATAGACAATGTAAAAGCATACTCATAGATTCTGACAGGTTGTACCCGCCCGGGGATATTGAGCGTATTTTCCTCCGGGGTTGATCGCATGATGATCCTCCAGACGGCAGCAGTGCTTGCAATTGCGCCCAGAATAAACACCAACATCTTACCAGCAATCACGAGGCGATTACCGATCGGGAAATTATCGGGTGTGACTACCGGGATAACTCCCGGAATATGCATGAAGCCGAGACCTATCGAAATCACAAACCCAACATAAAGCATCTGCGCCAGAAAGGCAAAGGGTGGAACCAGCAAGAGCCAAAAGTCCTGACGGGAGCTTGTCAGGGTGCGACGAATCACCATCCAGGCGATGGGCAATCCGCCGATCACCACGGCCAGCAAGGCAATGACAGCACCGATCTCAACGACGACCCATGAAGTGAGGAGAGGCATGTCGGTGCGCGTCTTCATGAGTTCCGCCATGGGGCTGTCATCGGCCAGACCGTAAAGACTCATGCCGCCAATAACGAAGCCAATATATGAGGCAAAGACAATCAAAATCGAAGTACGAAGTTTATTGACCATATTCATCAATCTCCAATTCATCTTATAAGGCACTTCCAGATACGCATCCAAGGCGCCAAGCATGATATCCAATACATCGAGTGGAGAATGCAGGCATTCCTCGAGCAACGCATCAAATTCATCCGCATATCGATCGCGCCACGGACGAGGATAAAGTTGAATTAACCAACGGCGGAGGCTCATGCCTCCGCCAACCTTTTGAGTCCTGCAGAGGCAAGCTTTTGCAAGAGCGACAATTGCTCACGCAACGCCCCCGCGCCTTTTGCCGTCAGTTGATACGGGTGGCGGCGATCCTTGACAGTCATGGCTTTGATCAAACCGGAGCTTTCCAAGCGGGCCAGGGCTCCATATAACGTTCCGGCCCCAAGACGCATACCGGTCATTGTTTCGATATCCACCATCATGCCATATCCATGCTTTGGACCATCCGCCAGGCTGGCAAGGATGAGAAGCGCGGGGTCGGAGAACCGGCCAAAATCGCTCAGATTCATAATACACTCCACGTTACAACGTATCACGATATATCGTTATACGTAACATAACTCCAAAACGCAGCTTTGTCAAGCCTTTCCCAAAACGGGAGGTTGCCGATCGCCACCGCCACATTCCCCCCATAATCAACTAAAATATTGGGGAACCATTTTGGAAGATTATCGTCTTTAAGACAGCCAAAACACAAGGAGGCTTCCATGCAAGTCAAATTTCGTCTCACATCAGCCCTTTTGATCGCTGCAGTAGCCCTAGCCGCCTGCGGACCGACAAGCGTCATATCCAATCCTTCCCTCACCCAACGGACCCTGAGCGTAACCGGAACAGGTTTGGTCTACCTCACACCTGATATTGCATACATCAATATCGGCGTCCACACTGAAAAACCAAGCGCGTCAGACGCGGTTTCAGCCAACAATGGGCAAACCCAGCAGGTGATCAACGCATTGGAAAGTTCGGGCGTGGACGCAAAAGATATCCGCACTACGAACTTCAGTATCTATCCCAACACGCAATACGACCAACAAACCGGCAAACCCGGAAGCACAACTTATGTGGTGGATAATACCGTCTATGTGACCGTCCATCAATTGGACAAACTTGGAAATCTATTGGATGCCGCAGTTCGATCCGGCGCCAACAGCGTCAACAACATCCAATTCGATGTTGCAGATAAAAGCTCGGCTATAAAACAGGCCCGTGATCAGGCCGTCAAGGATGCCCAAACCCAGGCCCAGGAGCTTGCCTCCACGGCGGGAGTTTCAATGGGCAGCGTGCAGACCATCAGTTTCACCAACAACATTCCCCAGCCGCTGACAGATACCTATGGCAAGGGCAGCGGACTTGCCGCTGCGCCGGCCGCATCCGTGCCGATCAATACCGGGCAATTGACATTGACTGTGACCGTCGACATCACCTACGAGCTCAAGTAACTTATCGGAAATTGAAACCGCCCCGCTTCCGACTCCGGAAGCGGGGTTATTTTTTTCTTCGTCCGGTAGAGAGGAACAGGTACATTGGTATAATCTCAGATGCACCCTTTACCCTATCAAACAGGAGACATTATGCTGAAAGTCGGATATATCGGTTTGGGATTGATGGGCAAATCCATTGCCCGCAATATTCTGAAAGCGGGGTTTCCCCTCGTCGTCCATAATCGCTCCAGCGCATCGGTCAACGAACTGGTTGGTGAAGGTGCAATGGCTGCATCCTCGCCCGCCGAGGTGGCGTCGCAGGTGGATGTTGTTTTCACAAATCTGCCCGACTCCCCCGACGTGGAAAAGGTCGCGCTCGGTGAAAGGGGAGTTATCGAGGGCGCGCACCCGGGGTTGATCTTTGTAGACAACTCCACGATCAAGCCGGCATCGGCACGAACCATCGCGGAAAAGTTATCGACAAAAGGTGTCCTGTCGTTGGACGCGCCGGTCTCCGGCGGCGACATCGGCGCCAGGAACGGTACCCTGACCATCATGGTCGGTGGTCCATCCGAAGCATTCGACAAAGTCATGCCAGTCTTCAACGCAATTGGGAAAACGGTCACTCTCGTGGGAGATTCAGGAGCGGGACAAGTCGCTAAAGCCGCAAATCAAATCATGGTTGCGGCACAGATGGCGGCAATGGGCGAACTTCTGATCTTCACCCGCAAAGCCGGAGTGGATCCCAAAAAGGTGGTTGACGCAATTAAAGCCGGAGCAGCCCAATGCTGGACATTGGACGTCAAACCGCCGCGTTTGTTCTCGGGCAATCGTGCACCGGGCTTCAAGGCCTATATGCAGTTGAAGGATTTGAGGATCGTCATGGAGACTGCGCGTCAATACGAACTGCCATTGCCATCGGCGGCCGAGAACACGAAGCTGTTTGAGAAGATGATCGAACTCGGCATGGGCGAACTGGATAACTCGGCGGTAATTGGAGTGATCGAGAAAATGGCCGGCGTAAATTTGTTGGATTAACTTTCAAACCGATGAAGTCGTTCAGAAGTTTTTTGCCGCTCTTCTTTGATTACATCCTGATTTCCGTCGGTGCGATCATTCAGGCCGTCGGATTGCGGCTGTTCCTCGTTCCCGCGGATCTCGCCAGCGGCGGGGTGAGCGGAATCTCCCAATTGATCAACCATTACACAAACTGGCCGATCGGGTTGATGGTTCTGATTGGAAATATCCCATTGTTCATCCTGGGCTGGCGCTTTCTCGGCGGATCGCGCTTTGCGTTTCGCACCGCATTGACCATCGTGGTCTATTCTCTCGTTGTGGACCTCATCCCGCGCCTGAATATCCTGCCCACCCGGGGTTTGACCGATGACATTTTTTTGAATTCGCTTTACGGGGCGGTGGTCAGCGGCGTGGGCTATGGGTTGGTGTATCGCGCCCGCGGGACCAGCGGTGGCTCGGACATCCTGGCCCGCATCCTGAATCACTATCGCAGTGTTCCGATGACCCAGAGCTATTTGATGGTCGATTCGGCTGTGATTCTGGCGGCAGGATTCGTCTTTGGCTGGAAGCAGGCTCTGTACGCGATCATAACGTTATATGTCAGCGGCATTGTCTCGGAAACGATCCTCGAAGGCCCCGGCACGGTGCGCACCGCCTTGATCGTTACCAACGAGCCCGAAGCGGTTGCCCAACGCGTCCTGACAGACATGGAACGCGGTATGACGATCCTGCAGGGCAAAGGCGCGTACACGGGCGCGGACCGCCCCGTCCTTTATTGTGCGATCAGCCGCTCCGAAGTTTCCCAACTGAAGGCCATCCTGCAGGAAGTCGACCCAAAGGCGTTCATGGTGATCGGCCAGGCCCACGAGGCCTTGGGCGAAGGTTTCAAACCGCTGATCAAATGATTGGCGATTCAGTAAAATGGTAAAGACCGGCTTTCAATGCCTGTTCGCTTTTCTCCAGGTTTGATAGAGACTCAATCGTTTATTTTCCCCATCCGAATAAAACGTTTCGCTAATTTCAAATCCGCCCGCCTTTGCCAAATCCGTCAATTCCGATACATCGAAGTGATGCACGTAGCGCAGACCCTCCCCACCGTGTCGCCAATCGAGCAGATGATCGTTGACATCCACGTCTGTATCACCCATGCCGATGCGTTCCCATGGTTGAATCCTCGCTTTAAGTTTTTCGCTGTTTAGAAATTGCCAGGTGGAAAGGACGAACAAACCGTTTGGTTTGAGCAAGTCATGAACCTTGCAGATGATGTTCAACCGCAATTCTTTGCCGGGGACGTGGTGAAGCACTGCAAAGGCAAAAACAACATCGTATAGGTTGTTGCCGGCCGCCGCAACAATTACGTCATTCCAATCGTCAGATGTCAAATCGGCCTGCAAGAATTGAGCGGGAAAGCCAAAAGCTTCGCGTTCGGCTTCAGCCAGGAGTGGTGGGCTGAAATCGATGCCTAGATACGAACCGTGGTGATCGCGCCGGGATAAGGTCCGCGCCAGCTCGCCGTTCCCGCATCCCAAATCCAGGATCGCCTCATTGCCGCCCAGGGCCTCGATCACCCGCAGGACGCCGGTCTGCAACCGCCCACGCGTGGCGGAGAAATCACGGCCATGTTCGGTATAGAAACGGCGGTTCAATTCCAGC
>Ga0335071_10006206_pt1 | contig 12336 bp, 12 predicted proteins | sample Lox_Sample_15_FD_206724 | JGI IMG/M metagenome (GOLD analysis project Ga0335071, IMG submission 206724) | Soil microbial communities from Loxahatchee National Wildlife Refuge, Florida, United States - Lox_Sample_1.5 | ecosystem: Environmental > Terrestrial > Soil > Wetlands | place: USA...
GTACCCGGAATCGGTCGCCTGTATGGTCAATGTGTAACCTGAAGTCCCGTCGGCTAATACGGGGGAAGCGGGATTTGATGAAATGATTATGTTACTAACGTCTCCGCCTTCGCCTACGATGACCGTGGTCTTGAGCGTGCCTCCCAGGTTGCTATTGCTGACGACGACGGTGTTATTGCCCAGCAACGGGCTCATGTTGAAGAAAAACCTAACGGTGCCGCTCGCGTCCGTAACGCCTGAATACGTCCCCAGTACGGAGAAATAAGGATCATATGCCGTAAAGGTCAGGGGCACTCCGGCTGCATAGGTACTGTTCCCCAGGTCACTATAAAAGACCGCGTCGACCTCCGCGTAGGATTGAACCGGCTGGTTAGCGCTCGGATACCTGAAGAGAAAGAGATTGTTCCGGTCTAAAAACTTTACATTAGCCGATAAGCTTAAAGAGTTAATCGTCGCCGTCACGTTGGCCGTGTGAGTGCTTCCATAAGGCCCGACCGGCATGTTGGCGTTACCGCTGGCGTCCGTGTACACGGTGCCGGCATAGACGCCGTCGATGATAAAGTTCACTGCAGCATTGCTTATGGCATTGCCATTCTGGTCTTTCACCGTTGCGATGGCCATAGACGTGCTGACTCCATTGGCGAGCCTTAAAGCTGGGGAAGCCGTCAGATCCAGAGTTGCAGGCGGTCCGATGAAGGTAACAGGGATAATGGCGCTAGTCTTTGATCCAGAATTTGCCTGCACGTTTACAATACGCGCGCTCGCGTACGGCCCGATACTCATGCTTGCCACACCACCTGCATCCGTTAAAGCGGAGCCTATGCTCGTGCCGTTCACCGTGAATGTAACTGTATTGCCGCTTAAACTTCCAGATGACACGGTAACGGTAGCAGTTGCAGTGGCTTTACTCGTGCCGTCGGCATTGAGCGTCACAGGATTGACAGAAAGGCTGATTGACGATACAGTTCCAGCAGCGGTGACCTGTGGAGCCTGAGAAACAATGAATATTGCTATAGCTAATATGGCTATAGCAAACATTGAAAGTTTATTATGAACCATTTTAGCGGCCATACAAATATCCATTATAGATTAAACGAATAGGGCTTATTAATACTTTGCGTAAAGGCTTTTTATTTTTCCTTAAATGCCAAAAAAGGTATAAATTTGTGCTAATTCACTATTAAATTTTTAATAATTTTGCTATTATCAGAATAAATCTCCACTCATTGAAATAAATAAATTATTTGTTTTTGATGCTGAAGGGCAAATAAATTCTCAAAACTCTTTTATAGAAACCAGTATTACATCATTACCGAAAATTTCGTTAGCAAGTGATTCTCATGAAACTCAACCCAACGCAGGTGAAGGATAAGTTCGGCCCGATGTTCTCGCAGCGCTTCCTGACCATGGTGGACGCCTCGAAGGGCGTCGCCGAGATCGTCGAGACGTGCGCCGTGAAGGGCACCATCGAGTGGGACGCCGTGAACCGGTGCCGCGCCGGCGGGGCCATCCAGTATTGCGAGGTCGAGGGCACGACCATGGTCATGAGGGCCCGGCTGGGCGAGAGCCCCATCAAGTTCGGCCCCACGGACGTGGAGTACGGCGGCCAGGGCCTGGAGTCCGTGGCCCTCGACGGCGATAAGGTCCACACCAGGTGGGCGGGCTGCGGCGGGGCTGGCCTTGGCGTGGCTGCGTGTCTGGCGCAGGCGCCGGGCGTGCTGTACTCTATATACCCGACGGAGGAGGACCTGAAGGTCGGGGGCGCCAGGGCAAATCGAGTGGAGCTTGTCACGCCGCTGTACGAGAAGGTCACCATAGGCATCGACGACACCGATAACAAGGAGGGCGGCGCCACCTGGGTGCTGGCGCTCAAGGCCAGCAAGCTCGCCGCGGCTATCGAGGGCGTACAGCCCCTGAATCTGCGGCTCATCCAGCTTTTCCCGAAGTCTCCCCACAAGACCACGAACTGCGTCTCCTCCGCCATCACCTTCGCCGCGCGGCCCGGGGCCGTGGATAAACTCGTCGACAACGTCGTCTCGACCGTTAAGCAGGAGACCCGCTCGAATAAGACGGGCATCGCCGTGTACCGGGGCATCGGCATATCGCCGGCGCTCAACTCCTTCGGATGGGAGGTCAAAAAGCGCCTCGTCTCCGTGGAAACGGTCGAGGAGAACGTGAAGGGCACGGGCATCGAGTTCGTCGACCTCTTCCCGGACCGGGAGGGCCGCATCGGCGCGCTCGCGGCGATCGCCCTGTCCGAGGAGAGGACGGACGCGGCGGCGCTGTACAACGACACTGCCCTTCCGTTAATAAAGAGATGAGTGCGATGCTCTGGGAGACGATCACGGCGCGGGCCGTGGCCAACTACGCCCGAATCGCCGTCGGCGTCGGCCCGCAGTACGCGGAGAAGACCGTCGACGCTGCGGAGAAGGCCGCCGAAAGGGGGCTCGCAAGAGTCACGCTCGTCAGCCCGCAGCCGCTAAAGACCGTGCTGGATACTGTGGTCTCCGATAAGCCCGACGAGGCGCTCATTAACCTGCTAAAGGACGGCAAGGTCGACGGGGTCGTCCGGGGCTCTCTGGGCGCCAACTCGACGCTGAGATCCCTCAAGCGCATCATGGGCCTCCCGCGAGTCCTCCGGGTGTCGCTGCTGCGCACGCCTTCGGGCCGGTTCTTCTTTTTTGCGCCGGTGGGCGTGGACGAAGGGTGGACGGTTCCGGAAAAAATAGAGCTGGGCGAGGCCGGCGCTGCGCTGGTGCGCAGGTTCGGCGTCGAGCCTCGCATCGGCGTTCTATCGGGCGGCCGCACGGAGGACCGCGGGCGCTCGTCCAGGGTCGATAGGACCATGGACGACGCCGAGGCCGTGGCCGCGGCGCTTAGGTCAAAGGGAATCGATGCGAAGCACGCGGCGATATTGTTCGAGGACGCTGTGAACGAGTACGAATACATCCTGGCGCCCGACGGCGTCTGCGGCAACCTCATGTTCCGGTCGCTGTGCCTGGTCGGCTGCGGCGAAGGCTATGGGGCCCCACTCGTCGGGACCGACATCGTCTATGTGGACACGTCCCGGGCGGGAAGCGGATACGACCATGCCATCTGCCTGGCCAGTGCCATGGTGACAAAAAAGCCTTTATAAATAATTTTGATTGATATAGACGCTTCTGACTATCTTCTACAGTATTATGGCATGGTATCGGTCATACCACAGAGCGCGCAGAGACTTTTATAATTTTGATCCCTTGGGATAGATCGTCGATGAGATACAGAGATGGCAGAGACACAGAGGCGATCAATATAACACCCCCGAAGCTACCGGATAATTTTATTAATAGCCTCTTCATCTAGTGTATCTCATCGAAGATAAAAATGGGAGTGCTTTTTGCCCTGTGCCTCTGCAATCTCTGTGCCTCTGAAGGAACAAAAAGCGGGCCCTGTGACCTCTGAGTCCTCAGCGCCTCCATTTAATAAAAACTTTGACAGTAGTTCCGTGCTTGTGTCATGATCGTTTGCTGCTCTTTAAGGCACAACGGTGACGGGGGCACTATTTTTCACCACAAAGGCACGAAGAGCACGGAGGCCCACAAAGACTTTTTTATAATTAAGATACAAAGGGCACAGAGCCGCTTTTTGAACTTCTAAGATACAAAGGATTATGAAGGCACGATGGCAAAAAGTGCTCTTGCTAATTCCACTGTGCCCTTGTATCCTTCATGCCCTGATCGCCAATGAACCGGCTTTGTGATCTTTGTAACTTAATCTAAAAAAGACTTTGTGAGCCTCCGTGCCATAGTGCCTTTGTGGTGAAAAATGGTCTCCTCAGTGCTCTTCGAGCACTTAAAGCCAGAATGAAATTTTAAGGCGAGCAAGCAGGCGCCTTTACTATAAGCACGTAACTACTGTCTGCGCGCTCTGTGGTACAACCGATACCAGGAATGCCACAACTTAAAAGAAACACCAATCACATTAAACAATAATATCCTACCATTCTAATTTTTCGCCCGCTTTAAGGTCCACTTTCGCGATAGTCCCGGCGGGCAGCTCGATAGCGTACATGAAGCGGCTTTTGGGAAAAGCGGTGCCCACCCATGGCCGGACGTTCTCCTTCAGGTCGACGATCCGCCTGTCGGGGTCCAGGAAGACCACATCGATGGGGAACCTGACGAAGAGCATGTGGATGCCGTCGTATGTCACGCGGCCCATGTCGAAGATAAGCGCCCCGGCAAAGCTCTTCCGGAACATCAGGCCGAGAAGTTTCGAGAGGAACGAATCGGCGATCTCGATGTCGGCTGAAACGATGCGGCCGCCTTCGGCGGTGAGGCTCATGAAGGAGCCTATGGCAGAAAAACTATATATGAATATTGGGACTAGGTATGTAGCCGTGGGTTGAATGGATCTCATCGCATTCTTATTAAGCTTCGTCGTCATACTGGGCGCCTGCGAGTTCTTTACGAACGGCGTCGAGTGGACAGGCAAGCGATTCAACCTATCGGAGGGGGCTGTCGGCAGCGTGCTCGCAGCCATAGGCACGGCCCTGCCGGAGACGCTCATACCGCTGATCGCGATACTGATGATGGGCGGGGAGGCGGGCGACGAGATCGGCATCGGGGCCATCCTGGGCGCACCATTCATGCTGGCGACGCTGGCCCTATTCATCTGCGGCCTCTCCGTGCTGGTATTCGCCAAACGCCGGAACACCCGTACCCTGCATGTCAACGGCCAGCTCATCCGCCGCGACCTCACTTTCTTCCTGCTGGCCTATTCACTCGCCGCTATAGCGGCCTTCGTTCCCACCGAGTACGGTATTTTCAAGACTGTGCTGGGCTTCACGCTCATACCCCTTTACATCGTTTATACGATATACACTCTCAAGTCCGGGGAGGCAGTCGGAGGCGTGGACTTAAAGGGCCTTTACTTTGATAAAGTGATCAAGCGCTGCCTGCCGGGCAGGCCGGACAAGGACTGCCCGGAGCCCCGCGAGCCCTCGACCGTGCTCATCGTGCTGCAGGTACTCGCGTCGCTCGCGGCCATCATCCTTGGCGCCGACCTTTTCGTGAACCAGATCAGCGCCATAGCCGCGGTCATCGGCATAAACCCGCTTATCCTGTCGCTCGTCATCAGCCCCATCGCGACCGAATTGCCGGAAAAGTTCAACAGCATGCTGTGGATCCGTGAGCGCAAAGACACTTTCGCCATCGGGAACATCACCGGCGCCATGGTCTTCCAGAGCTGCATACCCGTGACGATCGGCATCCTGCTGACGGGCTGGCACCTGAACATCGCGAACCCGGCGGAGCTCCTGGAGGCGCTCACCATCGGCATCGCTCTTTTGTCCGGCGTTATACTATATATCGAGTCCAGCCAGAAGGAAATAAAGATGTCCGGGCTGATGCTCGGCGGGCTGTTCTACGTCATCTTCTTCGCCGCAGTATTGCTTAGTATCTAAACTCCAGCAAAGGCCCTAAAAAAAGCTTCACCAACATTTTTTAGCCACGAAGCGACACGAAGCGGGCATGAAGTTGCTCTAAGACTTTTTAAATTGAGTACTTCGTGGCTGAAACCGTCTTCGTGTATCTTATTATATTTTCGAGGGCCTTGATAGATTAGCGCCCGAGTATAGCTCCTATGTCAGTGGTCGGGGGCATGTTGCGCTTATGTTCGTTATCCCGGACCCGTTCCATGATGTGCGCGAACGCGGCCTCGTCCACGCCTGTCTCCTTTTGTATCTCGCCATAGGAGAGGCCCAGGTCGAAGACGCCATACAGTATCTTATCCAGCGCCTCGTACGTGATGCCCATCTCGCCCTCGTCTGTCTGGCCCTTCCACAGGCCCGCAGAAGGCGGCTTTTTAATAATATCGTCCGGCACGCCCACGTGCTTCGCCATCTGCCGCACACGCGTCTTATACAGGCCGCCGATGGGCAATATATCCACGCCGCCGTCGCCGTACTTCGTGAAGTAGCCCATGAGCAGTTCAGTCTTGTTGCCCGTGCCCAGCACGATGCGGCCGTCCAGATTCGAGGCGAAATAGTTCATGATCATTCGGACCCGGGGCTTGACATTGGCGTAGGCTAGCTTGCACTTCTTCGGCCCGAGCCTCGGTCGGGAGGCGTAAACGGCCTCGACGATCGGGTCGATCTCGATGAGCTCGTAGTCGATGCCCAGGCTTCTGGCGAGGCCCTGCGCATCCTCCACGTCCTGCGGGCTGTTGGAGGTCGTGTCGGGCAGCAACAGGCCGTAGACATCGACGACACGCGCCGCCAGTATCGCCACGAGCGCCGAGTCGATGCCGCCGCTCAGCGCCACGACGGCGCCGCTGGTTTTGCTCGTCTCGACGACCCGGACTATGGATTCCTCGATCTCGTTCTCACACTTCACCAGCTCGTCCCGGGAAAGTAAAAGGCCCTTCATCACCCCATAATATGTGCTGCCGGGCTTAAAAGATTGTTATGAACATTTTTATGGAAAGCGGCCTTAATGTAATTGGTGAACGCCGTTGGCCCGACCCTACCCGGTATTGCTGGCAGTCCTGGGCGCAGTCCTTTTCGGGGCCAGCGCGCCGCTGTCAAAGGTCCTGCTAGGCGAAGTCGACCCTGTTCTCCTGGCCGGCTTATTATATCTTGGCTGCGGGATCGGGCTTCTGATCTTTAAGCTTCTGCTTCGTGCCTCGGGGGCGGCCGGCGGAGTGCCGCTTGACCGTAAGGATGTACCATGGCTTGCCGGGGCAGTGCTTGCCGGGGGCGTGGCCGCGCCTATCGCGCTGATGCTCGGGCTGCGGAGCACTCCGGCCGCGACGGCCTCGCTGCTGCTGAACTTCGAGTGCGTGGCGACGACGATCCTTGCCGCTTTCCTTTTTCAGGAGTATATCGGCAAGCGCATCTGGCTGGCCGTAGGCCTTATAACTCTGGCAAGCGCCGTGTTGTCCTTCTCAGGCTCACAGTTTGGCCTGTCCCCGGGCGCGCTGGCGATCATCCTGGCCTGCGTGCTCTGGGGCGTGGACAATAACCTGACCAGGAATATCTCGTCCAAAGACCCGCTCTCAATCGGCATCGTGAAGGGGCTCGTCGCAGGCACGTTCTCGCTTCTGCTGGCGCTCGCGCTCGGGGCCAGGCTACCGGGCCTGCAGGCGTTCGCCGCCGCGATGCTGCTGGGGAGCCTGAGTTACGGCTTGAGCATCGCATTATTTATCATGGCCATGCGGTCCATCGGGGCGGCGAGGACGAGCGCCTGGATGGGCACCGCGCCGTTCGCCGGGGTCGTCATATCCTTTATCATATTCCGGGCCACTCCCTCGACCACGTTCCTCATCGCGCTGCCCCTGATGGCGCTGGGCGCTTTATTGTTGTTCGGAGAAGAGCATGCCCACACCCACATCCACGTCCACGGGACCATAACGCATGAGCATATGCATGCCCATGATGACCATGACCACGGGCATGAACATTAAAAAAGTAAGTTATATTTTGAGCTTGCCGGCCAGGATGTCCCTGTTGGCCTTTTCGAGGTCCTTGTGCGTGCCCACGTCGCTCCAGTATATGCCGGTCGAATCGTAGCCGCATAATTTACCGAGCGCGGCGATCTTCGGGAACACGTCCGTCTCGATAGAGCCCACATCGGGCATGAAATCGACGACCTGGGGCTCCAGCACGTAGAGCCCGGCGTTCATCTTATAGGGCAGGACGGGCTTTTCCCGGAACTGCGTTATCTTATTGCCGTCCAGGTCGATGATGCCGTAGGGCGAGGGCATGTTGATCATGTTGATGGTGCCCCAGCACTCCATGCCGACATGGAAGGCGACGATGCCGGAAATATTGGCATTCGATACGATGTCGCCGTTCATGACGATGAACGTGCCGTCGATCTTATCCCGGGCGGCCTTGATGGGGCCCGCCGTGCCCAGGCGGTTATCCGGGTCCTCGTAGGAGTACTCGATGTGCATGCCGAGCCCGCTGCCGTCGCCGAAGTATTCCTCGACCCGGCCGCCGCACCAGCCCACGAGCAGGACGGCCTCGTCCACGCCGTGGTGGCTTAATAATTCCAGCTGGCGCTCCAGGATGGGCTTTCCGCCCACCTTCACCATCGGCTTCGGCAGGTTATCTGTCAGCGGCTTCAGCCGTTCGCCGCGGCCGCCGCACAGTATGAACGCTTTCATGTCATCTCACGCTATAGAAGTCCTTGATCCGGACGGTATCCTCTAAAAAGGGTGTCGAGACCTCGTGCAGGACCGTGTTCTCGGTGGCCACGATGGTATGCGGCACGTTCGGCTCGATGCGGACCGTGTCGTTCTTGCCGAAGTGCTCCTTGTGGTCCTCGAACTCGATGTAGCCGACGCCCTCGATGATGTACATGGTCTCGTCCTTGCGGGGGTGCTTATGGAACGAGGTCTGGTATCCGGCCCGGATGTAGAGCTCCTTGGTCAGGTACTTGTCCGTGCTTATGAGCACTTTCTCATACCCCCAGGGCTTGTCCGTCTTATTCTTATACTCCTTTCGGACCTCCTCCAGCTCCCTCACCGTGTCAACGGTCGCCCAGAACACGCCGTCCTCCCGGTAATACCCGAGGCGGCTCGCCTCCGCCAGCCGCGGGAACAGGGCGTGCTCCAGGGTCCGGCCCTCGAAGTTCGAGACCTCGACGTCGTGGTTAATGCAATAGATGCCGCCGTTGATGTAGTACTCCAGCAGAGGCTTCTCCTTGAACGAGCGCACCTTGTCCTCGCCGAGATCCACTATCCCGTAGGGGCTGTGCATGCGGGTCACGAACATGGTGACGGGGTACGGGTTGTTCCTGTGCTTGAGCATCATCTTCTTTAAATTGACGTCCGTGACCACGTCGCCGTTCCTCACGACGACGGCCTCGCCTTTCGCCAGCTGCATGCCCGCCTTGAGCGCGTTCAGCGTCCCCAGCGGCTTGTCCTCGACGTGGTAGGATATTTTGACGCCTTTGTATTCGTTCCCGTACCTGGACTCGATCATATCGCTCTTGTAGCCCGTGAGAAGGATGGCCTCGTCGATGCCGGCGGACGCGAAATCGAAGAGCTGCTTGTCCAGTATGGTGACATTATCCTTGATCTCGACGAGGGGGGCGGGAGTGTTGTCCGTATAGGGCTTTAGCCTCTTTCCGGAGCCGCCGCAGAGTACCATGCCGATCATGGAGACCACCCGAAGAATAAACCGTGATACATTGAACTCTCTCCTATTTAGCTCGCTCCCCCTACATAAAAACTTTTTCGGGCCATCAAAATACTATCGGCCCATTTCCCCAGACAACTTTATAGTGGTTTGTATGTTTACTATTTTTTATGACTGTTCATCTTGTCCCGTGGGATACCTCACGTAACCTGCTGAGCCTGACCGATGAATTATATGAGGCTGCGGGCACCCTCGACTGCGTGTCGAAGGGCGACCTCGTCGCCGTCAAGCTTCACGTGGGCGAGCTCGGCAATCCCTATTACGTCCAGCCCTTCTTCGTCCACCGGCTCGTGCAAAAAATAAGCGAGGCCGGCGGCAAGCCGTTCCTCACTGACTCGAACACGTACTACCTGGCGCGGCGCCATGATGCAGTAGACCACTTCCAGACCGCCATGGCGAATGGCTTCGGCTTCTGCCAGTTCATCTCCGCCGATGGCCTGCGGAGCGAGAGCGGCCGGCCGGTGAAGACGAAGGGAATACTAAAGGAGATCGAGGTGTCGGGCGCCATCGCGGAGGCGGATGCCATGATCGTCGTCTCCCACGACAAGGGCCATGCCCTCACGGGGTTCGGCGGCGCCATCAAGAATATGGGCATGGGCTGCACAACCCGGGCCGGCAAGCTCCGGCAGCACCGGACCGTGGGCCTGAAGATCGACGAGGGCAAGTGCGTCGGATGCGGCCTCTGCCGCAAGGTGTGCGAGATGAGCCTGCCCGAGATCGTCGGCAATAAGGCGAAGAACGTCTCGAAGGAGTGCATGCGCTGCCCCGTCTGCATGGAGGCCTGCCCCAAAGGCGCGATAAAGCTTTTAAAGAAGAATAACCTCGGTAAGGCGCTCGCGTCGGCGAGCTACGGCGTGCTCTCAACTTTCGGGAAGAATAAGGTATCCTTCGTCAGCTTCGCCGAGAACATCACCCAGTTCTGCGACTGCGTGCCCGGGCCCGGCAGAGTGGTGATGAACGACATCGGCATATTCGCGTCCGACTCGCCCGTGTCCGTGGACGCGGCCTTCCTCCAGAGGGCTGACTATAAGATTTTCGACGAGGCCTACGACGTGGACTCCTGGACCGAGGTCAGGGAGCTTAAGGAGCTCGGCATCCCGGGCGAGCTCAAGCCGAAAATAGAGGAAATATAATTAACGGGCCGGAGTGCCGGGCTTCACGGCGTTCCTGTCGCTCAGCGCCTCTTCCCAGAGCAGGTCGTAGTCCTGGGGCTTATTCAGGAACTCAAGCTTCCCGATGTCCCGGACCAGGCCGTACATCTCCTTTCCTTTATTGAGGCCGATTTTCGAGATGCTGGCGGGCTTGAGGAACCGGATGTCCGGTATGTGGTCGCACCGCCCGTTGCGGATGAGGCGCCCGTCCGTTAATTCAAAGTACGCCCCTCCGCCGCATTTCTTGTAGGGCTCGTACAGGGAAGAGAACTCGCGGGATACCCAGTTCGACATCTTCAGCTCCTTATTTGAAGGGTTTATAGTCACGTGCCCGTAGCCGGGAGGTATGAGCACATGGTCTCCTTCGCCGGCCTCGATCATGGCCACGTCCACGATGCGCCCGTCCACGCACTTCTGTAAAAGATAGTGCGCCATGCCACGGAGCACTTCATAGACCTCGGGATAGGTGCAGCACGTGCCGGGGACGCACGGGTGATAATGCCCGGCGGTCTTGACGTACTCGCTGCCGAGCTTTCCGGGCGGTATGACCGTGATGTCGAAGCGTAAATGATTATCCAGCATGAGCGACCGGTCATTCCGGCTCAGGGCGAGGTCCCGATACATATAATAAAGGTCCATGTCCGGCGCGGTCTTAAGCCAGTCCATGTCGTAGATGACCTCCCGCATCTCGCTGAGCTTTCGCACGTCGGGCTGTACCGAGCCGGGGCCGAATTGGAGCGCTCTCTCCATTTTACACCATACCTATATTCGAGACCTACCTTTATATTTTTTAAGGCAGTAATGTGCCGGAGTAACCGAATTCTTTATAAGGCCGCGATGCCGTGACGTTATGACTATGGAAGACATTGACCAGAATAAGGTCTTTTATATGTGCAGGACGTGCGGCTTCGTGTTCGAGGAGAACCCGGACTGCTTTCCAGTAAGATGTCCGCAGTGCGGCAGTGAAGATACCGAAAGGACCTAAAAAAACAAACATTATGGCGGCCTTTGGGGCCGCGAAAGAAATGTTAAGACAATTTACTTCATCTTGTTGAGGAATCCCTGCAGGCCGGACCTGTGGCGGTTCTCGTCCGCGGAGGCCCGAATGAAGAACGCCTCCGCATCGCTGTTGCCCTCTTCCTTCGCGACGCGGGCCGCGTCCATTTTTTCCTTCGTGGCCATCGTCTCGCCGCCGAGCATGTACTCGAGATTCTCCTTCGTGCCCTTTATCTTGCTCAGCATGATCGCGACTTCGCAGGCGTGGCCCGCCTCTTCCATCGCCAGGCCTCTTAGATACGTGGCCACCTCGGGCAGGTTGTCCAGCTCCGCTTTCCTGGCCATGGCCAGGTACAGTCCGACCTCCATCGTCTCGCCGGTGAAGGTTTGCTCCATGATCTTCGTTAGTTTCGACATAATCAAGACTCCTCCAGGATTCTTTTATTCCTTCTCCTCATCAACCTTATGCATCGCGCCCCTGCGTGCTCCGCACTTCGGGCACAGGTGGGGCCGGATGACGGCCTTCGTCACGTTCCCGCAGACATCGCATTTGAAGCTTAACATACGGTTACCTCTTCATTCGTCTTTATTTGTTCGTTTGTTATAGAACATATTCGCGTATTCATATAAAGATTTTTTCATTAAAGACCCGTAAACCTCTCAAGACCGCACGAATACGGTTTCAGCCACGAGGTTACTCTAAGCGGGCCTGAAGCGACACGAAGACATTAATAAATATTTTTGCTGCGTTGAATATTGATAGGTCATTGTATAGCAAATAGTCTTATTTTTATCATTTGCGTAATAGCCAAATTTATCGATAGTTTCCGATTATCATTTTCAATTTTTATGCTTTGTTGAATATGCCCTTTTAAGTCTCGGAGTGTACGGAGTCACTATTTTTCACCACAAAGGCGCGAAGAGCACGGAGGCCCACAAAGTCTTTTTTATAATTAAGAGACAAAGGGCACAGAGCCGCATTTTTAACTGATAAGATACAAGGGT
>Ga0335071_10006207_pt1 | contig 12335 bp, 13 predicted proteins | sample Lox_Sample_15_FD_206724 | JGI IMG/M metagenome (GOLD analysis project Ga0335071, IMG submission 206724) | Soil microbial communities from Loxahatchee National Wildlife Refuge, Florida, United States - Lox_Sample_1.5 | ecosystem: Environmental > Terrestrial > Soil > Wetlands | place: USA...
ACCCAGGCGCGCGTGCAGCAGCACGAGATGTTGGCGCGCGGCGGCCAGCTCGCTCTGGGTCTCCGCGAGCCGCGCCTGCCAGGCCGACACCTGCGCCTGCGACTCGGCCAGGCGCTGCTCCAGCACCGCCACGTCGCGCGCCGCGAGGCGCTCGAGCTGGCCGAGGCGCGCGGCCGCGGACGAGAGTGAGCGCTCCTGGGCGCGCTGGCGCGTCACCTGCTGCTGCAGCGCGCCGACGCCGTCGGCGCCTGACGAGGGCAGGGGCGACAGGCCCCACAGGACGAGCGGGACGGTCAGCGCGGCGACGAGCGTCGCGAGCATGCGTGAACGGCGGCGGAGGGCCATGATCTGCCGCGAGGACCCCCCTTGCGGCAGGCCTCCACCGTAGAGCCCCAGCTCAAAACACGCTGCACGGGATCGTGCGTCCCGGTAGCGTCGCCGCGATGCCGGTCACCTGGAGCGACGCCGACGACGCCGTCATCGCGGGCGATCTGACCGCCGCCTTGGCCTATCGCACGCCGGCCGGGGGAGCGGTTCCCGCGGTCGTGGCGCCGGTCGGGCTGCGCGATCGCGAGCGCGGAACGGTCACCTTCACGACCTCGCTCGGCTTCGGCCGCAAGCTGGAACGTATCCGGGCCGATCCGCGCGTCGCGCTCGCCTACCACGCGCGCGAGCACGGGTTCGCCGCCGACCCGCGCTACGTCCTCGTGCAGGGCACCGCGTCCTTCGACACCACGCCCCACCAGCAGGTCCTCGAGGAGGTCGTCTCTCCGGCCGCCGAGCGCTTCATGGGTCCGCCGCAGCGCGGTGCGTTCTGGGACCGCTGGCTCAGCGCCTACTACGCCGACCGCGTGCTCGTCACCGTCGCCGTCGAGCGCGTGACGAGCTGGCCTGACGCGCGCTGCGCCGACCCGGCGCCGGGCGTCGCCGGAGCGCCGGCGCCTGCCGGCCCCCCGCCGGCGCAGGACCCGCCCGCCAAGGGCACCGCGCCGCGGATCGACGCCGCGCGCGCGGCTCGCCGCCTGCGCGCGCTGCCGCACGTGCTGCTCGCCTATACGGGTGCCGACGGGCTCCCGGTCGTGCTGCCGGTGCAGATCGGGTCCGCCGAGGCTTCGGGCATCGAACTGCTCACGGCCGCGCCGCTGCCACCGGGCGGCCGGCGCGCCGGGCTGCTCGGTCACCGCTACAACGCGCAGCTCATCGGGCTGGAGTCACGCCAGCACACCGGGTGGCTGGAGGTGGGCGGCGACGGCGACGCGCGCTATGCCCCGCACACCGAGTCCGGCTTCCGCGCGCCGGCCAACAAGACGCTGCTGTTGCTCGCCAACGGGTTCCTCGCGCGCCAGGGGCTCCGCCGCGCCCGCCGCGCCGGCACCGCCGCCTGAAGGCGGGGTTGCGCGACGCGCGGGGGGTGAGCCCGCGGCGTGGGCGACCTATGCACCGCATGCGTGTATCTGTCGCCCACAGTGGTCCCGATCATGCCGCCGCGCGCGTGGCGGCAGCCCAATACGGCCTGGTCACTCGGGCGCAGCTGCTCGATCTCGGGCTCAAGCGGGGCGCCGTCGCGCGGCGGCTTCAGGCTGGGCGCCTGCATCGTGTGCACGAGGGCGTCTACGCCGTCGGCCACCAGGCGCCGCGCCGAGAGGCGCGCTGGCTGGCCGCCGTGCTCGCCTGCGGCGAGGGCGCCGCGCTCAGCCACCGCAGCGCGGCGACGCTCTGGGCGATCCGGGAGGGCGAAGGCCCGCGTCCAGACGTCAGCATCCCGGCGCGGAGCGGACGCCGGCAGCCGGCGATCGCGGTGCACCGCGTGGGGCTCGAGCCGCGGGACGTCACCCGACACCGCGCGATCCCGGTCACGTCCGTGGCACGCACGCTGGTCGACCTGGCTCACGAGGTCGAGCATGCGCAGCTCGTCCGCGCACTGCGCGAGGCGCAGTTCCGCAAGCTGTTCGACCTGGCGGCGACGCGGGAGGCGCTCGCACGTCGCCCCAGCCGATCGCTGCGGTTGCTGCTCGACGACCTGGTCGTCACACAGACCCGCATCGAGGACCGGCTGCTGGAGATCTGCGATCGGCGGGGGATCCCGCGGCCGGCGACGCAACGTCCCATCGCGGGCCGGCGCGTGGACTTCGTGTGGGAGGAGGCGCGCCTCGTCGTCGAGACCGACGGCTGGGAGGCGCACGGCACTCGCGACGCATTTCAGGTCGATCGGGCCGCCACGAACGCGCTACAGCTCGCCGGCTACACGGTCCTGCGCTTCACGCATGCCGACCTCGTGCGCCGGCCGGCGCGGGTCGCGCGGGAGATCCGCGCCGCACTCGTGCGCGCAGGCGCGCCGTGACGGGCGCGTGCGCACGCACGATGGGCGTCAGATGCACCGCAGGCGTGCATACGGCGCCCGCGCCCGCGGCGAATCAGTGCAGCTGCGAGAACAGGAAGACGAGACTCACGGCGATCGTCACGGCCATCGCAACGAGCGACCAGTCGACGTCGGGGTGGTGCTTCGTGTCGGGCTTCATGACGGGACCTCCACAGACCCGCGGGGTGATCTCCGACAACCATACACCATGTCTGGACATGTTGTCTAGATCATGTGTCCGGACATCGGCTACGCTCGCCGCCATGGAGCGAGGCCCGTCTGTGTCAGGGCGCCGGGCGCGGCGCGGCCCGGCGCCGCCGGGGGACATCGAGCAGGCCGTCTGCGAGGCGGCCGAGCGGCTGCTGGCGAGCGAGCGCCTCGCCGACCTCAGCGTCGCCCAGATCCTGCGCGAGGCGCACGTCTCGCGCGCGAGCTTCTACTTCTACTTCGCCTCCAAGAGCGCGGTGCTCGCGCGGCTCGCCGAGCGCGTCATCGGCGAGGTCTACGCCGCGACCCAGACGTGGCTGCATCGCGCCGAGGGCGAGGCACCGCGCGCGGCGCTCGAGGGCGCGATGCGCTCGGCGCTCGCGCTCTGGCGCCGGCACGACGCCGTGCTGCGCGCGATCGTCGAGACGTGGCACACCTCGCCGGAGATCGGCGACGTGTGGGAGCGCCTCATCGGGCGCTTCACGCAGGCCGCCGCCGAGCAGATCGAGCGCGAGCGCGCCGCCGCTGTCGCCCCGGCCGAGGGGCCGGCCGCCCACACGCTCGCCGCGGCGCTCGTGTGGATGACCGAGCGCAGCCTCTACGTCGCGATCAGCTCGGGCGAGCCCGACTTCGCCGACGACGACGCGCTCGTCGGGACGCTCACCGACGTCTGGTGGCGCGCGATCTACGCGCCGCCGCCGGCCAGCGGATAGCCGGCACGCCGGCACTGACGCACGACCTCGCGGGCGACGGCGTCCGTCTTGCGCGCCGAGTCGCGACACCAGGCCGCCGCCTCGCTGCCGCACGCGCGATACGTCGCGCCGCCGGTCGTGCTCGCCGCCACGACCTCGACACAGCCGGCCGCCGGCGCGGGCGCCTGCCGCTGCAATGCGAGGACCACGACGACCAGCGCCGCGAGCAGCGCGGCGATCGCGACCGCCAGCAGCACGCGGCCCTCGCGCAGCGACGTCGACGGCAGCGCCGAGTGCTGCCGCGCCCAGTGACCCTCGAGCGGCATGCGCGCATTGTGCGCCACCGCAGCCGCCCGGTCGTTGGCCCTGGTGTCGAATCCGCGACGCCGCGGCTTGTACACGCGTCGGTATCGCGATCGGCAATCGGCGGTGATCCTGCCGGGGTCCTGGTTTCACGGGGCGCCGTTCGCCGCCCGCTCGCGCGGCACCGGAGCCGGCGTCCCACCCGATCGAGAGGTTCGATACCGATGCCCACCTGGTTGGCCTACCCCACGTGGCTGAACCCCGGCGACACGTCCTGGCAGCTCACCGCCGCGACGCTCGTCGGGCTGATGAGCGTGCCCGGACTCGTCGTGCTCTACGGCGGCGTCATGCAGAAGCGCTGGTCGGTGAACTCGATGATGATGTCCTTCATCGCGTTCGCGCTGGTGCTCGTCGTCTGGGTCCTGTTCGGTTTCAAGATGGCGTTCGGCGAGCCGATGCACATCTTCGGAGCCCACTCGGGGATCTTCGCCAACATGTGGGGCAAGCCCGGCCCGGTGCTGAGCGGCCTGCAGGAGGAGAAGCAGGCGGTGATCCCGCTGGTCACCACCGGGCCGCCGTTTCACTTCTCGCAGTCCACGCTCGTGTACTTCCAGTTCGTCTTCGCGGCGATCACGCCGATCCTGATGCTCGGGTCGGTCCTCGGACGCATCAACTTCAAGGCCTGGATCCCGTTCGTCCTGCTGTGGTCGAGCCTGATCTACACGGTCAACGCGTTCATGATCTGGGGCGGCGGCTGGTGGGCGCAGCACGGCGCGGTCGACTTCTCCGGCGGCTACGTCATCCACCTGGCGGCGGGCGTTTCAGGCTTTGTCGCGGCCGCGGTGATCGGGCCGCGCCTGCAACGTGACCGCGAAGTCGACGCGCCGAACAACCTGCTGATGGTCGCGGTCGGTGCCGGCCTGCTGTGGATGGGCTGGAACGGCTTCAACGGCGGCGACCCGTACTACGCGGGCGCCGACGCCTCGGCCGCGGTGCTGAACACGAACCTCGCCTGCGCGGTCGCGTTCCTCGGCTGGGTCGCGCTCGACTACATCACGCGCCGCAAGCCGACCCTGATCGGCAGCGTCAACGGGATGATCACCGGCCTTGTGGCGATCACGCCGGGCGCCGGCTACGTCAACGGCTGGGGCGCGATGGCGATCGGGCTGATCGGCGTGGTGATCGTCTACCTCGCGCTGAACTACCTGAGCCGCCTGCGGCCGTTCCGCAACGTCGACGACACGCTCGGCGTCGTCTACACGCACGGCTTCGCCGGGCTCGCCGGGGGTCTGCTCGTCGGGATCTTCGCCGACCCCGCGCTGATCGTCTATCCGGGCGTCGGCAAGACCGCGAGCATCGCGATCTCCGGCCTCATCCATGGCAACGGCACGCTGCTGAAGTGGCAGTTCATCGCCGCCGTCTGGGTGATCGTGTTCTCGGCGATCGGGACGTGGATCCTCCTGAAGCTCATCGGTCTGGTCGTGTCGCTGCGGCTGCCCGACGAGGCGCTCGAGGAAGGCGACCTCGCTGTCCACGGCCACGAGGTCTACCCCTCGGACGTGCCGTCGCTCGCATACCCGGCGGGCACGGCCCCGGCACCGGCCGGCGCCTGACCGTCGCCAGCCCGCGGATCCGCGGTCGCTCCCCCGAGCGGGTGGGCGGCCGCGGCCGCGGGCGACGCCTATCGTGACGAGAAGAGGGAGCCATGCCCGTCAAGACCATCGTCTCCTACGACGACACCGCCAACGACCACGACGCGCTCGCGCTCGGGGGCCTGCTCGCCCGCGCCGGCGCGCAGCTCACGCTCGCGTATGTCCGCCACACCTCGGCGGGCGCCGACGACCGTGAGGCCCAGGAACTGCTGGACCGCGGCGCCTCGCAGCTCGGGCTCGGCGAGGGCTCGACGCGCAGCGTCGTGCACGCTTCGACCGGCCAGGGGCTGATCGAGCTTGCCGTCGCCGAGGGCGCCGACCTCGTCGTCTTCGGCTCGGACTACCGCACCGCACCGGGCTCGGTGCAGCCCGGCACATCGGCGCAGCGACTGCTCGACGGCGGCCCGGTCGCCGTGGCGATCGCTCCCGCGGGACTGCGCGACCATCCGGACTTCGCCGTCACGCGCATCGGCGTCCTTGGCGAGGACGGGGCTGCCGAGGCCACCGCGGCGAACCTCGCGGGGGCGCTCGGCGCCGAGACCGTTGCCGGGCAGGGCAAGGTCGACCTGCTCGTGATCGGCTCGCGGCCCGAGGTGCGCAGCGGACACGTGCTGCTCACGGCGCTCGCCGCCTACGAGATCGACAAGGCGACCTTCCCCGTGCTCGTCGTCGCACGCGACAAGCCACTGGCGTTCGCGGCCGGCTGACCGCGTCAGGGACGCAGCCGCGCCGCAAGCTCGTCGCCGTCGAGGCCGACGACCTCGAGACCGTCGAGCGGCGCGGCCGCCGGCTCGCCCGCGAGCCGAACGAGCACGGCGCGGCCGCCGAGCGCGCCGAGCGCGAGGCCCGCGTCGAAGAGCCATCCTGGCGACGGCCCGCCCGGCTCGTCGAGCACGAGCAGCGCGGCCCCGGCCGCCGCCACCCCCGGTCCAAGGGAGCCGGGGCTTGCGGCCGCGAGCAGCTGCGCGCGCAGCACCGCCCAGTCGACCGCCTGCAGGCCGAGCCGCGCGAGCGCCTGCACGGCTGCGCGGCGGCCGTCGGCCGTTGCGGCGAGGATGGCGACCGCGGTCGCGGTCGTGCCCGGTCCCGTCGGTGCCACGGGGGTCGCAGCGGCATCCTCGGCCCCCGCGCGCAGCCGCGCGAGGAGCTCCTCGGTCACCTCCCGGGAGACCGGAAGCGCATTGTTCCACCCCTGCCCGTAGGCGAGGTCGGGGGGTTCGAGGTGCGGGCCCTCGAGGATGATGATCGTGCTCTTGCGCAGCTCGTAGGGGCGATCGCCGAGCACGACGTCGCCATCCCGCCACCAGGGGGCGAGCAGCCGCGCCAGCTCGACCTCGTCGAGGTTGAAGGCCTTGGCGCGGTGGAGCCCCTGATGGATCTCGACGTGGAACGGCACGAGCGCCGCGGACGCTAACGCGTCAACGGCGCAGGCGGATCTTCAGCGTCGTCGCCACGCCGGGGTCGAACTCGCTGAGGCCGGTCGCGAACGAGACGCGCAGGCTCACCGTCCCGGGCTTGGCGCCGCGCGGCAACGCGATCCGCAGGCCCGACGAGCCCGGAAGCATCTGCCCGGTTCCCGAGGCCAGCACCGTCGTGCCGCGCGCCAGGCTCAGGCCGACGCCGCCGGAGTCCTTGGCCTTCAGCGTGATCGAGAGCTTCGACGTGCCGTGCGCGGCGAGCTTCACGGTCAGCGGCGCGAGCACGACGAGCGTCCCGGCCGAGCGCTGCTGCGTTCCGCCGCCGCCCGCGGCGCGCGAGACCTGCGACGGGGTCAGCGGCGCCAGCGGCACGATGTCCTTGCACGGGGCCCAGTAGGCCTGGATCGCGACGGTCAGCTGTGCGGTGACCGCCGCGGTCGTGGCCGGCGTGTCGAACGCCTTGGTGCTCGTGCGCTTCATCGCGTCGAGCTTCAGCGCGAGCTGATCGAGCCACTTGCGCGCGGCGGGGACGGCCGTCCCGATCTCGACCTGCCCGTACGTCGCCGCGGCCGAGCCGCACAGGCTCGCGTTCGCCTGGATGACCGGCTGGGTCAGGGCGGGTGAACGGGCTCACGTTCGAGCGATAGACGTCGCGGAAGTCGGCGAGGGCCTTGATGAAGGAGGTGTAGGACTCCGGGGTGCCGCCGCAGTGGGAGCTGAAGCGCAGCGCCTGGGCGGCGTGCGCCGTCGCGCCCGCGGCGCAGCGGCGCGTGGTCGCGCTGGTCGGCGCCGCGCTGCCGGCGAGCTGGGGCCGCGCGCAACGCCCGATGGGTGCGAGGAACGCTCATGCGCCCAGTGTCGGAGGCGGCGGTCGTCGGCACGACCGTGGCAACTGCTGAAGGCGGACCGGGACTCCCCGCGGTGCGGCGTCCGGGGCGCGTGGGGAGCGGAGAGGGCGGGATTCGAACCCGCGAACGAGGTTGTCCCCCGTTACTCGCTTAGCAGGCGAGTGCCTTCAGCCACTCGGCCACCTCTCCGGGAGGAAGGCTGGAGTGTAGCCCCGGATAGGCTGGTGCCGACATGACCCGCACGCTGCAGTCCACCCCCGCCGCCGACGGCTTCCAGATGCCCGGCGAGTTCGAGCCCCACGACGGCGTCTGGATGGTCTGGCCTGAGCGGCCGGACAACTGGCGGCTGGGGGCCAAGCCGGCGCAGGAGGCCTACGCTGCGGTCGCCGAGGCGATCGCCGCCAGCGAACCCGTCACGATGGCCGTCTCCCACCGCCAGTTCGAGCACGCCCGCAACGTTCTGGCGCCGGGCGTGCGCGTCGTGGAGATGACGACCGACGACGCGTGGGTCAGGGATACCGGGCCGACGTTCGTGACTGACGGCAAGGGCGCAAGGCGCGGCGTGGACTGGCGCTTCAACGCGTGGGGCGGGCTCGAGGGCGGCCTGTACGCCGAGTGGCACGACGACGACCTCGTCGCCCAGAAGGTCCTGGAGATCGAGGGCGCCGACCGCTACCGCGCGCCGCTCGTGCTCGAGGGCGGCTCGATCCACGTCGACGGCGAGGGCACGCTGCTGACGACGGAGGAGTGCCTGCTCAACCACAACCGCAACCCAGAGCTCACGCGCGAGCAGATCGAGGGTCACCTGCGCGACCACCTCGGCGTGGAGAAGATCCTCTGGCTCGGCGCAGGCGTCTTCGAGGACGAGACCGACGGGCACGTCGACAACCTCGCGTGCTTCGTGCGTCCCGGGGTCGTCGCGCTGACGTGGACCGACGACGAGTCCGACCCCCAGCACGCGATCTCCGCCGACGCGCTGCGCCGCCTGGAGGCGGCGACCGACGCGCGCGGTCGCGCACTCGAGGTGCACAAGCTGCCATCGCCGGGTCCGCTCGTCATGACGGAGGAGGAGGCGGCGGGGGTGGACGTCGTGGAGGGCACCGAGCCGCGCCGCGGCGGGAATCGCCTCGCCGCCTCCTACGCGAACTTCCTCATCGCCAACACGCGCGCGGTCGTGCCGCTGCTCGACTCCCGCACCGATGACGAGGCGCTCGGGATCCTGCGCGGCCTGTTCCCCGACCGTGAGGTCGTGGGCGTACCCGGGCGCGAGATCCTGCTCGGCGGCGGCAACATCCACTGCATCACGCAGCAGGTCCCGCGCGCCTGAGTCGCTGTTGGGTGTCGCGGCCGCGACGGCGGCCGCGGCTGTAAGGATGGCGGGCGTCCCGGAGGGGTGGCAGAGCGGTCGAATGCACCGGTCTTGAAAACCGGCAGGCGCGCAAGCGTCTCGAGGGTTCGAATCCCTCCCCCTCCGTCCAAGACCGCGCGGGACTCGACGCTAGGGCTCGCGTCGGGAGATCGTGGCAACGCGGTCGATCGAGCGATCGAAGGACGCGATCTCCCCCACCCCCGTCGCTTCGGCTTGGGCAACGAGGTAGGCCTCCGCGAAGTCCAGTCGCTCGACCTCGTAGACCTCGAGCGCGCGCAATAGGAGGTCCGCGTCGATCGTCTGGACGCTCGGCAACGCGATCGCGGCGCGCATGAGCTCGGCTACCCGATCCCGCCGCACCTCGTAGAAGGACTCGAGCACGTAGACGCACTCGGCCAGAACGAGGTCGACGAGCAGAAGCGTCCCCGGCTCGGCGAGCAACGCGGTCGCGCGCGCCGCCATCTCGGGCGGGTCGCCCGTGAGATGGCGAATCACGACGTTCGTGTCGAGGAACGCGGTCAGCGTCGACTCTTCGCGCGCTCGATGCGAGTCCGGCGGATCACGTCGTCCCACGCCGTTCCGCGCTTGCCCGCCGGCACCGGCACGGACCCTGCCAAAGCGAGAAAGTCGGGCGTCTTAGCAACCACGGCCCGCTGGTGATGGACCCGAAAGACCACCTCATCGCCAGCGCTCAAATCCAGCGCCTCGCGAACGCGCTTGGGAATCGTGATCTGCCCCTTGGATGTGAGACGTGCTCTCTCGTCCATCGCTGCTCCTTACATGATGGCTCAGGTAAGGAGGATAGCGCGCGGCGCCCATGCCTCAAACGTGTCCCGAAATATGTCCCGAACTCGGCAGATATGACCTCGCCGAGCGCCACATGATCTTGTCGAATCTCCTGCAAACCGATGCTATCTGACGTCAGTTCAACGTCCCTGAAAACCGGAGTCCGTTCACGCGGACCGCGGGTTCGAATCCCGCCCCCTCCGCTGCTGCTGCTGCCGCGGCCGCGGCAGCCGCTGCCTGCTGGAGGGGCGCCCCGCAACACGTGGCGGCGCTATTCGCGCGCCAGCATGGCGATGGCTTCGCGCTCGAGGTCGACGTACGCCTCGCCGCTCACGTCGACGGCCACCCGCTTGATGGTGCCGCCCGTGAAGCGCCATGGCGCCGTGCCTGGGTAGTCGGCGGTGACGCCGGCGCCGCTGTCACGTCCGATGCAGAGGCCTTCGCCTGACAGCGTGAACTTGCCGGGCTGGGTCTTGATGTTCCCCTCCGCGACCTTCTCTTCGCCGTGCCACAAGGAGAGCAGGCCGGTCGCGACGCCGGGCGGGTCTTCGCCGCTCTTGTCGAACGATGCCGAGAGGACGATGTTCTCGCCCGTGGGAGCCTCGACGGTCGCGCTGATCAGTTGCTCGGTGTCGCCCAGGAAGTTGTAGACGTAGTGCAGGCGGTTGTCCTTGAGGTACAGCGCGTGGCCGCCAAACGGGGAGCCGTGCGCGAACAGCACCCCCTCCGCGCCCGGCGCCGGGATGTCGACGAGGGCGCCGATCACGAACGAGCGGTTGCGAACGTTGACCGCTTGCGCTTCGGGGACGTCGGCTGAGTCCGGGAAGTAGACGTAACGCTCCCTGGGCGCGGTCAGTGCCGGGCGCGGAGTGAGCAGGATCTCCAACGCCGAGCGGTCGTCGAGTGGGAACGCGCCGTTGGCGCCTGCCTCGGCGAACCAGAGGTTCACCATCTCACGGAGCGTGTCGGGGTGCTGTGCAGCGAGGTTGTGTGTCTCAGCGCGGTCGCGGTCGGTGTTGTAGAGCTCCCAGTCGTCCTCGCTGAAGCGACTCCAGCCGCTGATCGCCGGGTGGGTCGTGACCGCCTTCCAGCCTTGGTGCCAGATGCCGCGCGAGCCCAGCATCGAATAGAACTGCGCCTTGCGGGCTGTCGGCGCGGCTCCGTCGTCGAGGCTGTAGCGCATGCTGACCCCGTCGAAGTGGCTCTGGACGTGGCCCTTGATCGTCTCTGGAGCCTCGACGCCGAGGACGTCAAGGATCGTCGGGACGATGTCGACGGCATGGTGGTACTGGTCGCGGATCTCACCTCTCGCCGTCATGCCTGCGGGCCACGAGATGATGCAAGGGTCGGCGGTGCCGCCGTTGAACTCGTAGCGCTTCCACATCTTGAAAGGCGTGTTGAACGCCATCGCCCAGCCGTTGGGGTAGTGGTTGTAGGTCTTCGGCCCACCGAGGTCGTCCAGGAGCGGCAGGTTGTCCTCGATGCGGTCCGGCACGCCGTTGAAGAACTTGTTCTCGTTGACCGACCCGTTGGGACCGCCCTCGCCGGAGGCGCCGTTGTCGGAAACCAGGATCACGAGCGTGTTCTCACCCCAGTCGTTCTCGTCGAGGAACTTCAGCACCCGGCCGACCTGGTGGTCGGCATGCGACAGGAAGCCGGCGTAGACCTCGGCCATGCGCGCGAACAGCTTCCGCTCGTCGGCTGTCAGCGAGTCCCACGGACGCGTCTCGTCCATCGCGGGGAACGGCTTGTCGTCAGGGCCCGTGCGCGTCGCGCTGGTCCCGAGGGGGTTGATCGCCGGCAGCTCTGTATCCGCCGGCACGATCCCGAGCTCCTTCTGTCGCGCAAGGACCTCGTCGCGGATCGCCTCGTACCCCATGTCGAAGCGTCCCTTGTACCGATCGATCCACTCCCTGGGCGCGTGATGGGGCGCGTGGCACGCGCCGGGTGCGAAGTACAAGAAGAACGGCTTCTCCGGCGCGATGGCCTTGGCGTCGCGAATGAACTCGATGGCCTTATCGGCGAGGTCCTCGCTGAGGTGGTAGCCCTCATCCGGCGTGCGCGGCGGCTCGACAAGATGGTTGTCGTAGACCAGGTCGGGATGCCACTGGCTCGTCTCTGCTCCCAGGAACCCATACCAGCGCTCGAACCCGCGTCCGCTGGGCCAGTTGCGTCGCGTCGAGGCCAGATTCATCTCGGCTTCGGGGCACAGATGCCACTTGCCCGTCATATACGTGTTCCAGCCCGCCTCGCCGAGGATCTCCGACACCATCCCGTTCTCAGGCGGGATCGTTCCGCTCGCGTTCGGGAACCCCACTGCGGCCTCGGTGATGCAGGCCATGCTGTTGCGCGTGTGGTTGCGCCCCGTCAGCAGGCACGACCGAGTCGGAGAGCACAGCGCCGTCGTGTGGAACTGCGTGTAACGCACGCCGGTTTCGGCGAGCCGGTCGATGTTCGGCGTGTCGACTGGGCCGCCGTAGCACCCACATGCCGAGAACCCAACGTCATCGAGCACAACGAACACGACGCTCGGCGCCCCATCCGGTGCCCTCGGCGGCTCGAACGGAGCCCAGTCCGGCTCGGAGTCGCGGATGTCGACGTTGACAACACCGCGGAACCTCTTCCCCATCGTGGTCCTCCAGATTCGGCCGAGCCGGACGCGGGACGACAATACCTCGCCGCCTCCCGCCGGTCACGAATC
>Ga0335071_10006208_pt1 | contig 12334 bp, 10 predicted proteins | sample Lox_Sample_15_FD_206724 | JGI IMG/M metagenome (GOLD analysis project Ga0335071, IMG submission 206724) | Soil microbial communities from Loxahatchee National Wildlife Refuge, Florida, United States - Lox_Sample_1.5 | ecosystem: Environmental > Terrestrial > Soil > Wetlands | place: USA...
CGCCGCGGCGCCCCTCGGCCCGGCACGACGCCTCGTTCCTGCCCAAGGAGACCGAGCAGTTCCACGTCTGTCTGGGCGCTCCGGCGATGGCGCGCGACGACCCCCGGCGCTTCGCCCTGTCGGTGCTTGACACTGCCCTCGGCGGCTCGTCGAGCTCGCGGCTGTTCCAGGAGATCCGCGAGAAGCGCGGTCTCGTCTACTCGGTCTACTCGTACACATCGCTCTACGCCGACACCGGCCTGGTGGCGATCTCCTTCGGCTCCCGGCCGGAGGGGCTGCCCGAGGTCATGGAGCTGTGCACCGCCGAGCTGCTCGGCCTGGCCGAGAGCATCTCGGACGAAGAGGTCGAACGCACCAAGGAACAGATCAAGGGGCAGATCGTGCTCAGCATGGAGAGCCCCTCGGCACGCATGAACCGCCTCGGCCGCAGCGTTCTCATGGACCTCGAGATCCACACGCTCGACGGCATGCTCGCCCAGATCGAGGCCGTCGACCGGGCGGCCGTCGTCGATCTCGCTCGCGAGTTCTACGACGTGGCGGGCTGGTCGGCGGTCTGCATCGGTCCCGAGGCGGCGCCGTTCCGGGCGACCGTCGGCGACTTCGCCTGGTCGGGGCCGGCATGATCCGCGTCGTGGTGCTCGGAGCGCTCGGCCGCATGGGCTCGCTGCTGTGCGCCACGATCGAACGTCAGGACGATCTCGAGCTCGTGGCCCGAGTCGATCCGGCCGACGCCGGCGGCGCGACCGCGAACGGGGTCGGCGCGCCGCTCTTTGCGACCCTCGGCGAGGCCTTGGCCACTGTACGCGCCGACGTTGCCGTCGATTTCACCGTGCCGGGCAGCGTGTTCGACAGCGTCGCCGGCGCCCTGGCCGCCGGCCTCACGACGGTCGTCGGCACCACCGGCCTCTCCGACGAGCAGGTCGAGCGCCTCGCCGCCCTCGCTGCAGAGAACGAGGCGGCCCTGCTCATCGTGCCCAACTTCGCCCTGGGCGCCGTGCTGCTCATGCGCTTCGCGGCGCAGGCGGCACGCTACTTCCCGGTGGCCGAGATCATCGAGCTCCACGAGCGGGACAAGGTCGACGCGCCCTCGGGCACGTCGCTGCGCACCGCGGCGCTCATGACACAGGGCGGGGCGCACATCCACGGCGCCGGCGAGACGCGTCCCTCGCGCGGCCTTGCGAGCGGCGGCGTGCGCATCCACAGCGTGCGCCTGCCGGGCCTTGTCGCCCACCAGGAGGTCCTGTTCGGCGGCGAGGGCGAGACGCTCACGCTGCGGCACGACTCGCTGTCTCGCGAGTCGTTCATGGCCGGCGCGCTGCTCGCCATCCGCCGTGCGCCTGGCCTCGCGGGCACGACCGTCGGCCTCGAGGGGCTCCTGGCCGGCATGAGCGACGACACGGAGGGGTAGCTGGCATGCGATCGTTCGGCGACATCGTCACCGCCATGGTCACGCCGTTCACGGCCGAGATGCAGGTCGATTACCTCGCCTTCGCCCGGCTGGCCGACCACCTGCTGGCCAACGGCTCCGACGGTCTCCTCGTGGCGGGCACGACCGGCGAGTCGCCGACCCTGAGCGACGACGAGAAGGTGTCGCTGTTCCGCCAGGCGGTCGAGGTGGCCGCCGGGCGCGGGTCCGTGATCGCCGGCACCGGCTCCAACGATACGGGGCACTCGGTCGACCTCACGCGGCGCGCCGAAGATGCCGGTGTCGACGCGGTGCTGGTCGTCACGCCGTACTACAACAAACCGCCGGCACGCGGCCTGCGCGCCCACTTCGCCGCCGTGGCGGGGGCGACCACGCTGCCGGTGATCGTCTACAACATCCCGTCGCGCTGCGTGGTGAACCTGCCACCCGAGCTCCTGGCCGACCTCGCCGCCATCGACAACATCGTGGCCGTCAAACAGGCCAACCCCGATCTCGGCGAGTCGCGCCGGCTGCTCGAGCTGTGCGACCTCGGCCTGTACGCCGGCAACGACGACATGACGGGCGCGATCGCGGCCATGGGGGGCTGGGGCTGCATCTCGGTCGCGAGCCATCTCGTGGGGCGGCGCATGAAGGAGCTCGTCGCAGCGGCCCGCGCCGGCGACGAGGCGCGCGCCGCGGCCATCGACGACGAGCTGGCGCCGCTGATCGCGGCGCTGTTCTGCACGACGAGCCCGATACCGGTGAAGGCGGCGCTGAACATGCTCGGTCACGAGGTCGGCGGCTTGCGCCTGCCCCTGGTCGAGGCGAGCGACGGCGAGCGCCGCGCGGTCGAGGCGGAGCTCGAGCGGCTCGGACTGCTCTAAAAGGATTGGATGGTCGCGGGCGGCCGGCTCGAGGCGAGCCGGCGCGCGCGGCCTCACGCGCAACACGAAGGAAACGAAGATACGATGAATGAGAACACCCTGAAGATCATCCCGCTCGGCGGGATGGGCGAGATCGGCAAGAACATGACCGCCATCGAGTACCGCGGCAAGATCGTCGTGGTGGATTGCGGGCTTGCCTTCCCGCGCGACGAGATGCTGGGCATCGACCTCGTCCTGCCCGACATCACCTACCTGCGCGAGCGGCGCGACGACGTGCTGGCCTTCCTCATCACCCACGGCCACGAGGACCACTTCGGCGCCCTCGCCTATGTCCTGCGCGACATCAACGTGCCGGTCTACGGCAGCCGGCTCACGCTGGCGTTCGCCAAGTCGAAGCTCGACGAGCACGGCCTGCTCAAGCAGGTCGAGCTGAACGAGGTCACCGAGGACTCGGTGCTCGACCTCGCTCCGTTCACGGTGCGCTTCTGCGCCATGAGCCACAGCGTGCCCGACGCCCTTGCCATCGTTGTCGAGACGCCCGAGGGCCGTGTGGTGCACTCCGGCGACTACAAGTTCGACCACACGCCGATCGACGGCCGGGTGACCGATGTGAACAAGCTGGCCCGGCTCGGCCAGGAAGGCGTGCTCGCCCTGCTGGCCGACTCGACCAACGTCGAGAGCGAGGGCAGCACGGGCTCGGAAAGCCAGGTGGGTCAGGCCTTGCACCGCATCTTCGCCGAGGCCGAGGGTCGCGTGCTGGTGGCCTGCTTCTCGTCGCACATCCACCGTATCCAGCAGGCGGTACAGATCGCCGCACTGCACGGCCGCAAGTTCGCCGTCTCCGGCCGCTCGATGGTGAAGAACGTCAACATCGCGCGCAACCTCGGTTACCTCAAGGTGCCCGACGACGCGCAGATCAAGCTCACCGAGATCGACCAGTACCGTCCCGAAGAGGTGCTCATCCTGACGACGGGCAGCCAGGGCGAACCGCTCTCGGCGCTCTCCCGCATGGCCTGGGACGACCATCCCCAGGTCGAGCTGCGGCCCGGCGACACGGTCGTCATCTCGGCACGGCCGGTGCCGGGCAACGAGGTCAGCGTGATGGACACCGTCAATCGGCTGCTGCGCTCCGGCGCCAAGGTGATCTACGGCGCCTCGAGCGGAGTGCACGTCTCCGGCCACGCCTCGCGCGAGGACCAGCGCATGCTGCTCAACCTGCTCACGCCGCGCTTCTTCGTGCCCGCGCACGGCGAGTATCGGCACCAGTACCTGCACGCCGAGCTCGCCCGCGAGGTGGGCGTGCCCGACGACCACATCTTCATCCTCGACAACGGCGACGTCCTCGAGGTGACGGCCCGATCGGCCGCGATCACCGGCAAGGTGCCGGCCGGCATGATGTTCGTCGACGGCCTGCAGATCGGCGGGGCCGAGCACGTCGTCCTGCGCGAGCGCCAGCAGCTCTCAGGCGACGGCATCCTGATCGCCGTTGTCACCGTCAGCGTGCAGACCGGCGAGACCGTGGCGCCGCCCGAGCTCGTGGCGCGCGGCTTCCTCTACGACGAGGAGCACGAGCACGACCTGCTGGGCGAGGCCCGCGACAACCTGATCGAGCGCCTCCACGAGCTCACCGACGAGCATACGACCGGCCAACGCCTGCTGCGCGAGGACATCCACGACACGCTCGCCCAGTTCATCTACCGGCGCACCAAGCGCGAGCCGCTGATCATGCCGGTGGTGGTCGAGCTCTAGGGCGGCGACGGACGCCTTTGCCGCCCTTTGGGGCTAGGGTTCGGGGCCGTCCCGTCGAATAGGCGAAGCATGGCCTCATCACGCAGCACCCGATCGACCGCCGGCAGGCGCCGCGCGGCCGCTCCGTCATCCGGTCGCACGCGAGCTCCCGCGGCGCGCCGCACCATGCGCGCGAAGGCGCCGGTGAGCCGTCGCCGCCGGGCGCACAGCGCCGCCCGCCGGCGCGAGATCGGCGCCCTGGCCTGCGTCGCGCTGGCCGTCTTCCTGGTGTTCGTCCTCTACCTCGGCTGGCACGGCGGCATGCTCGGGCGCTATTTGGTCGAGGGGTTGCGCCTGCTGGTCGGGCTGCTCGCCTTCCTTGTGCCGGTCGTCCTGATCTACGTGGCGGTGCTGCTCGCGGTCAAGCGCGAGCGCCGGCCCTCGGGCGAGATCACGGTGGGCGTGATCGTCCTCTGCCTGGCGTTCGCCCTGGCCGCCGCGGCCGACACCTTCGGCCTGTTCGGCGGCTCGCGCCCCCAGCAGACCTTCGTCGCGTCGTATCTGAAGAGCCACGGCGGCGCGATGGGGGAGACCCTCTGGATCGGGTTGCATCCGGTCATCGGCGCGGTCGGCATCGCCGTGCTCGCGCTGGTCGCGCTGGTCGCCGGGCTTCTGCTGGTCAGCGGCTCCTCGCTGGGCCTGTGGGCCGGCCGGTCCCGGCGCGGTGTCGCCGCCGCGACCGAGGCGGCCCGCCGTTCGGCGCAGCGCTCGGCTCAGACCCTGGGCGCGCGCCGCGCCGCCGCGCACGAGTTTCGCGAGCGCGCCGCGCGCGACGACACGGTGTCGATGGCGGCCCGGCCGTCCGGCTCGCGCACCGTCGAGCTGATCGACGGCGCGCGCGACCTGCCCGACGTCTACGGCCCTGCCGCCGTGGCCGCCCCGATCGAAGCGGCACGCCCGGTCGACCTGCAGCGCCGCCGCGACGAACCGCGCGACGACGAGCCCGAGGAGCAACTCTCGTTGGCCGACGAGGCCGAAGAGGCGGGCGACGCCGCGAGCGCCGTCGCCTTCGACACGCCGAGCGACCGGCTCTGGCGCCTGCCCGACCCGGCGCTGCTGCTGCGCACCCAGGCCGGCGAGGGAGAGGCTCGCGCCGTGATCGAGTCGGTGGCCGCGCAGCTCACCGAGACCCTCGGGCACTTCGGTGTCGAGGCTCGCGTGATCAACACCATCTCGGGCCCGCGTGTCACCCAGTACGAGCTGCAGCTCGCCCCCGGCACCAAGGTGAGCCGGGTGGCTTCGCTACGCGACGACATCGCCTACGCCCTGGCCGCGACCGAGATCCGCGTGCAGGCGCCGATCCCGGGCAAGTCGGCGGTCGGGGTCGAGGTGCCGAACCGGGAGCCCAACTGGGTCAGCCTGGGCGACATCCACGGCGACCTGCCGGTCAACGCCTCGCCTCTCGCGATGTGGATCGGCAAGGACATCACCGGCAAGCCGGTGCTCGCCGACCTCACGCGCCTGATCCACGTGCTGATCGCCGGCACCACCGGCTCGGGCAAGAGCGCCTGTCTGAACAGCATCGTGAGCTCGATCCTGCTGCGCGCGACGCCCGACCAGGTGCGCTTCATCATGATCGACCCCAAGAAGGTCGAGCTCTCGCACTTCGACGGCGTGCCGCACCTGCTGGCGCCGGTGGTCACCAACATCCGCAACGCCGGCGGCGTGCTGGCCACGATCATCCACGAGATGGAACGCCGCTACGAGCTCATGATGCGCACGGGCAACGCCCGCGACCTGCGGGAATTGAACAAGCGCCTCATCCAGGGTGGCGAGAAGCCGCTCCCCTACATCGTCATCGTCATGGACGAGCTGGCGGACCTCATGATGGTCGCCCCAGCCGAGGTGGAGCACGCGGTGATCCGCCTCGGGCAGCTCGCCCGGGCCGTGGGCATGCACCTCGTGGTCGCTACGCAGCGGCCGTCGGTCGACGTCGTGACCGGGCTGATCAAGACGAACATACCCTCGCGCATCGCCTTCAAGGTCGCCTCCCAGACCGACTCGCGCGTCATCCTCGACACCGGCGGCGCCGAGAGCCTGCTCGGCGACGGCGACATGCTGTTCCATCCCTACTCGAGCTCGAAGATGCTGCGCGTCCAGGGCGCGTTCATCTCCTCCGAGGAGATGTCGTTGATCACCGGCCACTGGCGCGACCAGGCCGCCCCCGAGTATCGCGAGGACCTGCTCGAGAGCGCGACCAGCGAATCCGGTGAGGGCGCGGCGGGCGACGGCGGCGACGCCCTCATGCCCGAGGCCATCACCACCGTCGTGCGCACAGGAGCCGCCTCGGTGGCGCTGCTGCAGCGCCGCCTGCGCGTGGGCTACGCCCGCGCGGGCCGACTGATCGACATGATGGAAGAGCGCGGCATCATCTCGGGCTTCGACGGCAGCAAGGCGCGCAAGGTCCTGATCGACGAGGACGACCTGCCGCGCGTGCTCGCCGGGGCCACTGCGACCGATGCCGACGCCGCGGCCGAGACGCTCGGCGACGAGCCCGAGGCCGCACCGGGCGACGACCCGCTCGACTGACGGCGCTGCAGGCGGCCGGCCGGCCGCGAATTGTCTTCTCAGCGAGCCGAACGTAGACTGAATGGTCGCGAGCGCCGCTGCCCTACGGCTTCGTCGCCGCGCCGATGGTCCCGACGGTCGAAAGCGACGAGAAGAGAGTCCGTGTTCGAGATCGGCAGCACCTTGCGCGAGACCCGAGTCCGGCGCAAGACCACACTCCAGCAGGCCGAGGATGACACCAAGATCCGTGTCAAGTACATCCAGGCCATGGAGAACGAGGACTTCGACCTCATGCCGTCGCCGGCCTACGTCAAGGGCTTCCTGCGCACGTACTCGATCTACCTCGGACTCGACGCCAACGTCATGCTCGACGAGTATCGCTCGCGTTTCGAACCCAACGAGGAGCACGAGCCGTTCGGCGGCAACTCGGCTCTCGGGCGGCCGCACGCGCATCGCCGCCGCAACACCCTCACGTTCGTCGCGATCGTCTGCCTGGCGATCCTCGGCCTGCTCTACGTGCTGGGGCGCTACGACTCGGGCGGCAACTCGCCGACGCCGCCGGTCACGGTCATCAGCCACACGCCGCAGGCCACGCCGTCGGTGCGCCCCTCGTCGTCGGCGAAGGCCAATCCCGGCTTCTACGCCGTCCGCATAGTGGCCGATCGTGGCACCTGTTGGGTGCAGGTGAGCAAGACGGCGGCGGCGGGGCACATCCTCTATGAGGCGACCATGTCGCAGGGCCAGTCGCACACGATCCGCGCGCGCGGCGCCGTCTACGTGCGCCTCGGCGTGCCGGCCTACGTGGCGATCACGGTCGGCGGCAAGGGCCCGTTCAGGCCCGCCGAGACGGTGTCCAACACGTACCGGGTGACACGACAAGGGGTGGTGAAGCTCTAGATGGCTCAGGACTTCTCGTTCGACGTCGTCTCCGAAGTCGATCGCAACGAGGTGCGTAACGCGGTGAACCTGGCGCAGAAGGAGATCGCCACCCGCTACGACTTCAAGAAATCGGTCAGCAAGGTCGCCCTCGAGGGCGACGACCTCGTGCTCGTCTCCGACAACGAGGGCAAGCTGCGCTCGGTGGTCGACCTGCTCGAGGAGAAGCTCGTGCGGCGCAAGGTCCCCCTGAAGGCGCTGCAGTACGGCAAGGTCGAGGCGGCCCTCGGCGGCAGTGTGCGGCAGCATGTGACGGTGACCCACGGCATCTCCGACGAGAAGGCGCGCGCCGTGAGCAAGCTGCTGCGCCAGCGCAACAAGAAGATCAAGGTGCAGATCCAGGGCGACGCGGTGCGCGTGTTCTCGCCCAAGAAGGACGAGCTGCAGGCGGCCATGCAGGCGCTGCGCGACGAGGACTTCGGCATCCCACTGCAGTTCACGAACTACCGCTGAATCGCCGTGAGCGTCTGGTGACCGGGCCGCCTCCCGCGAGCTTCGCCGTCGTCACCCTCGGTTGTCCCAAGAACGAGGCCGACTCCGACCGTCTCGAGGCCGCCCTGGCCGGGGCGGGACACCGGCCCGCGCCGCCGAGCACGGCCGACCTCGTCCTCGTGAACACCTGCGGCTTCATCGACGCCGCCAAGCAGGAGTCGATCGACGCCCTCCTCGAGGCCTGCGAGACGGCGCACGCGCGCGGCGCCCGGGTCGCCGCCTACGGCTGCCTCGTCGCGCGCCACGAAGCCGAGCTGCGCGACGCGATGCCCGAGCTCGACGTGCTCTCGCCCTTCGACGTGCAGCCGATCATCGAGCTGCTGTCCGGGCTTCCCGCGGGCGGCGACAGGGGCGTCGCGCGCCCCCGCCGCCCGACCCACGCCTACATCAAGGTCTCCGACGGCTGCGACCGGCGCTGCGCGTTCTGCGCCATCCCGCTGATCAAGGGCACCTACGAGGCGGTCGCCCCGGCCACGATCCTGGAGGCCGCTGAGGCGGCACTCGCGGCAGGCGCCCCCGAGCTCGTCCTGGTCGGCCAGGACACCTCGCGCTGGCGCTGGCCCGGCTACGGCGGCCTCGAGCGCCTGCTGGGCGATCTGCGCGCGCGGGGGGCGCGGTGGCTGCGTCTCCTCTACCTGCAGCCAGAAGGGCTTTCAGGGGCCGTCCTCGAGGCTCTGGCGGCCTTTGCCGTGCCCTACCTTGACCTGCCGCTGCAGCACGCCGCGCGCCCCGTCCTGCGCGCCATGGGGCGCGCCGGCGACGGCGACGCCTATCTGGCGCTGCTCGAGCGGGCGCGCGCCCGCCTACCCGGGGTCGCCGTGCGCTCTACCTTCATCGCCGGCTATCCGGGCGAGACCGACGCCGACCTCGAGGAGCTGCTCGACTTCATCGCCGCGGCCGGCCTGGCCGTCGGTGGGGTCTTCGCCTTCGATCCCCAGGAGGGCACGGTCGCGGCGGCCCTGCCGCATCAGGTCCCCGAGGCCCTGCGCCGGGAAAGGGCGGCCCTGGTGGGAGAGGCGCTCACCCGCGCGGCCGACTCGTACTGGCGCTCGTTCGTCGGCCGCACGGTCGAGGTGCTGGTGGAACGGGGCTCGCGTGGCGTGTCGGCCGGCGTCGCTGGTAGAATCGCCCAGCAGGCCCCCGACGTCGACGGCCTCACGTGGGTGGCCGGGGCCAGAGCGCGTCGCGGCCGGCTCGTGCGGGCGCTGGTCGACGACGTCGACGGGTACCATCTCATCGCGCAGGCCGTGACATGAGCGTCGACACCGACAAGCGATCCTCCTCCCGCTCGGCCGTGAACGCCGCCAACGCGATCACCGTGGCTCGCATCCTGCTCATCCCGGTCTTCGTCGTTCTGCTGGTCTCCGACATCCCCTACGGACAGTATCTGGCGATCGCCGTCTTCGCCGTGGCGGCCTTCACCGACAAGCTCGACGGCTACGTCGCGCGCTCGCGCGGACAGATCACGACGCTCGGCCAGTTCCTCGACCCCCTGGCCGACAAGCTCCTCATCTCGGCCGCGCTGATCGCTCTCGTGGGGCTCGACAAGCTCCCCGCCTGGGTCGCCATGGTGATCATCGCCCGCGAGTTCGCCGTCACGGCCCTGCGCGTGGTCGGCATCGACCAGGGCGTCTCCATCCCGGCGGGCGCGCTGGGCAAGGCCAAGACCACGAGCCAGATCGTCTGCATCATCATCCTCATGTGGCCGCACGCCCGGTCGACATGGAGCACCTGGGTCGAGGTGATCGCGGTCGCGGTGATGGTGGCGCTCACGCTCATCTCCGGCGTGCAGTACTTCGTCAAGGCCCGCGATAACCTGCATCGGCCGGGCAGCGGCAAATGACGCGGCCGGCCGCGGCCGTGCTGCTCACCGGCAGCGAGCTGCTCGACGGCCGCACCCGTGACCGCAACGGCCACTACCTCGGCGGCGCCCTCTCGCGGCGCGGCTTTCGCGTGAGCCACGTCCTGGTCTCTCCCGACGACCCCGACGGCCTGCGCCGCGACCTGCGCTTCCTGCTCGACGAGCGTCCCGAGGTGCTCGTGATCTCGGGTGGGCTGGGCACGACGCACGACGACCTCACGGCCGAGACGGTGGCCGCGGTCACCGAGCGTCCGCTGGCCGACGATCCCGAGGCGCTGGCCATGGTCACGGCCGCGACCCGCCGGGTCGCAGAGCGCCGCGGTCTCGCGCTCGACGAGCTGCTGCCCGAGATGGCGCGCCAGGCGCGCCTGCCGGCCGGCAGCCGCGCGCTCGCGCCGGCCGGCGTCGCCCCCGGCTTTGTGACGCCCGTGGCCGGCACGGCCATCGTCGCCCTGCCGGGCGTGCCCTGGGAGGTCGAGGCGATGTGGCCGCCCGTGCTCGAAGAGCTCGCCGAGGCAGCCCGCGCCGAGGCGCCGGCCACCTTGAGCCTGCGCTTCTACGGCTGGGGCGAGGTGCAGGTCGCGGCGTTGTTGCGCACGTGCGCGACCGACCGGTTGCGCGTCGCGATCACGGCCTCGTACGGCGAGGTCACGGTCACGGCCGGCTACGAGCACGGCGACGCCGCCGCGGGCGCGCAGGCCGACGCCCTCGCCGCGAGGCTCGCCGAGGCCGGTCCGGTCTTCTCGCGCGACGGCCGCGGCGTCGACCAGATCGTCGCCGACCGGCTGCGCGGCCGCGAAGCCACCGTGGGCACCGCCGAGTCGTGCACGGGGGGTCTTCTCGGCGGCCGCCTCACGGAACTGCCCGGCAGCTCCGACTACGTGGTGGGCGGCCTCATCGTCTACTCGAACGCCGCCAAGCACGCGCTCCTGGGTGTGCCGAACGAGCTGCTCGAGACGCACGGCGCCGTCTCGGCGCCGGTGGCGCAGAGCATGGCCGAGGGCGCACGAAAGGCGCTCGCGACCGACTACGCGCTCAGCGTGACCGGCATCGCCGGGCCCGACGGGGGGACGCCCGACAAGCCCGTCGGCCTGGTCTTCATCGGCTGTGCCGCGGCGGCGGGGGAGACCCTGGTGCGCCGCCACGAGTTCCCGGGGGACCGGGCCACGGTGCGCGCCTGGAGCGTGGCCGCCGCGCTGCACCTGCTGCGTCAGTCGCTCGAGCGATGACGCCCGACTATCCGGCCCGACCACGGCGCAGCGACGTGCCGCGCTCGCAGCGCCGGCCCGACGCGGAGCACGGCGGCACCCGCGAACCCAGCCGCCGACTCTTCGTGGCCTGCGACCTGCCGGGCGCAGCGGCCGCGGCCGTGGCCCGCTGGCAGGCCGCCGAGCTGGCCCCGCACGACGAGTTGCGCGTCGTCTCCACGCTGCATGTGACGCTCTGCTTCCTCGGCGCCGTGCCGGAGCGCCGTCTCGACGAGCTCGTCGCGGCGCTCGGCGGGCTGCGCCTCGCCGCCTTGCCGACGGCGCTCGGCGAACCGCTCTTCCTGCCCCGGCACGGCCCCAGACGTGTGGTGGCGATCACGCTCGACGACCCCTCCGAGGCGCTGCACGAGACCCAGCGTTCCGTCTCCGACGCCCTGTATGGTCTCGGGGTGTACACGCCCGAGAAACGCCCTTGGCTGGCCCACCTCACGGTGGCTCGTTTTCGGCGTCCCGGTCAACCCTTTTCGCTGCAAAACGTGAACATCGCACCGTTTGGACTGCCCTCGGTCATCCTGTATGCTAGCGTCCTGGAGCGGGGTGGGGCGGTCCACACTCCCCTTGCCACGTTTCCCACCCCAGCCTGACGAGAGGAGCACACCGCCGTGGATAGGGACAAAGCCCTCGAAGCCGCCGTCACCCAGATCGAGCGCCAGTTCGGCAAGGGCAGCATCATGCGCATGGGCGAACACGCGGCCGCGTCCGACCTGCAGACCGTGCCGACGGGCTCGCTCGCGCTCGACATCGCGCTCGGCGTGGGCGGCATCCCGCGGGGCCGCATCGTCGAGATCTACGGCCCCGAATCGTCGGGCAAGACGACCCTCGTCTACCACCTCATCGCCCAGGCCCAGCGCCTCGGTGGCGTGGCCGCCTTCATCGACACCGAGCACGCCATGGATCCCAGCTACGCCCGCACCATCGGCGTCAACGTCGACGATCTCCTCGTCAGCCAGCCCGACTACGGCGAGCAGGCCCTCGAGATCACCGAGATGCTCATCCGCAGCGGCGCCATCGATATCGTCGCCATCGACTCCGTGGCCGCCCTCACGCCGCGGGCCGAGATCGAGGGCGAGATGGGCGACAGCTTCGTCGGGCTGCAGGCGCGCCTCATGAGCCAAGCCCTGCGCAAGCTGGCCGGCACGCTCAGCAAGTCGGGCACCATCTGCGTCTTCACCAACCAACTGCGCGAGAAGAT
>Ga0335071_10006209_pt1 | contig 12333 bp, 6 predicted proteins | sample Lox_Sample_15_FD_206724 | JGI IMG/M metagenome (GOLD analysis project Ga0335071, IMG submission 206724) | Soil microbial communities from Loxahatchee National Wildlife Refuge, Florida, United States - Lox_Sample_1.5 | ecosystem: Environmental > Terrestrial > Soil > Wetlands | place: USA: Florida...
TCACGTTAAAACACCAAACAACCTCCCGAAGGGCACGAACATCACTAATTATTTGAAACACTAGAGAAAGCATTAATTTCATGCCGTCCTCGTGGTTCAATCCTTTGGTGGTTTGGTGTTCATTCGGGAGGTTGTTTCGTGTTTTAAGCGCCAGGCATGGACCTTAGTGATTTTAGTGCCCTCACGTGGGATAAAAAAGAATTCGGGTTTTCGTGTTGAAAAACCGGCGGGCAGTGTGAAAGTGGAAAATATGGCAAAGAACCACTAAACAAACACGGAATTACTAAAAACACTAATTATCTTTTAGTGTTGTGAAATCAGACAAATCAGCTTAAGGCGAAAATACGAATAAACAAATCATTGTATGAAGTATACACACCCATCCAGTGAAACTCAATAATAATGCCGGATAGAAAAGGCTCAGTTCTGTTCCGCTTGTAGTAATCGAACGATCCTTTTTGCCGAATCGCCGTCCCCGAACGGATTCTTCCATCGGTTATCCTTACGCATCATCCATCCGACCGACTCGAAGATCTTAACCGGGTCCGTCCCCGCTACTACGTTCGATCCTACGTCCAGCGTCTCCGGCCGCTCCGTATTATCTCTCAACGTCACCAGAGGAACGCCCAGGATACATGCCTCCTCCTGGATACCTCCTGAATCGGTCAGGATCAGCCGGGCATTAGCCTCGAGCTGGAGGAACGACAGATACCCAAGCGGCTTGATGACATTAATATCCTCAGTATCGATGCCAAACTCGTCAATTCTCTTCACAGTGTGCGGGTGCATAGGGAATATGACCGGCAACGAGTATTTGTTATGGATAAGTCTTAGACACTCAATGATATTTTTCAGCCTCTCCTCAGAATCGACGTTTTCCTGGCGGTGGGCGGTCACTAAGAAGTACTCTTTTGGCTTCAGGCCGAGCTCAGCAAGGATTCCAGACTTTTTCCGGGATATCTCCAGGTTCTGATACAGGGCATCGACGACTGTATTGCCCATAACGTGAATATTATCCCGGTCGATCCCTTCATTTAAAAGATTAGTCTCCGCGGTCTTTGTCGGGGCAAACAGATAATCAGAAATATGATCTGTAACGACACGGTTGACCTCCTCCGGCATACTGCGATCGAAGCTTCGCAGGCCCGCTTCAATGTGGCCAACCCTGATATGCAGTTTTTTTGCGGCCAGGGCGCCGGCAAGGACCGTATTTGTATCGCCCTGCACAAGGACGATATCCGGCCTCTCTTCTACGAGCGCCCTCTCTACGCCTGCCAGTATACGGCCGGTCTGCTCCGCGTGACTGCCCGAGCCTATTTCGAGGTTATGCCAGGGAAGGGGAAGCTCCAGCTCGTCGAAGAACATCTTATCCATCTCGTAGGAGTAGTGCTGTCCCGTGTGAAGAATGAAAAAGTCAAGCTCTTTAGCCTCACATTCCCGGATCACCGGCGACATCTTGATTATCTCGGGGCGCGTGCCCAGTATGACCGCGATCATTCTTATCCTTCCTTGATGGCGCGGGTCAATCTCGTTACCACTGACTGGATGTATGACAAAATGACGCCCGAGAACAGGCATAATATTCCCATTACAATGGAGAGCACGCCCGTGGTCCCGTATAATATTGTAGCGTTCGGTGTAATGTTCACGGTGTTGATCTCAAAGAATATGAGTAGTACTCCCAACAATAGAAATGCAATGCCGGGCGTCCCGAAAAACAATAAAAGCCTTTTCCTGGATATCATGGCAATGGTCGTTACTAGCACCGACAGCCCATGGACGATCGGGTTATAGGTCGAGCCGGCCACATCGTAACGGACGTAGATCTGAACCTCCTTGATCCGCATATCTGCGGAGGCCGCATCAATGAGCATCTCGCTCTCGATGGCCATGTTAGTATTCTCGAAAGAAAAGCAGTCGAAGGACCTTCCGGAAAATGCCCGGAACCCGTTCTGGCTGTCAGTGACCTTGCGCTTGCTCCCTAAATTCGTGACAGCGGTCAGGACTTCCTGGCCGACTCTCCGGTATTTCGGCACCTGGTGCCCGTTCTTGACGATGAACCGCGAGCCATTGACAATATCCGCCTCACCGCTTAGAATGGGCTTGATCAGCAATGGTATCTCATCCGGGTTATGCTGGCCATCGCCGTCTATGAGCACGAGCACCTTGGCGTTCCGTTCCTTCGCGAACTGGAACGCTTCCTTAATGCCCATTCCCTTTCCCTGGTTAACGTCGTGCCTGATGACCTCGGCGCCTGCCATCCGGGCAATTTCTGACGTATTATCGTGAGAGCCGTCGTCGATCACCAGCACCGTCTCCGCGTACTTTAGCGATAAGATCACGATACTCCCGATGGCGACCTCTTCGTTAAAGGCGGGTATAGCAACGATGATCCCCCGATATGGGGATATACGGCGGTTTATCCCGCTATCATAAGCTTCGGGCGTAGGCACCATCATCCTGCCATAGCCTTTTTTCTCGTAATTCATGACGCCGGAGCTCATATGTTACCAGCCTCGTAATTTAAAATGGTAGTCGGACTACCATTCTCTTTATTCATAATTTTACGGCAAGTGGCAAATGCAATTTCATACCTATGACTGTTAATAAAACCACCACGGAAGGATTGTGTTTTGTACCATGGGCTTACCATTCAATTGTTTATATAACATTAGATATATAAATAAACCCGTTATTTTAAATTATTTTCATATATCGCCTCGTAATAAAACACAAAAAAAGACATTTTCTCGCGGCCAATGAGTTATTTACTGGCGATGGGAGATACTTTAACCAGTGCTTTGGCCTTTTCTTCTCTTACATATTCGATATGCCCGCGCCATCCCAGAGGGGGCATGAAGTCACAGCCAAAGGCATCGTAGATATCATCCAGGCTTCGGCAATTGTCCGCTGCGATCTCAATATCCCGGGGGTTCCCCTCGAATAATGTATATCTTTTTCTGCCCATCGCATGCCGGAACATCACCATTTTCCTGTAGTCGAAGCCCATGATCCTGCTGCACACAATGTCCACTTCCACCGGGTTATAGCCCGCGACGAGTATGCCGCATTTCTTTTCGCTGGGCGATTGCGGTCCCTCTTTTTCTCCGGCAATGATGCCGTCCACCAGAATGAACATTTTACGCTGCGGCGTATCCCTTAAGGTTCCAGCTTTATCGGCATAGCGGACAATCTTGTTTAAGTCGGATATGGTTCGGGGAATAGTATCGTTCCCGTGCCAGCTTCCATCAAAGAAATCGTCCTTGTAAGGGATGACCATTTTCGAGATGTTCAATAACAATATGCAGCCCCACAGAGGAGGGATTTCGTATTTCCGCTTAGTGGACGATATCCGGTCATAGATGCGGATGATCATATCCTTCCGCACGTCCCTATGCTCGTACTCGTCACCGCCATCCTCTCTGGACCCGGCCCTATGATGGGGAAGCCAGCTCTTATACCCGTTTATCCCGACGAAATTCTTAAGGGAGCACGTAATGCCGGTTCTGTTGTGCGTTTTCAATTTCGGGAGGTTAATGATCACGTCCGCATTTAGTATGCTGTTGGCGATACAATACTCGTTCTTCGAACTGTCATGGTGCTCTCTCATATAGCGTATATCATAATTGTTGACCCGGAATTTTTTTATGTCGCCCTTAATATCTGTCAGTTCCGAATTATTTTTGAGGTCAACGACGGAATAGCCCAGTGGGTCTCCCTTCAGCGGCTTGACCAGTAACCGGCCAAGCCTGGTCTGTCCTTGTTCTGCGCGCAGGTCGATGATGTCGAGCCTCAAGCTTTTATCACTGTAATATTCGGCGATGCTACCCACTCCCGTCAGCCGTATTACCTCGTCGAAATCTGTCTCCACCGCGGGGGCATCGCCGATGGTGACCCCGCCCTGGCCTTTTAATGCGATATAAACATAGTCGAGGACCGCCCTTATCACCGACCCCTGGGTGATCATGCATTCGACACTGCCGACAGGGTTTATATTATTGACGAAGTTCGGTTTGATGAATACATTATCCCCGGGCTTCACGATGTCCCCGAGTGGGTTCCACGAGGGCTTATTAAAATTATCTTTGTCCATGCCCAGCTTGTAAAGGAGGTTCCTTACTTCATCGTAACACGAGTTTTGCATACTAGTTTCATTGAACGGATATTCCGGGTATTTTACCTGCGGGTGGAACGGGGCATCCTTACAATAATCGACAGCCGGGTCTTTAATGATCACGACTCTCATTGTATCAGCTCTTGCATCCTAATGGACTGCACTACTAGAATTAATTATACAATTAATTAATATTTAAACTATTTGTTAATATGCATAATATAATAAAAGTTTATAAAGTTAGCTACTACAATATCCAATAATTAAAAATGAATGTAAGTCGCCGAATTACGGCGAATTATGCAGTCTATTTCTTTTCCCACTTGTGGAGGTCTACGACCTGGGCGAGTGTCTTACCCCTCTCAATCTCGGTCCTCTGCCTATCCTCGGTTTTCTTGACCTCCAGCGCCCGCCGTGCGATCTCATAGGCGTGCTCCGCTGACACAACCATGACACCACAGTCATCGCCGATGATCCAGTCGCCCGGCCTCACGGTCAGGCCGCCGCAGGTAATGTCCGCGTTGATCTCGCCCATGCCCTTCGGCTCGCTCGCGTTGGGCACGCTCGCCGAGGCGAAGGCCGGGAACTTGATCTTTTTAATGTCGTCGATATCCCGGATGGCCCCGTCAATGACCACGCCCGCGACGCCCCTCTGCTGGCAGCTCCTCGATGCCAGCTCTCCCCAGGGGGCCACGTAGTTGCTACCGTTATAGATGACGATGATATCTCCCTTCTGGGCCAGGTCGATAGCCTCCACGGGCTTCGCCCAGTCGCCGGGGAAGTTCTGCACGGTTACCGCCCGGCCAGCGATCTTGATGCCTTCGTATAAGGGCTTCACGTCCCGCATCGCGGGCGCCCTGTGCATGGCGTCCGAGATATTCGGCGTCGTGACCTGCATGAAAAGCTCGCGGGTCTCCTCGTCCAATGACTTCTTTTCCTGGACGATGTATTGCTTTCCGGCCGCGTCGATGCTCTGGCGCACGCGCCGGGCGGAGCCGGTCACGTCCTTAGCGTGGGTTATATTACCGCCCACGATGACGATGTCCGCCCCCAGGGCCACGGCCGTCGCCGCCGAGTCGGCATTTAGTCCGCCGGCGACCGCGATCTGGATAGAGGCTGCCTTCCGCACTTCCTTGAGGATATCCAGCGGGTCCTTTCCCACCATCTGCTGGTCGATGCCTACGTGGACACACACGATGTTGGCCCCGAGTTCCTGAACGCGCCTCGCCCGGGCCACGGGATCCGGGACGTTAATCAGGTCGACCATGAGCTTACCTCCGTATCTTCCCGCGGAGCGGACGGCGTCCTGTATCGTGGAGTCATCGCAGGCCCCCAGGATGGTGACCACGCCGGCGCCCGACTTAATGGCCATTTCGGCTTCGATGGCCCCCGTGTCCATAATCTTCATGTCAGCCACGACCACGTGGTCCCCGAAATCTTCCTTTAGCGTGCGTACCGCGTTCATGCCTTCGCTCTTGATGAGCGGCGTGCCGGCCTCCAGGTAATCGGCGCCTCCGGCGACGGCCTCGCGGGCGATATTTACCGCCCTGGCGAGCTCAACTTCATCGAGGGCGACCTGCAAAATGGGTTTCATGATAGGTCAAGTTATTACTTCATTGATTGGGGGATAAATGTTTCGAATTTATTACTGATACTATATAGATAAAATTATTTATACGGTTTCCTAAATACTGAAAATTATTCTATAATCGCCTATGTGACTCTATGTTTTATATTTGCGATTGATTAATCATCAATCGCCCGTTATAAAAGTCCTAAGATAGCATACGATAATGGGAGTTGACCGGGGGGCCGGTTTTTCAGGATCTTTCTGTCGTATACATTTCGGGGCTCGTGAATACCATGATTCGGGGAGTTAATGGTAATCGTATATCCATGAATCAATTGACATTTATATCCAGGACCTTCAGGCCTATTATATCGATATTTCTAATCTTTTTGTTACTCGTTGCAGTGGTGCCCGGACACGCCCAGGACAGTGCCATCCCGTCCATTGCCAATTCTTCCGGGGTATCCACATATATCGTCGTCTTCAGGGATTCTCCCGGCATGACGACCGAATCGCTCTATGGTACTGCGTCGAGTTATATTATGTCACACGGGGGCCAGGTTACGCATCGATACAGTATCATTAATGGAATGTCCGTTAAAATGCCGGATTCCCAGGTAAGTATGCTGAGCGCATTGCCTAACGTGAAATACGTGGAAAAGGACACACAAGTACACGCATTATTAGACCAGGCCATCCCCCAGATCGGCGCGGACAAAGTATGGGCCGAGGGATATAATGGATCGGGCATAAAAGTGGCCGTCATCGATACTGGCATCGACGGCAGCCATCCCGACCTGAATAATGGCAAGATCGTGGCCTGGGCCGACTTCGTTAACCATAACAATGCGACGCCCTACGATGACCACGGGCATGGTACGCACTGCGCCGGCATTATCGCGGGAACGGGAAATGCCTCGGGTGGCCTGTATACGGGCGTGGCGCCGGGGGCCAGCCTGATCGGGGTCAAGGTGCTCAATAACTTAGGCGGAGGCTATGCGTCCGATATTATCCAGGGCATTGAATGGGCCGTCGCCCAGCATGCGGATGTCATTTCATTATCCCTGGGCGGCCCCCACACGCAATCGATGGACGATGCGGTGAACAATGCCGTGTGGCAGGGCGTGACCGTAGTTGCGGCGGCTGGAAATAACGGCCCGACCAATGGAACCATACTGTGCCCGGGGGACGCGATCAATTCGATCACCGTCGGTGCGGTCGATAAAACCGATAATCTCGCCGACTTTAGCTCCCGGGGGCCGACCAGCGACGGCCGGGTTAAGCCAAACGTGCTCAACGTTGGAGTGAACGTCATTTCCGCCCGGGCAAGCGGCACCAGCATGGGATCACCCGTGAACCAATATTACACGATGGCGAGTGGGACCTCGATGGCCACGCCCATGACCGCGGGCGTCGTGGCGCTCATGCTCCAGAAGAATCGTACACTGACCCCGAACCAGATTTGCTATATCCTGGAGACGACGGCTAAGTACATGGCGGATCCCATACCCAATAACAATGATGGCTTTGGCCGTGTGCAGGCCGATGCCGCGGTGAACTATAACGGGTTTGTGCCTCCTACACCTTCTCCATCGCCTTCTCCGTCTCCTTCCCCGTCAGCTTCTCCGTCGCCAACCCTGCCAGTATTACAGTTCCATAGCTTATCATATACCGTTGGCGAGAATAATGGCTGGGTGGTTTTAACCATCGACCGGCTAGGTGATGCGAGCTCGGACGTCAAAGTGGATTATACAACTGCCGACGGGACCGCCAAAGCCGGGACCAACTATCAGGCCCCCGCGCCCAACCCATATTCGCTCATAATCCCGGCGGGCGTTGTGTCCAGCGATATCACGATACCCATCCTGGACGATAACCTTTACAGCGGCCCCATTCCAAAGAATTTTACGGTCACCTTATCATCCCCGGTAAATGCGAACCTGAGCGCCACGCAGAACATGACGACAGTCAATATCATCGACCAGGACCCGGCACCCTGGATCGGCATTTATCCTACGGATTACACCGCTTATGAAAATTCCGGGGCCGTAACGGTAAACCTTTTCCGCTATTACGATTCGGAAATCCAGGTGGGCGTTACGCTACGGACGCGGCCGGGCACGGCCGTCCCTCCCCGGGATTATACATCCTACGGGACCGTCGTCAGCTTTGGCAAAGGCGAGATGAGCAAGTCCGTTTCAATCCCGGTCCACGACGACGGCGTTTATTCAGTTCAGGATAAACAATTCTACGTGGATCTGTCGAATCCTGTCAACGGCGCATACATTTATCCCCAGTATGCCACGGCGAACGTTACCATCCTCGAGGCCGATCACGGGCCGGACATCGCTTTTAAGTACAATGCCCAATACGTCAATGAGACCGACGGGACGGCCGTGATCACAGTTGTAAAAACATACGATACGACCGATTCGGCTTCCGCTCACTGGTACACGGTCGACGGCTCGGGCGCGGACGGGGCAAAGGAGGGCATGGGCTATGTGAATTCCAGCGGAGTGGTGACCTTTAACAGTTACGAATATTCCAAGACTATATCCGTACCCCTGATTCATGACAATAACTTTAGTACTTCACCCCAAGCCCGGTTCGGCATCTTCCTGTGTCCGCCCCTGACCGGTAATGCCGACATCGGCATGCAGATGTCCACCATGGTCATCATCAACCAGACCGATCCTGCCCCGGTGCTTCAATTCAACACTTCCGCCTTGACGGTCGATGAGAATACGAGCTCCGTGGCGATCAACGTTACGCGAATGAACGATGCGTTAAGCCCCGTGACCGTCGATTATGCGACGCATGATGGCACCGCCATGGCGCCCATCGATTATACGGATACCCACGGCACGCTTACGTTCCCTCAGGGCATGATGAGCCAGACGATTACCATACCGATACACAATGACCAAGCATGGAGCCCGAATAAGTCGCTGACTATCGGCCTCGCAAACCCAACGGGCGGTGCGATCATAGGTGGCATCTCCTCGGCGGCCATCACAATCACAGAAGTCGACGCGCCCCCCGTGATCGAGCTCAACGCCACCGCCTATCGTGTGAATGAGAGCGCGGGGATCGTCTACGTCAACGCTTCGAGCACGGCAAAAATCGCGTTCACAACCCGCGTCAATTTTACGACGAGCAACGATACGGCGATGGCCGGCATAGACTATGGGAATCGAAGCAATTATTCGCCCGTAAGCGGCTCGATCATCATCCCGCCCTATCAATCGTGGGGCCTTGCAGGTATTAACATCATCAACGATGGCTCCTACATGGGGGACAGGCGCTTTAACGTCGTGCTGACAAATCCGCCGCCATCCGGCACGAATTATGGGCTGAACACGACCGCGAGCGTGACCATCGCGGATACAGACCCGAAGCCTACGGTACAGTTCACGGCCGCAAATTATTATGTGAACGAGACCGACGGTACGGCAAGCGTCATCGCCGTTTCCCGGAATAATAGCCCGCTGACCCCATTCACGGTGAATTATACGATCGGGAAGGCGGGCGACACCGCGCTGCCCGATGCCGACTATAACGCGACGCCCGGCATGCCCCTGAAGGGCATCCTGAACTTCCCGCCGAACGTCACCAGCATTACGGTCCCCGTCAACATACTGGACGACCACAAATACGGCCCCGACCGGTCCTTCAGCGTCATGATTGATAATGTGACCGGCTATGTGATCCATGGTACCCCTTCGACGGCGAACGTGACGATCCGTGAAGAGGACCCGCTGCCCGTGCTGGAGTTTAATGCGTCCCGGTATTACTGTAACGAATCCGACGGCTCCATACTCGTCAACGTAACGCGGACGAATGATTCCCGGATTAACGCTACCGTCGATTATCAAACGCTTAACGGCTCGGCGACGAGTCCCCTGGACTATAATGCCTCGCAGGGCACTCTAACGTTCCCCGAAGGCAACATGAGTATGACCATAAGGGTTCCTATTCACAGCGATGGATACTTCGGCACTCAGAAAAATTTTATTATACAACTGAAAAATCCGGTCGCTGCACGGTTAGGGCCGAATAACACCACGACCGCGTTCATCAACGAGAGCGACCCGGCGCCCTCATTCCGGTTTAACGCTTCATCCTACACTGTAGCGGAGAACGGCGGATCGCTCACCATTAACGTGACCCGGGACATCGATGCCCCCGGTACAATGAGCGTCAGCTATGCGACGGCAAACGGAACTGCCCTATCCGGCATCGATTATGGCGCAGCGGCAGGGACTCTGAGCTTTAGCCAGGGCGTGCTAACCCGCACATTCCAGGTACCTATCTTGAGCGATAACGTCTTTGGGCCGGATAAGGCTTTTACCATCGCCTTAAGCAACCCGACGGGCGGCGCCCTGCTCGGTATGCCGAACAATACGTCCGTGACGGTACGGGAGACCGATGGCTCGATCATCTCAATGGGCTCGACCGCATATAGTGTGGATGACCGCAATAGTACCGTATATATCGTCGTCGATCGCCTCAACGATCTTACCTCTCCCGTCACCGTCCAGTACAATACGAGCGACGGTACGGCCGTCGCGGGAGTGAATTACACTGCCACCGGCGGCACGCTGACTTTCATGCACGGCGAGATGAGCCAGACGATCGGCATCCCCATCATGATCGGCCGGATGGGATCGAACGTGACGTTCAACGTCATGCTTAGTAGCCCTTCGGACGGGTCCACGCTCGGAGTCCCGGATCATACGATTGTGACGATCGTAAATACGACGCACGTGATGAATTACAACCTGGCACAGGGATGGAACCTCATATCCGTGCCGCTGAATGTATCGGACTCGAGCGTTCCCGAGTATTTCCCGGAAGATGTCAGGGCGAACATAATGGAGGTCTGGGGATGGAACGAGACGGCCCAGAACTGGGTCTATTATTCGCCCGATCCCACGGACTATTTCAACCAACACTACCCCCATATCGGGCAAATGGAGGTGGGAAGAGGCTACTGGGTCGAGGTGGCGGGGGCATGTAACTTTTCGGTCATCGGCCGCACGTCCGGCACTTCGCCTATCTCCGACGTAAAGCTTATCAAAGGCTGGAACCTCGTGTGTCCCACTGGGGTGAGCCCGACGCCGGTGACGACCTATACCGGGGCGTCGACGATCTGGGGATGGAACGAGGCCGCCCAGAACTGGGTTTATTATTCTCCGGTCCCCACGGACTATTTCAATCAGCACTATCCGCATATTATAACACTGGAGCCTGACAGGGGCTATTGGGTGGAGATACCGTAAACGATAAAAAGGAAATGATGGTATGAAGGCAACTAGAATCATTATTGTATTGTTTTTGTTCGTCCTGATCGAGGTATCGCTGTCCGGCATTTCCATGGCAGAACCGCCAGTGTTCCCCACCGTGCCGCCGCATAGCGGCGGCGGGGGCGGAGGGACTTACACTCCGCCTAAGTTCGTGCCATACACGAAACCTGTGAATTCCAGCGACGGCACTACTATCGGACACTTAGAAGGTAAAGATTTTAACAGCGTACAGCTCTGGGTACAAAAGAACGGCACGGCTAATGGCATGGACTATATGCTCACCATAACCGGCGAATTGAGCCATGATCCGCCCGCCGGCGTCCTGGTGGATATTGCCTTTGAGGCTGGCGACGCCTCCGGCATGCCCGAGGGCCTGGGTTATGGCATGATACTGGGCAAAGTGAAAGTCACGATGACGCCCGCAGATGGGTGGGACTTCAGGTCCGGCCCGAAATATGCCCTGAGCATTTCGGGTGACGCCTTAAAAAGCATCGATCCGGATAGAGGCCTATACATATCCTGTTCCGACGGCTCACAATACCAGATACTGAAATTAGGCTCGGCCATCGGCGACGGGAGCCTTTCCGCTGAGTTCAATCCGCAGGGACACGATGGAACGTTCACTATCTACAGCGCAGTTGTGGTAACGCCGACGCCCGCGCCGACGGTGGAACCGACGCCCGAGGCTACGCCGATGCCGGAGGCGCAGGGCGGGGTCAGCCCTATGGTGCTCGTGGCATCTGTCGCCGCGCTCGGGATCGTCGCAGCCCTGAGTTTCTTCCTCGGGACGCGGTTTAAATAAGTGCCACAGCCTATTTCTTTATCTTTTACAATGGCCCATGAACAGCTTTATTTATACCTTTTGCACTATTAGTAAACCGTGCGTCAGCGCATTCAGGAGTGTTTTCGGGTAATGATCAAGTACGCGGACAGGCTCAACAAGCTGCCCCCCTACGCGTTCGCCGAGGTGGACAAAGCGAAGCATCAGAAAATTAAAGAAGGGGTCGACGTCATCGACCTGGGTGTCGGAGACCCCGATCTGCCCACGCCGGACTACGTCATAGACTCGCTCTGTAAGGCTGTGCACGATCCGGAAACCCACCAGTACCCGTCCTATTCGGGCTCTACCGTGTTCAGGGACGCGTGCGTGGACTGGTTCGGCAAGCGCTTCGGCGTGGAGCTGGACACGGACAAGGAGATCATCACGCTCATCGGCTCCAAGGAGGGCATCGCGCACATACCCGAGGCGTTCGTGAACCCGGGCGACTATACGCTCTGCCCCAACCCGGGCTATCCGGTATACGGGACGGCCACCATGTTCGCGGAGGGCATACCCTGCGACA
>Ga0335071_10006210_pt1 | contig 12333 bp, 7 predicted proteins | sample Lox_Sample_15_FD_206724 | JGI IMG/M metagenome (GOLD analysis project Ga0335071, IMG submission 206724) | Soil microbial communities from Loxahatchee National Wildlife Refuge, Florida, United States - Lox_Sample_1.5 | ecosystem: Environmental > Terrestrial > Soil > Wetlands | place: USA: Florida...
CAGAAGAGGAGTCCGACTACCAAGAGGAGCTGCCAGAAACGACCGAGGTCCAGGTACTCCGAACCCTGATGGCCGAACCAGAACCAAAGCTGCCCCAGCTTGTCGTTGATGCCGAGGGACTCGCCTACCAGGCTACCGACGACCACCACCACCAGCGCCCCGAGCAGCGCATAGACGCCGGTCCTTTGGTGACTGGGTTCCCCACCACCGACCCACGACGCCAGGAAAAGGCCGCCGCCCACCCAGGCCGTCGCGATCCAGAAGATGGCGAGTTGGAGGTGCCAGGTGCGCGCCAGGTTGTAGGGCAGCCAGCGAGTGATGTCGAGCCCGTAAAAAGCTCCGGTCTCCACCCGATAGTGGGCGAGCACGCCTCCCAAAAATGATTGCGCCAGGAACAGGAGGGCCACGATGCCGAAGAACCATCCCGTAGCCCACTGGCTAGGCGTGAGCTTCAAAGCAGGGGGAGCAGAGTGCTGAATATGGGAGCCAGCGCCCTCGCTCTTCCAGCCCAAGTAGTCGAACTTGCCGACGACGAACAGGATCAAACCCAGCCCCGACAGCAGGGTGATGAGACTCAAGGCGCTCCAAACATAGGCCTCAGTGGAAGGACGGTTTCCCGCGATGGCCTCGTAAGGCCAGTTATTGGTGTATGAGTAATCCTTCCCGGGGCGATTCGCTGTTGTGGCCCAGGCTGCCCAAGCGAAGTAGGCGGTCAGAGCTTTAAGCTCCCCGGGGTTCTGAATATAGTTGGCCGGTAGGCCGGGAGCGGCGTCCTTCCTCGTGAAGTACTGGCTCCATTCGGGAAGCTGTGTGCGGTAGGCAGCTACCTCCCCTGACGAGAGCCGGAGAGTTCGCGAGGCTGGTTCGTACCGGTTTTCCTTGAGCACCGTCATCGTCCGAGCAGATGCGACGCTCTGCTCGTCCGGCGAGAGCTGCGCAAAGAGTTTGCCGTACTTCTCGGTCGCGATCGTGTCGAGGGTCACCTCGCTGAGTCTATGCAAATACTCCGCACTGTAATCAGGACCCAGGTAAGCCCCATGGCCCCACAGGCTCCCGTGCTCCATGAGACCATACTTGAAAAAGACCTCCTGGCCCTTTTGGATGTCGGCTCCGGTGAACAACACAGTTCCCCTTACATCCGTAGCCTGCTCCGGGATCGGTGGAGCATTCGTGTAGGTCAGGACTGTGATATAGGATAGAACCGAGAAGCCAGCGATCATTACGAGGATGGCCGAGTGTCTCCACCACGGAGAGAGCCTCGCGGCGTCGGCAGAAGTGTCGATCATGATATGCCCCCTTCAATTCCCACCGGGATTTCCAGAATCCAAGTTCTTGCGGACAGGCTTGGTTGTGCTACTAGTCATCAGTTCAATCTCTTTTTCATTGCGAGTATCGTCCGCAAGCAACGAATCCTCTGTGACCTAAGTCACAGGGAGATATTTGTTTGGAGAACAGTTTCGGGTCGGGCAGTCCCAGGCATTTCGAGCTTCCAGCCGCTTTCTTACTGGACACGCTGGGAATGCGAAACTAAGAATCGGTTGAGAAAGACATTTCTCCCTCAATAAAACTTCAGCGCGCGACAGGAGGTCAAATTGACGTATTACGATCTGACCGGAGAAGTGCATTTTATTCTTCCGATAATCCGACGCCCAACCGCTATGAGTCCAAACTGTTTCGTTGAATCGAATTAGGCCGACCGTGCAAGCTAAGAGTCCGGTGATCGGCTCGGGAGGCTCCCCCGGTTTTTCTTTGTGGAAGCCGCGCTTGCGGAGTGGTGCGATTTCCGGCGCGCCAGGAAATAGCTACCAGATCGTGCAGGGCAGCTCGCGGACCATGACGTCTCCCTTTTTGCAGCCGAAGGCCTTGGCGAACTCCGCCATGTTGGAGAGAGGGCCGTTGCCGCGGAATCGAGGCAGCGGATGCGGATCGGTGTTGGTCTGGAGGCGCGCGTACTCCGGCCGCTGATTGGCGCCCCACACCTGCGCCCAGCCCAGGAAGAAGCGCTGTTCCGGTGTGAATCCATCCATATCCTTCGGGCGCTTGCCTTCGATGGATTTCTCGTAAGCAGCGTAAGCAATGGTGAGGCCGCCGAGGTCACCGATGCTTTCGCCGAGAACGAGTTTGCCGTTCTGGTGGAGACCCGGCTCGACTTCGTAACCATCAAACTGTTTCACGACGCAGTCGCCGCGCTCAGTGAAATTTTGGCGGTCGTCCGGGGTCCACCAAGCGCGGAGATTGCCATTGCCGTCAAATTTGGAACCCTGATCGTCGAAACCATGGCTGATTTCATGCCCAATGACGGCGCCGATGCCGCCGTAGTTGACCGCATCGTCGACGTTGGGATCGTAGAAGGGAGGTTGAAGAATGCCGGCCGGAAAGACAATCTCGTTCAAAGAGGAATTGTAGTAGGCATTCACGGTTGGCGGAGTCATGCCCCATTCGGAGCGGTCCACGGGCTTGCCGATCTTAGCGAACTGGCGGGCTTGTTCGAATTCCACGCAGCGGCGCACGTTGGCCGCGTAAGAGCCGCGCTCGATGGAGAGCTTAGAATAATCGCGCCACTTGTCGGGATAGCCGATTTTGACGCTGAAGGCTTCCAGCTTGGTGAGTGCTTCTTTTTTGGTTTCGGGACCCATCCAGGAGAGGGTGGGGATATCGGAGCGCAGAGCCTCAATGAGGTTGTTGACCATATCCTTGGCGCGGGCCTTGGCTTGCGGCGGGAAATATTTGTCAACGTAGACAGCCCCGAGCGCTTCGCCAAGATTCTGGTCTGCGGACTGAACGCAGCGCTTCCAGCGCGGCAGAATTTCCGGGGTTCCGGAAAGCTTCTTGCCGTAGAAATCGAAATTCTCCATCACGAAGCTGTCGGAGAGCGCCGGCGCGCTGGCGTGGAGCAGATGCCAGCGGAGATAAGTCTTCCAGTCCGCGAGCGAGACGCTGTTGAGCTCCTGATTTACTCCCTTGAAGAATTCCGGCTGACGGATATTTGCCTGTTCCATCGGCGGAGCGCCCACGGCGCGCAAATAATTCTCCCAAGACCAGTCCGGAGTGAGCGCCTTCATTTGCGGCAAGCTCATGAGGTTGTAATTCTTATCGGGATCGCGCAATTCAACTCTGGTGCGGGAAGCTTTGGCCAGCGAGGTTTCGATGTCCATGACGGTCTTGGCTCCAGCGACCGCTTTATCGGGGGCATCGCCGGCAAGTTCGAACATCTTCTTGACGTGCTGAACATAGTCGGCGCGCAGCTGCTCGGATTTAGCGTCGTCGCGAAAATAATAATCGCGATCCGGCATTCCCAGGCCGCCTTGGCCCACCTGAGCGATGACGCGCGAGCTGTCCTTGTAGTCCTGGCCGGAGCTGAAGCGGAAGATGACGCTGGCACCTTCGCGTTGCAGGCGAGCGATTTCGGCGTCAAGAGCTTTGCGGTCCTGGACGGCGTCAATGGAGGCGAGGTCCGAGGCGATGGGTTTAATGCCGACAGCTTCAATCGCGGTTGCATCCATGCAGCTGCCATAGAAGTCGCCGATCTTTTGTTCATTGGAGCCGGCGGGAGCACTTGCTTTTGAGGCAGCTTCGAGGATGGTGCGCATGGCAGAGAGATTATTGTCTCGGAGTTGCGTGAAGGTGCCCCAAGCGGGGTATTCCGTGGGAATAGGATTCGCTTTCATCCATCCGCCCATGGCGAATTGATAAAAGTTATTGCAGGGGTTGCAGGTCGTGTCGAGATTGCCCAGCGAGAATCCCCAGGAAGCAGCAGCGTCTCTGGCCTTCAGATGGCCGGAAAAGATCGACAGCGCAGCCAGACATGACAAGATGGCGAGACCCAGAGTCCAACGAAGGCAATTGGTTTTCATCCGGAATTTCCTTTTTGCACTCGAAAATATTGCTTATTCTACAACCCTTTTGCATGCTCGACAACGTTACTCTGATTACATCTAAGCGCTGGCATCTGTGAAGCTTTCCTCGGTTGGTAGCCGATAATTCACTATTAAAGGTAAAATGGGAGAATCTCTGCGACCTGTTTATGGCTCAAACCGCTTTTCGTCGGTTTGAGCCAAATATCTCCACCAACAGTCAGGGAGGTTTAATCATGGCGAAAGCAAACAAGTCCTACGCCCCGGACAAGCGGGACATCATTTCTCTGCTCGAAATCGAATTGGGCCTCGTCGAAGACGGAGGATATGGACGTTCTCCCCGAGCACCGCGCATACCCAAACCTATGTTCCAGCACTCTGTTTCATGTATCAATCACTGGATTGACCCAGATCATCCTGTGGATACTTGTGAGGGATGCGTTTTGCTTGACTTTGTTCCCGAAGAACACAAACACCGTGAGATGCCGTGCCACTTTATCTTGTTGAATGAGGCTGGGGAAACCGTGGATTCTCTCGAACAGGTAGGTGATAGAGAGAGGCTGGAAGAAGTAGTGGCCAATTGGCTGCGGAGCACCCTTCGCCGACTTAAGGCTGAGCTAGAGTCAGAGCAGAGCCGAACCCCAGACGTCTGAGGCGCCAGGACGGTGGCCGCGATAAGTTGGTAGGCGACTGTCAAGCGCGGAGGATTGGATTTGCGGGTATTTGCGGTCTGACCAATGTTTGGTTGGGGGTGACAAGGAATGGGATCCTCAGCGCCGTTCTTGTACCGAAAAAGGTGTGCGCCACTCGTCGGCTTCGGGGTCCTCTTGATTACACAATTGCCAGGGTTTGTCGCTGACGTTCACCATCGAGAAATGGTAAGGAGGGTGCCAGCGGACTAAGAAATAAACTTCGGGTTCATCTTCGGAGTCTTCCTTGGCGTTTTGCGGTGTGAGCGTGACCTGCCACAGATCTGAGCTCTGGCAATGCAGAGTCGGGGAAAACTCTCCACTGATGAAGTCCGCATCCAGTTTCTGGTGCCACTGGCCAAGGGCGGGAGATTCCGACCAATCTGCGCTTTCATTCCACGGAGTCCGGAGCCACTCGTCAACAAAATCCCGGGGACTAAGCGCGACAGGATCAATACGGCGGGCACGATCTTGGTCGATCACATAATGGCGGATCGCTTCGCGGTTGTGTACGATCGCATCGATGCTGTCCTGCGTAAATTCAATTAACACGTCGGCTTTCGGGCTAGGGTATTCATCGTTGCCGCCCACGCTTCCCATGATATAGCGGTCGGCACGAGGATTCGCCGAGTGCGAACAGTCTAACAGGAGCTTCGTTCCCGATGAGTCAACTCGCCATAACCGCCAGTAAACGTTGTGCCATGCGGATGCGCATCCCCAACCGTGACCAAGCGTCAGTAAGAAGAACCCGTCAACCTTTCGCTCTTTTTGGTATGGCTGCCATACGTGTATCGATTCTAGGTACTGGGGGAAGTATTTCTTGGGCTTGTAGTCGCTCTGTTCCGATTCCCAAATGCGTTTCCACTGATCGTCGATCCACTGGTAAGCGTAGGCAGACTGATCGTCCTGGCACACAATACCGACGGAGGTCTTGAGGATGAGCAGTCCGGATTCACGGCTGAGGCTAATATCGCCCAGATATCCAAGCCGGTTTTCGCCGTCCTCAGGAGAAGTCAAGCCCGCCGCTTTGATCGAGTCATTAATTGTGCTCTTAACGACATTCTCATCCCCGGTCCCTTTCAGGGTTCGAAGCTGAGATTCGACCCAATCCCGGAGCTGATGCTTTACTGCGGTAAGTTCCGGCGGAGCACCTCTGTTCTCGACTAATTCATCCGCACGGGCCCGAAGCGATATCAGCGTCGCTCGGAGGGTCTCCAACTGTGAATCCTGTGCATGGAGGCCTGCCGCCAGAACCAACATCGCAACCATAACCTTCGTCACCGAAATACTGCTTCCGTATCGCACCATCCTTGCTTTCTGAATTTGTTCGAGGTTAAGTTAGCAGACGCTTGCTGTTGAAAAAACTGTCTATGTTCAGAGTTCAGATTAGCATAGAAGCTCTGCCAGCAGGTATGCTGTCCAGATAATGACGGTCTAGGAAACAGATCGCTTTAGACCTGAGCGTATTACGGCCTAACCGGACAGGTGGCAGCGTATCCAAAAGGAAACGCCCCCGCTTCCCTCCACTTGTCCGGTTAGCCGACAAACCGGGAGTCAAGTGGCGAGAAGCGTGGTTATCAGAACCTATCTTCAGATGAGAGTTCGTCTTGTGCTGTCCTGCCTCTGGGGGATTGTGATGAAGCCTTTGATCTTTGCTCTTTGTGTTGTGTCTGCATTTGGGAGTCTGAGCGCGCAGAAGCCTGTGTGGCAGCCATCGCCGGGACATACGCAAGTGCCGATATGGCCGGGGAGAGTGCCCGATCCCCAGCCTGTCGCGGGGCCGGAGTTCGTTACGACGCCGGGGGATAGGTGGCTGGTTGCCGGCAGGCCGGCGGTGGGGGTGAGCAACGTGTCACGGCCTACGATGACGGTCTACTCGCCAAAAGGAAAGAATACGGGCGCGGCGGTCGTCGTCTTCCCTGGTGGGGGCTATCAGGGTCTGGCCATCGATTTTGAAGGCACGGAGGTCTGTGATTGGCTGACGCCCAAGGGGATCACGTGTGTACTGTTGAAATACCGCGTGACGGATGTGGGGCCGTATCCGAAATCAGGGCCATATCCGGAATCACCGATGGCCTTGGAAGATGCGCAGAGGACAGTGGGTCTGGTGCGCTTTCACGTGGCGGAGTGGCATATCGATCCCCACAAGATTGGAGTGCTCGGGTTTTCGGCAGGCGGGCATTTGTCGGCAGCGATGAGCACGCATTTTGAGAAGCGTTTGTATCCGCCTGTAGATGCCGCCGACAAAGAAAGCTGCCGCCCGGACTTTGCGGTGGCTATTTATCCGGGGCATCTGTCGATGTCCGCGGCGGAGTGGGATGCTAAGCAAGGCACCAAAAAGTTTGTGGTTCCTCATCCGGATCATCTTCCGATTGCTGATAAAAGTTTTGCTTTGAACCCCGATCTCCATGTCACCAGCCAGACGCCGACTACGTTCTTGCTGCAGGCGGAGGATGACCACGTGGACAATGTAAACGACTCGCTGGCTTACTACGTCGCGCTGAAGAAGGCTGGGGTTCCCGTGGAGATGCATTTGTATGCACAGGGCGGGCATGGGTTTGGGCTACGGCGCACGAAGTTTCCGATAACGGGATGGCCTCAGTTGGTGGAAACGTGGCTGGGGACGATTGGGATGATTTCGGAGTAGGTGCTCTGGGATTGCATGCGACCAACTGGGCTTGTCGGAAGCGAATCGCGTAGCTCCCAGATGAAGGCCTAACCGTACAACTGGTAGAGTGTACAAGAGGAACCGGCCCTACCCTTTTCCACTTCTCCGATTTCCCGACTACACGACCACTGAACTGGATCAGTAAACGCTGCGGCGTCCGTGAGGAGCTATCCTGTCGTTGGCACATCCCAGCAATGCGCGTTTCTCCGTATTGTGGGAGAGCTCATATTTACCTTAGGCGACTGCCGGCGGTTCACACGAGCGGCCGTGCAACGCGCGCGGATAGTTCCACCTGCCCGCTGCTCCTGACCAAGTGGATTCGGGAACCTGCCTTCTGATACGCATCCTGCCAGAGTCACGCCTCGACAACGACTGCCCTTGACAAAACTACTCGATAGCGGGAATACTATGTATTAATTTGTACTAGTATACTTGATAACGAGTATTACATGACAAACGATTTCAGCTCCATGTCCCCTGCCTTCTTCCACATCCTGCTTTCCCTGGGCGCAGGAGAACGACACGGCTATGCGATCAAGCGGGAAGTTGCGGCACGCACTGAAGGCAAACTAAAACTGGGCCCCGGTGTGCTGTACGGATCCATTAACAAGATGCTGGAGTTGGGGTTGATCGAGGAGGCGGAAGACCGGCCTGATCCGCATCTCGACGACGAGCGACGGCGCTATTACCGGATCACCAGCTTCGGCCGCAAGGCGGCGCAGGCGGAAGCGGCTCGGATGCGCGAACTGGTGCAGTTAGCGGCAGCAACGTTCGGAGCACCCAAGCATGCGTGACAAGTCTTTCTCCCTAAAGCTCTACTGTTGGCTGCTCAGACTCTACCCGGCTGGATTTCGTGAGACCTATGCCGGGCCGCTGGAGAGGGCTTTTCGCGACGAACTGGCGGAATCGACAGGGCCTTGGGCTCTTGCATCCCTATGGATTCGTCTTCTGGCCGATTTGGCCATATCGGTTCCGGCACAGGTATCGCGGGAAGTGTCTCAGGATGTCGGGCACGCGCTTCGGCTTTGGACCTGCCGTCCGTGGCACACAGGATTCGCCATTGCCGCGCTTGCCGTCGGCATTGGCGCAAACACGGGGGTCTTCAGCGTTGTCAACGCACTGTTGCTGCGCTCGCTGCCATTCCACGAACCAAGCCGGCTGGCGGCGCTGTCTCCTCAAGAATTTATTCCACCCCACGACAGCGCGAAACAGTTTCACGATTGGCATGAGCAAAGCACGTACCTAACCGATGCCGCGCTCGTCGAGGAGAACGATGTCAACCTTGGTGGAGTGCGTGACGCGGTGCGGGCGCATGTCTCCCTGACATCCTGGAATTTCTTCTCAATGCTAGGCACGCAGCCAGTATTGGGTCGGATGTTTATGCCTGAGGAGGACATAGCAGGACGCAACGAAATCGCGATCATCGGTTATGGACTCTGGCAGCAGCTTTTCGCGGGGGATCGGCAGGCGCTAGGTTCCACTATCCGGGTCGATGGAAAACCTCTTACCATCATCGGGGTCGCGCCGCCTGGGTTTGATTACCCGAGCAGCACCGTTCTGTGGAAGCCTGCTGCGTTTTCTCCGGGTAACAATGGTTGGGCCACAGTGGCGCGGCTGAAACCCGGCATGGAATGGCCACGGGCGCGCGCCGCATTTGATGCGGAGGTCGAGCGACTTTCGTCGAAACAAGGAACGACCGACTATGCCAATCCGCGCCCAAGAATGAGGTCGCTCCAGGACGCACTCGCCGGCCCGGTGAAGAACGCCTCACTGATGCTCATGGGCGCTGTGGTGTTGGTCCTGCTGATCGCGTGCACGAATGTTGCAAATCTCTTGATGGCCCGCACCGCCGAGCGCGCTGCGGAACTATCGATACGTTCTGCGTTAGGAGCCAGCCGGGCGAGGCTCGTGCAGCAGTTGATCACTGAGTGCCTGGTCCTTTCCTTCGTTGGCACTCTGGCCGGATTGCTGGTCGGATATTGGATGACGACCATCGCGGCAAGGGTTTCGCCCCCGCCACTCGCCGCGCAGTCTTATTCGATTCTGGATGGTCCTGTCCTGGTTTTCGCGGTGATCGTATCCATACTCAGCGGCCTGCTCTTCGGCGTCTTGCCATCACTGTACGTGGGCCGGATCCACGCGTTCGGTACCCGAAGTTCCAGCAGGACCGGTGCCTCGCGACTGATTCGGGAAGCCTTGGCCAGCACACAGGTGATGCTCACTATCCTTCTTCTCGCGGCGTCTGTATCGGTGGGGAGCGCGTTTGTCCACTTGATGGGACGCGACCGCGGCTATGACGTGAAGGGAGTGGTGACGGCGAGCGTGTCATTGGATGGCACAAGATATCAAGCGGATGAGCGGCGCCTTCCTTACTTTCAGGAGGTTCTCGCACGCGTCCGCAGTCTTCCTGGCGTTCGTAGCGCCAGCGCCACCGAGTTTCTTCCGCTTTACGCCACGGGATTTGTGGGAGGACCCTTCGGGTTGGATGGCCTTCCAGCCAAACGCAATTCGACGATGGTTCCAGTGTTGTCGGAATATTTCCAGACCATGGGTGGACGGATCCGGAACGGCCGCGAATTCACAAACGCCGAAGTGCGTTCCGGTGCCAAGGTTGCTGTCGTCAACGAGCGATTTGCGGCCGGATTTGGCGCGCCGGAGGAAGTCGTGGGTCGTCAGCTGACCATCGGCAGTGAACCTCCCTGGAAAATCGTGGGCGTGGTGAAGGGCATGGAGTACGAGACTGATCCGACACTTGTGAACGGGAATCAGATCTTCATTCCATCCGGGGCCCCGGGCAGCTTTTTCTCGACGTTCGTGGCGCGGGTGGATGGCCCAGCGGAAGATCATCTCGCCAAGATCCGCGACGCAATCAGATCAGTGGACCCGCAAGTTCCTGTATTCGGAGTGAAAACGATGGAGCAGCGCCTAGCTGAGGTTTTCGCCCGCCCGAGGTTTTACCGGACCGCCATTTGGATGTTCGCGGGATTTGCATTGCTGCTGGCGGTAATAGGCATCTATGGCATCGTTTCATATACAGTCGTTCAGAGGACCCAGGAAATGGGTGTACGCATGGCTCTCGGCACCACGCCGGTCCACCTTCGGGGCATGCTGCTGCGGCAGGGTTTGCTGATGGTCGGGGTCGGAGCAATCCCGGGAATCGCAGGGGCGCAGCTCACCGGACGCCTTCTAGAAAGCCTGATGGATGGAGCTAGCTCCATCGGTCTGGCAACGTCTGCTGGCTTGGCTGTATTCCTCGCTCTGGTAGCGTCGACGAGTATATGGGCCGCCACCCGCCACATTGCCCGACTCGACATCATGGCGATCCTGCGCGCTGAATAGCTCCAATTTCGTGGGCGACTTCGACATCAATCGCGAGAAGATCGCAACGGGCCAGATAGGAGCCCTGACTCGCTTCGGATCCACTCATCACGACTGTTGCGGGCGTGGTGCGTGCGACCTCCTCGACCTCTCAGCATCTCCTGGCCACTTGACTGGTTTGTCGGCAACTCTGACTTTTTGCCCGGCAGTAGTCCCGAGCCAGCGTTCCACACTTTAGATCCGCGCTGGTCCCCTAGTGGGGCGACTAATCGGCCGACGCGAAGTCGGTAAATGCTGCGGCGTTGATCGCGATGGATTCGCATTGGTGAGCGTGGTAGTCTCTGCTTGGTGAAGTTGTGCGAGACAAATCAAACGGTTATGAGGCCATTGCGGAGGCATTTACCCTCGCCCGGACGCCCTCTATTGGTCCGAGGATCGTACGAAAATGGGCGAAACGGCTGCAATCCGGTGCCTCCATTCTCGACATCGGGTGTGGGTATGGAGTTCCAATTTCGGAGGCATTGCTTCAGGAGGGATTCGCAGTTTACGGCGTGGACGCCTCGGAAACGCTGGTCGCGAAGTTCAGAGAACGATTTCCAGAAGCTACCGTGGAATGTGGTTCAGTCGAGGAGTCGCTGTTCTTCAACCGCACCTTTGACGCTGTCCTCGCTTGGGGTCTGATGTTCGTCTTGCCTGCTGATACGCAACGGAGCTTAGTAGGTAAGGTTGCGCGCGCGCTTAATCGCAACGGGCAATTTCTGTTCACTTCACCGAGGGAAGCCTGCTCATGGATGGATGACATGACTGGTCTTCCGTCAATCTCACTGGGGCACGACCTTTACGCCCAGGAGCTAGCGGCCCACGGTCTCGTATTGGTTGGGAATGACGAGGACGAGGGCCAAAACTACTACTACTTCGCTACTAAGCTCTAAATCTTCAGCCCGGCCTATTTTTAATTACTAACTGCTTGTCGTTTACCAAAACTAAGTCAAGCTGATGTATTACGGCCTAACCGTACAACTGGTAGAGTGTACAAGAGGAACCGGCCCTACCCTTTTCCACTTCTCCGATTTGCCGACTATACGGCCAAGTGCATTCGTAAACGCTATGGCGTTGCTGAGGGTCTATTTTGGCTGGCGGCGATTTTCCGTGATGGCGACTTCCCAGGCGAAATCCTGCCCTAAAGGATCGCAACTGCCCCTCCTGCAGCGCCTTGCAGCAGATCAAACCAAGCGATGAGTTTCCGCCAGGGTTGTGATTACATCACAGCGAATGCTGGCTGACCCGACGCCGCTCGCAAGGCGTATCCGGAAAAGTGAATCTTGTTTCACTGTCGATAGCCGGGCTGATTGGTTGCCCCGGCCGACGCACGTCAACCTCATTCACCGCCACTGTCCGTGTGCGCATGGTCACCTGGCGCGTGAAATACGGACCCGGGCTGAATCCAGGAAGAAGCTGCGGCTTGTGTCCCCTTCCGTCCATTGACTACTCGACGCCGCGAGTGTTGGCGCGACCTAGCCGGTCAGTTGCTATGCTAGCCGCGGGAGCTAGTGGCAGCCACTCCTGAGTTGCGGCTCACCTTTTCTTCCCGTGTGATTTCGCCCTATCAAGGCCGAGGACAGGGTTCGCGGTCTCGGTAAACGGGCAGTTCGGGCAAGCCGTGGGCATGCGGTGATAGGTTTCCACCAGTGTGACCCCAGGATAGAGGACCTGAAGCCAGTCAACGTCCGGGGGTGTCACGAACGGTGTCTTCTCGGGTGTGAACGAAAAATAGCCGGCATAGATGTCAATCGTGGATGTAAAT
>Ga0335071_10006213_pt1 | contig 12330 bp, 9 predicted proteins | sample Lox_Sample_15_FD_206724 | JGI IMG/M metagenome (GOLD analysis project Ga0335071, IMG submission 206724) | Soil microbial communities from Loxahatchee National Wildlife Refuge, Florida, United States - Lox_Sample_1.5 | ecosystem: Environmental > Terrestrial > Soil > Wetlands | place: USA: Florida...
ATAGAGTGCCTGCTCACTCGCATCCGACGTACCCTTCAACTTGTCGTTGAGCTTTCCGTCGATCAAAGTGTCGATGCGGCTGATGAAGAAACTTGCCACGCCAGCCATCTTCTTCAGATTCCCGCCACGCGATGCCAGCGTCTCCAACCCTGTTACGTAAGCCTCCGCAACCTTCACATAAACTTCCTGCGCAAACAGCAGCGTCACGTTGATGTTGATGCCTTCCCCGATCAGTTGCTGAATCGCGGGAAGCCCGGCTGCCGTTCCCGGCACCTTGATCATCACGTTCTCGCGCTGCACGGTCTTCCACAGCCGCCGCGCCTCGTCGATCGTTTCCTGCGTCTTCATCGCCAGTAGCGGAGAAACTTCCAGGCTCACATACCCGTCGCGGTAGTTCGATCCTTCATAAACTCCCCGCAACGCGTCCGCCGCATCTTGAATGTCCCGAATCGCAATCTGCTCAAACTTCGCAGTCGGGCTCAGCCCCTTCTGCGTAGCCAAGGAATGCAGCACATCGTCATAAAGTGAGCTGTCGGCAATCGCCTTTTCAAAAATGCTTGGATTCGAGGTCATCCCTCGCAGCCCGTCATTCTCAATCATCGCCTTCAGTTTTCCCGTGGTGAATAGATCGCGCCGGATATAGTCCAGCCACATCGACTGTCCGTAGGAAAGAAGTCCTTGCAGTGGATTCTTCGTGGCCTTCGATTGTTCCAAAACTCCTGTGGGTTGCATTACATCCTCCCTAACCTTTTGGATGACGTTCCCTCATGAAGGGACGCAAGCGAACTTATTGCCGAAAAACTACTTAGTTGCAATGGCTGCCCGTGCTTCCTCAACGACCTTGTCAACCGTGAATCCGAAATACTTCAACAAATCCTTTAAGGGTGCGGAAGCCCCAAAGCGCTTCATCCCGATATTCCTGCCCTTGCTCCCGGTGTACCGCTCCCATCCGAATGTCGCAGCCATTTCCACGGACACTCTTGCGGTCACATCCGGCGGCAGAACGCTATCCTTATATGCCTGATCCTGATTGTCGAAGATCTCCCACGACGGCAGGCTCACGACGCGCGCCTTCACGCCCTCGGCTTTCAACTTCTCATAAGCCTCCACGCAAAGCGACACTTCGCTGCCTGTTGCGATAAGAATCACATCCGGCGTGCCCTGCGAATCCGCCAGCACGTACCCGCCCTTCGCCACACCCGATGCCGTCGCATACTTCGTACGGTCCAGCGTTGGCAGATTCTGTCTGGTCAGCACCAGCGCCACCGGCGTGTGCTGCTGTTTCGCAATGATCTTCCAGCACTCCGTCACTTCATTTGCATCGCCGGGACGCAGCACAATCAAATTCGGCATCGCCCGCAATCCCGCGAGTTGCTCGATCGGCTCATGGGTCGGACCGTCCTCACCCACGCCAATAGAATCGTGCGTATAAATGAAGATCGCCGGCAACTGTCCCAGTGCCGCCAGCCGTATGCTCGCCTTCATGTAATCGCTGAAGTTGAAGAACGTCGCTCCGAACGCGCGGATCCCCGAGATCGTCATCCCGTTCACCGCAGCGCCCATCACATGCTCGCGTACCCCAAAATGCAGATTCCGTCCGTTGTAGTTGCATGCAGAAAAATCGCCATCTGCTTCCTCGAATTTCAGGGTCGTTTTATTCGAAGTTGCCAAATCCGCTGACCCACCAATCAGCCAGGGAATATTCTTCGCCACCGCATTCAGCACCTTGCCGGAACTCTCACGGGTCGCGATTCCCTTGGCATCCGCAGGAAATGTTGGAAGGTCTTTATCCCATCCGGAAGGCAGCTCATGATGCTGAATCTTCCTCAGCTGTTCAGCCAGTTCCGGAAACTTCTGCGAGTATTCGTTGAACATCTTCGACCACTTCGACCGCAGATCGGCGCCACGCTTCCCAACCACTTCCTGAAAGTGTTCCTTCACCCCATCAGGCACCAGGAACTTGGCATCTTCCGGCCAGCCATAAAATTTCTTCACCAGCTTGACTTCGTCCTCGCCCAGAGGTTCACCATGCGCCGCATTCGTATCCTGCTTGTGCGGAGATCCATATCCAATATGGCTATCCACGATAATCAGCGTCGGACGATCGGTGGTTTTCTTGAAGACCTCATACGCGCGCGAGATCATCTCCAGATCGTTCGCATCGCTAACCCGCGTCACATTCCATCCATAGCCGATAAACCGCGTTGCCACATCCTCGCTGAACGACCAGTTCGCCGGACCATCCAGCGTGATCGAGTTGTGGTCGTACATCCAGCAAAGATTCGACAGCTTCAAATGTCCCGCCAGCGACGCCGCCTCTCCGCCAATTCCCTCCATCAGATCGCCGTCCGAGCACATTGCGTACACGTTCCAATCAAAAATCTCGTAGCCCGGACGATTGAACGTCGCCGCCAGCCACCGGCTAGCCATCGCCATTCCAAGACTATTGCCCACACCCTGCCCCAGCGGCCCCGTCGTAGTCTCTACTCCTGACGTAATGTGCGACTCCGGATGCCCCGGCGTCCGGCTCCCCAACTGCCGAAAGCGCTTGATCTCTTCCATCGACACGGCGAGTTCCTTCGTCACGTGCCCCTGATCGTCCACCTGCCGCACTTCCGCCAGATACAGCAGCGCGTAAAGCAGCATCGACGCATGCCCGTTCGACAGCACGAACCGGTCACGGTTCAACCACCTCGGATCCGCGGGATCATAGCGAAGGAATTTCTCCCACAGCGCGTACGCCACCGGCGCCAAACCCATCGGCGCCCCCGGATGCCCCGAGTTCGCCTGCTGCACTGCATCAATCGCCAGTGTGCGGATCGTATTAATACAAAGCGTGTCCAATTGCTGTCCTGTAGCTAAAACCTGTTCGCTGACGGCCATGCAACTCCATTCCTCCAGTCGACCCGCTCCGGCTCGACTGGTCTCCCTATGTTTAGAGTTCCATACCAGGGAAAGGGTGCAACCCGAAAAAGTGTATCAATTTCCGCGAACCAGTGGATTGCACAGGGATGAAAACCCGAAACCAAATTTTCCGCCAAACAGCCGAACCGTCGATAGACCCAACTACCCCAGCCGCGAAGCGGCGAAAGAATGTAACCCACGGCGTATACACCCAGCGCCATTTTCCTCTCTCGATATACACTTCTCTGTTCGGCAATCCCTCATCCCCAGGAGCACTCTCATGTCCGGATCGCATGCGTCGCACCCATCCCTCCCTTCCCGTCGCGGCTTCTTTCGATGGGCCAGTTCGCTGGCCGCAGCCCTCGGCGCGGCGCCTCTGCTCTCGTCCGCCAAAACCCTTGTCCCACCCGCCACCGCGCCCGACGGCGAGGACTACTACGCCAAGCTCGGAGTCACTCCCATCATCAACGCCGCCGGCACTTACACCACGCTGACCGCGGCCTGTATGCCCCCTGAGGTTCTCGCAGCCGTGCAGAAGTCTGCGCTTCACCCCGTGCGCTTGCACGAGCTGCAGCGAAAAGCTGGCGAGTACATCGCCAGTCGTCTCAAGTGCGAAGGAGCCGTTGTGACCTCCGGCGCTTGCGGAGCCATCAGCCTCGCGACCGCCGCCTGCCTGCAGCATGCCAACAACATCAAGGTCACCGACATGCCCCAATCGGTCGACGGCCTCAAAAATCAGGTCATCGTGCAGCAGGCGCATCGCTACGAATATGACCGCGCCATGTATCTCTGCGGCGCTCGCGTCACCGAGGTCGTCACCCTCGACGACTACAAACGCGCCTGCGACGCGGGCAATGCCATCATGACAAATTTCTTCAACGCCGCTGAAGACGAGGACGGCATCGCCGGTACCGCCCAGATCGGCCGGGAAGAGTGGCTGCGCGTGGCGCACGATCACAACATCCCGTGCCACCTCGACGCCGCTGCCGACATGCCTCCAATCTCGAACTTATGGAAATACACCGGCATGGGTTTCGATCTGGTTGCTTTTTCTGGCGGCAAGGGAATGCGCGGTCCGCAAAATGCCGGACTTCTCCTCGGGCGAAAAGTCCTCACCGACTTGGCCCACGCGAACAACAATCCCGGGGACGGCATCGGCCGCGGCATGAAAGTCGCGAAAGAACAAATCGTTGGCATGGTTGCCGCTGTCGACTGGGTTCTCTCGCACACCGAAGAATCGATGCAAGGGGACTATCAGAAGCGCGCCGATCTCATCGCTGCAGCTGTGAAGGGTATTCCCTCGGTCAAAACGGAGACGGTGGTCCCAAAAATCGCCAACCACGTTCCACACTTGCTCATCCGTTTCGACCCGGCAGTCACCGGAGTCACCACGACCCAGATCGTCGAAGCCCTGCGCTCGGGAACACCTTCCATCGAACTCAATCCCAATACCGGTCAAAAGCCAAATCAAGGCATCCCTGCGGACGCAAACACGCTGGTCGTCGGAGTCTGGATGCTCCAACCGGGCGAAGACGCAATCGTCGCCCGCCAAATCCGTGCAGCCCTAACAAAAAAGGCGTAATCGCGCCGGGCCTAATGTCCGAGTCAATGAGTATCAGGATTTGCACAAGTTCCGCTTTTATGAGGTCACCCGCTAGTGTGAAGGATTAGAGTCGACAATATGCAGGGTGATCGACGCCTTGGCGGATGGGTCGGCCTTCGCCACGGCTGTTAGAGTCACAAGTGATGTGCTTGGCATGACACTTGGTGCGTGGTACGAGTCTTTAATTATCTCCCCGCATGACGTGCCTGAGCATCCCAGTCCGGAAATACGCCACTCCACCGTACTCTCTTTGCTCCCAGATCCTGTCACCATCGCTGTAACAAGCTTCGAACTTCCCAGCGGAACATCCATATCGCCCAATAAGGGTGCCGTCACTATGACTGACACGCCGGAACTGGCCTTAGATTGACTCGAAGCGAAGTAGGCCTTCGCAGTATTATCGGAGCATCCGCCGGCTAAGCTATCGGACCCACTCACACCCGGGTTGTAAGAGAAGCGGAACCGAAGGGCGAGGTATTGGCCCGTAAATTCGCTCGGCAGCGGGGGATAGGGGTTCGATCCCACAATGCTTCCCCACGCTGCACGATCTAATTGTGCGGCGTGCGAGCTCTCAACAAGCCGCATATCCACTACATGGCCATCTTTTGTAATCCTAAATTCAATTACGAGTTTCCCTTTCATCATTTCCGCGCATTCTGGAATCAGGTGATACCAGTTCTCCCGAACGTTCTGCACAATTCGCTTGATGTAAGGCTTGAAATCCACACCTTGCGTATCGCTTAGAATCTCTACACTACCTTCCTGATTTCCGCGTGCGTGGATGGAGCCGTGGTCCTGATTCTGGTTTTTCTGATCGGCGGAACTTGCGGGAGTTTGCGCTTTCGGCTCTAGAGGAGATGCGGTGCTTTGCCCGAACGCGACCAAACTACAAAGTAACAAAGTCACAAGCCCCATAACGCAACCTCTTCGCGTGGCGGACCGCGCAAGTATACTTCACTCCAAAGTGATGGGTATCGAAATCAGATTGCCCTCATCCTTACCGACCCCTCTTCCTCTGCCACCAATGCCGAGCATCCACAAGAATCGGCCCAAGTAGCGCACCCATGCATACAACGATAACTACAGCGATAACGACAATGCGCCCCACAATTCCTCCTCGGGAATTTCCTGCTCACAAGGATTCGCTCCCTCAGCGACACGAATAATCAGTTCAGTCCTGAGGGGATCCTAATTCAACTCTGGAAGGGAAAAGCGCTACTTCACCAGCTGGATGTACGTGCTCTCACTCTGCCCGGCGCGCGTCGTCTCCTGGATAAACTTTAAAAACTGCCGCAAGCTGTCGCGCTCCGCCGGACTCATCTGCTCAAACCGCACCCGGATCGCATTTGCCGAGGCGCGCCGCGTGACGATTCCAGTCAACGCAAATCCTTTGACCCAAATCTTTCCATTCGGCACCCAAAGTCCAACGTCGACTTTCGCCCCCGACTTCACCGGTGTCGCCGTCTCGATCAGGCATCCACCCGCGCTCGTATTCGACAGGTTTCCCCAGATCGGGGTCGGTCCATCGTCGACTTTCAATTCCACCGCCACAAAGCACTTGATCCGCGGATGCTTCCGCCGGTCGCTGCCCCAATTCGGACTGAAGAAATCTGGCTCAAATGGAGGGGTCGATGAGGCTGGCGTTGTCGATGGCTGCGGAATAGGTTCGTTCTGTGCCGTACTGATTTTTCCCGCGTTTGCCGATCCCGCCTTGATTTCCCGCATTGCCGCGACCAACGCCTGGTCTCGTTTGTCAGCGGGAGCTTCACGATACGCCTGAAGCAGCTTCCCAACCTGCCGTACGAGGTCAGGATCAGAGAGAATTCGAGTCCAGTCGGTGCCGGTAGCGGTACTCATGTCTCGTTTGAACGGGCTCGCGCCCCACCTTCACTTTGGAGCAAGGGTCACCACCTTTCAAGATGACCTTAGTCATGAGATCCGGCAATCCACGCCATCTCTCGGATTCTTATTGGGCCTCAAATGCCAGCTGCACGACTTCTGTCGTTTCGCCCTGACTGGGTTCGAACTTCCACTTTGCCACGGCATCCTCCGCCGCCTCGCCCAGCACCGGGTTCCCCCCCAGCGTGCGTGTCGACTTGACGGTGCCGTTCGCACGCACCACTGCCTCTACCTTGACTGTCCCATGAAGGTGCAGTTTCTTCGCAAGATCGGGATACGGAGGCGCAACCCGCGTCGTCACCTTCCGTTCAGAGCCGCTGGCGCGGGTGCTATTCTGCGCAGCTGCGATGCTCGCGCAGCACAGAACCAGGCTAATGCTTATGCATGCAAATCGTCGAAGCATCACTTGCCATTCCCAGGTTACGGTTACCCCCTCAGGTTACTGGTAATCACTTCATCGGACAAAGGTACGGAAGGTATTGTCCCGAAGTGAATCTCCTTCTCATTATCCAAAAACACCTTAGTGGAACTGCTTTCCCGTTTTTTTGTTCGATCGCTTGCATCGCAAATCCTTGTAAACGAATCAAAAGATGACGAGTTATCCTATTTGGGAAAGATAACGCTTGGCCCTTCTCGGTTGAATCACGGCTGATCGTTCGACCATACGAATGCGATGCTCATTGGAAGTCACAGCTCTTCTCCTTCTTTCTATCTCGGTAATCGCACCGCCCCTGAATTCGCAAACGACGTCGAGCCCGTCGATCTCACTGCCGGGCTCGCAAAGTCCTTTCCAGGGAAGCGCGCCGGAAGGCACGGCTACCCAGGAAGTGCTTCAAATCGATTTCAAAGAAGCCATCGAACGGGGACTGCGCAATAACCTTGGATTGCTGCTGGCCGGGGACCAGGCCCAGGCCGCTCGCGGCCAGCGCTGGCAGGCTCTGGCAGAACTGCTGCCCAATATCTCCGCGCGCGCCACCGAGGATGTCCAAACCCAAAGTCTCACCGCCTTGGGCTTCCGCGGAAACATCTTCCCGTTCCCCGTGCCGCGAGTCATCGGCCCGTTCAACTACTTCGATCTTCGTGCGAGCTGGCAACAGACCGTCTTCAACTTCCGCGCTCTCGAGAAAGAACGGGCTGCTTCCGAAAACCTGAAAGCTGCCCAACTCTCTTTCAAAGATGCCCGGGAAGTTGTCGTTCTCGCCGTTGGCAATGGATACTTGCAGGCCATCGCAGCTACAGCCCGCGTTGAAACTGCGGAAGCTCAAGTCAGAGCCGCGCAGGCGCTCTCCGACAAGGCTGCCGATCAGCAACGAGCGGGACTCACTCCCGCCATCGACGCTCTCCGCGCCCAGGTAGAACTCCAGTCACGCCAACAGCAATTGATCGTCGCCCGCAATAATCTGGCAAAGTCCACCCTCAGTGTCGCGCGCATCATTGGCCTTCCTCCCGGACAACAATTCGTCCTCACCGAGAGAGCCCCGTTTCAGAGCCTTACGCCTCAGCCGGTCGACACCTATCTTCAGCGTGCCTATTCCGACAGGGCCGACTATCAGGCGGCCATGGCGCAGGTGCGTAGTGCGGAGTTAGGCCGCAAAGCCGCTTCCGCTGGACATTACCCAACCGTCGACTTCGACGCGAATTACGGCGATATTGGAGTCACCCCCTCACAGTCGAATGGCACATGGCAGGTAATGGGCGGAGTCACGATTCCCATTTTCGCGGGGAACCGCGTACACGCTGATGTCCTTCAGGCGGATGCCCAGCTCAAGCAGGCTCGCTCGCAACTCGGAGACCTGCGCGGCAAGATCGATTACGAAGTTCGCAGCGCGCTGCTCGATCTCAATGCGGCCGCCGAACAAGTGGAGGTTGCCAGAAGCTCGGTGGATCTCGCTGAACAGGCGCTAACCCAGTCTCAGGATCGCTTTTCCGCCGGCGTAACCGACAATTTGGAAGTCGTGCAGGCTCAGGAGGCTGTCGCCGGGGCCCACGAGAGTTATATTCAAAGTCTTTATGCTCATAATCTGGCGAAGGTCGAATTAGCCTACGTCATCGGCGATGCTGAACAAGGAGTCAGGCGCTATTTGAAAGGCAATCAATAATTCTATGGAGCAAAGCACAACGCAGACCCCCGCTGCCCCAGCGGAAAAACCGGACACCGGGAACAAGCCTCTTCCCGCTACCGAACGCGATTACCACACTCGACCCACCCGCACCCAGAGTCCCGGGTTCCGTATCGCCATCCTCATCGCGCTCGTTGTCATCGTCGTAGTCGGTTTTTTCGTCTATCGCTACCTGACCAGCTACGAATCCACCGATGATGCCCAGGTCGACGGCCACATCAACTCCATCAGCACCCGCGTGAGTGGCCACGTCATCAGGCTCGCCATCACCGACAACCAGTACGTGAACGCCGGAGACTTGCTGGTTGAAATCGACCCGACCGATTATCAGGTCGCTCTGGATCGCGCGAAAGCAGATTTTGCCAATGCCCAGGCCGCCGCCATTGCCGCAGGTGTCACCGTTCCCATCACCGACATCAATACCAGCAGCCAGATCTCGGCCTCTCAAGCGGATGTGAACAACGCTCGCGCCGGCATACAGGTTGCCGAGCAGCAGTTGCAAGCCGCGAAGGCGCAACTCCAGCAGGCTCAAGCCAACGACGTCAAAGCACAGAACGATCTTGGGCGCTACAAACAGCTCGTTACCAAACAGGAAATTTCGCAACAGCAGTACGATCAGGCGGTTGCCTCTGCTCAAGCCAGCGCCGCCTCGGTTGAAGCGGCCCGCGCCAATGTCGACGCTGCGCAACAGCAAGTCACGCAAGCCAGGGGCAAACTCGTCCAGGCTGAAGCCAATTACCGCTACGCCAACACCGCGCCTCAGCAGATGAAGATTACGAAGGCAAAAGCGCAAGAGGCTTTGGCGGACGAGCTGCGCGCGAAAGCCAGCTTGCAACAGGCCCAGCTCAACCTTCAGTACACCAAAGTGATCGCTCCTGTAAATGGCATCGTCAGCAATCGTACCGTCGAAGTCGGCCAGAACGTCGCTCCCGGTCAGGAACTGATGAAGGTCATCAATCTCGACGACGTCTGGATCACGGCCAATTTCAAGGAAACCCAACTCCGTGAAATGCGCGCCCATCAGCGCGTCACCATCGAAGTCGACGCCAACGACCGCAAATACAACGGACGCGTCGACAGCGTAGCCGGCGCCAGCGGCGCCCGCTTCAGCCTTCTGCCTCCAGAGAACGCCACCGGCAACTACGTGAAAGTCGTCCAGCGCATCCCTGTCAAAATCATTCTCGATCCCGACTCTAATAAGGACCACCAGCTGCGCCCCGGTGAATCGGTCACGCCCAAGGTCTGGATTCGCGAATGAGTTCTGCGTCCGCGACGATGGATCAGGCCCAGGCCTGGCGACCCGCAGTCAATCCTTGGATCATCGCCATGGCGGTCACGCTGGCGACATTCATGGAAGTGCTCGACACTTCCATCGCCAACGTCGCCCTGCCTCACATTGCCGGCAGCCTCTCCGCCGGTCAGGACGAGAGCACCTGGGTCCTCACGTCGTATCTCGTCTCCAACGCCATCGTCCTTCCCCTCAGCGGATGGCTCTCCTCCATCATCGGCCGCAAGAATTTCTACATGGGCTGCGTCGCCCTGTTCACCATCAGCTCTTTCATGTGCGGGCTCGCCCCAAACCTCGCCGTGCTGATCCTCTGCCGGGTCCTGCAAGGCGCGGGGGGTGGTGGTCTCCAGCCCAGCGAGCAAGCAATCCTCGCCGACACCTTTCCTCCCGCCAAACGCGGCATGGCCTTCGCGATCTACGGGGTCGCCGTCGTGACCGCTCCCGCCATCGGTCCCACACTCGGCGGATGGATCACCGACAACTTCAGTTGGCGCTGGATTTTCTTCATCAACATCCCTGTCGGAATTCTCTCGATCCTTCTGACGTCGCGCCTTATTCAGGACCCGCCATACTTCCGTCGCCGCAAGCTTTCTGAAACGCACATCGACTACATTGGCCTCGGCTTCGTCGCCCTCGGCCTCGGCACGCTCCAGATCGTTCTCGATAAAGGTCAGCGCGACGACTGGTTCGAATCCCGCTTCATCCTCTGGATGTCCATCATCGCGGTCGCGTCGCTCATCTTCGTGATCTATTGGGAATGGCGCAACAAAGATCCCATCATCGATCTCCATCTATTCCGCGAACGAACCTTCGGCATCTCGAATCTCCTGATGTTCATGCTCGGGTTCGCCCTGCTCGGCAGCACATTGTTATTGCCGCTCTTCATGCAGACCATGCTCGGCTACACCGCGCAGCGCTCCGGACTCGCGCTCATGCCCGGCGGCTTCGCGATCATGCTGCTCCTCCCGCTCGTCGGATTCCTGCTCTCCCGCTATCAACCGCGCTGGCTCCTCGTCTTCGGACTGGTCGTCCTCTCCGGCTCGCTGTTCCACATGACCGACTTCGATCTCCAGATGGACTTCCACATGGCCGTTACCGCCCGGCTTCTCCAAGCGGTCGGCATGGCCTTCCTCTTCGTTCCCATCAACACAGCCGCCTACGCATTTCTCCCGCGCGAAAAAAATAACGCCGCCTCCGGCCTGATGAACCTCGCCCGCAACATCGGCGGCAGTGTCGGCATTTCTGTAGTCACGACCATGCTCGACCGCCGCACCCAGGTTCACCTCACCGACATGGCCCGCAACCTGAACATGGGAAATCCCGCGCTCCAATCCATGATCCAGGGTGCCTCCCGCGCCCTGCAGGCTCACGGCGCTAGCGCTTCTGGAGCAACCCAACGGGCCTACGCACTTATCCAAGGTACAGTGCAGCGCCAGGCCACGATGCTGGCTTACATCGACTGCTTCTGGTTTCTGGGCGTTGCGATTTTGCTGATGATCCCGACTGTGTTCCTGATGAAAAAATCGAAACCCGGCGGCGGAATGGCAGTACACTAAAGCACGCGCATGTTTCGCTTGATCACCATCGAGCGCGAGTTCGGGAGCGGCGCCGCCTCCATCTCCCAGGAACTGGCCAAACGCCTCGGCTGGAAACTCTGGGACCACTCCCTCACCGAAGAGATCGCTCGCATCGCCAACGTCTCTCCCTCTGCCGTGAGACGCTGCGACGAGCGCATGGACAGCCGTCTCAACCGTTGGGCCAAAGTTTTCTGGCGCGGCAGCTACGAGCGCAGCTCACAAGTCGGCGGACAGCTCTTCGACACCGACCGCATGATGCACATGATGCAGGACATCATGGACCGTATCGGGCAGGAGGGAAGCGCCGTCATCGTCGGACGCGGCGCACCATACTTCCTCCGCGAGCATCCCGACGCCTTCCACGTCTTCCTCTATGCCCCGCGCGCCGAAAAAATCCGCCGCACCGTCGCCGACGGACACTCCGAAGCCGAAGCCGAAGAAATGGTCGACACGGTCGACCGCGAGCGCATGGCCTACGTGAAACACTATTTCAACGCCGACTGGCCCACCCGTTCGCTCTACCACATGATGCTAAACACGGCGGTAGGCAACGAGCCGGTAATCAAAACCATCCTCGACACCATGCGTCACCTCGCAGGCAGCCCCAAAGCCACAGACTACGCCGCCCCAAACCCCCAACCCGCCACACACTGAGCTCTCCAATTGCGAAATCAATTCTGCCCGTCTTTGGCAGACGCGTAACTGAGTGCGCGTACATCGATTCGAAACCAGCCGCGAAGCGACGAAAGAAATGAGACTCTTGTCATTCCGACACGCGACCGAAGGGAGTAATCCGCTTTCAAGCGCGACCATCTGCAAGTATCAATTCGAATTTCTTCGCGTCTTTCGCGTGCTTTCTTCGTGACCTTCGCGGTTAAAGTTTGATTTTCTCAGCGTCCGCAGCGGCAGTTCTCAGCGAACTCAGCGGTGGATCTTTTG
>Ga0335071_10006216_pt1 | contig 12327 bp, 10 predicted proteins | sample Lox_Sample_15_FD_206724 | JGI IMG/M metagenome (GOLD analysis project Ga0335071, IMG submission 206724) | Soil microbial communities from Loxahatchee National Wildlife Refuge, Florida, United States - Lox_Sample_1.5 | ecosystem: Environmental > Terrestrial > Soil > Wetlands | place: USA...
GACAGCACGGCGCTCGCGGTGAATCCGCGGAGCTAGCCAACTGTCCCAGCTGCGGCTCCACCATCTGCGTGCCACCTCACGAGAGCAGACGCGAACATTTTTCGATGGCGTCGCTCGCCGGTCTCGCTCGCGCGCCATGATGGGCGCACATGCAGCCCATCACGTTGCTCGTTCCCGACTCTCTCCATCTATCGTTGTCTACCGGACCGCTGCCGCGTTCGACGCGAGGGCCCTCGTCAGCGACGCCAATCGCCGAGCCGCGCGATCGCGGCGGCGCTGGCGCAGCCAGCTCCGTCGAGCTCGAAACGTCGCGGCAAGGTCGCTGGCCAACGGCCCGCGAGCATAGCCCGTGCGCCTATGGGCCCATAGGCTCGGATGCCCGGAGCGTAAAGGAATCGCGAGCCGTACACCAAAGGTCCCGTCAGGAAGCGTCACGATGATCTGTGTCGCGTAGCTCATACAACCACCCGCTCGTGCACAAGGCAAACGGGGCCTGAGGACCATTCGTGTAGCCGACTCGGGGAACGAGCATGGCCATGCTGTGCCGAAGGCTTCCGCGCAGGCCGGTCTAGAGTTCTTCGGTGGCGGCATCGACGGCCTTGGCCGAAGGCGACTGCGAGCGGAAGTACGCGAGTGCCACGCGAACCTCGTGTTTTTCGCAGACTGCTCCGCCGTGGGTCTCGACGAGCCGTTTCACCGTCGCGAGGCCCAGTCCGAGCCCATGTTGCGTCGCTGAAGGTGTCGCGCACGTAGGGCTCGAAGATGGACGCCTCCAGGCCGGGCCGCACCCCGGGTCCGGTATTGCACGCGCTTGGGAAGGCAGAAATGCATCACGCAACGGCCCCGTTCCCGCGCATCGGCTTCGTAGAGCCCCGAAAACCGGGTCCGGTGCCGCGCTACGTAGCTCTGATTGTGCTCGCGTTCGTGACCTCGAGCGCAGCCTTCATGGGAGCGACGTTCGTTGCCGACCGGCAGCTCGCCCTCGTAGCTGAACGCACGCGTGAGGTCGCGGATGATGCGATGCCCAGCATCGACGCCCTCTCGAAGATGAGGCGCGAGCTCGCCTTCGTTCATTTCGCCCTCGACGAAGCGGCGGAAGGCAACCCCAAGCACTTGCCGTCCCTGGACAGTCACCTGCAGGCATACCGCGCCGCCCTGCAGAACTACCAATCGCTCCCGCGGTTTCCGCAGGAGCAACCCGCCTGGGACAGGGCCTCGGGCATGCTGGACGACACCGAACGGCTCGTCGACCGCATCCGAGGTCTCGTCGATGCCGGGGCTCTGCACAAGGCGGACGCGCTGGTCGAGAGCAGACTGCAGCCCGCCATCACGCAAGCGGACCAGGCGCTCGGGGACCTCGTGCGCGATAACCGCCGACAAGGGGACCTCGCGGCAATCACCGCAGAAAGGGCACTGGCGAGCACGCGGCGCATCGCTGTTCTGCTCGATGCGGTCGCGGCCGCCCTTGCGGCCATCCTTGCGTTCGCCGCCGTCCACGGAGTCGTGCGCTTCATGGCCCTGGAACGGGAGCGCGCGAACGAGCTCGAGGCATTTTCGGCTCGCGTTGCCCACGACTTGCTGAACCCGCTGGGCACGGCGGTCCTCAGCGTGACGGCAGCATCCCGGGGATTGAACGCGAGTGACACCCGTGCCGTTGCCCTTCAGAGGTGTTCCCGCAGCTTGGGACGCGTCGAGGATCTCGTGCGCGACTTGCTGGCATTCGCGAGAGCGGGCGCTGCCCCGGAACCGAATGCTCGAGCGCCGCTTCGGTCGATCGTGGCGGGCGTCTTGACCGACGTTGCGGACCTCGCCTCGAAGAACGGTGTGAGGGTGGAGCTCGAAGAGCTGCCCGACTGTGACGTCCGATGTGCGCCCGGAATACTGCAGAGTCTCGTCGAAAACCTCGTCACCAACGCCGTCAAGTACATGCCGGCGGACGCACCCGAGCGTGTCGTCACCATTCGCGGGAACGAGAATCGCGGCGTCGTTCGCGTCGAGGTCGCCGACACTGGTGCGGGGGTGCCCGTGGAAGCGCGTGATCGAATCTTTCAGCCGTACGTCCGCGTGCAAACCCGCCAGCCGGGGCTGGGTCTGGGGCTTGCCACGGTACGTCGATTGGCGGAGGCACACCACGGACGCGTTGGCGTTCGTTCCGCCGACGGGCGCGGAGCCGTCTTCTGGTTCGAGTTGCCGACGTTCGCCGAGCCGCAGGGGTCCCTCACTGGGCGATGATCGCCACGACGGTATCGCCGGCCTTCGGCCTGGCGCCTCTTGGGGCTTCGGCCCGTCGACGTCGGTCGGCGACTCGAGGGGGTCGCGATACGGATCCGCAGTTGTCCGCACCCACGCGCGCGCGGCCGCCGCCCCGCAGAGAGGGAGGGGCGGGGCGGCGGCCCCGCGCGTCCGGGGTTCGTGAGCGTCGCGGTGGGCAGAGCATCAGCCGGCGGCTCTGCCGCCGGCTGATGCGTGCTCGAGGAACCCTGGCGAAAGCCCGGGAGCCAAAACGCTCTGTGAGCGCGACTCGTATCGCGCCGTGAAGCGGCAGCGCCTCCGCGGACCTCGCTCGCGGCGAGGTGGCTGGCCCCACGGCGCAGTGCAGCGAGGCCAGCTGCGCTTTCACGTCGAAGCTCACCGGGTAGCTACTGACGAGCGTCGCGCGCGGTGAATCCCCTTCCCTGCACGCGCGAGGCACCGTTCGCGACAAGTCATGAGCCTGCTCGGCCTGCTGACTGCAACTCGGGCCGGCCGCTCACTGCTGAATCGGTGAGCGGAGGTGTTTTCCCATGAAGAAGTCAACATTCGCATCAGTTGCGTTTCCCGCCGGACTCGCGTTCGCGGTTCTCGGCTGCGCCGCCGGCGCGGACCCTTCTGCCGGAGAGGCCCGCGGTACACCGCCCGACCCGCAGCAGCGCATCGCGAGCACGACCCTCGCGCTCGAGAAGGCCTTCGACGTCCAGTTCGTGAAGGGTCAGGTCGACCGCGATTCGCTCCAGCCGCTCGTCTACGACGTGTTGCAGGCGATGCCCGACGACATGCGCCCGAGGGTCGAGTCGCACATCTATGACGTCATCGCGAGAGGCCAGAAGGACGCGGCCGAGATGACGCCCGACCAGCGCGCCCAGATCGCGGCCCCGGTGAGCGCGGACAAGCTAGGACCGCAACAGGTCGAGATCATCGGCGCCTGGGGTTGGGGCGGGCCGGCCTTCGGCGGCGCGGGCTACGGCCTCGGCTACGGGGGCCTCGGCTACGGAGCCGGATACGGCGCCGGCTACGGCCTCGGCTGGGGCGGCCTCGGGGCGTTCGGCTTCCCGGGCAGCTTCGGCGGCTGGGGGTGGTGAGACAAGCGCGTCGAAGAAGACGCGTGTCATAGAACCGACCGCGGAACCGCCGAGACGTCAGCGGTTCCGCGTCGTCGAGTCCTTGGCGCTGCGGATGTCCGAGGCCGGGCGTGACAGCGACTCGGCTCGGAGCTGGGCACGGCACGTGCCCGCGTGGCCGAACAGAAAGAGCCGCTCAGAGAGCTCTTCGCCTGACGTGCACCCGCTCCACGAGTTCCTCCTGAATGCACCAGTGATGGTCGTCGTTCACGACGGACGGGACAGCCGCATCGAGTTGTTCAACCTCTGCGCGAAAGCGGAGGTCGGCGGTCGTGACCTCACGGGCAAGCGCCTGGTCGACGCGTTCCCCGACCTGGAACCCTACTTGAGCAAGATCGCGGAGACCGTGCGTGGCGGGCGACCCGTCGTCGGCGTCAACGAACCGTTTACCCTCGACTGGTCCGGCCAGGGCAAGCCGGAGACGCGGTATCTGACCTTTTTCTATCAGCCGGTCCCGGGCGCGGACGGCAGGGTGGAGCGAAGCGTGATGGTCGCCTTCGATGTGACCGCGAGCCTGGCAGGTGTCGGCGCGGAGCACGGAGAGATGGCCTTGCTTCACGCGGCTCTCGACGCCATCGCGACCCCGGTCGTGCTCGCGGAGCCGGGGACCGCGCGCATCGTGTTCGCAAACGCGGCAGCGCGGGCGCTGTCGCAGTCGGATCTGCCGAGCGGGACCACGTTCGCGCAGGCCATCGGGATGGACACTGGGTACTTCTGCACCGACCCAGCGGGCGCGCTCATCGACGAACGAGACCTACCCGCCGCCCGTGCCGCGCGCGGTGAGCTCGTCGATGGGTCGGAGCTCGAGTGGCATTCGCCGCGCGGCGTCGTGTCCCTCGTGTGCTTCGCCGAGCGCGTGCCTGCAACGGGCACGCTCCCCTCGTTCATCGTCGTGTCGTTCTTCGACGTATCGGCCCTGCGCGTGCTCGAGCGCGAGCTGCAGGAGGCCAGCGCGGGCCGCGAGGAGTTCCTGACGCTCGTGGCCCACGAACTGCGCACCCCGCTCGCGGCTCTGAAGCTTCGCGCGCACGCGCTGCTCAAGACGTCGCCTCGTTCCGAAGGGCTTGCGGCCATCGAGCGCGCCTCGTTGCGGATGGAGGCCCTGATCGAGCAGATGCTCGAAGCGGAGCGGATCCGAACCGAGGGCATCGCGGTCCACCCCGAGCAGTTGGATCTCTGCGAGACGGTCGACCGTGTCGTCAGCGCGCTGCGCGCCGATGCGGAGCGCGCCGGCTGCACGATCACGCGGAACGGCGCGACGAAGCTCGTCGGTCGCTGGGATCCTCATCTGCTTGAGCTGGCTGTCGCCAACGTGGTTCGCAACGCGATCCGCTTCGGGCCGGGGACGCCTATCTCCATCGCGTGCAGTAACCTCGGCGAGCGCGTCTCGGTCGCGGTCTCGGACGGCGGGATCGGCATCGACCCTGCGGACCACGAGCGCATCTTCGAGCGCTTCGGGCGCGCCGTGTCGGCGCGTCACTTCGGAGGACTGGGCCTCGGCCTCTGGATGGCACGAGCCATCGTGAAAGCGATGGGCGGCAGCATCATGGTCCGGAGCGCCCTCGGGCAGGGAGCCACCTTCACCGTCGAGCTGCCGAGGAGTGGGTCGGGCCCCGCCCAAGCGCCCGAGAGCAGCTCGGGAGCGGCTGGATCGATGTCCACTTAAGTCGATTAGCCCTGCTCCCCACTGTCTTCCGATCCGGCCTCGCCCGGAAACCCGCCACCTCCGGGTCCTCCCTCGCCAGGAAGCCCGCCGCCTCCCGGTCCTCCTCCGCCCGGCCCTCCGCCGCCTGGAGTCGCCGCGTCGTACGCGGCGGTGATGGGAAGGAAGATCGTGACGGACGCCGTGTAGCCGTTCGTGTTGTCGCCCGTGAGCGTCAAGAGGTTCGCTCCATCCTCTTGCTGGGAGTAGACGCGGTCGCTCGCGTTGGTCGTCGGATTCTCGCCCTCCGCGCTGTAGGGCGCCACCGTGGTGTACAGCGTGTCGATGAACGTCTGATCGAAGAAGCACTGCGTCGTGTTCGTTCCGTCGCTCGTTGACGAGGCCGTGCTGTAGGCGGAACGGACCCTCAGGTGAATATGGGTCGTTCGCCCGGCGTACCAGCCGGGGATGATCGTTTTGAACGTCACCTGCCCGCTGGCGCCGGTGACCTGGTAGCCCCGCAGCCACTGCTCGCTGGCGGTGTTCTCGGAGGAGATGTCCGAGTAGACCCCGGACGCGTTGCAGTGCCAGATGTCTATCTGCGCACCGACATACGGCGCGCAGCCCTTCTTCGTGTCGACGACGGTCACGGTCAGCGTGAGGGGCACGCCCGTTTGGGTGTTCGTCCCGTCGAGGTTCGACAGGATGTTGCTGCGGTTGAATCCAGCCGCGCTGTCGTCGGCAAAATACGGCCCGATCTCGCCTTCTGGAGTGACCTCGCAGGCACCTGCCTCGCCCGCTCCGGCATCACCCGTTCCGGCATCACCTGTGGGGGTACCCGTGTCCTGGTTGGAAGCGCCATCGAGCCCAGCGTCGGATGACGTGTCCGAAGTCTTCTGCGATCCGCCGCAGCCGATGGCCAGCCCCGCTCCGACGAGCGCGGTGAGCGCACCGCGACGGGTCAAGCTGTCGCCCTTGTCGTCTATCTCGATGCTCATGTTCTCTCCTGGCATGGTGACGGGCCACGCAGCGGCCCCGATCACTGAGTGGCCGCGCGGCCCCGCGATCGATCAGGCCGCCCGCGTTACGAATTGTTTCCGCGCGCTGCTCCGCGCTCACGCGGCATCGATCGGAAGCTGGACGCGGACCGTAGTCCCTGACCCCAGCTCGCTCTCGATCGCGATGGTGCCGCCGTGTGCTTCCACGACCCGCTTGGCGAGCGTCATTCCCAAACCCACTCCTCCCGTTCCGCGTGTCCGGCTGCGATCCCCTCGAAAGAACGGCGTGAACACCTGGGCCAGATCGTCCTTCGCGATCCCGATCCCGTGGTCCTCGACCTCGAAGAGGACGGCCTCGGCATCTCGCGCCGCACGTACCGCGATCGGCACCTCGGACGCGGGCGTGTACTTGTGCGCGTTCTCGAGAAGGTTGTCGAGGACGCGGCGAAAGAGCATCGGATCCACCTGGACCGTCGGGAGGTCCGGTTGCACCTCGACTTGCAGGGGGCGGTCAGGGTGCCTCGAACGAAAGCGGTCGAGCGACTGCCCCCAGAGGACGTCGGCGCCCACCCGCCGGCGATGCACGGGAAGCTGCGCCGCGGCCGAAGATCCGCGCGCAATCTCGAGCCGGGTCGTCGTGAAGACGTCTTCGATCAAGGTCTCCAGCTCGGCGAGGTCCGCGCCGACTTCGGCGAGCGAGAGTCGGCTCGCTTCGGGGCTGCTCTCACCGGCGATGTCCAGCGCGACGCGGATGCGTGCGAGGGGCGTGCGCAGCTCGTGCGACACGTTCGCCAGGAGCTCCTTCTCGGCGACCAGGAGACGTTCGATTCGATCTCCCATGTCGTCGAACGCACGGGCGAGCTCGCCGATCTCGTCGCCGCGTTCCAGTCCGCTCCGGGCACGCAGGTCGCCTGCTCCGAATGCGTTGACCACGCGCGAGAGGTGACGCAGCGGTCGAACGATCGACCGCGCCGTCAGAAACGAGCCCGCGCCCAAGATGAGCAGCCCACCGCAGAACAGTGTCTCCAGCGGGCCGACGTGAAACCGAGCGCCGCCGCGCGGTCCAATCCCTTGTCGTTCCGGACCGTCGGGAGGTGGCCCAGGGGGCGCGAGGGGCAAAGCCTGAGGCGTGGGTGGAGCGTCGGGCCCGAGGTGCCGCCTACCATTGACGAGCGCGCCGACCCCTACGAACACCGTGGAAAGCAGCACGAGCTGCAGGACCCCGATTGCGGCGAGCTTCCAGCCGAGCGTCCACCGCATCACCTTCGAGGGCATGCGCGCATCGTTGCACGGAACGACGAGCACGCCATTGCGCGAGGATTACGGTTTGTTGCGGTATGTTGCGGCGCTTTGTCATCGTGACTCGCGGTGGGAAGCTTCGTGTGGACATGGACGGCAAGGATGAGCCGCGCGATCGGATTCGCGTCGTCTACGTCGAGGACGACGCGCGGCTGGCACGGCTGACTGCGCAGTATCTGGAGACGCACGCGGTCGACGTCCATCTGGTCGGGCGTGGCGACATGGCCCTCGCGGAGGTCCTGCGCGTACGGCCGGACGTCGTGTTGCTCGATCTGATGTTGCCAGGGACCGACGGCACCGAAGTGTGCCGCGCCCTCCGGGAGCGGATCGGCGTCCCCATCATCATGGTCACGGCCCGAACGGAGGAAGTCGACCGCGTGATAGGACTCGAGGGCGGCGCCGACGACTACGTTCCCAAACCGTTCTCGTCACGGGAGCTGCTCGCCCGCATCCGTGCGCAAGCCCGGCGCGGGCGCGGCAAGTCCGGCCCCCCGCAGCCAATCCTCTCGATCGGCAGCATCGTCGTCGACGTCGCGCGCATGACGGCGTCGGTCGGCGGCCAGCCGCTCGCCCTGACCACGATCGAGTTTGGGCTCCTGCGAGTCCTCGCCGAGCGAGCGGGGCGCGTGCTCAGCCGCGAGCAGCTCCTCGAGCTCGTCCACGGTTCCGCCGAGGAAGCGTTCGATCGCTCCATCGATGTGCACGTGTCGCGGCTGCGGCAAAAACTGGGCGACGATTCGCGCAGTCCGCGCCTGCTGAAGACCGTGCGTGGGGTCGGCTACGTCCTCACGCCGGCGTAACAAATCGCAATCAGCACGCAACGCCAGCGCACGGAGCGTGCGACACAGTCTGCGCTGAAAGGTGCCCCCATGATCCGAACGCGACGTGTCGAACCGACATTCCTGTGGGCCAGCGCCATCGTTTGCGTGGCGTGCGGCGGCTCGCCTGCTGCCCGGCCCTTGGCCGTCGCCGCCGCATCTGCGTCGACGGCGAGCGCCCCCGTGACAGGCGCCCCGCGAAGCGCGACTCCGCGCGAAGCGCTCCTCGTGCTCGCCAAACGCGACCACACCCTCGCGATCGTTGATCCGGTGACGCTGACGGTGGTTGCAAGAGTCACGGTCGGAGAAGATCCGCACGAAGTGACCGTGACCCCGGACGGCAGGACGGCGTACGTCTCGAACTACGGCGGCGGTGCGTTCAACACGCTCTCCGTCGTGGATCTCGTCGCGCATACGCCGCTGACCCCGGTCGATCTGGGGCCACTGCGGGGGCCTCACGGTCTCACGAGCAAGGGGGACGAGGTCTGGTTCACCGCCGAGGGAGCGAAGGTCGTTGGCGCTTACGATCCGAAGCGAGCACAGGTCGACTGGGTCCTCGGCACCGGCCAGGACCGGACTCACATGATCTTCGTCTCGGACGACCTTCGACGGGTGGTCACGACCAACGTGAGCTCGGGCACGGTCAGCATCCTCGAGAAAGTCTCCGGCGATGGTCCGGGCAACGGTCCGCCCGGCCCGCGTCCCGGTCCGCCCCGCGAGCGATGGGAGGAGACCGTCGTACCGGTCGCGCGCGGGGCCGAGGGCTTCGACGTCGCCCCCGATGGCGAGGAGATCTGGGTCGCCAACGCGCAGCCCGGCACCGTATCCATCATCGACTCCACGACGAAGGCGGTGACCCAGACCCTCGACGCCGGCGTCGTGGGCGCGAACCGGCTCAAGTTCACGCCGGATGGCAAGCGGGTCCTCGTCTCTTCGCTGCGAGGCGGGGGGCTCGTCGTCTTCGACGCTCGAGCGCGAACGATGGAGAAGCGGATCCCGCTCGGTCGCGGGACCGCCGGCATCCTGGTGCAGCCTGACGGGCGACGCGCGTTCGTCGCGTGCTCCCCGGACGACGACGTCGCCGTCATCGACCTGCAGACGCTGGACGTGGTCGGCCATATCGCAGGAGGACACGAGCCGGACGGTCTGGCGTGGGCCTCGCGCCCGTAGCCGTTCCGCACGTCGCGCATGTTACGGCCTGTTTCGGCGGGAACGAGGCCGCTGCCACGGACGCTGAATCGAACGACGCGCGCTGCCGGTCGTCGGCGCAGACGCGCAGGCCGGGCGCCCGTCACAAGGAGTACCCATGAACACCCAAGCGCAACAACTCGTTCGTAGAACCCTCGCCCGATACGCCGGTCGGCCCGCAAACGCTCTACACCCGAGGCTTCGACTCGAGGCCGATCTCGATCTCACGCCGCTCGAGCTGGTGCTCCTGGCGATCGACATCGAGGGGGCCGTCGGCGTGGCGATCCCGGTCGAGGGACTCGCGTCGGTCGGGACCGTCGGCGACCTGATGCGATTCCTCCGTCGGGCGCTCTCGCCCGCTCGGCGATCGGACTCACTTCGCCGCGTCGCATAGCGTCGCGGCCCAAGTACGGATCGCGCTACCTGCAAGGGTCCCCATGAAAAGAACACTCACCATCCTCGGGCTGTGCCTGTCCGCAGTGCTCTCCGCTTGCTGGGTGTCGCGGTCAGCAGTGCAGCAGGGGCAAAGAGCCGACACGACGCCCGTGCGGGCGCCGACCGTCGCGTCGGCGCAAGGAGGTGCGGCCACCCGTGAGACCGTGGCGGCGGCGCAAGCGTTCCTGGCGACGCTCGATGATGCAGGGCGAGCCAAGATCGGTTTCCCGTTCGACAGCGCTCAGAAGTCCAAGTGGTCGAACTTTCCGGTGGGTGTCTATCCACGCAACGGAGTGCGCTGGGGTGACCTGAGTCCCGCGCAGCGCGACGCCGCCCTGAAACTGCTGAGCGTCGCTTTGAGCAAGCAAGGTCTTCAAAAGGTACGCGAGATCATGGAAGGCGATGAGGTGCTGAGAGCATCGGAAACGGGCCACGACGGTCCGCGCGGCGAGGGGGTCGGCAGGCGCGGTCCGAGCTTCGGCCGTGACGAGTATTATCTGGCATTGCTCGGCGCGCCTTCGCTCACCGATCCCTGGATGATCCAATTCGGCGGTCACCATCTGGCCATCAATCTGACGATCGTCGGGAAAGACCAGGTCCTCACGCCGAGCCTACCCGCCGCGCAGCCCGCGACTTACGAGCTCGACGGTCAAGCCGTGCGCCCGCTGGGCCGCGAACGTGACGAGTCGTTCGGCTTGATCAACTCGCTCGATGCGGCGCAGCAGAAGAAGGCAATACTGCCTTATCAGGTGAGCAACCTCGTGCTCGGTCCGGGGCAAGACGGTAGGACGGTTGCCCCCGAAGGCATCAAGGCTTCGGACTTGAACGACGCGCAGCAACGGATGCTGCTCGACCTCGTGCACGAGTGGGTGGGCATCGTAAACGAGGCGGCGGCGGCGGCGAAGATGGCCGAAGTCGGCGCCAATCTGCCCGAAACTTGGTTCGCGTGGAGTGGACCGACCACCAACGACGGCAGCGCGTACTTTCGCATTCAAGGGCCGACGCTCTGGATTGAATATTCGCCGCAACCGTCTCGTGGAAGCAGCGGACCGGATGTCAATCACGTTCACACGATCTACCGCGATCCGACCAACGACTACGGCGCCCGTCTGCTGAAGCGATGAAGCCGTTCGTCGCCTGTCTTCTCTGTGCGTTCGCCTTGCTCTTTCAGGGCAGGGCCGAGGCGCACGTGCTCGATGAATACTTGCAGGTCGCGCTGATCACGCTCGCGCCGGATGGCCCGCGCGTCGAATTGCGCATGACACCCGGCGTGCAAGTTGCCGATGGCATCTTCGCGCAGATCGATCGTGATGCCGACGGGCGAATCTCGTCCGCGGAAGAGCGGGCCTATGCGCGACGCGTGCTGCAGGACATTGCGCTCGAAGTGGACGGAGGCCGCGCGTCGCTCACGGTGGCGGCCATGCAGTTTCCGTTGCGGCAGGAGGTGAACGAGGGCGTCGGCGAGATCCGGCTCGATCTCGCCGCGGAAGCACCTCTGGCCCCGGCGGGCGAACATCAACTCTCCTTCCGCAACGACCATCTGCCCGAGCTCGGGACGTACCTGGTCAACGTCCTGGTCCCGACGACCGACGCGATCGCGATCACGCGGCAGCAACGCGATCCCTTGCAGCGCGAATTCCAAGTGGGCTTTCGCGTGGCATCGCAGGCGCGCGCTCGGCTTCGGTGGACGGACTTGTGGCCGTTCGCGATCTGTCTGGCGCTCGTCCTCCGAGGGTGGGTCAAGCGGGGAAGCCCGCCGGTGCTGGCCAGGCCCTGGTGACGAAATGTTTCGGGCGGAGTCGGCGCCCTGCTGAGTACGATCGGCTCGTCCGCGCCGCGCGGGACTGAGGCGATGGTCACGGCCGTGGTCACGGCAGGGCGCGAGCGTCGTCGCCCCGCGGCACGTGGAGTGCTTCGCCTCGCGAAGACAACCCATGGCACAGGACACAAGCATCCGTCGTATCGCGGTCGTCGGTACAGGCGTCATCGGCGCCAGCTGGGCGGCGCTTTTTCTCGCCCGCGGCTTCGAGGTCGTGGCGACCGATCCGGGGCCGAGAGCCGAGGAGAGCCTTCATCGCGTGGTGGACCTCGCATGGGGCGAGCTGTCCTCGCTCGGGCTGTCGCCGGACGCGTCGCCGAGGAAGCTCGAATTCACGCCCGACCTGCAGCGGGCGATGAGCGGCGCCGACTTCGTGCAGGAGAACGCGCCCGAGCGGCGCGATCTGAAGGAGAAGCTCTACGCCGACATCGATCGGATGACGCGCGAAGGCGTCATCATCGCGTCGAGCTCGTCGGGGCTGACGATGACCTCCATCCAGGTGGCGTGCCGGCGCCCCGAGCGCTGCGTCATCGGGCACCCCTTCAATCCGCCGCATCTCATGCCGCTCGTGGAGGTCGTGGGTGGCGAGAAGACCTCCGCGGAGACCATCGAGCGCGCGATCGCCTTCTACCGGTCCATCGGGAAGAAGCCGATCCGGCTCCACAAGGAGGTCGTCGGCCACGTCGCCAACCGCCTTCAGGCGGCCCTCATCCGCGAGGTCGTGAACCTCGTCGAGAAGGGCGTCGTGAAC
>Ga0335071_10006217_pt1 | contig 12323 bp, 12 predicted proteins | sample Lox_Sample_15_FD_206724 | JGI IMG/M metagenome (GOLD analysis project Ga0335071, IMG submission 206724) | Soil microbial communities from Loxahatchee National Wildlife Refuge, Florida, United States - Lox_Sample_1.5 | ecosystem: Environmental > Terrestrial > Soil > Wetlands | place: USA...
GAAAAGGCAGAGAGCGTTATTTAGACGATCTTGACGAAGCCATTCGCGCAGCAATCTCGCATGACCCACGGGATTATGGGCAGCTCTACGAGGTGCGCCTGGACATGCAGGCCCTGGCCCGAACCGAGGACTGCGTCCTAAAGCAGATGATCGACCTGTATCTGCGCGGCTGGACATGGCAGGAAATCGGAAAGGAGCTCAAGCTCAAGCCGAACACGTTGGAGCGAAAGTTTCGCAGATGGAAACAGCGCGTGCGGCACCACGACGACACAGCTTGTCAGCCATAGCGATCGCGTGCCGGCTTGCATATACTGAATTTCCGTGTACGAAACTGACGAAGAGAAAGCGCGACGACAGCAACGGTTAATTCAGCAGGCCGTACTACGGAATTATCCCAATCCAAAGCGAAGAGGCTGTCCCGGTACGCCCCTGATCCGAGATCTGGCCACACGGTCTGCGCGGTTAGAAATTGTGCAGAACGAAGACTGGGAGCACATAATCCATTGCTCGCCCTGCTACGCTGAATACCTCGAAATCACGAACGAGATCCGCGGTGCTAAAGATAGAAAGCGCTAAGTTGGTGCACGGCGTTCGACGGGGAAGCGACCCGATCTTCGAAAAATATTCGGATACTCAGAACTCCAGTCGCGCCTGGAATGCAATCATCCGGGGCGAGCTGTCTCCGCCAAATCCAACGCCTAAAAGTCCCGTCGGGGGCGAAGTCGGGTAGCTGAGTGTGCCGAATCCAGTCTGCGTGGAAGGTTTGCACGGAATCCCCGCATACCCCAACACCGGAAGCCCGAAATTCGGATGGTTAAGCACGTTGAATAACTGACCGTCAATGCGCAGCTTTACGCGTTCCGCCAACTGAAACCACTTGGTCAGATACAAATCGCTCCAGAAGAAATCAGGACCGCGCATTCGCAACGGAACATAAGCCAGACGACGAGACGGCCATCCCAACCGCAGTCCGAACCGTTCGCGCGGATCGCAAAACCGAGTGTGGATATTGCGCCCATTCAGATGGACACATTCGCCCGGAAGTCATGTACTTCTACTGAGAAGATAGACGGACGCAGCGTCAGCCGCAAGCAGCTTTCCGCTGATCTCTTTAAGCCGAGTCAGCCTCCAATTCGAGCTGAGTGTAAAGTGCCTTGGCAGTCAGTAACCCAAGTGATGCAGCACAAGCACAACGGATGCAGCGATCAAGCAGTAGATACCAAATAGATACCAGCGTCCACCTTCGAGCCACCGACTGAGCCACTTCAGAGCTACTAGCCCGGCCAGAAACGCAAAGGTTGATCCAAGCAGGCTGGGCGCGACGGCGGAAGCCAAGTTGCTTGCTCCGCTAGTCGTCTGGAAGTGCGCTAGTCTGATGGTCTCACGGGCGACCACTGCCGGCGTGAGCACGAGCGCGAGCGCGAAGCTGAACGGCTCAGCACGGGACTTTGGAACGCCCGCCAACATGCCTACAGAAATGGTCGCACCTGATCGGGAAAAGCCTCTGAACGGGAGACAGAAACCTTGCACCGCGCCGATTAGGGCAGCCTGACGGTTGTTCAATCCTGACATTTTCGTTATCAATCCACACGTGTTCCGCCGGGTAACTACACCAGCAATAAGTATCAGCACGCCGCCCGCCGCCAACGCGGGAGCCATAAGCTCCAAGTGGCTAAAAAGATCTTCGATCTGTGCGCCCTGCAGGTTACGGAATGCAGCCTTTTCAATGGCCCAGAAAATGGTTGCGCCGGTCACTCCGGTGAGTGCAGTGGCTATAATTTTGACAGCCACCTCCTTGAAAGCGGCTCTGCTCCGAAAATAGGTGCCGTGCCACCGCCGCCAAAAGTAAACGATGACGGCAACCATGGTACCGGTGTGGAGCATGACCAGTAAGAGAGTCATCGGTGGTGACGATGGATCGAGCCCCATCAGTTTCTCAGCGACAACAACGTGCGCCGAGCTTGATACCGGTAGCAATTCCGCTAGGCCCTGCACGATGGCAAGGATCATGACTTGCAGCAGAGACATACTTGAGCCTATCACCTCGGTAGATCGGTCCACGTAGTTTGCAAGTGGTCCGGCGAAATGGTTCTCTCGATGCTCCGTTTGGCCCCTAAACTAGTTCGCCTGCCGCCAGACTGTGCTTATTGGTGGAATAGTTGCTGCGTCGCGTGGGGAAGGGCGTACGATGTTTGCTGAAGGGGTATGCAGGAGGTTCCGGCGATGTTGCGCAGATCTGCCAAACTTTTGACAATCCTGACCACGCTGTCGTTGAGCGTTTATGCCGGCGACAAGAAGAATCCCAACGACGACCCGGATGCGATTGGTAATCGAAACGTCGGTAACGGTGTAAACTTCTACTCCCTGGAAAAGGAAATTGCGATAGGCAAGCAATTGGCCCAGGAGGTGGAGCGCCAAGCGAAGGTTGTTACGGACCCCATTGTCGCGGAATACGTTAATCGCTTGGGTCAGAATCTCGTCCGGAATTCCGACGCCAAAGTGCCCTTCACTATAAAGGTGCTGGATAGCGAAGAGGTAAACGCCTTTGCATTGCCTGGAGGTTTTTTCTTCGTCAACTCCGGCCTCATTCTTAAGGCGGACACCGAAGCAGAGTTGGCGGGCGTCATGGGGCACGAAATTGCTCATGTGGCCTGCCGGCACGGCACAAAGAACGCCACGCGCGGAGAAATCGCGCAGATCGCAATGATAGCCGCCTCGATCGCGATCCCGTATGGGTGGACTGGTTACGCCATCCGGCAGGGCGCGAGCATGGCGATTCCCATAGGCTTTCTGACCTTCTCGCGCGCCAATGAGCGGGAGGCGGATCACTTGGGCCTGCAGTACATGTACAAGGCCGGGTACGACCCCACGGCTTTCGTGGATTTCTTTGAAAAAATCGAAACACTGGAAAGGAAAAAGCCTGGCACCGTCGCTAAGGTATTTTCGACTCATCCCATGACGGATGATCGCATTGTGGCGGCACAGAAGGAGATTCAGGAGGACTTGCCGCCCAGATCCGAATACGTAGTCAACACGTCGGAATTCAACGATGTCAAGGACCGTTTAGTCATGCTGCACGGCCGGCGCAAGCTCGATAACAAAGATCCGAATCGGCCTACACTGCGCCGTTCTCCGGGCAGCGGTCCGATAGATGCGAGTGATGACGGGACTAAGTCCAAGACCGATGAGGATGAACGCCCGACGCTGAAGCGCCGCGACGATGGCAGCTAAGCGGTAATTACTTAGATGTCTGTCCCTTTGTTTCAGTACGTCGGTAAACAATCTGGACGTGATAGAGAGTCAGATCATTTGGGTGGACAGTTGCGCGGATATCGTCTCCCGGCTCTAACCGCTTGAGAACAGCCTCATCTGGGATGGAGTACTCAGTTATCGCTGAATCCATATAGCCAGGGATCTTGCCGTGTCTCACTTCGACTGCCTTCCTCTCGGCATCGACTGTTTCAACCCGGCCAAAGAAGGCAATGCTGCGTGGCGCTGCCCGCGGCGGTTCAGCCTGTATCAGAGTGAGAGTAATCAGGACGCCAATGGCCCAGATGCCAGCACGCACGAAACTGTGAAAACGCATTTCGTTTCTCTTGTTATCAGGGCAACTCATCGGCAATACCTTCTTTCACGGCCAGACTTAGTTCTTGATCCCGTTGAGGTGTAGCTGAATTCTATCGAAAGTACGTTAACTTGAAAGAACAATCCTATGAACGGGCTGAAATTATCGCGGGCGGCCCACGAACCGAAGTGACCGGTCCCGCACCACCCAGCGGTCTGCAGCCGCCCAAATAGGCTGCCCCAATCGATGATGAACGACCACGAACCCCTGATTGTCAATGCCATAGGGCACCTTTCGGGTACGGTCATATTCGGGATTTTCTTGGTGCTCGCTTTACGAGGTGCCGCAGGGCGGCGCGCGCGTGAGAACTGGCTTTCAGTGGCATCGGCAGGTCTGGCGTTGATCTGGAATGCCGTATCGTTCACGAGCCTTTTGTTGACTTCCGGCACCGCCCACTGGGCCATGGAGGCGGCGAGCTTCTCCAGCCTGAGCCTGTTACCTGCAGTCCTTCTGAACGTGTCTCTCAAAGGCAAATCTCGCCTCATTACCGCGAGCGGATACATGCTGAGTGTGCTTGCTACGACGATGCATCTGTGTGAGCACCTCCTGCCAGCCACACCCCTGCACAAGTGGGCGCTCTGGGTGATTACCATCGGATTTGGTGGATTGACTCTCATCTCCTCGATCGGAGCGCTGCTGGATGGAGGGCAGGAACCCCGCAGGAAAACCTCCCAGCTGCTCGCATCGATGTGCCTCCTCTTGTTCGTAGTGACGTTTTCGCATTTTGAAGGTGGAAATCCGCCTCGACCCTGGTCTACGGAGCTGCTGGTTCATCATGTTGGAATACCAGTTGCCTTATTGATCCTGCTTCAGGATTACCGTTTTGTTTTTCTCGATGCGTTTGTGCGATTTCTGGCCAATGTGTTCTTGGCTGCACTTCTAGCCTTCGCGGGAATACGCATTGCTGAAACTCTCGCGCTGGAAGATAGGTTGGGACATCCCCTGGCAGATAGCTTGTCTGTGGCGTGCCTGTGCGGTCTGTTGATCGTTTTCGCCTATCTGCGAGGGATCGTTCAGCGATGGTTCACGCTGGCTGTGTTTCGCCGATCCAGTATTGATAGAACCGTCCAAGAGCTCAGGTCGGGGGCTGTCGGGATTCGAAACGAAGGCGGCTACTTGCAGTGGGCTGCGGAACGGCTGGCAGCGGCCGCCGATGCCCAAAGGTTCGAGATTCTCGAGTCTGACGCCAGCCGGGATCGCTCGGGCTCAACCATGAGGGACCTGGATTATCCTTCTCTTGCGGAAGATGAACCATGGCTGGGACGTGATACTCGCTGGAACTGGGTCGAGGCCGTGGTCCCGATCCGGCTTTCACCGCGGGAGGTGCGAAATCTTCTAATAGGCCGACGGCGTGGAGGGCGTCGGTATCTGAGTGAAGACCTTCGCGAGCTCAGCCGCTTGGCGAGAGTTGTGGCGGAAGAGCTGGAACGCTTCCGCTTCGCGGAGATGCAGCGACTGGTTTCCGAAGCGGAATTACGTGCGCTGCATTCGCAGATCAATCCGCATTTTCTCTTCAATGCGCTGAACACGATATACGGAATCATTCCGCGCGAGGCTGCCGGTGCTCGGCGCACTGTGCTTAACCTTTCTGACATCTTCCGGTATTTCCTTCAATCCGACAGGATATTGATATCGCTGGCGGAAGAGCTGAAAATCGTCAGGGCTTACCTCGACATTGAACGTCTCCGGCTGGGACCGCGCTTACAGATAATGATTCAGGTGGATAAGGCGGCAGAGCAGACCTTGATTCCTGTCCTGTCGGTCCAGCCCCTGGTAGAAAACGCCATCAAACATGGCTTGTCAACGCGCTCAGACGACGGGTGGTTGAGGCTAACCGCCAGTTCCTCAGGTCGCGCTTTAACAATCACGGTGGAGGACTCCGGGCCCGGCTCCCAGTCGAACACCAATTTGGTGCAGCGAACAGGGGCCGGCGTTGGACTGGCTAACGTAACGCGGCGCCTTCAGTTGTGTTTTGGACCGGGCGCTGGTGTGGATATGCAAAAGGGCGACTTTGGAACGAGAGTGTGGTTTTCTGTCCCGCTGTCCGAGGTGGCCGCGCACCAATAACACTTCTTCAGCGATTTGGCTCTTCAAGACCAAGCCGGGCCCGCGGCCAGTAAGATCGGTCCGACGGCGCGGACGCGTTTGTTGTCTGACGAGCGATTGTGCGATCAATGATAGCCCCCTCAGGGCGTGGCGGCAAATCGAGCAGTCAGCTCAATTTCTTGTCATTGCTCTCTGAGAGCAATCAGCGGATCCACGCGCGCGGCACGAGCAGCAGGTACATAGCAGGCGAGCAGCGAGACGAATAGGAGCATGCATGACACGGCGCTGATTGTCACCACATCGTTGCTCTTGACGCCGTAGAGCCAGGACGCGACGAACCGGCCGCCGGCCAGCGCGGCCGCGATGCCGATTGCGATTCCAATCACGGCGAGCTTGAGAGAAGATCCCAGCACTAGCAGGAGAATTTGTGCTCGTGTGGCGCCCAGCGCGATACGCACTCCGAGTTCCTTGGTGCGCTGATTGAGGAGACATAAGAAGACGCTGTAAGTCCCCATACCGGCCAGGAGCACAGCAAGGGCCGCAAACGATCCTAGAAGGATGGAGGTCAGGCGCTGCCTCCATAGCGATTCGCCTAAGATCTCTTTCATCGTCTTCACTTCACCGATCGAGATATCGGAATCCAGATCGCGAATGGCAGCGCGTGCAGCGGCGGCAAATCCAGCGGGATCCGCACTTGTGCGGACAGCTATCCACCCGCTTGGGCTCGGCAACTGCGCCATTGGCCAGAAGACTTCCGGGTACGCGTCCTTGTCGACTGAGTTTAACCGACTGTCGGCGACCACGCCCACCACTGTCATGCGGGGAAAGTAACTGGTCATGTCAATCACAATCGTCTTGCCGATTGGATCGTCGGCCCCGAAGTACTTCCGGGCATTGGCCGCATTGATCACGGCCACTTTCGGCGCATTAGCGTTATCGCGCGCGTCGAAGTACCGGCCTTTGATGAGAGAAATACCGAAAGTCTCGAAGTAGCCCGGGGTCACCCGCTCAATGGAGACCTCACCGTGATTATACAAGCCCGTTTGCCTATGCCGTGCCGCTCCTCCGTAGTTACTGCTCTTTGGTGGCGGCGCAGGCTTTCCTTCGATGTGCATTGCCCAGGGATTCGGACCGTGCCGCAGCGGGAGAAGACCGGTGACGGTGGCGCTCTTGACTCCCGGCAGCGCCTGCATCCGACGCTCTAACTCGTCGAAGAGCCGGGCACGGGATGAGTTGACTCCACCGGTCTCGTACTTTCCGTATCTGTACGCGGGCACGTTAAACGATAAGGCCAGCACGCGGGCGGGATTGAAGCCGGGGTCGGACTGAAAGAGATTGAATAGGCTGCGCATTAGAAGGCCCGCGCCGACTAACAGGACCAACGAGACGGCGATCTCGGTGACAATCAACAGGTCGCCGGTCCGCCTCGCGAGCAGGCCGGCGGATCCCGTCCGGTGGCTTTCTTTCAGAGTCTCATTCAGGTCCGGCCTGGATGCCCGAAGAGCCGGGATGACGCCGAAGAAAATTCCAGCGAAGACCGAAATCACGACGGTGAAGACCAGGACATGCCAATCCAACGTGACGCTCTGGATTCTAGGCACGCGGCTCGAAACAGGAAGAAGGGAAAGGACCGGATGGATGCTGGCGGAGGCCAAAGCCGTACCGAGCACAGCGCCGGCGCCGGAGAGCAGAACAGACTCGGTCAGGACCTGTCGAATGATTCGTGCTGCGGAAGCACCCAGCGCAACGCGCAACGAAAACTCGCGCTGGCGCTCAATGGATTGCGCGAGCATAAGGCTCGCCACATTCGCGCAAGCAATCACGAGCACGAGAGCCGCAGCGCCAAGTAGCGTGTAGAACAGTTTTTCGTACTGGCTGAAGAGATAGCCGTTAACTGGCGTCAGGACCGCCCCCATATTGTCATAGTGCTCCGGGTAGGCGGCGGTCAGCCGATCTGAGATCACGTCCATCTCGCGTTGGGCTTGGTCGAAACTAACGCCAGGCTTCAGGCGGGCGAACGTGAAGAGCTTCCACGCAACGCGGCTTTGCTTCAGGGCCGGGTCCATGAACATGGGCAGCCACATTAAGGGGTCTTGCCAGCGAGTTGGATAAAAACCCGACGGCATGACACCCAGGACAGTATGAGCGGCATTGTCGATCGATATCGTCTTGCCGATGATTCCAGGATCCCCACCGAATCGAGACTTCCATAGAACATGGCTCAGGACCACCAGACGGCGATCGGCGGATGCAAAATCCACCGGTTGCAGCGTTCGGCCGAGCTCCGGTTTCACGCCGAGCGTATCGAAGAAGTTCTCGTCGACCTCGTGGGTCTCCACAGTCTCGGCCTGCTGAGGCCCACTTAAGAGAGCGCTGCGCCAACCAACTGCGGTGATGGCCTCAAAGGATTGGCTCTGGGCCTTCCAATCGTAGTAAGTCCCGGGACGAACGATGATAAAGCCCTGGTCACTTCCCCAGCGGTAGCGGGAGTGCTTGGGGTAGTTTTCCCATATGTGCACGAGCCTGTCCGCAGCTTTGAAGGGAAGAGGCTTCAGCAGGACGCTGCTGATGACGCTGAAGATGGCGGTGTTGGCTCCTATGCCGAGCGCCAAAATAATGACGAGAACGGCCGAGAAGCCGGGCCTATTGAGGAAACGCCTGACTGAACACGGGATGTCTTCCAGAAATCTAGTCATGGCGGAGCGTCCGTTGGGACTTCATCATTCTATCCCGAGCTTTCGCAACTTCTCATATGAATCTGGTCAGTGGTCCAGATATTCCGTCAAGAGGGCACGCACGTAGCATGACTGGCTCACGAGGGTGCCTGCGCGACTCAGTCTCAAACACGCCGGATCTCCGTCATGCTAATGCGGTATGTTTAGGGGACCACAGGCGGGAAAACTTGAAACTGATTAAGATTCTTCTAACACTGCTCCTGGTATTGGGAGCTGCATACGCGCTCTCGCCGCGCTTCCGTTTACTCACGCTGGCGCTAACTGGTCACAGCCCCGTGTGCCCTTTGCGACTGGCTCTGGACAGTGAAGCGCACCTGCACAGGCTCAAGGAGACGAACGATCGCATCTTGACCGGTAGCCATCTCGCGGCCGAAAGCGACGGCCTGGAACTGTGGGACACTCCCAAAGGCATATTGGATCCCTAAAGGCAACCGATACGTACTTCCATTTAACCTGGCGGAAATGGAAGCTCAGATTTATGGGTCCGGCGAGCACTTTGTACAGCCTGGTGATATCGTGCTTGACTGCGGCGCTAGTGACGGGGATTTCAGCCGTGAAGCCCTGAAGGCGGGCGCGAAGCTGGTGGTGGCGATCGAGATCTCCCCTACCAGTGTCGAATGCTTGCGGCGGAATCTCGCAGGGGAAATCGCCGGGAAACGAGCGCTCGTGTATCCGAAAGGAGTCTGGAATAAGAACGATATCTTAACACTCAACGTGTCTGACGAGAATTTCGCCGCCAATAGCGTAGTCTTACATCCCGAGGGTGCCCACGCGGCCGTCCAGGCGCAACTCACGACAATCGATCAGATTGTTACCGAACTGGCTCTGCCGCGTGTGGACTTCATCAAAATGGATATAGAAGGCGCAGAGGTGAACGCGCTCCACGGCGCACGCGAGACTCTACGGCGGTTTCGCCCCAGGCTTGCTATCGCCACGGAACATAAGCCAGACGATGAGATTTCCATCCCCAACGCGGTCCGGGCTATCCGCTCCGATTACCACGCTGAGTGTGGCTATTGCGCCCAGTCGGGCCGACATATTCGCCCGGAAGCCATGTACTTCTACTGAGAAGCTGGACAAGCCGGCAGGCCACAAATCTGGGAATATCCGCCGTTCATCGGCGTTTCGCCGCCATCCATAAAATACTTTGTGACCGAGGGCCGAAGCGTCTATCCTACGGGCTTGGCGTGGATCGCCCCGTGTCTAACATGCCCATTGAGTCGATTGTCCGAAACGTTCGCTTGAGTCCGCGTCAGATTCGCCGAAATCCCGCGTTCGCGGCAGCTGTGATCCAGACGCTGGGGCTGGCAATCGGGGCGAATCCAGCCATATTCCTTATGTTAACGCTTTGCTGAGCGGCCAGCCGGCCGTGGCACGTATTGAGAATCGATCCGGCTGTGACTTTGCGTCAGGAGTAGGAGGGAATGCTGTCGTGGGCCGGCAAGGAGTCCACATGAAGTCAATTGCACTCGTCACCGCCGTGCTAGTCGCGGGCCTAGAAGTGCAGGCAGCCGAAGCGCCTGGGGTGAGGCGTCGGCGCACAGGAACGACTTGGTGCTCCATCAGTCACCGTCGTTAACGAATGAACGAGATCGCTGGTTAAAACATCACGGCCGAGTGAGAGACGAGCTGAAGCGCTTCCGCGAACGCCGCGAGAGCGTTCCCACGGCGAAGCTTGGCGTTCACGGCGTGATCCCCCACCGTTCGGCCGAGGGAGGATCACCGGAAGGTGAGGCCGGTCCTGAAAAGGCGGCGTACTGGTCGACGATCCAGCGTGTACAGTTGTGACAAACAATGAACGCGAAATGCTTTCGTTACAGTCAGACAGGTTGGGTATCATCGCCTCCGCGTTGTGCTTCATCCATTGCATCTTGACACCCGTTGTGTTGTCCCTCTCGGCTGTGTGGGCGCATTACTTGCCATCCGAGGAAAAGTTTCATCGGGTTCTAGCAGTTTTGATAGCTGGGATTGGCTGCTTCGCCATCATCGGCGGATATCGAAGGCATCGTCGTTCGCGCGTCCTATTCATGATGTGCACAGGATTGTGCTTCATCTTTGCCGGCGCATATTACGGCGATCACCTCCCATCCCACCTGGCGGAAGTGGCGACGACACTGGTGGGAAGCTGTCTAATGATCGTGGCGCATCTTACTAACCACACATTCTGTAGGGACTGTCGCCGCTGTAATTGAACGCAATCCAGCCGGTCGACCGAAAAAGCTGCGGCACGCAATGGCGAGTACGCTGGCGCATAACATCCGCCCACCTGTAAAATCCTGCCGGACGCCAGCGCACCGAGTCCGTCTACCGAATTCACTTGCACCGACGGACATTCGTGGTTGACGATCGGATCATGCGTCGTTATTTCGGGATGGGCGATTGTTCACAGCCATGTGACGTGATCTTCCCGGCTCCCTGAGAGGCGTCGCCATGTCATCGATTCCCGACTCACGAAAGGCACCAGTGGACTCATTTCGCGCGGACGTTACCGCCGAGGCTGCCGGTCGAAAATGTCCGTAGAGAGCGCGATCACATAGCGCTGGTTTTCTCCGCTGGTCGTCCACACAAGGTAATTCGTGCTAGCCAATTTACCGTCTGTCGGATCTCGGTTATGCTCTTGCGCCTTCTTTAGGCACCACTATTGGCTTTGGCGTTGAGGGAATCGGGCGTGGCGTAGTAGCCGGTTCGGGTCCTAACCACCGGATGGCCGGGACCGGTGGCCGCGACGCGGATTTGACGGAATGATCCGTCGAGCGACTGGTTGCCAGGAGTGTAGGTGATAGTGTACTGATTCCGGATGTCATGCGCCACTTGATGCGCGATGCGCTCCACATCGGCCAATTCTTTGGGATAGTAAGCTTGGCCGCCGGTAGCTTCGGTAAGCAGATCGAGAGCACGTTTGGCCTGCTTGGCTTCGCGCCGTTCTTCTTCACTGAGCAGGCCGATCGCGTAGACAGTGACCTCGCTCTGCTGGGCGGTCTTAACCAAATTTTCGAGGCTTATTATGCTGGCATTATCATTGCCGTCGGTAACGACTAGGATGACCTTCTTGTCCTTTTTCGCCTTTTCCTTGATATGGTCGACTGACATTCGTACAGCGTCGCGCATGGCCGTGCCGCCGCGGGAGTCGATCTTACTCAAAGCCTGATCCATTTTCTCAGTGCTGTTGGTAAAGTCACAGTCGAGATAGGAGTCATCGTTGAAGTTGACGACGAAGGCTTCATCTTCTTTGTTGGAGTCTTTCACAAGCGCGAGCGCCGCGGCCGCTACCTTCTGCCGCTTATCTCGCATGCTGCCGCTGTTGTCGATGACCAAACCCATGGAGACGGGAACGTCCTCACGCTTGAACAGCTTCACCTGTTGCGGAACGCCGTTCTCGTAAACCTGGAACGCGCTTTGCTGCAACGTGGTGATCAAGCGCCCGCTTTTGTCGAGCACGGTGACCTGCAGAACCACCAAACGCGTATCGGTACGGAAAACCGCCTGATCGTCCGGCTTCTGCGCCACGATGGAACTAATGGCTGCTAGCGTCAGAAATAAGCGAGCTGCATAAGAAAGCATCAATCACCCTGCCAGCTTTCTCCCCTGTCCTGTCGATCAAAAGTGGAAGCCGATAGTAGCCGTGATCGCGCGTGGCGAAACGTAGTGCGTGCCGCTGAACGTCGAGAGGAAATTGTAGAGCGCCTCTTTATTCGTCAGATTGACCACGGCCAGACGGGCGCTCCACTTGTACTTCTCCGTGTGGAATAGGTTGTCATCGCCCACGGCGATGTCAAACAGATTGCGCGGTTGAATGCGGGGCGGGTTGTGGTCGTCGTCTTCCGTGCCCGCGGCCGGAATGGATACCAGCGTCGAACCGTACATGGAGGCCGGGCAGAGGCCGGTCGGGCTGATCGGAGTGGTCGGTGTTGCATGCA
>Ga0335071_10006218_pt1 | contig 12321 bp, 5 predicted proteins | sample Lox_Sample_15_FD_206724 | JGI IMG/M metagenome (GOLD analysis project Ga0335071, IMG submission 206724) | Soil microbial communities from Loxahatchee National Wildlife Refuge, Florida, United States - Lox_Sample_1.5 | ecosystem: Environmental > Terrestrial > Soil > Wetlands | place: USA: Florida...
GCAACGATCTCGTCATCGCCAATCAGGGCAGCAGCGATGTCAGCGTGCTGCTGAACCAAGGTGCAGGAACCTTCTCTCCGGCAGTCAACTATTGCGTGGTCACTGCGAGTGGCTGCAACGCACCGGGCGTTTCCCCAGTTTCAGTTACAGCCGTCGATCTGAACGGCGATGGTTTCCCCGATTTGGCAGTCGCAAGTCTGAACTCGACGGTGGGCAGCACTAACCCTGGAACCGTCTCCATCCTTCTGAACAACGGGTCCGGCGCATTTTCGGTCAATTCGATCTCGAGCAGTTCGCTTGCTCCTCAGTCCATCACCAGCGGCGTATTCTCCGGCACAACGATTTCTCTTCTGGTCGCCGACAATCTCACGAACTCATTCGATACCTACGCCAACAATAATGGCGGACTGACCTTGCCTCTGAGCTACTTCAGCGGCAACAAGCCCATGGCTGTCGCGACTGGCGATTTCAACAAAGACGGCAAGCTCGATGTCATCGTCGCCAATAGTGCCGATAACGATGTCGCGGTGATTCTCGGAAACGGTGACGGCACCTTCGCCGACATCCAGAACTACATCTCGGGCGGCGTGAACTCGACTGCGCTTGCTGTCGGCAACTTCAATGGCGATGCCAATCCCGACTTCCTCGTCAACAGCACGAATCTTGGAAATCCCGAAGTCACCATCTTCACCGGGAATGGTAAGAGCGTTTTCACGCAAGGCGTCAGCGTGGGCCTAAACAGCGCCGTTTCGTCCATCGCGACAGGCGATTTCAACAACGACAGCAAACTCGATTTCGTGGTCGCCGAGCCCTCGGCCAACGCGGTGACTGTCGTTCCCGGCAACGGAAACGGCACCTTCGGTTTCGGCAGCAGTGCTAACTATTCCACGGACCCCTCGCCAGTAGCCGTCGCTGTCGGAGACTTCAATCACGACGGTTACGCAGACATCGTGACTGCAAACGGCGCCGGTGATGTAAGTGTCCTCCTCAACACCAAAACAGGATCGTTCAACACCGCAGTGAACTATCCGGCTGGCACCTCGCCCTCAGCCGTGGCAGTCGGAGACCTTAACAACGACGGCTTCCTCGACATCGTCGTCGCCAACAACGGCAGCAACAACGTCAGTGTTCTGCTCGGCAAAGGGGACGGCACATTCAACGCCGCCACCACCTACACAGTCGGCAATGGGCCCGTCGGAATCGCGCTCGCTCTCACCAGCGGCCACATCTATCCGGATATTCTCGTCGCCAACAAGACGGACAACTCCGTGAGTGTCCTGTTGGGCAACGGCGACGGCACGTTCCAGGCAGCGACCAATTACACGATTCCAAACTCAGCCCCGGTCGCGGTCCTCGGCGCCGACATCACGGCGGACGGCATTCTGGACTTGGTTGTCGTGGAAAGCGCCACCAATTCGGTCGGCGTCATGCCCGGCAATGGCAACGGCACGTTCGGCGGCGCTGTGAACTATAAATTCGGCGTCGCGCCCGCGGCGGTCGCAGCAGTCTTCAACAGCGGCGGTAAGTATGACCTCTTACTGTCCAACTCAAGCGCTGGAACTGTCACGGCCCTCATCAATCAGAGCCCTGCGGCCGTCATGAGCGCTTCCCCCACGAAACTCACCTTCGGCAATGCGCAAGTTGGCAACACCACTGCTTCCCAGACCGTCACTCTGACCAATAAGGGCAATACCGCGCTCACCATCGGCAGCATCACCACCAGCGCCGACTACCCGATGACCACGACGTGCGGCTCAACGCTCGCGTCGCTCGGCACTTGCACTATCACGGTCTCGTTCGCTCCGTCGTTCCCCGGCGCCATCAACGGCACGCTTACGATCCGGGGCAGCACTACCACCGACTACCTCCTCGTGCCCATCACCGGCACCGGGCAGTTCCCTATGGTCGTCTCCCCGCTATCGCTAACCTTTAGCTCGACCGCGGTCGGTCACACCAGCGCGCCGCAAACTGTCACCGTTATCAATCAGTCGACGACCACGCAGAACTTCACCTTCTCGGCAACTGGTAACTACAGCGCAGTCGCCTCCGGAACAGCTCCATGCGGCTCCTCGCTCGCCGGCGGAGCCAAGTGCACCGTCGCCGTCACCTTCACTCCCACGCAGAGTGGCGCGATCAACGGCTCCTTCATCGTTGCGGCGGGATCCGGCTCGTCGTTCCTGCCACAGATCACCAGCATCAGCGGGACGGCGACTGGCGGCTCGACCCTGCCCTTGAGCTTCAGCCCCGCCAGCCTGCTGTTTGACAGCCCGGCCCTCGGATTCTCCAGCTTGCCCAAGACGGTCACCGCAACCAACACCACTACCGGGTCGTTGACTCTCGCATTGACCGCCAGCCAGGATTGGACGGTCTCGGGCACGGGCACCAAGCCCTGCGGCGGCACGCTCGCGGCGGGTGCAAGCTGCCAGTTCGCAGTCGTCTTCATGCCCAGCGTTCTTGGTTACTTCAACGGATCGATTTCCATCAACACCGGCTCGGGCAATCCCGTCATTTATGACCTCGAGGGCCTGGGCAATCTCGATTCGAGCTTCAGCCCGGCGAGCATGAAATTCGCCCCGCAAACGGTCGGCACCACTAGCCCCGGACAAGTCGTCAAAGTCTGGAACTTTGAAAGCACCAACATGACCATCCTCGGATGGTCCGCCAGTGGCGACTTCGCGGCCATCCCTGGCGGTTCGCAACCGTGTGCAGTCAATGGCCAGGTTCCTCCGCTTTTGCTGCCGTTCTGCAACCTGGTCATCTATTTCACGCCGACGAAGACTGGAGCCATCAATGGCGCCATCAGCGTGACTACGAGTTGGGCAACTGGTTCAGAGTCCTTCGCCGTCAGCGGAACAGGACAATGATCCGGTAACAAAGCGGTTCGAAAATGGAGGCGCGGAACGTTGCAATTTCTTGCGCTCTCTCAGTAAAAAAAGTTTGTAAAGAGAGAAGAATGTCTCCAACGGCGGGAGTGGGATTCACTGTATACTTTCGGGAAGCTTGGCCCGAAAAGTCCCCCCTGTAAGACCGAAACAAATAAATCTGAACTACTTTCTCCTGGGACTCTAAATGCATATTCTGCGACGAATGCCCCCTGTACGTTATGCGAGCATTGCCTGCGTGTTCGCCCTGGTTGTTGCATTCCCTTCTTCCAATCCGCGCCTGATTTCTTACGCCAAGAATTCATCGTCAACTCCCGCGCCTTCCTCATCGTCCCTGCAGGTTGCTCCTGCTGCGCGCTCGCACGTATCTGAAACCTATGGCAAACTGCCGCTCTCGTTCGAAGCCAATCGCGGACAGAGCGACGCCAAGGTGAAATTCCTTTCGCGCGGCCAGGGATACACCCTCTTCCTGACAAACGACGAAGCTGTCCTGAGCCTGCGGCGGCCTCTGGCAGCGAACGCCGATCGGGACCAACTCGCCAAGCTCAGCGCCGCAGACTTCCGCCCGACGAATCAGAACTCCGCCGTGCTTCACATGAAGCTGGTGGGCGCCAATCCTGCCGCGGAAATTTCCGGCGGTGATCGGCAGGAAGGTAAGAGCAACTACTTCATCGGCAACGATCCCGCCCAGTGGCGCACCGATATTACTAACTACTCCAAGGTGCGCTACCAGAACGCCTATCCCGGCGTCGATCTCGTCTACTACGGCAATCAGCAGCAACTCGAATACGATTTCGTCGTCGCTCCCGGAGCCGATCCTCGTTCCATCACGCTCGACGTCTCGTCCGCGTCGGCAGTCTCGGGCAATCGCAATTCCGCTCCACTCAGCATCGCAGCCAATGGCGACCTGCTGGTTCCGACGGAAGGCGGTGAAGTCCGATTCCACAAGCCAGTCGTCTATCAGCCCACAACCTCGGCAAACGCTCACGAAATCGGCGGCAACCCGGCCGACCTCACCGCCGAGAATTCAATCGACGGACGCTGGGTTTTGAAATCCAATGATCAGGTCGGATTCGAACTCGCTTCCTACGACGCTTCCCGGCCGCTTGTCATCGATCCCGCGCTCGCCTATTCGACCTATGTTGGCGGTACTGGAACCGACGGTGCATTCGGTGTGGCGATCGATCAATTCGGTAGCGCCTACGTCACTGGGTTCACTACCTCGACCAATTTCCCCACCAGGAATCCATTTCAGAAGACGCTGGCAGGTGGCGTCGACACCTTTGTCCTCAAGCTCAATCGCACCGGCACAGCCCTCGCCTATTCCACCTACATCGGCGGAAGCTCTACCGAGTATCCTTTTGGCATCGCTGTCGATTCCACCGGCGCAGCCTACGAACTCGGCAATACTGGTTCGGCGAACTTCCCGGTCACTGCCGGCGCCTATCAAACCACCTGCGCCAGTTGCGCCAACTACCCTGACGTGTTTGTGACCAAGCTAAGCACCGCCGGCAATGCTCTCGCCTACTCCACCTTTGTTGGCGGCAGCGGCGACGATCGCGCCTTCGGCATCACACTCGATTCTTCCAACAACGCGTATTTCGTCGGATGGACGACCTCCAACGACTTCCCGACCACGGCTGGCGCATTTCAAACGGCGAACAACGGCGGTATCAGCGATGCCTTCGTCACCGAACTCAATGCTGCCGGCTCGTTGCTTGTCTACTCCACCTATCTCGGCGGCAGCGCCCAGGATGTTGGCTTCGGCATCGCTCTCGATTCCGCCAACAACGCAATCGTCACCGGCTACAGCTACTCGCTCGACTACCCGGTCACGGCTGGAGCTTTCCAGACCAGCACCACCGTCAACGGCGCAGCTTGGGTAACAAAGCTAAATGTCGGCGGCACCGCGGAAATTTACTCCACCTACCTGGGTGGCACAGACGGTACTTCTGCCGGAAACTCCATCAAAGTCGACGCCGCTGGAAATGCCTACGTGACCGGCTACACCTGCGCTTCTGATTTCCCCACCACCGCTGGCGTAGTCCAAGCGACCTTCGGCGGAGATTGCACGTCCGCAGGCGGTGACGCCTTCGTCACCAAGCTCAATCCCACGGGAACCGCACCTGTGTTCTCCACATACATCGGCGGCTCCGGCGACGACGTCGGCTTCAGCATCGGTCTCGATCAGTCCAACAACATCTACATCATCGGCCGCTCCAGTTCGACGAACTATCCCACCACAGCCGGCGCATTCCAGACCGCGATGGCTGGCGGCTACGACTGCATCTACTCGATCATCAATCCCACCGGCACGCAGCTTCTGTATTCCACTTACGTCGGTGGGACGGCCGTGGACGTTGCCTTTGTCATGGCCGTCGACAAGCTCGGCAACTCCTACGTCATCGGCCGCACCTACTCCACGAATTTCCCCGTCACCCCTGGCGTTCTCCAGAGCGCGCTCAAGGGATCGACCAACGCCATCGTCTTCAAGTTCTCGCCCGGTGATATGGCTTGGCCGATGTCACTGAACTTCGGCGCCGTCGCATTGGGCAGCACCTCGGGACAGATGACGACCACGTTCTCCAACAGCGACATCGGTCCACTTACGCTGACCAGCCAGACGCTCGTGGGCACCGCCGCCGCAGACTACACCATCGTCAACAACACCTGCGGAACAAGCCTTGCTCGCGGGGCATCGTGCGCCATCACGCTCACCTTCGCGCCATCCGTTACCGGAACTCGCAGCGCCATCCTCACCCTGACCGACTCTGCGGCCAACAGTCCGCAGAATGTCTCCCTCACCGGCGTGGGCAGCTCCAGCAACGCCTCTCTCACACCAGCGAGCCTCGCTTATTCCGCGCAGCTCATCAACACCAGCAGCGCTTCGCAACCCGCGACCCTGACAAATACCGGGACTGTGCCGATCAACATCAGCAGCATCGCCACCACCGGTCCTTTCAGCCAGACGAACAACTGCGGTTCCAGCCTGGGCGCCAACGCCAGTTGCACGATCAACGTCGTCTTCACTCCGACAAAATCCAACACCTCGACCGGAACTCTCACCGTGATTGACGACGCGCCCAACAGCCCGCAGACCGTCGCCCTGACCGGCGTCGGCACGGTCATCAGCTTCTCTCCGACCAGCCTCAATTTTGGTTCGCAAACGGTCAAGACGTCGAGCGCCGAGCAGACCATCACCGTGACCAACGTCGCCGCTACCTCCGTCAACTTCACTAAGATTTCGGTCACCGGTTCGCGCGTCACCAGTTTCATCATTCAGAGCGACTCCACTTGCCCGCTCGCAGGCGGACCGCTCGCAGGCCATGCCAGTTGCACGGTCGGAGTCGTTTTCACGCCGCAGCTCAAAGGCGCCTTGAATGCGAATGTCACTGCAGTCGATGGGGGCGGTGGTAGCCCTCAAAACGTTCCGATGTCGGGAACGGGAAAATAAATCAGGTAACTTGTAGACCATCTGTGGGGGGATATATGAGAAAGATCGCTCTTACCGCGTTATTCGCACTGACAGTCTTGGCGGTATGCTCCGCTCAACCTGCGGCCAAGAACACGCCCGCTACGCCACTCAACGTCCTCACTTGGCGCAATGACAATGGTCTGACGGGACAGAATCTGAAAGAAACGATCCTGACCCCCACCAATGTCAACGTCAACACCTTCGGCAAGCTCTTTTCCTATCCGGTCGACGGCAACATCTACGCTCAGCCTCTTTACTCGCAGAGCGTCGCCATCCCCGGGAAGGGCACCCACAACGTCGTTTACGTTGCTACGGAGAACGACACCGTCTATGCCTTTGATGCCGACAGTGCCACGTTGAATCCTACTCCGCTGTGGCAGACCGCTCTGACGAATCCGCCGAACGTCGTGGCCTATCCCTGCCTCGACAATCACAAGGCATGCACCATTTATCCCGTCATCGGAATCACCGGAACGCCGGTCATCAATCGAGCAACGCAAACCATCTATTTGGTCGCGCGCACCAAGGAAGTCGTCGAAGGTAATTCCAATCCGTTCTATTTTGAGCGCTTGCACGCCCTCAATATGCGGACGGGCGCCGAGATGCCCGGCAGTCCGGTCACCATCTGCGGCGACTACGCTCACACTGGCCAGGGATGCCAGTTCAACACGGGAATCTTCGATCCCCTCGCCGACGGCCAGCGTCCCGGCTTGCTGCGCGAACCCACGCCCGGTTTTCCGCAGGGCGTCATCTACATCGCGTTCGCCGGACAAGGCATGGTACTCGCCTATGACCCGACCACCTTGGCGCGTCTTGCCGATTGGACCGCGACTCCAACCCCAATGAACACCACTGGTGGCGGCGGTATCTGGAGCGGCCTCAGCGGCGACGCCAAGGGGAACGTCTTCGTCGCGGTCGGCGACGGAACTTTCGACGCCAACATCGGCGGCAACAATTTCGGCGACAGCATCGTCAAACTCAACCTTGTGTCGAACGGATCGGGTGGCTACAACCTGCAGGTCATGGATTACTTCACTCCGCCCGACGAGGCCTGCCGCCAGACCACCGACATCGATCTAGGATCGGGCGCTCCCGTCCTCCTGCCACCCCAGCCAGGCAGCGTTCCCGATCTCATCGTCATCGCGGGCAAAGGCAGTGTTCCCGGATGCGATACCGCCAATCCGATCTATCTGGTCAACGCGGACAACATGGGCGGCCTCGGTGGCGGCGTGCAAACCATCGCCGGAACCGCAGCCAAGGGCTACTACAGCTCCGCGGGATACTTCAACACCGGCATCAAGACCAACATCTATCTGGGTGGTGTCGCGTCCAGCACGACCGGCGATTCCTTTCGACAATTTCAGATGACGAACGGTCTGTTCAGTCCCACGCAGTCGGTCTCCAAGAGCGTCGGACTATACAACGCCGGAGCAACTCCTTCTATCTCAGCCAACGCCACCAAGAATGGCCTGCTCTGGACCATTGAGCGCCCCGAGGTGCTCTGGAACGAGACCGGCGTTGATTTGGCGGTGCTTCACGCCTATCCCGCCACCAATCTTCACACTGAACTCTATAACAGCAACATGAATGCAACTCGCGATCAAGCGGGACCCGCAACCAAGTTCCAGGTTCCGACGGTCGTCAACGGCAAGGTTTACGTAGGCACGCAGACCGAGCTCGACGTTTACGGACTCTGTCCGTGCCCGCAATAGAAACAAACGTTCGTACCAATGGGAGAGGCACGAGTTCTACCCGTGCCTCCCAGCAGCCCAATTGGCGGCTTAGCCGCCCGAAGAAGAAACATTCGAAAGGAAGTCTGCAATGAAGCGCATTGCATTGATCGCACTGTTCGCATTGACCGTGTTGGCCGTCTACGGCTTCCCGCCCGCGCAGGTCCAGCATCCGGCAACACCGCCCGCGATTGTCACCTATCAGAACGGGAACGCTCGTCTCGGCCAGAATCTGCAGGAGACGACGATCACGGTCACCAATCTCAACGCCACTAACTTCGGCAAGATCTTTTCCTACACGACCGACGGCAACATCTACGCGCAGCCGCTCTACGTGCCCAACGTGAGCATTAACGGCGTGCCGCACAACGTCGTCTACGTCGTCACCGAAGCAGATGGCATTTACGCCTTCGACGCGGACAGCAAGACGCTCAACCCGAATCCCCTCTGGTATACGACTCTGGTCAACGGCGCCGACGTGATCCCGGTTCCCTGTCTCGATCACAAGAACGCTTGCACCATCTATCCCATCATCGGGATAACGGGCACGCCTGCGATTAATCTCGCGACCAACACCATGTACTTCGTGGCCCGCACCAAGGAAGCCGCCAACACCGCGACTCCCGTCTATGTGCAGAAACTGCACGCGCTCGACATCACCACTGGCGCCGAAGAGCCCTATAGCCCGGTCACGATTTGCAGCGCCCTATACGCCACCAAGAACATGGGCTGCCAGTTCACCACGGGATTGTTCAATCCGCTCGGTGACGGACAGCGCCCCGGCATCCTCCTTGAACCGACCTCCGGCTTCTCGCAGGGCGTTCTCTGGATCGGCTTTGCCGGCCAGGGCATGATGCTGGCCTTCGACGCGTCCAACCTGCAGCAGCTTGCTGATTGGACCGCCACGCCGCATCCCAAGAACACCACTGGTGGTGGCGGCATCTGGGGCAGCGGTGGCGGCGTCTCCGGCGACGCCAACGGCAACGTCTATGTAGCCATCGGCGACGGCACGTTCGACGTAAACGTCGGCGGCAACAACTACGGCGACAGCATCGTGAAACTCAATCTCGTTGCCAACGGCTCCGGCGGATACGCCGTCAAGGTCATGGATTACTTCACTCCGCCTGACGAGGCTTGCCGTCAAACTACCGACACCGATCTCGGCTCCGGTGGTCCTGTCCTGCTTCCACCTCAGCCCGGCCCGGTTCCCAACGAGATCGTCATCGCCGGCAAAGGTGATGTCCCGACCTGCGACACCAGCAATCCTCTCTACATCGTCAATGCCGACAACATGGGCGGACTCGGTGGCGGCGTCCAAACCGCTCCGACGACCGCTGCCGTCGGCTTCTGGAGCTCGGCTGCGTACTACAGCACCGGCCTCAAGAACAACATCTACCTCGGAGGCTCCGTCTCGGTGAAGACTGGCGACCAGCTCAAGCAATACACACTGACCAACGGCGTAGTAGGAACTCCGGCATCGAAGAGTGTTGAGACCTACCTGGCTGGCCCTACACCGTTCGTTTCCGCCAATGGCACCAAGCAAGGTATTGTGTGGAGCATTCAGCGGCCTGAAGTCGTGGACAACGAAAAAGGCGTGAACCCGGCTTTACTCCACGCCTATACCGCAACTAACCTGCATCTGGAGCTCTACAACAGCAGCACCAACGCCACCCGCGACGCCATGGGCCCAGCCGTAAAATTCGCCGTGCCCACCGTCGTCAATGGCAAAGTCTACGTCGGCACACAGACCGAATTAGACGTCTTCGGCATGTGCCCCTGCCCGCAATAAGGAACGTGGTTCGTACCAACGGGAGGGGCGCGAGTTCCACTCGTGCCGCAGTTGGAAGCCACGAGAAACGAACGGTGCCCCATCCTCGTCCCGCGCGCTTTGCGGGACAGGGTGGGGACTTTGACTTTGTGCATGCTCTTAGACCAAGCTAAGCTAGTTCCATGCCAGAAAAACTAGCCGACAAGAAATGCATCCCCTGTCGCGGAGATATCCCAGCGCTAAAGACGCCCGCGATCAAAGTTTTCCTCAAGGATGTCCCGCAGTGGACCGTCGTCAAAAACCACCATCTGCATCGCATCTTCAAATTCCCCGACTTCCTGCAGGCTCTCGATTTCGTCAACCGCGTCGGCGCCATCGCCGAAGCAGAAGGCCACCATCCCGATCTTCTTCTCTCCTGGGGCAAGGTCGAAGTCACCATCTGGACGCACAAAATCGACGGCCTCACTGAGAGCGACTTCATCCTGGCCGCAAAGATTGATCGGTTGAGTGGTGGAAATTCCTGAAAGGTAAATCGGGAAACTGCGCTAGCCGCCGCCGCTTGCCGCCCGCCGCGCCGCATCTTCGCTTTCCCGCCGCAGATCTTCGAAAAATTCTCTCGTCGACTTCTCAATGACCGGCTCAATCGCAAAACCCAATACCCGCGACACCGTTCCTAGCAACTGCATCCGCACCTGAATCACGGTCTGCGCCGCCGACGCGGCCGCAAACTTGATCCTGGTTTCGCAAGTCATCCCCAATACGTGGCTGATGTACACCACGCTTTCCCGCGGACGAAACTCCAGCAACACTTGATCTACCGACGCCCGTATCGGCTTGCGTGACTCGATCCGCAAGCGACTCCCTTCTGTCCACGGCTCTCCGTGCGTCCACCGGATGTCGGCGAAAATGCTCCGGTTGCGCCACCATTCGATGTCCGTATACAACGCAAACACTTTTTCCAGCGGGGAGTTCACTACGACTTGAAATTCAAACGACTGCATGGCGCTTGCTTGCGAAGGGGATGCTTAGACGCCCCACCACACGCCCCCCGTGCGACGCAGTGTAGGGCAAAACGCACAAGAGGGCAATAACCAAGAGGGAGAAGACAGGCGTCGTCCCGAACGAAGCGCATTCGAGGCGCAGTGAGGACTCCCGCTCCACGGCTCGATGGGTGTCGCCCACCGCCTCCACCTCTAAATCACCGTCCGCGCCGCATCGACCACAACCACAGCAATGCAGGCACCAACATCAGCATGCCCGTACAAGTCGCCACGGTCCTCGTCGACACACCCCAGTCCAGGAGCCGCCCGCAAACATAGGCCCCAGCCGCGATTGTGAACATCGAAAATCCCAGATCGGCAGAAAACACACGTCCGCGAAACCGATCGTCGGTATGAACCTGCAGCAGAGTAGTCGAAAAGACCCAGACTGTCGATCCTCCCGCATGGGCAAACAATGCACACGCCGCTGCCATCCATACGGTGCGGCTCAACCCGAGTAGGCTGTAGCCCACTGCAATCGTCAGATACCCAATCAGAATCCCCAGCCGCAGCCGCTCATCGCGATTCCCCGCCCAGCGCGCGCCCACCACCGGCCCCACCAGCGCCCCCAATCCGCGCCCGCCCAGCAGGATGCTCATCCCCAACACCGCCGCTCCTGCCGGGTCCATTCCGCGCCCGTGCACAGCAAATTCCCGCGCGCCCATCACGGTGAAGATCACCCAACTCGGCCCAATCATCAATTCGCCCGCCTTGGCAAACACCGTCGGCAAAATCGCCGGATGATTTCGTATGTACTGAATCCCCTCCATCACCGGGGAGAAGTTCACTAGATCTTGCGCCCGCAGCGGTGCCGCCGACTCCGCATGCGGCTCCACAAACTTCATCCTGCTGATCAGTAACGCCGACACCAGGAACGACAACGCGTTCAGCAGAAATACGGCATCGCGCCCGAAGTACGCCGCCACCACGCCGCCCACCGACGCTCCCAGCAACAGATTCACCGACCACGTCGCCGACGACAGCGTATTTGCCAGCAGCACTTCCTCGCGCGCCGCAATATTGGGAATCACCGAACTCCGTGCCGGCTCGAAGAACGCCGCCATCACCGTCTCCGCCACCAGCAGCGGATATACCAGCCACACCATCGACCGCGACCGCACCAGCAACATCGCCAGTACCACGACAAACCGAACCAAGTCCGCCGCGATCATCACATGCTTGCGCTTCAACCGATCGTTTACCACACCGGCCGTTGGACCCACAAACGTCTGCGGCAATACCTGCAACACCAGGGCCAGCGCCACCGAGCTCGCGTGCCCGGTCAGTTGCAGCAGCAATGTGTAAATCGAGAGCGTGTAGAACCAGTCCCCAAGTTCGCTGACGATCTGCGCCGCCCACAACCGCCGGAAATTCCGGTTCGCGCGCACCAGCCGCACGTAGGTCCCGACTGATGGCGCAACAATCC
>Ga0335071_10006219_pt1 | contig 12321 bp, 8 predicted proteins | sample Lox_Sample_15_FD_206724 | JGI IMG/M metagenome (GOLD analysis project Ga0335071, IMG submission 206724) | Soil microbial communities from Loxahatchee National Wildlife Refuge, Florida, United States - Lox_Sample_1.5 | ecosystem: Environmental > Terrestrial > Soil > Wetlands | place: USA: Florida...
AGACGCCAAAACCGAAAAAGGTTTCCTGGCTGCCATGCTGGCGGTCACCTTGCTGGGCCTGATCGACCGCCTGGCATATCTCCAGGGACCGATGCTTCACGACGAGTCTTACACGGTGGTCACCTTCGCCGACACGCTCTGGCATGCCATCACCGATTATTCGCTGCCCAATAATCACGTCCTGAACACGATCCTGATCAATCTGTCGGTGCGGATTTTCGGGCTGGCTGTCTGGTCCGTTCGTCTCCCGGCGTTCGTGGCAGGCGTCCTGTTGATCCCAGGCGTCTACTTCCTGGCGAAGCGTTTCTACGATTCCTGGACGGCGCTTGCGGCAAGCCTGTTGGTGGCATTTTCTCCCATGCTGGTTCATTATTCGACCAATGCCCGTGGTTATACCCTCGTGACACTCTTCACCCTGCTCATCCTGGGCCTGGCGGATTATGTCCGTCGAAAAAGGAACCTTTTTGCCTGGGGATTGATCAGCCTGTTCTCTGCACTCGGTCTATATACCGTACCGGTCATGTTGTTCCCCTTCGCGATCGTGTTCACCTGGTTGTTTTTCGAAAATCTGTGGGCCGGACCGGCCGCGTACTCTTCGAAATGGGCATTCTTCCGTTACTGGCTGGCCGCCGGCCTGGTTGCCGCCTTGCTGACGATCCTGTTCTATACACCGATCCTGATTTTCACCGGACCTCAAAAACTGTTCGCCAACAGTTTTGTCGCTCCCGTACCCTGGCGCGATCTCCTGGTGACCTGGCATGCACGTCTGATCGAGACCTGGTCGGAGTGGATACCTGGCGTACCCCTGGTCATTCTCCTCGTGCTCGGGATCGGGATCATCTTGAGCCTGGCGTTTCATCGGAAACTTTCCACCAGCCGGGTGCCGCTGCAACTGGCCGCGCTCCTGGCGATTTCCGCCTTGTTGATCGTCCAGCGACCCAACGCCTGGTCGAAGGTCTGGGTTTTCCTCCAGCCCCTGCTGCTTATCTGGGCGGCGGCTGGCACGGTCGGCCTCTTGCGTGAGATCCGACTGAAATTCGCCCGTAATATCTCTCTGGCGGCAGTGGTCGTCGGCGCGATCTTCCTCGCCGGCCTGGTCGGAGCGGCGCGAATCGCTCCGGGCCTGCCCGGCCGGTGGGCGGCGATTGGAGATGTCGAAGCAACCACCATCTACCTGAAAGGCCAACTCCAGGCGAACGATTACGTCGTCGTGGATTGGCCGGACGATGCACCGCTCTGGTTTTATTTCTTGTTGCATGGGATCAAGAACCAACATCTGGACAAGAACATTCCATTCACGCGGGCGCTGGTGCTGGTGGAGCCGGTCAATGGCCAGACCCTCGAGTCTGTCATCGCCGATCGGGGCCCGGATCCGGGCCTCCTGGATACGCAAAATGCCTCCCGGCTGACGACGATCGGCATCGAGCAGGTATTCGTGTGTCCGAGAAAATAGCGATCTGGCGGATGGTTTTTATGGACAGGGTTTGTGAAAAACGACCTGAATTGCCGCCCCAGTGTGGTACGATTCTGGCTGCTGGCATAAACGAATTCGAAGTCTCGCACCTGTAGGAGATGATATGAAAAAATTTTTCACAGGGATGACTTTCTACAACCGGCCATGGGTTTGGAAGGTCACACTCGTTTTGGCGCTGCTGGCGGCCTTCGGGCTGCGGATGATCAACCTGACCAATCCTCCCCTGGACTTTGCTTCGACCCGGCAGTTGTTTTCCGCATTGAAGGCCCGCGGGATGTATTACCAGTATGCCACCAATGTGTCCGAAACGACCCGTCAGCTGGCGATTTCCCTGGGGAACGTCGGGATCGTCGAGCCGCCGGTGATGGAGGAAGTCGTGGCGCAGACCTATCGCCTGACTGGCGAACACCTGTGGATCGCCCGGATATATTCCAGCCTTTTTTGGGTCCTGGGCGGCCTGGCGCTTTTCCTCTTGATCCGTGAGCTGGCGTCCACCGGCGCAGCCATGATTGCGGCCCTGTATTATCTTTTCCTTCCGTTTGGCGTGATCGCCAGCCGGGCATTCATGCCCGACCCGCTGATGGTCGGGCTGATCTGTTTCAGCTTGTGGGCGCTCTTCCGCTGGCAGGTCACCGCCAGCTGGAAATGGGCGATCCTGTTCGGGGTCTTTGCGGGAGCGGCCCTGTTCATAAAAAACCTGGCTGTTTTTGTGATCGTCGGCGGGTTTGCCGGCGTCATCTTTGGGGTGCGCGGCCTGAAGCGGTCCATTCGGGACCTGCAGGTTTGGGTCATGGCGATCCTGCTCGTTCTGCCGGTGGCGATCTTCATGGTTTACGGGACGCTCAAACTGGACATGGGGAGCCAGCTCGCTCTGCGTTTCTTCCCGAATTTGTGGATCGACCCGGCGTTCTATTTCCGCTGGGCATATACCGTCAACTTCAATATCGGCTGGGTGGCGGTCCTGTTCGCCTTGTTCTCGATCTTCCTTGCCGACCCGAAGCGCGAGCGCCCATTGCTCATCGGCATGTGGATCGGTTACCTGCTCTTCGGCATGACTTTCCCCTATCATTTTTATACGCATGATTATTACCAGCTCTCGCTCATCCCGCTGGTGGCTATTTCGATGGCTCCCGGCCTGCGCCTGGTGTTGAACCGCTTCTTCGAGCTCAGCCCGGGCATCCTTCCCCGCCTGGTATTGGTGGCTATTGTCCTGGTCGGGGTGATCGTGCCCTCCTGGTACTCGCGTGACCAGATGGTCAACACGGATTATCACAACGAGCCGGCATTTTGGGCAAAACTCGGCGATCTCCTGGGCCACGATCAATCCGTCGTTGCCCTGAGCCAGGATTACGGCTATCGGCTGGCTTACTGGGGATGGCAGGGCTCGACCAACTGGTTCACCAGCGCCGACATCGGCGTACGCTACCTGGCCGGACAGAACGTGGACTTGATGCAGCAGTTCAAACAGGATACCGCCGGCAAGACCAGGTTCCTGGTGACCATGTTCAGTGAATTCGACAAGCAGCCAACCGTGAAGGACCTGCTCAATACGCATTATCCAATCCTGGCCAAGACGGACGAATATATCATCTACGACCTTCAACACCCCCTGGCCCCATAATCCTGGTTTCCTGGCAAACAATCCTATGGAAAAAGACCGTCCCTCCTCGTTTTTCCCGAACCGCTGGCTTACGACAGCCTTGATCGCCGTGCTCTTCCTGGCTGCGTTGGCCATCCGGGTCTACGATATCACCGACCTGCCGAACGATTTCTACATGGTCCGCCAATATCGCTCGCTGCTGATTGCCCGCGGCATGTATTATTCGCATTTGAGTTCTGTGCCGCAATGGCAGCGCCAGATGGCCGTGGCGCAGTGGCAGGAACAGGGCTTGATCGAGCCGCCCATCATGGAATCCGTGACCGCCCTGACCTATGATGTCGTTGGCGAGCATATCTGGATTGGGCGCCTGTACGGTTCGCTGTGCTGGTTGCTGGGCGGGATCGCCATCCTGTTGCTGGCCCGGGAGATGTCCATGCGGGCGGGCGGGATCCTCGCCTTGGCTTACTTCCTCTTCGTTCCCTTCGGCATAACCGCCAGCCGGACCTTCATGCCCGACCCGCTCATGGTGGCCATGATCATCTGGGCGTTGTGGGGTCTCTATCATTGGGAGAAGCAACATACTTGGAAAACCGCCATCCTGGCCGGGGTGTTGACCGGGCTGGCGATCTTCGTCAAGTCGGTGGCGGTTTTCCCCCTTCTGGGAGCGGCTGCCGGACTGGTGATCAGCCGCAAATCCTGGAAACGCATCCTGGCTGACAAACAGACCTGGCTGGTCGCCGGTATTACTGCAGTCCCGAGCATCCTCTATTACATCTACGGGCTGGCGTTCGCGAATATGGAGAGTCAATTCTCGCTGCGGTTCTTCCCCTCCTACTGGACGGACCCCTCATTCTACGGTCGCTGGCTGTTCATGTCTGCCGGATTTGCCGGGTTCGCCGCCCTCTTCGGTGCTTTGGTTGGCATCCTCCTCTTCCCGTCGAGCGGGCCCCGTTTCATGGCAATCGGCCTGTGGGTCGGCTATATCATCTATGGATTCGTCTTTCCTTACCACATTATCACCCACGATTATTACCACCTGCCCATCCTGGCGATCGTGGCCTTTGGCCTGATTCCTCTCCTCGATTTCGTGGCCCGCCAGTTGCTTGATAAACAAGGCCGGCTTTGGCGGTTTGCCTTCGCGGGCCTGCTGCTCTTCGGAGTCGGCATGCAAATGTGGGGGGCGCGCAATACCGCCGTGGTCAATAATTACCGCCCCGAGATTCCCTACTGGCAGGCATTGGGGAAGCTGATCGGCCACGACAAGAAAGCCATCGAGGTTTCCGGCGATTACGGTTCCCGCCTGGAGTACTTCGGCTGGGTGAATCCGGCTTACTGGCCGAGCGTAGCCGATACGAACGTGCGCCTGCTCGCCGGGGAAAAACAACCGGATTTTGCCAGCGAGTTTGCCGCCGAGACGGCCGGCATGGACCTCTTCGTTGTTACTTCGATGCCGGAGTTGAACAACCAGCCTGAGCTGCGCGACTACCTGGCGGCCCACTTCCCAGTGATCGCCAAGGGAGACGGCTACCTTATTTACAACCTGAAGCCATGACCCGGTCAAGTAAGCCCCTCGTTTCAATTGTTACGCCCTCCTACAACCAGGGGCGCTTCCTCGAGGATACGATCCGCTCGGTGTTGAGCCAGGATTATCCTAAGGTCGAATATATCCTCGTGGATGGCGGCTCGACCGATGGCAGCGTGGACGTCATCCGGCGCTATTCCGATCGGCTGGCCTGGTGGGTCGCTGAAAAGGACCGGGGGCAGACCGATGCGATCAACAAGGGATTCGCTCACGCGAAAGGGGAGATCCTGGCCTGGCTCAATTCGGACGATACCTACGAGCCGCATGCGATCGCCGAGGCGGTGGAGTGTTTGCAGGACCAGCCCGGGGTCGGTATGGTTTATGGGGATGCCAATTTCATCGACGAGGGTGGACGTGCCATCGGGCGTTTCCCGGCTGCCCAGACCGATTACCGGCGGTTGCGGCAGGGCTACGTACATATCCCCCAGCAGGCAGCCTTCTGGCGCGCAGATTTGTGGAAGAAAATCGGTCCGCTCGACCCCTCGTTCTATTTTGCCATGGACTACGACTTGTGGGTCCGCTTGGCTTCCCTGGCGCCGCTGAAGTATACGCCGCGCCTGTGGGCCAATTTCCGATTGCATTCCCAGGGGAAGACCATCGCCGCGGACGACCGCTGCTGGCCTGAGATGCTGCGGGTGCACTACCGGGACGGCGGGACGTGGTTTGGAGTATTGCCCGCCAAGTATATCGTCCGGAAGGTTGCTGCCCCTTTGATCAATGCGCGCCGCCGGGCGCAACTGCGCTCCAGGGAATAACACCGGCGCTACCGGATGAGGAAAATTCCCTGGAGTTTTCCCTGCCCGAATCAGGAGTGACAATGTCGATGACGTCTAAACAAAAAAGAATCTTCGGCGGTCTGTTGCTGATGGCGGCGGCCGCCTTTGCCCTGTTCATCCTGCCCAACGCAGTCGCTTCCCAGAACCTGTCCATGGTGCAGATGTTCCAGCCAGATGAAGCCGTCCCGATGCCGTATATCTTCAAGATGATCGCCCCGGCCGGCTCGTTGAACCTGGCTCTCAGGCAATTCGTCTTTTACGAGTATTACTATTACGGTTTTCCCTACTTCGCCCTCTCGGCATTGGTGATCCTGCCCCTGCAATGGGCAGGCCGCCTGGCCGACCTCCCGCTGGTCATGCTGATCCTCCGCCAGGTGGTTAGTGTGCTGCCCATGCTGGCAGGCCTTTTGCTCCTGATCTACATGCAGGATGGATTCAAGAGCTACCGCTCGCCCGTCCTGTTTGCATTCCTGCTCAGCGTCACTGCAGTGGTGCAAAACAACCTTTGGTGGCACCCGGACGGGTTGACGTTCCTGTTCGTCGTCTTGACCATTTTCTTCCTGGTGCGCGACAATTTGCGTTTCGGATGGAACTTCCTGGCTGCGGCAGTCTTCACCGGGATTGCCACGGCGACGAAATTGATCGGGGTCTACTTCTTCCTGGCGGTTGGGCTGACCCTGGTGTTGGGGATCGTCCTCAGGAAGGCTTCCTGGAAGAAATTGGTTGGAATGGCCCTGGGATTTATATGCGTGATGGGCCTGTCCTACCTGATTGCCAATCCGTTCCTCCTCTCCCATTGGGCCCGGACCGAGTACATCGACATCTTCCATAAACAGACCGGATTTCTCTCGGATGGATACGGCGTGGTCTACGACAAAGGCCTGGCCGCAGCCTGGCCGACCATGCATGCTTCCTACGGTGAGCTGCTCTTCCTCCTGGTTGCCCTGGGTGTGGCTGCCTGGGGTGTCTGGCGCGGGCCTCAACGCCTGCTGCACGGCCTAATCCTGGCTTGGTTCATCCCGCTGACCGTGGTGGTCTTGTGGGTCTCCCACTTCAAATTCCAATACTGGATGCCGGTTGCGCTGCCTCTCTTTTCCAGCCTGGTCCTCGTGTTGCCCGGGCAATGGAAACCGGATTTGTCTTCCATCAAGTCCCGCTTCGCCCGGATGGCCGGCTTGTCGGCCTGGGGCGCCGCTCTGATCTTGTTGGTCGTCCAGTTTGGCCTCTTCGTTGTAAATGATGTCCAGGCTTACACTTCGGACCTGCATCGGGCGGACAATAACCAGAGGATCCAGTTCTACACCCAGGCTGTCACCGCCCTCGCCCCGATTCCTTCCGGACCCTTGCACGTCTATTACGATTACCGGCTATATGTCCCTCCCACCCCCGGCTGGACCACGGATACGAATTACGATCTCCTGGATTACACCTATATTCAGCAAAACAAATTTGATGTTCTATTTTTGTTGGAACAGCGCATCCTGGATTACACCAATCCCAATGCCAAAGGGATCGACGCCACCGTTTTCGCCCAGAATCAGGCTTTTTATCGGGATGCCGAAAACGGGACGATCACGGGCTACCATCTCGTCTTCCGGAACTCCCTGGGACTTGTCTTGGTACGGGATGAGCTTTATCAGAAGTACTTTCAAAAATAAACGGCCTTGCGTCGGCCTCTTTTGGCAGGATTGCGATATCCGTTGACCATCCGTGCCTTGTTGGGAAGTTGATGCTTCGGTAGAAGCCGACTCTGGTGATTCACCCCCAGAGATCGTGGCAAGGCCCACGCCAGGACCGGCAGCCTTGACGGGCTTTGAGGGTAGTTGCCAATCCGAAAGTGAGGTATATGAATAAAATTCTGCTCGCTCCACCTGAACGGGAAGATCTTTTCGCCCTGCTCTCCGCTTGGCGTATTTGGGTCGGCGGAGCGCTTCTGGGCGCCGTCCTGGCAGCCATTATCTATTTCGTTGCTCCTCCGCCTTTTCGCGCCCAGGCAACTGTCCTTGTGGACCAGAACGCCGAGAAGGCGATCCCGGTGGAACAAACCGACCTGCGAAAATTCGACTTTCTCCAGCGCGAGACGGATAAGCTGGTCCTGATTGCCTGGGCCGATCAGACCCTCGGCGTGGTCAGCGCCCAGACCGGGCTGCCCGTTTCCGCCCTGCGGGATGGCCGCCTCCAGCTGAGCCAGCCAAGCGACGGCGGCTGGCATTTCCTGGCGGATTCCCGGGACCCCCAGACTGCATCAGCCCTGGCTGCCGCCTGGGCGGGCGCTTTTGTGCAGGTGGTCCAATCCAAGCCGGCTGGCATTAATCCACTCCTGGAAATTAACTATACCCAGCAGCAGAATTTGCCGATCACCCGGACGATATCGATGGGTACATATGTCTTTGCCGGGTCGCTGATTGGGATCGCCTTGCTGGCGCTTGCCGTCCTCTTCATACATCGGAAGGATGCTTGATATGGACTGGCTCACTCCCGAGACTTTTCGCCGGGTTGAGCGAATTCTCTGGGCGGCTGTGCTGGTCACCCTGCCGGTCACGAGCTTTCGATATTTGCCGTTCATGGGATCCGATACCCAGGTCAAACCGCTTTCCCTCCTCCCGGCTGCGCTCCTCCTGCTCGTGCTGATCTTGCGCAGCCTCCGGGAACGCCGTTTGATCCTGTGGAGTCGCACTTACACGCCACTGTTGGTCTTCATTCTCGTTGCATTGATATCCACGGCGGTGGGCTACTACCTGGCTCCGGTTAAACTTTATTCATTTACATACTCGGGGCGGGTCTTGCGGGCCTGGCTCTCCCTGGCGGTCGGCCTGGTCTTTTTGGTCGTCCCGGTTTGCGTTTGCCGGAGTGAAGAGGATCTCGAATTCACTCTCAAGTGGCTTTATATCGGTTTGATTCCTGAGTTCGCCTGGTCGCTCTTGCAGCTTTTGAATTCCCTGGCCCTCATTCGCGGTTTGGACAAGATTCAAAAAATGGTGATGATGGCGGGACTGCCTCCCAACCACCGGATCTCCGGCTTGGCATTGGAGCCTTCCTGGCTGGCGGCCCAGGTGATGACTCTCTACCTCCCCTGGGCTTTCGCCTCCATGCTGAAGGGCTATGGCTGGCCCAAACGCCGTTGGGTGGCCCCGGTCATTCTGGCGGTATGTGCGTTCTTGCTGCTCTTCACTTATTCCCGCGGCGGGATCCTGACTGCCGTCGGGGCGGTCATCCTCACCTTCGTGGTCGCGGGCTGGGACAGGATCCGGCAGGCCTGGGCCTGGATGGTCGGACCCTTCCAGTCGAAAAAAGGCCTCGTCTCGAAGGCCTTCTTGGCGATATCCATCCGGCTTGCGGTGATCGTTGCCGTTGTCGCCGGTCTGGCCGGTGGGGTCTTTATCCTCTCCCGGAATAATTACTTTGCCCAGCTCTGGCAATCCAGGAAAACCAATCTGGTGGCGTACCTCGTGGATATCTACGCCGGTCCGCGGCTGGCCTATTCCTGGGCCGGCTGGACGATTTTCAGCCAGCATCCCTTGACCGGGGTCGGCCTGGGCGCAGCCGGGTTCACGATGCAAAAGAACCTGCCGGATTGGGCTCACTTTAATATATCTGAGATTGCCCAACTCCTTTCATCGGATAACACGTTGTATCCGAATGTCAAAGACCTGTATGTTCGCCTCCTGGCCGAAACCGGGATCGTCGGTTTTTGGGCGTTCCTTGCTTTTTACCTGCTCATCCTGGGGAAAATACTTGGGTTGTTCCGTTCTCAACAAAAGTTATGGACTTTCCTGGGCGCCGCCAGCCTGCTGGCCTGGATCGGAATCGTCGTCCTTGGGATCACCCAGGATACTTTGGCCATGCCGAACATCTGGTTGCCGTTCGGAATCCTGATCGGCATGATCGACGCGCAGGAGCGGCAGTAATCCGCATCGGAATTGTTATCCGATTCCGTTATATTTGGGTTATCATATAATCAGAATGCGTTCATCAGATTCGCCATTCATTACAGATTGGTTCACCGTATCCCTGCGCTGGTTGGCGCTTCTGGGACTGGTAATCTCCCTATCCCTGGGAGGGGGGCTTTTCTCACCGGTCAACATCCTCCTGGTTGCCTGGGGAAGCTGGAATATCATCCTGACTGTCCTGACAGGATTGAACCGGCGTTTCAGGTTCCATCGCCTGGTCGGCCTCAGCTTGGATGTTGTCTTCGCCGGCGCTTATTTTTTCCTGTCAGGCGGATTTGCAACCCCTGTTTTTTGGGTGGTCTATCTGCCCCTTTTCACGGCCGCCTTATATTATGAATGGCGCGGTTCGCTGATTACGGCCACGTTATTGACCGCCCTGCAAATCGCCGTGGTGGTTTCCCAGCCGCTTTCGACGACGGCGCTGATCTTCGTAATCGGTTCCTCGGTTTTCACTTTCCTGCTTGCCCTGGGCTTCGGCTATATCGGCGTGCAGCTGATCCGGACCATCCGGCGGAGCCGCCAGGCCCAGCTGGAAGCTCAGCAAAAGAAGCTGCGGGTGGAGAACGAACGGTTGCGGGCCATTTACAGCCTGACGTCCACCCTCCTGGCGACCCTCAATTACCAGCGCGTGCTTGAATCCGTTCTGGACCTCAGCCTGAGTGCCCTGAATACGGACCTCGAGGCCGCAGCAGACGACCGGCTGATCTGTGCGGTGCTTTTGTTCTCCAAGGAGGAATCCCTGGAGGTCGGGTCGGCCCGCCGGTTCACCCCCGCGGATATGCGCGTCGTCCTGCGCGGCCGCGCCGGGGCCATTTCCCAGGCGATCGATCAGGATAAACCGGTCCTGCTCAAGGACGTCAAGAATGATCCCGAGCTGACCCGTTTCGTGGCTCTGCAGCGTTGCAAGGAAATTTACTGTTTTCCCCTGCGCAGTGGATTCAATGCCTACGGCGTCCTGCTCTTCGGGCATCCGGAACAGGGTTATTTCGGAGCGGACCGCCGGGATATCCTGGATATCCTCGGCCGCCAGGCGGTGATTGCCATCCAGAATGCCCGCCTCTACCAGGACGTTGTGGATGAACGTGAACGGATGGTCGAGGTCCAGGAGGAAGCCCGCAAGAAACTGGCCCGTGACCTGCATGACGGCCCCACGCAATCGGTCTCGGCCATCGCCATGCGGATCAACATGGCTCAGCGCATCTTGTTGAAAGATACCAAGGCTGCCGGCGAGGAATTGGGCCGCATCGAGGAACTCGCCCGCCGGACGACCAAGGAAATTCGCCACATGCTCTTCACCCTGCGCCCGCTGGTGCTCGAATCCCAGGGGCTGACTGCCGCGTTACAATCAATGGCCGATAAGATGAAAGAAACTTATTCTCAGGCTGTGATCGTGGCAGTCGAGGAAAATGTCCTCAAGGATTTGGAGATCGGCAAGCAGGGTGTCATCTTTTATATTGTGGAAGAAGCAGCTACCAACGCCCGTAAACATGCCCGCGCTGAACATATCTGGGTGAACCTGCGCACCCTGGATAAGGATATCGCCCTGCTCGAGGTCCGGGACGATGGCGTGGGTTTCGATGTCGCTGCGGTCAACCGGGCTTACGATCAGCGCGGCAGCCTGGGGATGGTCAACCTGCGGGAGCGCACCGAGCTTGTCAACGGCGTGCTGGATTTGAAGTCGACTCCTGGCAAGGGGACCCGTGTGCAGGTCTACATTCCCCTGACCGAAGAGGCCGCCGACCGCCTGCATCACGCGGGCGGGAAAAAATAGCCCTCGTTTCAGCCAAAATGCCGATCGCTGCAGGCTTGCATTATTTCTATCATGAAGGGGGTGGCGTAAGCCACCCTCCTGTGATTTTCATCCACTCTGCGGGCGGCGACCACCTTTCCTGGCCGCCGGAAATCCGCCGGATGCCGGGCTACCGGATTTATACGCTCGATTTGCCCGGTCACGGCACGACAGGAGGCCCGGGCCGCCAGACGGTCGGAGATTACGCCGGCAGCGTGGTGGAATTCATGGATGCGGCCGAACTATCCCGGGCGGTCTTTGCCGGGCATGCCATGGGCGGGGCGATTGCCTTGACTCTGGCCCTCGAGCATTGCGACCGGACTGCCGGCATCGCCCTGATCTGCTCCGGCCCGCGATTGCCCGTCCAAACCGCCATTTTGGAGAACGCGGCAGCCGCGGCCACCCTCCCGCTGGCAGTCAAGCTTTTGCAGGAGATCTCCTTCGGCTCGCAAGCCCAGGCCGACCTGAAGGAGGCCTTTTCCAGGCGCCTGCTGGCGTGTCGACAATCGCTTCTCCTCGGCGACCTGGTGGCGTGCGACCGGTTCGATGCCACCAACCGGCTTTCGGATGTGAGGTCTCCCACGCTGGTGGTTTCCGGGACGGAGGATAAGATCACCCCGCCTCGTTTTTCCGAGGCCCTCGCCAGCCAGATCCCCGGCGCCGCACTCCAGACGGTGGACGGCGCGGGCCATCAGCTCATTCTGGAGCAACCGCGCCGCCTGGCCAAGCTGATCAATATTTTCCTGTCGACCATCCCTTACGGGCCGGGAATGTAGATTTTTTGATCGTTGAAAAAACGGGCCGCCTGGCAAGGCGGCCCGGGTTATTTAATCTCGAACAGCGTTTTCAAGATGGGAAGGGCATTCCGCACTGCCCGTGCCCGGTGGCTCAGGCGGTTTTTCTCGTCCATTTCCAGCTCTGCCATGGTTTGGCCTCGTTCGGGGATGAAAAAGATTGGATCGTATCCGAAGCCGTTGTGACCGCGTTCCTTTGGAATGATTTCGCCCTCGCACTGGCCGGTCACCAGCTGGACATCCCCGGCGGGAGTGGCAACGGCGACCGTGGCGCGGAAGCGGGCCGTCCACGGGCGGGGGTTGTCGCCCAGGCGCTCGAGCAGGTAACTGCGTCGGTCCGCGTCGGTGGCGTTCGG
>Ga0335071_10006220_pt1 | contig 12321 bp, 4 predicted proteins | sample Lox_Sample_15_FD_206724 | JGI IMG/M metagenome (GOLD analysis project Ga0335071, IMG submission 206724) | Soil microbial communities from Loxahatchee National Wildlife Refuge, Florida, United States - Lox_Sample_1.5 | ecosystem: Environmental > Terrestrial > Soil > Wetlands | place: USA: Florida...
AATCAGCGGAATAGTCAAAGCTAGACAAGCATGTGTCTTTCATGGTTTTGATTCGCATTGAAAAACCTCAGCCTTCCTAAGGCATTCCTAATCTGGATGGCTTAGTTTGGTGTCGACTAAGAGCGGCAGAGCCTCATTCTCCGCGAAATCGGGTAGCAGTTTAGGAGGAACCATGAACACGCTCCACCGGCTGGTGAAAATATGGGTTGTTACGGCAGCTCTATGGGCCATCGTCGTGCTGATGCCTTTGCGGCTTCATGCGCAAACAACCTACGGATCCATTGTGGGAACGGTAACGGACACCTCGGGCGCGGTCTTGCCTGGCGCCACGATTACGGTCACTAATATTGGAACCAACGAGGCGCGGACCGATAAATCGGACGCCTCCGGCAACTTCAGCGTTGTGAACCTTTTGCCTGCCAACTACAAGGTTACGGTAGAAGCACCCAACTTCAAACGAGTTGTGCGTCAGCCGTTGGAGGTTCAGGTGGGTGCCACCGTCCGCGTCGACGCCAAGCTGCAAGTAGGTGCCGCAACGGAGACGGTCGAGGTCAGCACGCAAGCGCCTTTGCTGCAGACCGATTCCAGCTCCGTGAGCCAGGAGATCGAGGGCACCACGGTACAGGAGATGCCCCTGAATGGGCGCAACACCATGAACCTGATCTCGCTGGCTGCCGGCGTTGTTCCACAGGGTTCAACTTCGGGCTCAACCGGCGCCAACCAGGGCGCCGGTCACACCATGATCGTAGGTTGGGGCAACTACCAGATCGGCGGCACGCTGGCTGGCCAAAGTGCCATGTACGTCGATGGCGCTCCCGTCAACGTGATGGGCGGCAACTTCACAGGCGGCAACATCACCTCCCTGGTGCCGACGCAAGACTCGGTTCAGGAATTCAACGTAGCCTCCAGCAACGTTTCCGCGGAATTCGGCCGCTATGGCGGCGGCGTCATTAACATGGCCTCGAAAAGCGGAAGCAACTCGATTCACGGCTCCGTCTACGAATACATCCGCAACACCATCTTCAACGCCAACGACTGGTGGAACAAGCTCGATGAACTGGAGGCGGGCCTGCCGAACAAGCCTTTGAAGTGGATCCAGAATCAATACGGCGTTGCCGTTGGCGGGCCGATCAAGAAAAATAAGATGTTTTACCACTTCAACTGGGAGGGATTCCAGTCCACTACCGCCCAGGTGAACACGACCTGGGTTCCCACCGGCGATCCAGACGACCCCTCCAGCGGCGGAGTACAGAATGGAGTGTTTCCAGGCCCCATTACCGATCCGCTAGGCAATTGCGATATCAGCACGACTGCGAACCCCGGCTACTGGACGATTACCAATCTCTGGAGCGGCAGCTGCGGCGACCCAATGGCCAAGCTCATGCGCGGGTACTACCCCGCGCCGAACTTAAGTGGCTCGCCGAACGGCAACTACTACGCCGCTCCGCCTACTCCCGACAAGCAGAACCAGTACGGCGGGCGCATCGACTACGCCCTGAGTGACAAGCAGCGCATCTTCGGTCGCTATACCTACTGGGCGCTGAGTGACAAAGGTTTCAGTGAGTTCAACAACCACGACGGCTGGAAGACCGAAAACGCACATAGCGCCAACCTCACTCAACAAGTGGTTCTGGGCGATACTTACACCTTTTCACCCTCAACGATTCTCGATGTGCGCCTCAGCTTCCTGCGGGATAATGACATGAGCAGCACGCCGGGCAGCCTGGGGATGAGCTTCAGTGTCTTTCCCAGCAACAGCTATTTGAACCAAATCGGCAGCACGTTTCCCATTCATGAGATACCGATGATGAACCTGGGCGGCCCGGGCGTTAACTACTACGGATTCAACCGCGTCAATGGGGTTCAGGACGACTTCTATAACACTTACGCGATCGGGGCCAGCCTGGTGCGGATACTGGGCCGGCATACCCTGAAGTTTGGCGCCGATCTGCGCCGCATGGAAGACAATAACTCGCCCGAGGGTAATTCGGGAATCTTCAGCTTCGGCGGCGGCTTTACCGGCGACAAATACGCGGACTTCCTGCTGGGCTATGAGCAAGGCGGCAACAACCCCTGGCAAGCCAGCAACCTCAATATTCAGGCAGGCGTAGCTGCGTACAACTACTACCAGGGCTACTACGTGAATGACACCTGGCAGGTATCACGCCGGCTGACTGCAAACCTGGGCCTGCGCTGGGAACTGCCGGGCGGAATCTACACCCGGCATAACTGGAACGACGTGCTTCTGCCGAAGACGCCGGATTCCTTCTATGGAACGGAGGGAACGCTCGCTGTAGTCGGCTCCTCGCTCTTCCCCAGCCGTTCGTCGCTCGATGTCAAGCACAATATGTTCTCGCCGCGCGTGGGATTTGCTTACCGCCTGGGCAACAGCAACACCGTGCGAGCCGGCTACGGCCTGGCCTATCTGCCCAACGACTCCTCGGTCGGGGCGTTCCCGGAAAACGGGTCGCTGATCTCTCAAAACACTTACTGCGGACCACCCCCTAACGCAACCGTGCCGAACCCCTCGCAGCTAATGTACAACTGCTTCAGCGCCAGCAATCCGATCATTCAGCCGGCCATGTTCTCTTCAAATTGGCCTGCAAACGTAACCAGCAACATTCTGGGAACTCTGGGCCTGTACTACAATGTGCATGGCCAGGGATTGCAAGGTCCGGTTCCCAATCAGAAGCTCCCATACGTCCAACAGTGGAACCTGGCTGTGAGCCACCAGTTCAAGGGCAACCTGATGCTCGATCTGAGTTACGTGGGCGCGGCCGAGATTCATGCTCCCGCTCTCAGCAGCCAGCTCGATCAGATTCCTGACGGCTCCTATGACAGCTCGGGCGTGGCGGTTTCCGGACCCTATACCGGAATGAGTCTTACGGCTCCGGGGACCTGCTGGGGGGCAGCGTCCAATCCGCAACTGCAGGTGGGCCAGTGTATGCGCCCGTACCCGTACGTTGCCGGCGTGAGCGATTCTCTCGCATTCAACACCCAGACCATCTATCACGGGATGCAACTGAAGGGCGAGAAGCGTTTTGGCTCTGGTGGGGTTCTGATGGGCAACTTTACCTGGTCCAAGATGATCGGCAACACGGATTCCGGCCACGGATTCCTCGAAGACGGCACCCAGGGTCCGAATTCCCGCGGCGGAGGCTCCGGCAACATCCAGGATTATGACAATCTGGGCAGGAGCGGCGGGGAACGCGCGCCGACCAGCTACGATGTTCCTTTTCGCGCCGTCTTCAGCTATGTGCTGAGCCTGCCCTTTGGACAAGGACAGAAATGGGGTCATGATGCAACAGGCGTGACGGGCCACCTGATCTCCGGGTGGGGCGTCAATGGCATCACAACCTTCCAGCACGGCTTCCATGTTCCTTTTTCAGATCAAGCAATCCACGGCGGTCCAGACAAAAATGATGATCTGGGCTCCTTTGGCATGGGTTCGTTGCGTCCTAACTTCACGCCCGGATGTAACAAAGCTTCGCCATATAAGGGCAATGCCCGAATCGCGGGGTGGTTCAATACCTCCTGCTTTACGCAGCCAGCCGATTTCACTTTTGGCAATGAGCCACGCGTCGATAGAAATGTCTTCGCCCAGGGCATAGATAACTTTGATTTTGCGGCTCTGAAAACAACCAGCGTCACGGAGCGGACCAACGTACAGTTCCGCGCCGAATTCTTTAACATCTTCAACTGCAAGCAATTCGCGCAGCCGGACTCCTCGCTTGGGTCGAATACTTTTGGTCAGATCATGGGCGACAACAACCAGCCGCGTTTGGTGCAGTTCAGCCTGCGCGTGAACTTCTAGTCACATCCTCCAGGGCAAGGCGCATTCTTGCGCCTTGCCTTTCTTTTCTGCGCGTACTGGAGCACCAGCGGGAATCGTCAGGAGTGTCTTTGGGGAGAGCAATTTGCAAGTGGCGAGCTGCCGTGCTCGTCTCAGGAGAGGAGCAAACAAAGCATGAGAAGGAATGTGATGAGCCCAGTACTTGCAGCAATTCTAACGTTCAATGTCTTCTTTGTCTTTCCATCAACGGCTCAAAACCAGGAAATCAAGACCACTTCGATCCAGCTTGCCGATAAGGTGCCTGCAATACTCTATGAGCCGGTCAACCCTACCGAAAAGAGTCATATTGCTATTTTCGTAATGCATGCCGGGGTGGACTATTTGCATTTTTCTGCTTGCACGGAACTATCCAAGCGCGGTTACCGGGTATTATGCGCCAACAACTCCGTCGGCGGCGCCACCAATAAGGATGGCATCGACCGGAAGCTTCTTGACGCCAAGTTGGGCGTGGCATATCTCCGCAAAGATCCCGAGGTCAAGAAGATCGTTCTTCTTGGGCACAGCGGAGGCGGGATGCTGATGTCCACTTACCAGAATATCGCCGAAAACGGGCTCAAAGCCTGCCAGGGACCGGAGAAGATCACCAAGTGTTCCGACTACCTTGCTGGCCTGCCTCCTGCAGACGGAATTATGCTGCTCGATGCGCACTGGGGCGATGGAATTTCTAATTTGTTGTTCGGTATGAGTCCTTCCGTGACCAATGAGGTGAGTGCGGACCTTGATCCGCGCAGCCCCCAGAACGGATACAGCGCCGGCGGAGCCAAGTATAGCGACGAGTTTCTCCGCAGATACCAGACTCAGATCGCAAAGAAGATGAACGTAATGATAGAGGATGCTCTCGCCAAATGGGCAGCCATTAGTGCGGATAAGAGCGGCACTCACGAAAGCGATCTGTACACGATCCCCGGCGGGATGGGCACCAAGCTAGAGTCAGTGGACACTCACCTTTTGTCTCATACTCACATCCCCTGGCCTCTCTTGCACCCCGATGGGTCGATCACTACCCAGATTGTCTACTCGGTTCGTCCGGTAGGAGGAATGGGTATGGGAGCACGTAGCGGCCAGAGGGACCCGGGAGGTCAGGCTGGACAAAGTGGACCCGGTCAGGGCCAGGTTCGTCATGTTCAGAATCAGGTTGGTCCCAGCGGTCCGGGTGGAGGAGGGCAGCAACTTGCGGTCCATGAGTTCTTAAATACTTATGCAGTGCGGGTTACGAACGATTTTGCTTATGGCGAGGACTACGTCCAGGGCGTTGACTGGGCCTCGAGCTATGCCAACCCGCCCGGCAATGTGAAAGGCATCAAGGTTCCGCTGCTCACGATGGGAATGACCGGCTCCTATGAATACCTGTCGGCTGAACTCAATTATCAGAACTCTGTAAGCAAAGATAAGACGATTGGCTTTGTGGAAGGCGCCAGTCATGGGTTCGCAACGTGTACTCAATGTGAAAAACTCCCCGGCCAATACGGAGATACCCAGAAAACTCTCTACGACTACATCGATAAGTGGCTGAGCCAGAAGGGACGGTTTCTAGCGGGCGGGCAGTGAAGGTTGCCTCGGAAACCTTTCTGAAGCCGTTGAGCTATGGGGCAGGCAGGCAGTTGGTAGACGTTTCCGAGCTGTGGAAGATCAACCTGCATGTGCGGTCCTAGGAACTGGCAGCCATGGCGGCCGGTGGCTCCGGGCGCGGTTTACAGGGGCAGCATTCGATCGAAAGGAAACAAGCATGTTAAAGCGACATTTCGCTTTTCTTCTGGCAGCAACCTGCGCCGCAGTTACAACTTGGGCTCAGTCTGGCAGCCTGCGCGCCGGAGCTGCAAGGGTTGATATAACTCCTCCGGCCGATGAATTTCCATTTCCTTTGGTTCCATCAGGGCGGATGCCTTCCTTTGTCGGTGTTCACGATCCCTTGTGCGACCTGCTCGGAACAGCGGCGCAACTGATCGAGAAGCAGTCTCCAAACGCTCCGGTGGTTCTCTTTGCCAGTGGAGCCGACGGCGATCAACGCCCAATCTTCCGATCCACTCCAGTTGCTGTGGGAAAGCTGCCCTCTATTCCGGAAGGTGCGGCGGCATGGGACATGGTGGATGTATTGGGCAGCGTTCTGGCGAAAGCTGTGCTCGGTTTGACGGACGGCATGCAACCCGGTACCGGCGATGTGAAGCTTTCGGCAGCAGCGAAAACGGTGACTTGTCCGACCCAGAACCAACCCTCGGGTCAGACGACGGGGAAAGCCGCAACTGAGGATGGACCACCTGCCCAGATTCCCCTCAATCTCATTCGCATCGGGGATATTGCCGTGGCCGGTGTGGGCGGTAACATAGGCAGCGTGATCGGACAAAAGTTCAAGGCTGCGTCACCTTTTGCACAATCGACCATGCTTACTGTGACCAGCGGGTCGGTGGGCTACGTCCTCGACGATGCATCGTACGCGAATCCCGGAAAGATAAAGACTGGTTTGTTGAAGCCCGGGTGCGCAGAGAATGCGATCGTGCAGGGATTACTCGAGATGATCAAAGCGAAGCCTTGAAACGCTACTCGCGCGCGTCAGCAACGCCGGGTTGGTGCTCATGCCCCCGGTGGCCAGCACCACGGCCTTGGCTTTGAAGTCGATGATCTTTGCGTCCTTATCCTTGGCGCGCACGCCGATGCAGGTATGGGGATCTTTCATGAGGAGGGAAATCGCCGGCGTCTTGGGGCGCGGATCGATCCCTAGCGACTTGGCCTGAGGGAACCCGTACGCAAGGAAGAATCCGCTCACGCCCGCTATTTGCTGAAGGGACACCGAACGTAAGTGAGGAAGGCGAACATGTGCACCAATGATTCTAGGTGCCTTTCCCGTTTCGTTCGAGAGCTAAATTGCCGCAGCATTCATATACTGCGGGGCACAACTGCACGCGGCCTTCTCCGTGCAGACTATAGATGCTGATCCGAGCGCGCCTGACTACCGGCGAGCGCTCTCGTGCCGTTTTGAACTTGAGGAGAATGATCCTCGTCAGGCAACGATCCGGTAGGACAAATTGATTAGCTCAGCCAGTGCTCCCTGTATACTGGGCGAAACATTCTGCCAACCCCTTGGCATGACAGGTGTGTCCATGAAAGTCAGGACTCCTTGGTGTCTATTCCTTTGTCTGGTTTTCTCTCATCAAATCATTTCCGGCCAAGCTCAACAGTCGCGCCAGATATTGCCCGGTCATGTGCGGGCTGCTGTGGCGAACGGGCAAGCGAAACAACTGGGCCTACTTCCCCCTGCGCAGCGGCTGGAGCTCGCGATTGTTCTGCCGCTGCGGAACCAAGCCGAGCTAACCGATCTGCTAAAGCGGCTTTATGATCCGTCCAGCCCCGATTATCGCCAATTCCTGAGTGTGGCGGAGTTTACCGACCGATTTGGTCCGACCGCCGAAGACTGCCATGCGGTGGTTGAATTCGCCATCTCGAACGGCTTCACGGTGGGAAGAGTTCCTTCAAATCGCATGATTGTTCCGATCAGCGCGACCGTCGAGCAAGTCGAGAAGGCTTTCGACGTGAAGATGAAGAGATACCAGCACCCAACGGAGAACCGGGAGTTCTTTTCTCCGGATCGCGAGCCGTCGGTGCCACCTGGCTTGAAGTTTTTTCACATTGGTGGTTTGGATAACTATTCGATTCCCCGGCCCGCGATGGTGAAACCGAGTCAGGATCGGGGCCCAGCCAACGCTACTGTTGCCGGTTCCGGGCCGGGCGGAGCGTATTTGAGCAGCGACATGCGCGCCGCGTACTATGGCGGTTCGAGCCTCACCGGGACGGGTCAGACGATCGCACTCGTCCAGTTTGACGGCTACAACATAAGCGATGCGGTGGGTACGTTTGGCGGCACAGCAACCGCTACAAACAACGGAACCGATTATGTGATCAACTACACGCCATCACCAGGTGGACCAACCTATTCCGTTCCGATTCACAACGTTCTTCTGGATGGCGCCACTGGAGAGCCTGGCCAATATACACTCGGCGACGTCGAACAGTCGGTTGATATTGCGCAGGTAATCGGGATGGCTCCTGGGTTGAGCCAAGTGCGAGTCTATATTGCGCCGCTTGGTCATGACGCAGCCGTTTTCAGCGCAATTGCCTCGGAAAATATTGCCAAGCAGGTTAGCATTTCGTGGCTCTGGAACAGTCCGTCAGACACGCTCGTTGATGATGTTTTCTTCCAGGAGTTTGCCGCACAGGGTCAAAGCGTCTTTGCAGCCTCAGGCGATGACGGCACATTCGCTCCGTGGTATGGATCTTACCCCGCCGAAAGCGCCTACGTAACGTCGGTTGGTGGAACTTCATTGACCACCGAGGGTGACGGTGGCGCCTGGAGTTCGGAAACCGCTTGGGATCGAAGCGGCGGCGGCATAAACCTTGAAAACATTCTGATTCCGGACTGGCAGGTGTTGGCAATCAATGGAACGAACGGGGGCTCGACGACGCTGCGCAATGCCCCGGACGTGGCGATGGAAGCCGATACCGACAACTACGCTTGCGATTTGGGCATATGTGGAGGCGGTTACGGCGGAACCAGCTTTGCCGCCCCGCGCTGGGCCGGTTTGATGGCGCTCGCCAATCAACAGGCTGCAGCCTCCGGGAGCGCACCGGTTGGCTTTGTGAATCCCGCGATCTATGCGATCAGCGAGGGATCGAACTACGGCAACATGTTTCATGACATCGTCAGCGGAAACAACAACTATTGGGGGTTTCAGCCGTTAGCATATTTCAATGCGGTCCCCGGGTACGACCTGGTCACCGGGTGGGGCAGCCCAGTCGGGCAGGCTCTCATTGATGCGCTCGCTCCTCAGGCGCCGGCAGGATTTCAGCTTTCTAGCTCTGCCAGCATCCTCAACATCAGGCCTGGCAATCAGGGAACATCGACCATCTCAGTTGTTGCGCAAAACGGATTCTCCAGTCCGGTCAATCTCGCCGTGTCCGGTCTTCCCCAGGGAGTCACATCGTCCTTCAGTGCCAATCCTGGGACAGGAAGCAGTGTCCTCACGCTGTCGGTCGGATCTTCAGCAGTTCGCGGATCGTACGACGTAATTGTTACCGGAACCAGCGGTTCGACCCAAACGAATGTCTCGCTAACCCTGAACGTGGATGCGCCCGGCTTCAGCATTTTGTTTTCGCCATCAAGCATCCAGATCCCGGTGGGAGCTACGGCAACGGCCACCGTGTCCGTTATACGATACGGCGGATTTACAGGCGATGTGAATCTGGCGATCACCTCCCCGATGCCCGGCGGTCTCACTGCGACGTGGAGCAAAAACCCGACCAGCGAATCCAGCGAGCTGACTCTCACCACAACGAGTGCGTCGTACGCCTCGATTCTGACGATCACTGGTACGTCAGGAGATCTGAGCGCCTCAGCGCCGCTTGTTTTGGACACGGTGCTTCCAATGTTTGCACTCGATATTGCTCCTATCCCTTCAACCATCTCGCAGGGCGCTTCGGTCACTACGAATGTCACGCTTATCCCGTACGGTGACCTGACTAGTACGATTTCCTTAAGCACGACTTACGCGCCATCGGGCGTGACCGCAACGTTTAACCCAACATCCCTTTCCTCGGGTCAAACCAGTCTACTAAATCTGTCGGCGAGCACCTCTGCGCAACTCGGTCCAGCCCGGGTCTGCATTTATGGTTCCGGGGGGGGATCTGGAACAGGTGGGTGTTTTGGAGTGACTGTAACTGCGTCTCCAGCGTCTGCGTTTACGCTGGGATTGTCTCAATCAACTCTCACGCTCGTTCAGGGGACGTCCGCATCGGAATCGGTCACTGTGACTCCTCAGGGTGGATTCGGCGGCGCAGTTAACCTCACGTTGTCGGGACTGCCCAGCGGCGTGACAGCCTCCTTCTCGCCGAATCCCACGACCGGAAACAGCGTACTCACATTTCAAGCGTCTGGCAGCGCATCTCCCGGTTTCTACCAAATCGATGTTTTGGGGCGCAGCGGCAGCAAGAGTGCAGCCGCAATGATCTTCCTTACAGTGACTGCAGTCCCGAGCTTCTCTATTTCTCCGTCCGGATCGTCCCTTACCGTTGCGCCCGGCGCGTCTGCCAATGAGACTCTCAATGTCATTCCTCATTTTGGTTTCTCAGGCGCGGTGAATTTCTCGGTTGCGTCTGGACTGCCGAGCGGAGTATCGGCTTCGTTTTCTCCCGATCCCAGCAGCGGGACGAGCACTCTGACCCTTACGGCAAGCGGTTCCACTCTGACCGGCAGCTACATTTTGAACATCGCCGGCAATTCCGGGAGCGAAACGGAGAATGCCACAGTGTTCCTGACCGTTGGCTCAACGGCAGGATCGGGTACCACAACGACGTTATCGATGTCTCCAACCCCGGGAGCCTCTGTGCCGTTGGGCACACTCTATATGCTGACAGCAGCAGTCACATCTGCCTCGGGCCCGGTTACAAAGGGGCAGGTGAAATTCTGCGACACTTCATCGCCCTCGTGCACCGATTTGCATCTACTGGGGACTGCGCAACTGACGAATACCGGAACGGCAGTTTTGAAATTTCATCCGCCCGCTGGGAACCACACCTACGCGGCCGAATACATGGGAGTTCCGGGAGGCAGCCCATCGTACCCGGGGAGTTCGTCGGCACCAGTCAGCATTAGCATCGTGGCTCCAACCAGCACCGTCATCTTGTCAAGTGGCGCTTCGGGCAACTATACGCTCACAGCAACGGTTGCTGGCTCCGGATCTGCTGACGCGCCCTCGGGCGACGTCTCGTTCCTGGATACCAGTGAGAGCAACAATCTGTTGGCTTCATCGGCACTTACCGGTGGGGCGAATAGCCTGACTTTTTCCAACATCTCGACTTTCGATCCGGGGAATTATCCTGCTTCAGTTGCCGTCGGTGATTTCAACGGCGACGGAAAGCTGGATATTGCCGTGGCAAATCAGCAGGACAATGCCGTAGCTGTTTTTTGGGGGAACGGCGATGGGACATTTGCCGCGCAGAGCACGATTGCGGTGGGTAACAGCCCGTCTTCGATCATGGCAGGCGACTTCAATAATGACGGCATCGTCGACCTTGCGGTCGTAAACCAGGGCGAGAACACGTTAAGTATCCTGCTCGGAAACGGGGACGGGACCTTCAACGCAGCTTCTTTTCGTCCCGGTACTGGCGAGGAGAGTTCGGGCAATTTGTGTATGCCCATTGTTGCCGGCGACTTCAATCAGGATGGGAACCTGGATCTGGCGGTGGTCAACGAATACGATGATTCAGTGACCATTCTCCTTGGCAATGGGGACGGCACTTTCGACGTTGCCAACACCCCAACCACTGGCGATTATCCTGACTCCATCGCTATTGGCGATTTCAATGGTGATGGAATTCCGGATCTGGCTGTTCTGAACAGCTCGTTATTCATAGGCGCCCAAAATTCAACGATCACAATCTTGTTGGGCAATGGTGATGGGACGTTCACAAGCATGCCGATCAGCCCAACTTCGGGTCAATATCCGCAATCTATTGCGGCCGGAGATCTCAACGGGGACGGAATTCCGGACCTTGTTGTCGGCGACATCGACGGGACCCTAAACATCCTATTAGGGAACGGAAACGGAATGTTCACACCTGCGCCAATAGGCCCGGAATCGGGCGGAGCTCCAATGGCGATCGCAGTTGGCGACTTGAACGGCGATGGGAATCTCGATCTGGCCGTTGCGAATAACAACAACGCCGTAAAGTTATTTCTGGGCAATGGCGACGGCACGTTTACAGCGGCAAAGACTACTCCAACTGCCGGTACTCAAGTGAGCTCAATGGCTATAGGCGATTTTAACGGGGACGGGTTACCAGACCTGATTGCTCTGCAAAATGCCAACAATCTTTTGACAGTGGCGGTAAGCAATCTCACTGCGACCTCCGCCGCGTCCGCCTCTGTGATGATTGAGGGACAAGGTACCCATGAAGTCGATGCACAGTACTCTGGCGATTCTGCAAATTCGTCCAGCACTTCGACCACAGTCACCTTAGACGGAATGCCTGCGGCTGCGAAGCCGACTTTCAGCGTTTCGTCGGGAACCTACACTTCGGTGCAATCGGTGGCCATCAGCGATATGACGCCAGGCGCGGTGATCCATTACACCACCAACGGCACCACGCCGACCACCAGCTCAACTCTCTACAGCGGCCCGATCACGGTCTCCACAACCGAGACGCTCCAGGCCATTGCCACGGCCAGCGGCTTTTCGCAGAGCGCTATCGCCTCGGCCGCTTACACCATCGAGCTGCCGGCGGCCACGCCCACCTTCAGCGTTTCGCCGGGGACTTACACTTCGGCGCAATCGGTGGCCATCAGCGATATGACGACAGGCGCGGTGATCCATTACACCACCAACGGGACCACGCCGACCACCAACTCAACTCTCTACAGCGGCCCGATCACGGTCTCCACCACCGAGACGCTCCAGGCCATTGCCACGGCCAGCGGCTTT
>Ga0335071_10006221_pt1 | contig 12320 bp, 10 predicted proteins | sample Lox_Sample_15_FD_206724 | JGI IMG/M metagenome (GOLD analysis project Ga0335071, IMG submission 206724) | Soil microbial communities from Loxahatchee National Wildlife Refuge, Florida, United States - Lox_Sample_1.5 | ecosystem: Environmental > Terrestrial > Soil > Wetlands | place: USA...
CAGCCGCTGCTCGAGCGCGGCCAGCAGCTCTTTTTGCTGCGCCCGCCACTGGTCGAGGCAGCCTCGCCCGAACTTGCGTTCCTTGTGGCGGAGGAACGCCAACTGCTCGGCGGGCGGGACCACCTTCTGCCAGTAAATGTCATTGAGCTTAAAGCCGATGCCTTCAACATAGTTCTCAATATACTGCCACAGAATTGACTGCACGCCTTCCATTTCCCAGGGAAACAAGCCCAGCTTGAACTTGCCGTCGAGGTACTTGGCGATGACCTGGCTATCGTCGTTGACCTCGAAGACGACCGCCTTGCCGTCGCGGATGATTGGCACACCGTAGTACCGACGCCGGGTCAGGCGCCAGACCAGTGTACGGTCGCCATTGGGAATATTGGTAATTTTGAACGAGGCGCCGGAGAACTCAAGGATGCGGCGTTGGACGATGCAGAAAGGGCTCCAGGCAAACTGAACGAGTTCAATCATGTCATGCGGTATTAGTGTGCTACCCAGAACACTCTAGGATGGGCGGCGGGGGCTGACAAGCGGTTTATACACGCCAGGCTGTGCGCCCATGCGACTGGCATCTTGATGCCCTTCCGAAGTTGACCGGAAAGCCGCGTTGCACTTGGCTCGCGCGCGCAGTTGGGCGCCGGGACGGGTGCGTTAGTTCCGCGACGATGTGAATTGGGCCGGGGCGTCTGCTGAGAGCCTGCTTTACACCCGAGGCGGCGGCGCATAAACTGGCTGCATGTCTTCGGATTACGATGCAACGGAGTTTGTGGACGGCGATTTCCAAGCGCACAAGTCGCCAGGCTCCGCCACATCGGTCGGCCAACCGCAGCGTGCGCCGACGCGCGAGGAGGTGGACTCCCGGGTGGCGGACGCCCAGCAGAAGTTGGCGGAGTTGAAGCGGGAGCAGGAGCAGTTGGAACGCCAACGAGCCGCGCTGGAAGAAACGCGCCGCCGGCAGATGGAGTTCCAGACCGGCCGGCAGGAGACAATCCAGAACCTGACGCGTGGGGTCGGCCTGCTCGAGGAGGCCGAGTTCAGCGCGCGGCGGGACGCTGAGCAAATGGCCAAGGCGCTCTTGGACCTGCGCGACGCCCTGGCCAAGGTCCAGGCCATCCACGAAGAGGCCTGGACCCAGGACAACTTTGGGACGGAGCTAACGCGCGCTTTGACGACGTTGGAAAACGCGCGAATGGAATGGAATGCCGCACGGCTGAAGTTCCCGCTGTTGTCCAACCCGTCGCAGTCGGGCGCTGCCGGCGCGCCCGCCGCTCCAACGCCCGCGCCGTCGCTGCTGGCGGGGCACCGCTTCGGGGAGCTTTGCCGGGTTGGCCTGGCGCTGACGTGGCCGCTGGCCACCGTGGCCCTCGTCGCTTTGGCCGCGCTGCTGGTATTCCTAATCCGCCGGTGAAGCGGCGGCCCTCATGGCGTGGTTTCGCAAAAAGCCGGACCCCATTTCCGACCGCGCGCGGGCGCTCAACGACGAGATAGCCAAGCTGGAGTCCGAAATCCAGGCGCTGGACGCGCGTCTGCAGCGGGATCAAACCCAACCGCGCTTGCGCTCCACCGCTCTGCCCCAGGGCAACGCGCTAGGTCGCGCGGCGGCTTCGCCCGCCTCACCGCCGGCCCCCAAAGGCGAGGGGCCCATTTTCGAGGAAGTAGGCCAGGACTTGTTGAAGGCACGGAACGAGGCGGCCACAACCCCCGACCATTATAATGAACTGGGCGTGCGCAAGTACGACCTGCCGGCGCTGGTGCGCCGCCTGAAGGAGCACTTTCGCGGGCCCTCCACGACCAATCCGAAGCTGGTGAGCTACCTGGCGGCAGGGGGCATTCAAGGGCTTCGGCCGCTGCGCTATGAGAAGCGCGTGGCGCGCAACCGCTTCATCTTCTTCGTGGTTATCCTGTTTCTGGCCTTGTTGGGCACGCTCCTGGTGTTTGTCCGGGGACACCGTTGAGCGGCCGGCATAGGCTCCGGGTTGGACGGGCGGGTGCCACGGGAAGCGCCGCGGAAGCCGGGTACTGCAGTGGTCAGGAAACGCTTCTACCCGGCCTTATTGCGAGCGAGCAGTCTCTGCTTGCGCATGACCAGCAGCATTGCGCATCCCCCGGTTAAGCCAAATAGGACCATGACCGGATACCAGGCGCCCCAACCGTATCGGTCGAGGAGGTAGCCCGTGACCGGCAACGCGATGGCGGCGCCGAAGTATTGGAACGAATCAATCACGCCCGACGCAAATCCGGCCATCCGGCGTCCGCCGATGTCCATCGGCGCGGCGGCGCCAACAATCGAGTGCGTGGCGTTGACGCTAAACGATACCAGGATCAGGAACAGGCAGCCGAGAAATACGCCGGTCTTCGATGGTCCCACCAGCCCGGACCACATGACGACGGCAGCCAGGGCGAGCACGAGGCTCAACAGGAAGTAAAGCCCCATGGCCACGGGAGAGCGGTGGCCGCGGAAGAGTTTGTCCGAGACGATGCCAGAAATCAGAGAGCCGGCCACGGCAATGAGCGGCACGATATTCATGGTCCAAACCACGGCTTTCGGTTTCGTGCTCAAGTCCAGATGCAGGTATTGAGTGAAGTAGAGGACGGAGAGTTGGTCGGAACTGTGGCGCACGGCGCCGGTGCAGGCGTAGGCGACGGCGTAAAACCAGACCAGCGGATGGCGGAAGATCGTGGTAAAGCACTCCTTGATGCTGACCCGCACATTCGCGGCGTCGCCGGCACTGGTGTCACTGTCGTCCTTGATGCAATCGGGGTAGCCGGCTTGTTCGGGCGTTTCGCGCGGGATGACGGCGACGAGGATCGTCATGACGGCCGCGATCACCGGCGGGATGCGGAACAGCCATTGCCATTGGTTCTTGCCCACCACCCACACCCCGAGGGTAAAGCCGGCCAGAATGAGCGGTGCCAGGTTGTTGATGATGACCTGGCCAAGCTGAATCATGAAACCGAAGATGCCCGAGAAGGTGCCGCGCTCACTGCGGTTGAACCAGGCCGCGTTGATCTTGATCATCCCGGGCGCGCCGAAGGACTGGAGATACCCGTTCAACAGCCAGATCAGCGCAAAGGTGGAAAAGGTGCCGGCAAAGGAAGCGAAACCGTAAATGAGATTGATGACAATGGTGCCGACCCCGCCGATGACCATGGACATACGGCCGCCGATCCGATCGCACAAGAGGCCGTTGACCAGTTGGCCGACACCGTAAGCAATGGACCAGGCACTCAGGATACCGGTAATCTGCGTGTCGTCGAAACCGAATTCGCTCTCCATGAACGGCGTGGCGAACCGGAAATTATACCGGCACATGTAAAACGCCGCGTACATGCTGCCGAGAACGACCCAGTTCAAGCCCCGCCGCACGCGGAAGCCGGGCGGATACTGGATGTGCAGGGGGGGTGCGGAAGAACTTCGGCTCATAAGGCGGGCGATGGCCGGGCGGTCATTCCGGCACTAACTCAATCTGCGGCTTCTCCTCCACCTCCGTGATGTACTTCCGCGTGGCAGCCGGCAGTTCGTGCCAGATCCTCAGTGCCAGATAGCCGCCCAGCAGGGCAAAAGGCATCAGGAAAGCCGGCCACCAATACCAGCTCTGACCAGTCAGGTAGCCGAGGCTGACGGCCTGGAAGCCGGTTCCCAAATAGACGAAGCCGTCCACGATCCCCGAACAAGTCGCGGTGGCCTTCCGGCCTCCAAAATCGGCAGCCGCCGTGCCGGAGATCAGGGAGTGAACGCCAATGACCGCAGTGGTGATGAGCAAGGCGGCAAAGCCGACGACCAGCGGCGAAGAAAACAGATAGCAGGCCATCAGCAGCGCCATGAGGAACATGAAGGCGCAAAGGATGGCTACAGGCGGTCCGCGCCGGGACTGACAGAACTTATCCGAGATCAGTCCGCCGGCAAACCCGCCGACAATGCCGAAGAAGCAGAGCAGCAGCCCCCAGTTCTTGAGGATGAACTCCGCCCCGGTCTGCTTTACCTGAGCCGCGAAAATGAAGTACCAGGTCATGATGCCGTTGCGCATCACCCCGGAGGTCAGGCCGATCATCGCAATCACAAGCATGAGCGGGCTGGCAAAGACCTTCTTGAGCAAGTCCAGGGTGGTGAGTTCGATATGCATCACCCCGGAGGACGCGTCATGCGGGTCGAAGTGCGGAAAGTCGGCTTCCTCCGGGGTATCCTTGATCAGCCACCAATCCAGCAGCGCCCACACAACCAGAATCACCGCCGGGATGAAGAAGACCGCCCAGGTCGCGGTCACGGGGCGGGCGTCGGGCACGAATACCCGCTGGATCAGCGCATGGAGCCAGCCGATCTGGCCCTTGGGATTGGCCGCCGCCATATCCACGATGGCCTTGCCCCAATCGAACGCGAAATAGACGCCAAAGGAAATGAGCGTGCCGAAGATGGCCCCGAAGACCCCGCGTTCGCGCACGTGGAACCAATAGGCCTTAACCTTGATAATGGAGACGGCCCCGTAGCTTTGGAAATACATGTTCACCGCGTACACGGCAGAGAAGGCCAGGACGAGCTTCACCTTAAGTTGATTGGTGACGACCAGGTACGTGAGCACGCCCAGCACGACGTTCGCCAGCGAAGCGCCCACCGCCGCAATGATAATGCCCCGCTTGCCCCCGATTTTGTCCACGAGCGGCCCGTTCACCACGAACGACATGCCATACACTGTCGTGCCGATACCGAAGATCCAGCCAAAGTCCGAGTTGGACATCAGCGACCCGAGCGCAGTTTTTGATACCGTCAGGTTATACCGGGCCATGTAGAGAAAGGCGTACGTCATTCCCAGCGGGAACCAGTTGATGAAGCGCCGGGTCATGAACCAAGCGCCATGCCCGAGCGGGTTGTTGTAGAAATAGAGCCCTACAACAAGCGCCAGGCAAAGACCCACTAGAAGCAGAGACATACGAATTTACTCACGCGTGCGCACCGAACCGTCTGACTCGCGCCTCAGGTAATCAGACCGCGTCCCCCGGGTCAAAAGGTTTCCGTTACAAGTTGGCCCGCGAGCAGTCAACTCAGTTGACGAATGTCGGTTTCTCACAGAAAGTACAGCCGATAGACGGGAGAAGTTATGAGCGATTTACCAGAATACGTGGACCATTGGCCGAATATCTGCGGCGCGGAAGCCCAAATCGAATCCACCCTTCGCGCCAACCGTGACCAGCTGGTCTTCAGGGCGGAGAGCCGGATTGACTTTGGCGGCATTAAGAGCGCGTTTGCCAACGCTCTCCATATGCACCAACCGCTGATCCCGGCTGGCGGCGGCAGCCTCACCACGGCGGAGATCATCAGCAACCTCAAGCACATGATGGATAACCCGGGCATCGGCGATAACCACAACGCCTCGGTCTTCCACTGGTGCTACAAGCGCATGGGCGAGTTTATCCCTCAACTGGTGGATGAGGGCAAACAGCCGCGGATCATGCTGGAATACTCCGGTACCCTCCTGCACGGCCTTCGCCAGATGGGGCTGAACGATGTCTTCGACAACCTGAAACGGATCACCTGCGATCCGCGCTACCGGACGGCGGTCGAATGGCTGGGGGCCGGGTGGGGCCACCCGGTGGCGCCGTCCACCCCGGTGCAGGATTTCCGCCTCCACGTGTCCGCCTGGCAACAGCACTTTGCGGCAATCTTCGGTCTGGAAGCGCTTAGTCGCGTGCGGGGGTTTTCCACCCCCGAGATGGCGCTGCCCAACCAACCGGACACGGCCTACGAGTTTGTGAAGACCCTCAAGGACCGCGGCTACCAGTGGGTTCTGGTGCAGGAGCACACCGTCGAGCGTCCGGACAACGGCCAGGGGCCCGAGCGCAAACACCTCCCGCATCGCCTGGTGTGCCGCAATTCACGCGGGGAGGAAGCCGCCATCATCGCGATCATCAAGACCCAGGGCAGCGATACCAAGCTGGTTGCGCAAATGCAGCCCTATTATGAGGCCAAGGGCCTCGGCCACTGGGAACTGGCCGGCAAGCAAGTCCCCCCGCTGGTCACTCAAATCGCGGATGGCGAGAACGGTGGCGTGATGATGAACGAGTTCCCATCGAAGTACACCGAGGTTATGCGCGAGTGCTCCGGTTCCAGCACCCCGGCCATGAACGTCACCGAATACCTGGAGCACCTTTTTGCTTCGGGCGTCCAGGAGAAGGACCTGCCGGTCGTGCAGCCGATCTGCCAGAAGCGGATTTGGGACCGGTTCAAGCCGGGCGAAGGCCCCGAGCGCCTGGCGCAGGTAACCGAACAACTCAAGAAGGAAGACCACCGCTTTCAGATGGAGGGCGGCAGTTGGACGAATAACATTTCCTGGGTGAAAGGCTATGAATCGCTGCTGGGCCCAATGGAACGCGGCAGTTCGCTGTTCTACGAAAAGGCGCTCAAGCCGGGCGTGGCGAGGAACGAGACCCGCTTCCGCAATGCCCTGTTCCACCTGCTCTGTTCGCAAACCAGTTGCTACCGCTACTGGGGCCAGGGCATTTGGACCGATTACGGCCGGGAAATCTGCCGCCGGCTGGAAGCAATCCTGACCCATGATTTCTAACCCGGGACGCCGAGACCTAGCTCCCCGGGCGGCGACGCGTGGGATGTTCTTCCTGTGCGTGATGCTGCTCGCGGCCTGGGCGGGCGGCGCTGAAATCGCTCCCGCCGCCGCGGGCGGGCCCTCCACAGGAGGCGCGAAGTCGGGCGATTACGTCTGGACCCCCGAAGTATCGGTAAGTGGACCGGTCGTCCTCGTCGTCAGCATCCCGGAGCAGACGATGTTCGTGTATCGCAACGGCGTGCCCGTTGGGCACTCAGCGGTGCACACGGGCGAAAAAGGCCACCCGACACCAACGGGCGTGTTCACTATCTTGCAGAAGCACGAGGACCGCGCGGCTTTGAACAGCAAGGGGTCGAAGGCGTCGGCCCTCCACCACGTGGTCTGGAGCGGGGCCGCGGTGCAGGCGGAGCATCTCGCCGGCTACCCCGCCTCGCGCGGCCTCGTGCAGGTGCCGGAGGGCTTCGCGGCGCAGCTCGACTTGGTGACGAGCAACAGCACGACCATCCTCGTAACTGACCAAATGCAGGGTTCGGGTGAAACGGCTACTCCCGGCCTGCTGCTCGGCGGCAAGACGGGCGAAGGATCGTCCCGGCCCCTGCCGGCCAGCGGCTTTGATTGGCACCCACAGAAATCACCGACTGGCCCCGTGGCAATTATCTTCAGCGCCCCGGATTCAACCGCCTACGTCTATCGCAAGGGCGTGCTTATCGGGCGATCCCGCTTTGTCCTCGACCAAAGCGAGCATATTCGCGGCAGCCACGCGTATCAGGCGCTCGATGGCGTGGACGCGGAGGGACGCCGCAACTGGCTCGCCACGACCAGCCTCGGCGGCGGAGCAGCGCCCGACGTGAAGGCCCTGGCCGAGCACACCGCGATCCCGGCGGAGTTTCTTGAGAAGGTGCGCGCGATCATTGTCCCGGGGACGACGCTCATTATCAGCGACCTGCCCGTCACCCGCCGGACCCACAGCAAACCGGGCTTCGGCATCCTGACCGCGGACGCGGCCCGGTAGGGGTGTTCAGCCCGAGCTTCTCCAAGCCCCGGGCCGTGACGGCCGTTCAGCGGGGGAACGCGTCTAGCTTCGGCACCACGCGGGGGCGCGTATCACCCTCGAACACCACTTGCCGCCGGCGCACAGTAACGACCTCTTCCCCGGCCAAAGCCGTGGCCTCCAGCGCCTCCCACGCCGTCAAGTTCCACGCCGCGAAGCTGTGCCGGTAAAAATGCCACGAGTCGGTCAAATGCGGCCACGGTTCCAGATCGGTCCGGAAGGCCTTCCGCAGCACGGGCCACAGGTAGTCCCAGTCGCGGTCGTTGTAGAGCACATGCGGCGCGAAGCGGCCCCGCTTGATCTTGTCAGCAGTGGGCTGCCACTGGACGGTGATGACGGGTTCCACGAGGTCTTCGCTGGTGTGCAAGAGGAGCAGTGGCGGGCGGAAGGCCGCCCGGATGAAGGTTTGGTTCGTCAGCGCGTTGACCGCATCGAGGAGCGATGCCGGGCTGTTGGTCAGCTCCGCGTTGGCGCGGCGCCAAAAGTAAAGCTCGTCGGTGGCGCCGGGCATGAAGATCAGCGCCTTGACAATGTCGTTGGATTGGAAGGCGCCCAGCAGGAGGCCGACGCAATTGGTGCGGTTGAGTTGCCTGACGTTGGTGCCCAGCGGCATGCGGCTGAGCGCGGCTTGCCATGTCTCCGCCGCGTGAAGCCCAAGCGAGGTGAACCCGAGCCCGAGAAAGAGAACGCCACGCACTACCGCGGCAGCCGAACCACGCGAAGCGTTTGGAGTGCGTGGAGCTTGCTCCCGCTTTGTGACAGCGCCGGCAAGCCAGACGCGCTCCACACGCTTCGCGTGGCAGTTCATCCAGGACAAGGCTCGCAGCCTGCGACCAAGGTTGGCTATGGCAACGCCGGGCATCGGAATCAACGCGGCCAGCTCACAGGCCCAGCTTCTTAAAGCGCTTCTTCACTTCTTTGAAATGGAAGTCCAGCGAGCAGAGTGCCCCCAGCTCGCCTTGCTTGAAGTGCCCGGCGACCTCGGGGTCGGCTTTGAGTTGGCTGAGGAAGTCGGCGTCGTCACGCCCGGCGTGCTTGGCCTGCCAGGTTCGCATCGCGTTGCGCTGGATCAACTCGTAGGCCCGCTCGCGGGTGAGCCCTTTCTTGATGAGCGCCAGCAGGACGGTTTGCGAGTTCCACATCCCGAGCGAGAGCGCAAGGTTGCGCTTCATGTTCTCAGGATAGACCAACAGCCCCTCCACCAGCCGGGCTAACGTGACGAGCATGTAATCGAGCAGCGTGCAGGAGTCGGGGAAGATGACCCGTTCGACGGAGCTATGGCTGATGTCGCGCTCATGCCACAAGGCGACGTTTTCGAGCGCGGCGACCGCGTTGCCGCGCAGCACCCGGGCCAGCCCGCTGAGGCGCTCGCTGGTGATGGGGTTACGCTTGTGCGGCATCGCGCTGGACCCCTTCTGGCCCTTGGCAAAGAACTCCTCGGCTTCGAGGACCTCGGTGCGCTGGAGGTGGCGGAACTCGGTGGCCCAGCGTTCAATGCTGGCGCCGACCAAGGCCAGCGCGTTCATGAATTCCGCGTGCAGGTCGCGCTGCACCACCTGGGTGGCGATCGGCGCGGGCCGCAGGCCAAGCTGCTTGCAAACGAACGCCTCGATGCGCGGCGACAGATGGGCGCTGGTACCGACGGCGCCCGAGAGCTTACCCACGGCCACCGCGGCGCGCGCCGCTTCAAGCCGTTGCTGCGCGCGCCCGAATTCGTCGTGCATCAACGCCAGCTTCAGGCCGAAGGTCGTCGGCTCGGCATGAATGCCGTGGCTGCGGCCAATCATCGGCGTGAACTGGTGCTGCTTTGCCCGGGTGGCAATGACTTTGCGCAGCCGCTTGACGTCGTCGAAGAGCACATCGGCGGACTGGACCATTTGCACGGCGAAGGCGGTATCCACCACGTCGCTGCTGGTCAGGCCGTAGTGCAGCCACCGGCTGGCGGGCGCGCCGATGTTCTCGGCCAAGTTCGTCGTGAAGGCGATGACGTCGTGGTTAAGCGTGCGCTCGAGCTCTTTGCACCGTTCCACACTGAACGCGGCGCGCGTCTTGATCTGCTGGAAGTCCCTGCGGGGCACCAACCCTTCGGCGCAGAGCGCCTGGCTGGCGAGCAATTCAATCTGCAACCAGATTTCGAGCTTGCGTTGTTCGCTCCAGATTTCCCGCATGACCGGGCGCGAGTAACGTTGAATCATGGCTCCACTCTAAAAACCCCGGCGCGGGATGTCGAGCGGGGCGTCGGGCGTGGGACGGGGGAGGGTTACATGAGTTACATGAGTTACATGGGTTACATCGGTTACCTTCTGGCCAGGGGGGGCGACGGGCGCTGTATCCATGTAGTGATGTAACTCATTTAACTCATTTGCCTGGCAGCGCCTCACCGCCGGACCATCTTCTCTCGCGCGGTTTCGAGAATGCGCCGCTCGCGCTCAGTCAGGCTTTGGATGCCGTGGGCGGAGATCTTGTCGAGGATCGGATCAACGGCCTTGCTCAGGAATTCTTCGGGCGGCAAATCCTCGTCCATGCGTGCCTTGCTTGGACCCCAAGCCACCGCGGACCCATGAGGGGCCCGGACCAACGAGCGCAGCGGCGGTCGGCGGGTTCGTCGCAGGCGCGGCCATTGCCAACTCCAGTTGATGGCGTAGCGCACAAACAGAATGCCCGTAAGCATCCCGCCCAGGTGGGCCGCGTGGGCGATATTGTCCATCGGAAAGACCAGCCCGAACAAGGTCAGGAGCCCACAGAACAGCAGCAGGAACTTGGCCCGCATGCTTAGCGGGATGATGAAGAACAGCAGCAGCATCAGGGGCCGCTCGGGATAGAGCGTGGCAAAGGCGGCGACGAGGCCAAACGCGCCCGCTGAAGCCCCGACGACCGGCGCGGCGAAAATTCCCCCAAACAGCACCCCGGCCAGCGCCTGGAATAACCCGCCGATGACGCCGCTGGAAAAATAGAGGGTGAGGAAGCTGTTTCGCCCCAGCGTCTCCTCCACTTCCCGGCCAAAGACGAAGATGGCCCAGCAGTTCAGCAGCAGGTGCAGCCAGCCGCCGTGCATGAACTGGTAGGAGAGCAATTGCCACACATAACCATGGCGCAGACCCTCGACGCTCAAGGCCAGGTAGTGGTTGGTTGGAAAACTTGAGAACCGGTAGAGCGCGTTTTGGAGGATGAAGGCAGCTACATTCACTACCAGCAGCACGATGGTCGCCGACCAGCGGAATTGGAACGTCGGGCGACGCATATAATAACGGTCCTCAAGCATACTATTTCATCGTGAAGGTAGTCGCAGCGGCAGAGATTTTCAAACGAGGTTTTGGCCGGGCAGAGCGCGCCCGGTGGCGACAGCCCCGTTCCAAGTCGCCAACCCCGCGTTCCGCCAACTCAGCTAGCGTCCCGACCGCAGCGTGATCCCCCTGGCCTGGGCATGCAACTGGCCGTTGGACTCGCTCACGACGAGCGTTCGGATGCCGGGGCGGAGACTGGCAATCGCATCGTGGCCACCTGCGCCGAGGGTCAGCAGGGCTGTGGAGAGGGCATCCGTCTCCGTGGCTGAGGGCAACACTACAGCGGCCAGCACCGCGCCGAGGGTCGGCTCACCGGTGCGGGGGTCAATTACGTGGCTGTAGGTCCGGCCCCCTGCCTGGAAGGAATTCTCCTGCACACCGGACACGGACATGGCTTCGTCTTTGAGCGGCACGGTCGCGAGCAGCGTGGGTGGGGCGGCAGACCGTGGGGAGGGGGTTTCGATGGCGACCTTCCAGGACTCCTCGCCGGGCGGCGTCCCCAGCGCCTGCACGGTGCTGGTGCCGCCATGGATCAGGGCGCTGGCGACGCCCGCCTCGCACAACACCTCGGCCGCCCGCTCCACCGCGTAGCCTTTGCCAATCGCCCCCAGGTCCAGCATCACGCCCTCACGGGCGAACCGGACGGAAAACTCCGCCGGATTCAACTGGACCAGCCCCATGCCGACTTTCGCGCGCGCATCGGTTACCTCCTCCGGACGAGGCAAACGCCCGGCCCCGCCCATGAACCCCCAGCAGCGGACGAGCGGGGCCACCGTGATATCGAAGGCGCCGCCGGTTTCCCCGGATAGCTTCTGCGCCCGCTGCAACAGTGCGAACAAGGCTGGCGAGACCCGCACGGGGCCTTGGGCCGCGCGGGCGTTAAGCAGGGCGATCTCGCTGCCAGGCCGAAAAAGGCTGAGCTGGGCTTCGAGTTGCTCGATCTCTCGCAGCGCCTCTTCACCTGCCGCTCGCAGCGCGGCGGGATTATCCCCATGCAACACGATCTCGAATCGCGTCGCCATCGCATGGCATGCAACAGTGGTGGGTGGCATGTCCGGGCAAGGCAGTTTAGTCCCACAGGCAAAAAACGGGTTTCGCCGGGCAAGCCCCCGCGAAACCCGTCGTAAGTGTTGGGCGACGGCTCAGGATTGCGGCAGCGTGCCGTAGGTAATCGCCGTGACCGGCGTGCCTCCGTCCGTCGTGATCTTGCGGGTCTTCTCGTCAAAGAGGCAGGCCACTTTCAGACGGTCGGAGATTTCGGCCAGCGAGATGACCGTTTGCGTCCGGATGGCCAGGTCAATGTTCGCGTTGGGCTGCTTGCCGGAACGGATGCAGTCGAACCAGTTCTTCTCGTGCACGCGAATATCCTCGGGTTGGAGGTTGGTGAAGTTCTCTGGGTCAATTTCATCGCCGAACTCGCGCTGC
>Ga0335071_10006223_pt1 | contig 12318 bp, 5 predicted proteins | sample Lox_Sample_15_FD_206724 | JGI IMG/M metagenome (GOLD analysis project Ga0335071, IMG submission 206724) | Soil microbial communities from Loxahatchee National Wildlife Refuge, Florida, United States - Lox_Sample_1.5 | ecosystem: Environmental > Terrestrial > Soil > Wetlands | place: USA: Florida...
GCGCGGGCGTGCTCGGTCGGCATCGCGTACCACGTGATCTTCTTCGTCTTGGCGTCGATCTTGCCGAGATGGCCCTCGGTGAACTCGGCCATCCACAGATTGTTGTGGGAGTCGGCCATCACCTGGTAGATGCCGGCGTCCTTCACGCCCGGCAGCTCGCTGCTCGGGTGGAACTTCTCCCATTTCTGGGTCTTGAGGTCGACGCGGAAGATGTCCTGCGTGCCGACGCTCTTGGTCCACACCTTGCCGTCGACCTCGTAGTGCAGGCCGGTGAAGTTCAGCTGCACGCGGTCGTCGTTGAACTCCGGCGCCAGCGGGTAGTAGGTGAACTGCCCGGTCTTCGGGTCGAGGCAGCCGAGCGAGCCCTGGTACATCGTGTCGAACCAGATCTTGCCCTTGCGGTCGAACTCGATGCTCAGCAGGCCCTTGGGCGCGTTCTCCTTGAACGTCTTGACCGGATACTCGACGAGCTTGAGCGTCTTCGGATCGAACTTGCCGATGAACATCTCGCCGAAATCCGAGTACCAGATCTTGCCGTCCTTATCGACGAGGATGTCGTGCGGCTCGGTGGTCGGCCGGCCCATGTCGTACTCGGTGACGACGGCCCGCGTGTCGCGGCCCGCAGGGCGCGGCAACGTCTTGAGCTCGTATGCCCAGTGGTCGGTCGAGCTCAGGTTGATGGTGGCTAGATAGTCGGCGAACTTGCGGTACTGCTCGGGCGTTCCGGCGCGCGAGCGGTCCAGCATCGGCTGCGGCTTGACCGGCTGGCTGACCGCACCGTAGCCCATCATCCGCGAGACCACCTTCGTCCACTCGTCGGCATCGTGGGTGGAGCGCGCGATGCGCTCCAAGGTATGGCAGCCGACGCAGTTGAGCAGCTGCGCTTTCTGGTCGGGCGTGCCGGGAACGCTCATCATCCATTCGGCGTTGGTGAGCTGCCCTGCGAGGTTCTTGGTCTTCTCGAGCTTGATGTCGGCCGTTCCGGTACGGTCCGCCTCCACGCCGGCCTTGGCGGGTGCGGCAATGTCGTAGCCGACCGCGCGGATGGTGAGCTCATACTCGCCGGGCTCGAGGCGGTTCTGCGGGAAGCTGTAGCGGCCTTGCGCGTCGGTGGTGACGCTGACCTGGACGATCGAGCCCGGCTTGTGGGCGGTGACGACCACGCCCTCCATCTTGCCTTCGGCCACGGAGCTGACCGTGCCGGTCAGGGCGGCCGCATCGCCTTGCGCCCAGACGGGGTGTGCTGTCAGCGGAAGAAGAAGGAGTGCTGCACTGGCGGTGAGCCTGGACATCAACGCACTACGCATCGTTTTCTCCCTATCAAGATTTGTATTAGGCGCCTGGTGCTGGACAACGTCGACAGCCGGCTGTTGCCCATATGGTACTCCCCCCGGAAAGGGGAACAAGCACATTCCGTCCGGAGGAACGGCAAGCCCGGCCGACCCGCTCCGGCGCGACAACCGCCGCGTGCCGGTTGCGCAGGGCGCGCGATGTCGGGATACTGCGCCGATACACACGCGCGGCTTAAGCGCGACAGGGGGAGAACGCCATGCTCACACGGTTGTGCTGGATGATGCTCGGCGCCTGGGCGGCGCTGACGCTCGCGGCGGGTGTTGCGCGGGCCGCGGACGACATCGAGGCCAAGGCGCAGACCTGTGCCGCCTGCCACGGCGAGAACGGCACGCCAACCGATCCCAAGATCATCCCGGTCATCTGGGGCCAGCAGGAGAGCTACATCGTCAAGCAGCTGCACGACTACCGGAGCGGCGACCGCGAGAACCCGATCATGACGCCGATCGCCAAGGACTTGGCGCAGGCGGATCTGCGCAAGATCGCGCGTTATTTCGCCGCCAAGTCATGGCCCGCAGCCGCGCAGCCGGCCGCCGCCGTGGCGCTGCCCAAGGGTGCAGCGCAATGTCAGCCCTGTCACCAGCCGAAATTCGAAGGCGGCATGCCCGCTCCGCGCCTTGCCGGGCTCAGCTACGATTTCCTGATCGCGCAGATGAACGCCTTCGCCGACGGCCAGCGCACCAACAATCTCGACATGCCGAAATTCATGCAGATGTTGACGCCCGGCGAGCGCGAGGCGATCGCGCGCTATCTCGCGGCGTTGTGAACCGGGGCGTCAACGCAGTTCAAGCGCACCGAAGCCCGTCTCCGGGATGCGGACCGCGACGGTCGTGCCGGCACCCGGAACGCTCTCGATTTCGAGCGTCCCGCCGTGCAGTTCGACGAGCTTCTTGCTGAGCGGCAGGCCAAGTCCGACTCCGCCGTATTTGCGGGCGAGCTTGGCGTCGACCTGACCGAAGGGCGTCAGCGCAATCTCGATGTTCTGCGCATCCATGCCGATTCCGGTGTCCCGGACCAGGAACGCGATGCCGCCCAGATCACCCGGCTGAACTTTGAGTGTCACCCGGCCGCCCGAAGGCGTGAACTTGATGGCATTCGACAGCAGGTTGAGCAGGACCTGCCGCAGCTTGGGCGCATCCGCGTAGAGGCGCGGAAGGTCGCGGGCCATCTCCACGGCATACTGGACCTGGGCCTTGGCCGCCATCTGGACCGCCAGGTCCGAGCTGAAGCGGACGATCGGCTCGACCTCGACCTCGCGACGATCGAGTACGAGTTTGTCCGACTCCGCCTTGGCGATGTCGAGAACGCTGTTGATGATGTCGAGCAGATGCTCGCCCGATTCGACGATCAGGCCCGGATAGGCCTGATATTTTTCCGGCAGCGGCCCGTGTAGCCCCTCGCGCATAAGCGACGAGAAGCCGATGATCGCGTTCAGCGGCGTGCGCAGCTCGTGGCTCATGTTGGCCAGGAATTCCGTCTTCGACTTGCTGGCCGCCTCGGCCGCAATCTTGGCCGCGATCAGGATCTCCTGATTCGCACGCAGATCCTCGAACGCGCGTGCCGCGCGCAGCATGTAGCGCACGCGGTGCGACAGGACGGGCCAGCTGATCGGCTTGGAGATGAAATCCGTGGCGCCGCACTCGTACGCCTTCTCGATCGACGGCGTGTCGTCGAGACCCGTCGCCATCAGGATCGGCAGGTGCGCCGTGCGTGGCTGCGAGCGCAGCGCCCGGCACAGCTCGAAGCCGTCCATGTGCGGCATCACGACGTCCGCGATCACCAGATCGGGCAGCTCGTCTGCGCACATGCTGAGCGCGTCCCGGCCGTCGGCCGCCTCGCGTACCGCAAACCCGGCCTGCTCCAGGGACGGCCGCATGAGCGAGCGCACGATTTCGTCATCGTCGACGATGAGCACCGAGCCTGGCGGGTCAGTGAATTTTTGCATCAGCTTCCGCCAGCAGCGTCTGGAGCGATTGCACCGCGGTCGCAACATCCGCGTCCAACTGGGCGATCATGTCCGCGACCGCGTGAACGCCCGATTGGCGCGCCGTCGTCTCGATTTCAGCACAGCGGCTGGACACCTGGACCGCGCCGATCGCACTCGCACTGGACCTGAGGCCATGCGCCGTGCGCCACAGCGCCTCGGGGTCACCCGCGTCGAACTTCGCCCGGATGTCGGCCGCCGACATGGGGGCGGTGTCGATGAACCGCCTCACGACGCGCTTCAGCAGCCCTTTACTGCCGCGCGCCTCCATCACCCGGATCTGGTGAATGATTGCGCCGTCGATCGGCTCGCTCGCAGACGCAGGCGCATCCGCGTCATCGCCCGCCGGGCGGCCCGGCGTCGGCTGAGCCGGCGCCGGCCGCAGCTGGCGGCGCATCGCTTCCATGAGCTGGAGGTCGTCAAAGGGCTTCGTGATGAAATCATCCATGCCTGCATCCAGGCACATCGCACGCATTTCCGGCAGCGCGTGAGCGGTGACGGCAATGATGGGGATATGGTTCCGGCGCTCGGCAGGCTCCGGCCGCTCGTCCATCTGTCGCTCGATGTCACGGATACGGCGGGCGGCCTGGAAGCCGTCCATCTCCGGCATCTCGCAGTCCATCAGGATGAGGTCGAATTGGCCCCGGCTGAAAGTCTCGACCGCCATGGCGCCGTTCGACACGCTGACGACGTTGCACCCGAGGTTGTTCAGCATGCCGACGGCCACGTCCTGGTTGATGGCATTGTCTTCGGCGAGCAGGACCTGCGCATTAAACTGCGGTTGAGCCGAGCGCACCGACCGCTGCGCCCGCAGTGCTGCAGCATGGCGCTTAGACGTTCCCGCCGCGATCGACGCAAGGCAGTCGAACAGCTCCGAAGGCCGGATCGGCTTCGACAGGGTGGCAAACCCCAGGTTCTCTTCGGCCCCGTCATCGACGACGCTGTCGACCTGGGTGAGGAAGACGATCTCGACCGGCCTGCCGCGCCGATCCGCGCGCATCGCGGCCGCGAGGTCGAGGCCCACCTTCGCCAGCGCGGTGAGATCGATGATCGCCACGTCGAAGCCCGTCCCCGCTGCGCGTGCCGCGCCCCACGCGGTGCGCGCCTCATCGGCCGTGGCGGCGACCGTCGCGTCGACGCCCCAGCTCATCAGGTACTGCGATGCGACGTGGGCTGCGACGGCGTTCGGCTTGACGAGCAGCACCGACAGATGACGCGCCAAATGGCGCGGCCGGCGCGGCAGATCGGCTTCGCCGAGCGGCTTTCGCAGGCGCGCCGTGAACCAGAACGTCGAGCCGCGGCCGAGGTCGCTCTCAACGCCGATCTCACCACCCATGAGGGTCACGAGCTGCTTGGCGATCGCGAGACCGAGGCCCGATCCGCCGCGCGAACGGGTCATCGAGCTGTCGACTTGGTGAAACGATTCGAACACCGAAACCTGCTTGTCGGGGGCGATGCCGATGCCGGTGTCCGTGACGGCGACGCTCAGCAGGACATCGTCGCCCTGCGGGGTCGATGCTGACATCTCGACCAGGATTTCGCCACGCTCGGTGAACTTGATCGCGTTGCTGACCAGGTTCAGGCACACTTGGCGCAGTCGAAGCGGATCGCCGTACAGCAGGGTCGGCACGGTCTCATCGACGAAATAGGCGAATTCTAGCCCCTTGCTCGCGCAACGCTCGCTGAACAGGTCCGCGATTTCGGCGATGACCTCCCGCGGCTCGAAATCCGACTTGAGAAGATCAAGCCGTCCGGCCTCGATTTTGGAGAAGTCGAGGACGTCGTTGATGATCGCCATCAGCGCTTGCCCCGAGCGGATCAGGTTCTCCGTCCACCGGCTCTGGCGCTCGTTCAGCGGCGTGGAAGCAAGCAGGTTGGCCATGCCGAGGACGCCGTTCATCGGCGTACGGATCTCGTGGCTCATGGTGGCCAGAAATTCGGACTTTGCCTGGCTCGCCGCCTCGGCCTGCCGGCGCGCATCGACCAGCTCCCGCTCGGCTCGCTTGCGCTCGGTGATGTCGCGCAGGATTCCGGTGTATAGGACCTCGTCGATGCCCTTCACTTCGGTGACGGTGAGCTCGGCCGGGAATTCCTGCCCGCCGCTTCGGATCGCCGTGAGCTCGCGCGCCACGCCGAAGGAACCGTCCGCGCCGATCAATGACTCGACCACGCCGAATGGGTCCGCATCGGGACGCACCGGCAAGAGCGTGGCAAGTTCGGTGCTGATGACCTCTCTGGCCTTATAGCCGAAGATCCGTTCCGCGCCGCGGCTCCACTGGCGGATCCGTCCGCCGCGGTCGAACGTGATGATGGCGTCGGCGACCGCGTCGACGATCGCCTGCGCGCGGGCGCGGCTGCGCTGAGCATCCCGCTCCACGGCGCCGCGCTGCCCCATCTCCAAATTGAGCTGCGCCACGAGGTCGATCTGCCGGGCGGCGTAGCTCGCCGCGAGCGTGGCGCTGCCGACAAGCACGGCCAGCGTGGCAACCATCATCGCCAGGAGGGTGCCCGGCAGGTGCGTCCCGTTGCCGACGTCGACCGTGAGCGGATAGAACTGCGCCGCGTCCATGGCGGTGTAGTGCATGCCGGCCACGGCCACGCCCATGATGGTTGCCGCAAGGATGGTCGCCGGAACGGGCGAGACGGCGTTGCGCAGGCCGAAATGCACGCCCAGCGAGATGAGGGCCAGCACGATCGCGACCAGCACGGAGACGCCGACCATCATCGGGTCGTACATCAGCAAGGCGTCCGGCCGCATCGCAGCCATGCCGGAATAGTGCATGGCGCCGATGCCGCCGCCCATCAGCAGCGCGCCGCCGAACAGACGCCCGAGCCCGGGCGCTTGTGTCCGGCCGATGACGCTCAACGCCACCCCGCTGGCGAGTATGCCGGGAACCATCGACAGGATGGTCCCGACGAGGTTGTACCCGACGCCGCACGGCAGGGTGAACGCCAGCATGCCGATGAAGTGCATGGACCAGATGCCGCCGCCCATGCTGGCTGCGCCGGCGGACGCCCAGGTCACACGCCCGCGCGGCGTCGAGGCAGCGACGATGCGGCTCGAGACCGAAAGGGCGACGAATGCCGACAGCGAGGCGATCGCGACCGAAAGCGCGACCAGGGCGTAGTCGTATTTCCCGACATAAGGGTTGCCGAGATCGATGCCCGCTGTGAGGGGCATGAACAACTGATTTAGCAGGAACATTCAGACAGCCGGCTTAGAACCTAAGCCCGCTATAGAAGCCGTTTTTCCATAATTAACTGTAAAGGCGAGAATTGAGCGTAAAAATGGGAACTCGGCCGTAATTCAGAGTTAGGTCAATGGCTTAGAGGGTCGCGACGCCGGCACGGCCGGCTTCATGTCGGCGAGCAGCGTAGGGATCAACTCCGACACGGTCGGATGGATGGGCACCGCGCGCTGCAGCGCCGTGTAGGGAAGCCTGGCGTTCATCGTGTCGAGGATGCCGTGGATCGCCTCGTCGCCGCCGGTGCCGAGGATGGCGGCACCGAGAATGAGCTTGGTCTCGGCGTCGGCGATCGCGGTCATGAACCCTTTCGTTTCGCCCTTTTCGACGGCACGCCCCACCCGGGTCATGGGACGGCGGCCGATCAGGAGCGGCCGGCCGCTCGCGCGCGCCTGCGCCTCGGTCATCCCGACGCGGCCGAGCGGTGGGTCGATATAGAGCGCGTAGGCCGGAACGCGCTCGCTGACGCGGCGCGTCTCGCCGTCCAACAGGTTCGCGGCGACGATCTCGAAGTCGTTGTACGAGGTGTGGGTGAAGGCACCGCGCCCGTTGCAGTCGCCGAGCGCCCAAATTCCGGGTACGCTCGTCCGCAATTCGTCGTCGACCGCGATGTAGCCGCGCGAATCCACCGCGATCCCGGCCGCATCCAGCCCCAGATCGTCGGTGTTGGGACGGCGGCCGATCGCCAGCAACACGTGCGAGCCCGTGACCGCGGGCGGGCCGGACGTGCAGTCGACGCCGACCGCGATCTCCGTGCCGCGCGGCTCGAAGCTGATACAGTCGGCGCCCACGAGCACCGCGATCCCCTCCGCCTCGAGGATCTCCTTGACCGCGGCCGACACATCCTCGTCTTCGCGCGCGATCAGTCGCGGCCCTTTTTCGATGACGGTCACCTCGCTACCGAAACGGCGGTACATCTGCGCGAACTCGAGGCCGATATAGCTGCCGCCCACCACCACCAGATGACGGGGCAGCACGTCAAGGTCCAGCATCGAGGTATTGGTCAGGACGCGGACCCGGTCGATGCCCGGCATATCGGGGACGAGCGCCCGTCCGCCGACATTGATGAAGATTCGGGGAGCACTCAGGCGCTCCTGGCCCACCTGGACTTCGTGCGCGGATACGAACCGCGCATGGCCGCGATACACCGTGCAGCGTTCCATGCCATCGAGCCAGGACTCCACGCCTTTGCGCGACTTCCCCGAGACCGCGTCCTTCCGCGCCTTGATCGCCGTCATGTCGACGGCGATACCGCCGCCAAGCTTGAACCCGTAATCGCCGCCGCGCCGCGCCGTGTGGATCGCATAGGCGCTGGCGACGAGCGTCTTGGTGGGGATGCAGCCGACATTGACGCAGGTGCCGCCGAACAGGTGGCGCTCCACCACCGCCACCGACATGCCGGCGGCGGTGAGCCGCCCAGCGAGCGACGGCCCGGCCTGGCCGGCGCCGATGACGATCGCGTCGTAGGTAACGGGCATGCGAGGACTCCTCTGCTGATGACCGCTCCGGCCGCGCTCCTCAATCCTGTCCCGGCTGCGCCTCCGGGTGGGCGTGGCCTGCCGGATGCGGTGCGGCGCGCTCGCGCAACCATTGGAACACGACGTAGAGCACCGGGATGAAGAAGACCCCGACCACGGCCGCCGCCAGCATGCCGCCGAACACCGGCGTGCCGACCGCGCGGCGGCTGAGGGCTCCCGCTCCTTCCGCGATCACCAGCGGCAGCAGGCCGAGGATGAAGGCGAAGCTCGTCATCATCACCGGCCGGAAGCGCAGCCGGGCGCCTTCGACCGCCGCCTCGGCGATGCTCTTGCCCTGGCGCCGCTGTTCGACCGAGAACTCGACGATGAGGATGCCGTTCTTGGCGGCGAGCGCCACCAGGACCACGAGGCCGATCTGCGCGTAGACGTCGAACGCGAGCCCGGAGAGTGCCACGCCGCCGATCGCGCCCAGGACGCCGACGCTCACCGAGAGAAGAACGGGAATCGGGATATTCCAGCTCTCGTAGAGCGCCACCAGGAACAGATAGGCAAACAGGACGGCGAGCCCCAGCACGATCCCGGTCTTGCCGCTCGCGGCCTTTTCCTGCAGCGCCGTCCCGGTCCACTCGAACCCGTAGCCCGGCGGCAGGGTCTGGACCGACAGGCGCTCCATCGCCGCCAGCGCCTGGCCGGAACTGTAGCCGGGCTTGGGGGCTCCGTTGATGACCGCGGCGGGGAAGCCGTTGTAGCGGATCACCGCCTGCGCGCCCTGGACGAGGCGCGCCTGGGCGATCGCCCGGATGGGCACCATGGCGCCTTTGGCGTTGCGGACGTAGACGCGATAGATGTCCTCGATATTGTCGCGGAAGCGCGCATCGGCCTGTACGTTGACCTGCCAGATGCGGCCGAACAGGTTGAAGTTGTTGACGTAGAAGCCGCCGAGCGTGGACTCGAGCGCGTTGAACACGTCCGAGAGCTTGACCCCCAGCACCTCGGCCTTGTCGCGGTCGATATTGAGATAGACCTGGGGCGTGTCGGCGGCGAAGGTGCTGAACACACCCGCGAGCTCGGGCTGCTGATTGGCGGCGACGAGCAGGCCGCGCATCACGGCGGCGACGTCGGTCGGCTTCTGCCCCTGCAACGCCTCCAGAACGTACTGGAACCCGCCGGTGCTGCCGAGGCCGAGGATGGGCGGCAGGTTGAACGGGAACACGATTCCGCCCGGGATCGCCGCCAGCTGCGGCCGCAGCCGCGCCAGCACCGCGTCCACGCTTTCCGCCGGCGTGCGCTGGTCGAAGGGCTTCATCTCGACGACGAAGAACGCCTGGTTGGGGGCCGCGACGTAGTCGATGAAGTTGAGGCCGACCACCGACAGCACGCCCTGCACACCCGGCATCTGGCGGACGATGGTCTCGACCTGCGACACGAGGTCCTGCGTGCGGGTGAGCGAGGCGCCCTCGGGCAGCCGCATGGCGCCGAAAAATGCGCCCTGGTCCTCGGCCGGAAGGAAACCCTGCGGCGTTATCTTGAAAACGCCGAGTGCTCCCACCGCCACCACCGCGACGCCGATCAGGCCGACCGCCGCCACGCGCACGAGCCGGCGGACGACCGCCACGTAGCCGTCGCGCACGCGGTCGATCGCCCCCAGCACGTAGCGCATCGGCCCGCGCTGCCCGGCGTCGCTCCGTCGCAGCAGCACCGAGCACAAGGCCGGGCTCAACGTGAGCGCGTTGGTGGCGGAGATCAGCATCGAGACCGACACGGACACGGCAAATTGCCGGAACAGCTGGCCGCTGATCCCGGGGATGAACGCCACCGGAACGAACACCGACAGCAGCACGAGCGTGATCGCGATGATCGGGCCCGTGATCTCCGCCATCGCCTTCTTGGTCGCCGCCTGGATCGACAGCTCCGGCTCCTCTTCGATCACCCGCTCGACGTTCTCGATCACCACGATCGCATCGTCGACCACGATGCCGATCGCCAGCACGAGCGCCAGCAGCGAGACCGTATTGGCCGAATAGCCGATCGCCAGCATGACCGCGAAGGTGCCGATGATCGACACCGGGACCGCGACCAGCGGAATGATGGTGGTCCTCAGCTTTCCGAGGAACAGGAAGACGACGATCGCCACCAGCACGAACGCGATGACGAGGGTGCGGATGACCTCGGCCACGGTCGCGGTGACGAAGACTGTGTTGTCGAAGAACACCTGATAGGCGATGTCCTCGGGAAAGCGCTGCTTGAGCTGCTCCAGCGTCTCACGGACCTGCCGCGCCACTTCGACGGCGTTGGCGCCCGGCGACTGGTAGATGCCGATCGCCGCGGCCGGCGCGCCGTTGAACCGGCTGTAGCGCTCGAGCGTCTTGGCGCCGAGCTCGACCCGCGCGATATCCTTCACGCGCACCACCGAGCCGTCCGGATTCGCGCGAACGATGATGTTCGCGAACTCTTCGGGGCGGCTCAGCCGGCCCTCGGTCTTGATGGTGAGTTGCACCTGCTGCAGGCGCGGGGTCGGCGCCGAGCCGATGCGGCCAAGCGCGGCCTGCACGTTCTGGCTCTGCACAGCCGCGACGACGTCGTTGGGGCTGAGGTTGTAGGCGGTCAGCCGGTCGGGGTCGAGCCACAGCCGCAGGGAATAATCGGACGGACCGAACAGGATCGCCTGGCCGACGCCACGGATGCGCGCCAGGGGATCGATGATGTTGATCGTGGCGTAATTGTTCAGATACAGCGCATCGTGGGTGTTCTTGGGCGAGTAGACGGTGATGACCTGAAGCAGGGCCGCGAGCTTCTTGCGGATCACGAGGCCCTGCGCCTGCACCTCGTTGGGCAGCTGCGGCACCGCGAGCTGCGCCCGGTTCTGCACATTGACGGTGTTGATGTCCGGGTCGGTGCCGAGCGCGAAGGTGACGGTGAGGTTGTAGCTGCCGTCCTGGCCGCTGGAGGACTGGTAATAGAGCGCGTTGTCGACGCCGTTGATCTGCTCTTCGATCGGCTGCGCCACCGTCTGGTCCACGGTCTCGGCGTCCGCCCCGGGGTAAAGCGTGGTGACCGAGACCTGCGGCGGCACGATGTCCGGGAACTGCGCGACCGGGATCGCCTCGATCGCGAGGATGCCGGCGAGCGTGATGACGATCGAGACGACGAACGCGAGCCGCGGCCGGTCGATGAAGATGTCGGAGATCATCGGAATCAGCCCCGGCTTCCGGCCGCAGGCTGCTCCACCGTTTCCTGCACCACCTGGCCGGGGCGCACCTTCTGCACGCCGTCGACGATCACGTTCTCGCCTTCCTTGAGGCCCGAGGTGATCACGACGTCGGTGTCGCGGTTCGGTCCGGTCTGCACGGGGCGCCGGTCGACCTTGTGCCCGCCGTCGACCACGAGCACGTAGTAGCCGGACTGGTCGACCTGGAGGGCCGACTGCGGGATCACCAGGCGCGGCTCCTCGCGCCGCTGCTGGATGATCGCGGTCGCGAACTGCCCGTCGATCAGGAGGCCGTTGGGGTTCGGGATCGTCGCGCGCATGATCAGCGTGTCGGTGGTCTGGTCGACCTGCGGGTCGGTGAGGTTCCACACGCCGGCCAGCGGGTAATCCGCGCCGTTGGACAGGCGCACGCGGATCTCGATCTTGGCAAGGCTGCCGTCGGGCTCGTGGCGCGAGGCGCGGATGGTTTCTAGATCACGCACGCTGACCGGGAACAGCACGTACATCGGATCCTGGCTGACGATCGTCGCCAGAACCCCGCTCGCGGGATTCACCAGGTTGCCGATCTGATAGGCGGTACGGCCGATGCGGCCATCGATCGGCGAGCGGATGTCGGTGTAGCTGAGATTCACCTCGGCCTGCGTCAGCGCGGCCTGCATCTGCATGACCTTCGCCTTGCTGCTGTCGAGGTCCGCCTTCTGCTGGTCGACGAGCGACTGCGGGCTGAACTGCTTCTTGGAGAGCTCGAGGTTGCGGTTGTATTGCAGCTGGGCGTTGGTGACGACGGCCTCGGCCGCGGCCAAGTTCGCCTTCGCCTGGTCGACCGCCGCCTGGAACTGCACCTTCTCGATCTGATAGAGCAGATCGCCGGTCTTGACCTCCTGGCCCTCGCGGAAATTGACCTTCTCGAGGAAGCCCTCGATGCGCGCCCGCAGGTCCACTTTGTAGATGGCCTGGATGTGGCCGACGAACTCGAAGGATTCGCTGACGCCTTTCATCGCGGCGGGGCGCACGCCGACCGCCGGCTTGGGTGCCGGTGCTGCGGCCTGCTGC
>Ga0335071_10006224_pt1 | contig 12316 bp, 7 predicted proteins | sample Lox_Sample_15_FD_206724 | JGI IMG/M metagenome (GOLD analysis project Ga0335071, IMG submission 206724) | Soil microbial communities from Loxahatchee National Wildlife Refuge, Florida, United States - Lox_Sample_1.5 | ecosystem: Environmental > Terrestrial > Soil > Wetlands | place: USA: Florida...
AGCGGGCCGGGGGCGTTGAAGTCCGCGGGCGCGGCGAAGGTGCAGTTGAGCGAGTCGGACGGAGCGACCGCGGGGTTGGTCACGGTGAGGTTCAGGCTCCGGGTCGGGGCGCCGACGATCACCGCGCCGAAGGCGAGCGACGCGTCGGTCGCGATCCTCGCCGGCACCTGCAGGTCCGCGCGCACGGGCAGGTGGTCGCTCGCCAGTTGGAGCGCGGTCGCGTAAGCCGCGCCCTCCGGGATGACGGGCGCATCCGTGATGTTCTTGTTGAGATGCTGGCCGTCGTTGCCCACCGGGACCATGGTCCCGGGGATCATGGCCAGGCCCTGGCCGGTGACCAGGTTGTAGGTGGGCAGGATGAAGTCGAAGCGGTCGTCCATCCCGCCGGTGGCGGCGCCGTTCGCGCAGGTGCCGCTGAGACAGGGGGACTGCGTATGGTAGGGGGCGAAGGCGGCGCCGTCGTGCCAGCTCCCCGCCGGGAGCATGTCGTAGACGCGCCCGGTGTTGTTGGCCTGCGACTCCAGGAACTTCGCGTAGGCGGGCTCGGAACTCTGCGTGTAGAAGTTGAAGTCCCCGAGCGCGAGCGCGTGGGTGCCCGCCGGCATGGCGTTCATGCTGTCACGCATCCCGGTCGCCTCGGCGAGACGCTGGGCCTCGTAGCCGGTGGACGCCTTGAGGTGCGCCGCGTAGATGCGCAGCTCGGCCGCGGCCGCCGAGTAGCCCACGGGCTTCATCCGGTAGACGTGGACGTAGCGCAGCAGGTTCGACGGGTTCGGGTAGAACGCCCACTCCCCGAGGTACTGCACCTTCGAGGTCCGGTAGAAGAAGCCCGCGTCCGTGTCGTTGCCGTCGATGAACGGGGCGGCGGCCCACTGCCCCGGCTCCATCACGTTGAGCACCTCGGAGAGGAACTCCGTCACCGAGCCCGTACTCGACATCTCGCCGGTCACGATCACGTCCGCGTTCAGCGGCTGGAGGATCGTGCGGTAGTACGGGGCGCGCGCCGAGCCGGTCGTCCCCGGGTAGTCGAGGATGTTGTAGTCCACCACCCGCAGGGCGTGGGCCGGGGCGGCGCAGAGCAGCGCGAGGAATGCCGCCGGCGCGAACAGCCGGGCGAGCGCGGGCCGGGTCGGGGTGGCCATGGAGACTCCTGAGCTTGGTTGCGATGGCCCGGCGGCGCGTGGCCCACACGGGGGGCCGCCGCAGTCGGGGGAGGGTGTCGGGTACTCGGTTTGCCGTTCATGATTGTAGAACGGCCCGCGGGCCGCCTGCCAGCCGGGAGCGTCCCGCGGATCGCGGATCGCGCGGGGGCGGCGCGTTGCGGAATGCCCGGCGGACCATCCGACGAGGCCGCTTCGGCTTGGCTGCCCGCGGCGGACCCGGCGGTCCGCCCGGAGCCCGGGGCGCGCGGCCCCGCGCGCTCAGCTCTCCGGCACCTCGCGCACCAGCTCCCGCGCCGCCTGCTTGCTGAGCGAGGCGTGCGGGAGCCCGAGGATCTCCAGCGTGCGGGCGCGCGTCACGCCCGCCGCGGCGTCCGCGCGGAGCAGGGTCAGGCGGTCGCCGACGCGGGCCTCGCGGCTCGGCTTCGTGCGCTCGCCGCCGAGCAGCACACGGCCCGCCTGGATGGCGTCACTGGCCTGCGAACGGCTCTTGAAGAGCCGCAGCTCGAAGAGCAGCACGTCGAGGCGCACCGCGGCCGCCTAGGTCCCGCCGCCCAGCAGGCGCGCGAGCGTGAACGCGGCCGCGGCGGCGAGCCCGCCCACCAGCACGGTCTGCAGCGCGCTGCGCCAGGGCGGCACGCCGGTGAAGCGGCCCTTCACCCAGCCGAAGACCGTCAATGCCACGAGCGTGACCGCGACCGAGACGCCCAGCGCGCGGCCGGTGTCGTGCGCGATGGCGATGTAGGGCGAGAGCGGGATGAGTCCCCCGGCGACGTAGGCGCCGGCGATGGTGAGCGCGCTCGCGAGCGCGCGGCCGCGTTCGGGCTCCTCGAGCCCGAGCTCGAAGCGCATCATGAAGTCCACCCAGGCCTTCGGGCGCACCTCGAAGGCGCGGAGCACCGGGGCGATCTCCCCGTCCGCCAGCCCGTAGCCGCGGAACACCTCGGCGACCTCCTCGCGCTCGCGGTCCGCCAGGTGGGCGACCTCCCACTCCTCGCGCCGGCGCTCGCTGGCGTAGTGATCGGCGTCGCTGCGGGCGGCGAGGTAGCCGCCGAGGCCCATGGCGATCGAGCCCGCGGCGATCTCGGCGAGGCCGGCGGTGACGATGATGCGCGTCGCGGAGACGGCGCCGGTCAGGCCCGCCGCCAGGGCGAAGGGCACCGTGAGCCCGTCGGACATCCCGATCACGACGTCACGCACGCTCGCTCCGGCGGTGAAGTGCTGCTCGATGTGCGGGTTCTGGGGCACGGGGCCTCCGGAAGGGGAAGGGCCGGGGACGCGCCGCGGCGTCCCGTGCGAACCGGGACGCCGCAGCCGTCACGCGAGGACGGTGTTCCTAGTAGCCGACGTGGACGTAGACCTGGCCCTCGTCCACGAAGGGCGCGCCGGCGTTGTTGCCCATGTGGGCCCATTCGATCCCGAGCTTGGCGTTCGGGTTGATGTAGTAGCCCGCGTTCAGCGCCCCCAGCCACTGGTCGGACTCGGGGATGAGCGCGGTCTTCACGACGTGCGCGATCTCGTAGCGGCCGGTCAGGACCCAGTGTCCGTCCGGACCGAACGGCACGATCGCCTCCAGCATCCCGTGGTGCACCCGGTCCGGCGTCTCGACGTCCGGTTCGGTGTGGGTCTCGAGCACGTAGGCCGGGATCACCGTCAGGCGCTGCAGCGTGAGCAGGGCGCTCAGGTCGAACTGGGCGCGCACCGCCGAGCTGCTCCCGACGGCGCGCGGGTCCTGCCGGTCGAGGTAGGCGCGCGCGGCGATGCGCTGCCCGCCGACCTCGCGCATCACCCAGAGGTAGGTGTCCTCGAGCCGGTTGAAGTTCCGGTCCGTGGGGGCGCCGTGCGTGCGGCCGCTGTTGATGAGGCCGAGCGCGTAGGTCCAGCCCGACTGCGCCCCGTTCAGCTCGAAGCCCTGGCCGTCGAACGTGACCGGGGTGAGGTAGTCGGCGAGCGTCGTGCGCCGGGCGCTCGACAGGTAGGGGATCTCCGCGTCGTAGATGCCGACCTTGAGGTTGAGCGCCCCGCCCCTGGCCAGCTCGTCGAACTGCACGAACGCCATGCCGCTCTCGAGCACGCCGGTGTCGGTGGTGAAGCCGTTGTCGAAGTGGAACGTGACCTTCTTCGCCAGGGTGCCGGCGGTGTGGAACTCCACCGCGTTCTGGCGGAACTCACTGATGGTCGTGCGCTCGCGGTCACCCGCGTCGGTCCGGGTGTCCGTGCCGGCGACGTCCATGCCCACGTTGCCGATGAGCGAGAGCGGGAAGTTCTCGGAATCCCACGGCGACTCGCCCTCGGAGCCCTCGAGGATGTAGCCGCGCTGCTTGAACTTCATGCCGAAGTCGTTCAGGCGCGGGAAGCCGTCGTGGCACTGCGTGCACGGCATGCTGTACTTCCGTGCGAAGAGCGGGAGCGCGTGCGCCGGCGCCGGCGCGAGCAGCGGGAGCGCGCCGGCGAGGAGCGGCAGGACGGCCACGAGACGGCGGACGGGCCACGTCATGTGCGCACCTCCAGCGGATCGTGTGGCCGGGGGGCCCGGGTGGGCCCGGATCCGGCGCGGGGACTGCAGCGGGCGCGGGACCGCCCGGTCGCCGCGTCCGGCCTGCCGGGGCGGGATGCTACGTCCATCCGGTCACGGCAGGAAGTAGAAAGCGAGGCCCAGGATCAGGTAGACGGCGACCAGCAGCGCGCCCTCGAGCCAGTTGGACTCGCCGTCCTGCGCCACGAGACTCACGGTCGCGACGGCGACGGCGACCGACACGACCTCGAACGGGGTGAAGCGCAGGTCCATCGGGCCGCGACCCAGGAAGCGCGACACGAAGACCAGCAGCGGCGCGATGAACAGCGCGATCTGGATGCTCGAACCGGTGGCGATGTGGAGCGCGAGGTCCACCTGGTCGCGCACGGCCATGAGCACGGCGGTGGAGTGCTCGGCCGCGTTGCCGATCGTGGCGACCACGATGACGCCGACGAACACCGGCGTGAGCCCGAGGCTGCGCGACGCCTCGGCCACCGCGCCCACCAGCAGCTCGCTCATCCACACCACCAGCAGCGTGGTGACCAGCAGGGTCAGCGCGGGGCCGCCGGCGCCGGAGCGCGCCGGGGAGCCGGACCCGGCGGCGCGCGCGGCCCCGGCGCCCCCGCCGGCGTAGAGGTGGCGGTGGGTGCCGAGGGTGAAGACCAGGCTCAGCGCGTAGGCGGCGAACAGCACCAGCGCGATCTCGAACGAGAGGTCCCGCTCCCGCGCGGTCGCCTGCGCCGCGGTGAGCGCGGCGCGTCCCGCCGCGCCCGTGGCCACGACGTCGAAGAGCGCGGGCACCACGAGGCCGATGGACGCCAGCGCCAGCAGGGTCGAGCCCATCGACGCCGCGGTGCGGTCGAAGCGCTGGCGGTCACGGCGCAGGCCGCCCGCGAACAGCGCGAGGCCGAGCACCAGCAGGCAGTTGCCGAGGATCGAGCCGGTGAGGCTCGCCTTGACGATGTCGTCGAGCCCGCGCCGCAGCGCGGCGAGCGCGATGACCAGTTCGGCCGCGTTGCCGAAGGTGGCGTTGAGCAGGCCGCCCACGCCGGCGCCGAAGCGGCGGGCGAGGGACTCGGTGGCCTCGCCCATGGCGCCGGCGAGCGGGACGATGGCGAGCGCGGCGCAGACGAAGACGGCGGCGCCGCTCCAGTGGAGACGGTGGCCGAGCGCGGCCAGCAGCACGAAGAGCAGCAGCCAGCGGAGCGGGTGCCCGGGGGCGGCGAGCGGACGCGCGGCGGAGCGGCTGGAGGTGGACATCGCGCGGGACTGTGCCCCAACGCGGACCCGGGCTCAAGCGGGATCGGGTCGCGCCCGCCGCGGGCGGGGGATGCGCGGCGGGCGGGGTCTCGCGACCCCGCCCGTGCGCTGGATCCCTGCTATCGCGAGCGAAGGATCACGAACAGCCCAGCGACGTCCCGCAGTTCAGGCACTTGTAGCAGGTGCCGTTGCGGATCGTGATGTGTCCGCAGTTGTCGCACAGCGGCGCGTCGCCCGGGAACTTGCCGAGCTGCGCGTCCGGACCGCCCTCGAGCCCGGCCGCCGGCTCCATGCGCGAGCGGACCGGGGCCGGCGCCACGGCCCGTGCCGCGGCGGGCCCCTCCGCGTTCCCGTTCTCGGGGCTGCGGTGCTCGCGGCCCACCGGGTGACCGGTGGCGTGGTTCCTCGGCTGGCCGAGCAGGGACTCGTCGACGATGTGGGCGAGGTCGGTGCGCCCCAGGTACTCGATGCCGAGCACGCGGAACACGTAGTCCACGACGCTGGTGCAGGCGCGCAGGTTGTCGTGCCCGTCCACGCGGCCGTGCGGCTCGAAGCGCGTGAAGCAGAACTGGTCCACCAGGTCGTCGAGCGGCACGCCGTACTGGAGCCCCATCGAGACCGAGATGGCGAAGCAGTTCATCATGCTGCGGAAGGCGGCGCCCTCCTTGTGCATGTCGATGAAGATCTCGCCGACCGTGCCGTCCTCGTACTCGCCGGTGCGCAGGAAGACCTTGTGCCCGCCGATGCGCGCCTCCTGCGTGAAGCCGTGGCGCCGCTTCGGGAGCCGCCGCCGGCGCAGGCGGGGCGGCGAGTCGGTCGCGGGATCCGCGGCGGGCTTGCGCGCGCTGGCCAGCGGCTGGCTCATCTTCGAGCCGTCGCGGTAGAGCGCGACCGCCTTGAGACCCAGCTTCCAGGACTCGAAGTAGATCCTCTCGACGTCCTCGACGGTGGCCTCCTGCGGGAGGTTCACGGTCTTGCTGATCGCGCCCGAGACGAACGGCTGCACCGCCGCCATCATGCGCACGTGGCCCATGGGCTCGATGAAGCGCGTGCCGTGCGGGCCGCAGCGGTTGGCGCAGTCGAACACCGCCAGGTGCTCGGGCCTCAGGCCGGGCGCGCCCTCGACCGTGAGGTTGCCGCAGGTCACCGCGTTGGCCTCGTCGATCTGCGCGTCGGTGAAGCCCAGGAACGGGAGCAGGCAGAAGCCGGGCTTCTCGCGCTCGGCGACGCTCACGCCGAGGCGCGTGAGCGTGTCGTCGCCGACCATGCCGCGCGAGAAGGCGAAGCGCAGGTGCAGCATGCCGGGCAGCGCATCGTCGATGCGTCGGACCTCCGACTCGCGCAGGCCCTTGTGCAGCAGGACGTCGGGGTGCACGTGCGGGGCGCCCTCGAGCGTGCCGGTGCCGATCGCCCAGCGGCCGATGCGCTCGATCTCGACCTGGCCGTAGCCCAGGCGCCGGAGCGCGGCGGGCACCGACTGGTTCACGATCTTGAAGTAACCGCCGCCCGCGAGCTTCTTGAACTTGACCAGCGCGAAGTCGGGCTCGACCCCCGTGGTGTCGCAGTCCATCAGCAGCCCGATGGTGCCGGTCGGCGCGAGCACGGTCGCCTGCGCGTTGCGGAAGCCGTGGATGGTGCCGAGCGCGATCGCGCGGTTCCAGCACTCGACCGCGGCCTGGCGCAGCTCGCGCGGCGCGATCCGCGGGTCGATGGACTGCGCGGCGTCGCGGTGCAGGCGCATGACCTCGAGCATGCTGTCGCGGTTCTCGGCGTAGCGCGCGAACGGCCCGACGCTGGCGGCCATCTCGGCGGACAGCGCGTAGGCCTCGCCGGTCATGGTGGCGGTGACGCAGGCCGCGTAGGCGCGCGCGTCCTCGCTGTCGTAGGCGAGGCCCTGCACCATCAGCAGCGTGCCGAGGTTGGCGTAGCCGAGCCCGAGCGGGCGGAACTCGTGCGAGCGGCGCGTGATCCGCTCGGTCGGGTAGGACGCGAAGTCCACCGCGATCTCCTGCGCCAGGAAGAACACGCGGCAGGCGTGGCGGTAGCCCTCGACGTCGAAGCCGCCGTCCGGACGCAGGAACTTCATCAGGTTCACCGACGCCAGGTTGCAGGAGGTGTCGTCGAGGAAGACGAACTCGCTGCACGGGTTGGTGGCGTGGATGCGGTCGGTGGCCGCGCAGGTGTGCCACTTCTGGATGGTGTCGTCGTACTGCACGCCGGGGTCGGCGCACTGCCACGCCGCGCCGGCGATCTCGCGCCACAGGTCGCGGGCGCGCAGCGTCTCGTGCACGTCGCCGGTGGTGCGGAACGTGGTCTGCCAGGGCAGATCGTCCACGACCGCCTGCATGAAACGGTCGGGCAGCCGCACCGAGTTGTTCGAGTTCTGGCCCGAGACCGTGCCGTAGGCCTCGGCGTTGAAGTCCGACGAGTAGCCCGCCGCCACCAGCGCGGCGACCTTCTTCTCCTCGCGCATCTTCCAGCGCACGAAGTCGAGGATCTCGGGGTGGTCGGCGTCGAGCACGACCATCTTCGCCGCGCGCCGCGTCGTGCCGCCGGACTTGGTCGCGCCCGCGCCCTTGTCGAGCACCTCGAGGAACGACATCAGGCCCGACGAGGTGCCGCCGCCCGAGAGCCGCTCCATGCGTCCGCGCAGCCGCGAGAAGTTCGTGCCGGTGCCCGAGCCGTACTTGAAGACCCGCGCCTCGTTCCGCGCCAGCTCGAAGATGCTCATCAGGTCGTCGTCGACCGACTGGATGAAGCACGCCGAGACCTGCGGGCGCGAGTAGGAGTCGGCGGTGGCGAGCACCGCGCCGCTCTCGTCGTCCCAGTAGAAGTTGCCGCCCGAGCCGGTGATGCCGTACTCGTGCCACAGGCCGCAGTTGAACCACACCGGGGAATTGAACGCGCCGGTCTGGTGCACGAGCATCCACGCGAGCTCGGCCTCGAAGGTGTCGGCGTCGTCGGGCGTGGCGAAGCAGCCACCCTGCCGCTCGCCGCTCGCGCGCAGCGTGTGCGCGATGCGGTGCACGACCTGGCGCACGCTGGTCTCGTGCCCGGGCCTCCCGGGCAGCCCCGCCTTGCGGAAGTACTTGCTCACCACGATGTCGGTGGCGAGCTGCGACCACGCGGCGGGCACCTCGACGTCGTCCATCTGGAAGACGATCGAGCCGTCGGGGTTCGCGATGACGGTGCGGCGCTTCTCCCACGCGATCTCGTCGAGCGGGTCCACTCCGGGTCGGGTGAAGCGGCGCGGCACGTGCAGCCCGGCGTGCGTGGGTGGAGCGAGTGCGGCGGCGGCCGATGGCTCCCGGCCGCCGGTGAGCGTCTGGGTCATGGGGACCTCCCTGGTCCTCCTCGCGCCGAGGGACCCTTCCCGATGATCGAACCGCGGCGGCGCGACGTCGGGGGACGTGACGCGCCAGCGCGGCTCGATTCGCAGCGACTCTCGATCCAGCCCGCCCGGATGCGGCGGAAGCGGCCGGTCTCTTGCGTGATTGGAAAGGTCGTGTCCGCTCGCATGCGAGGAGTCGATCCCTGCGAGCGGTGCGGTGCTTTATACCACCGCGGGACTCGGGGTGCGCAAGAGTGAAGTTATCCGCGCCGGACGCGGCCGCACCGCGCGTGGCGCGATTCGGAACAGGAACGACGAGGGGTGCCGCGCGAGGTCCCGCGGCGGAGGTCGCGGACGCTTCCGCGCGCCGTCGCGCGCCGCGCGCCGCGGATGCGGACGCGCCGCCGGCTACGGGAGGCGGATCGAGGGGTGGACGTCGGTGCCGGTGCCACCCAGTTGGGAGGGCTTGACCACCAGGCCGGCGGCGCGGCTGTAGTACCGCACGTTCCACCCGGTCGAATCCGCGCTCAGGGACTGGAAGGCGATGTAGTCGCCCGAGTGGCTGATCCGCGGATGACGCTCGTCGCCGACGGTGTTGAGGTTGGCGGGCGCCAGCCACTGGAGCGGGCTGACCGTCAGGTCCGCCCGGAAGATGTCGAGCCCTCCCATGCTCCCGACGCGATCGGACGCGAAGCACAGGGAGCGCGCATCGGGGGTAAGGGACGGGTCGAGATCGCGCGCCCCCGCGACCCGCAGGTCCTTGAGGCTATCCACTTTCCCCGTGACCCGGTAGTAGAGGTAGAGGTGCGGAGAGCCCTCCCGGTCCGAGACGAAGACGATGTGATCCCCCAGGCTGTCGGGCGCGGGCGACCAGTCGTCGTAGGCCGCCGGCGCTTCGAGGCCGGGTAGCGGGACGTAGGTCAGCGAACCGCCGTTGACGAGCCGGATCCGCTTGTGGCCCAACGTGTCGCGCACGAAGGCCAGCCGGTGGGTGTCGCCGGTGAAGGTCGGTTCGCTCTCGGTTCCGGTGTGCAGGCCCGGGGTGTCGAGCAGCGAGCAGGAGATACGCTCGTAGATGTAGATGCCGCTGGTTCCTGCGCCGCCGCGGTCGCTCACGAAGGCGATGAGCTGCCCGTCCCGGGAGAGCGCCGGGCTCGAATCCGAGGCACTGGCGCTATGGAGGTTCTTGAGGAGCCGGAACCCCGCCAGGTCCGCGTCGAACAGGTAGATGTCGTAGCTGCCGGCGTGTCCTCGATCGCTCGCGAACGCCACCAGGTCCGAGCCCTCGTTGTCGCACAGCACGGACGGCGAGGTCTGCTGCTTGGAACAGCCCATGAGGGCGAGCGTGAAGCCCAGCATGGCGATGCGGCAGGCACGGTTCAGGGACGCGCGACGTTCCACGGCGAGCCTCCGGAGTCACTTCCACCCGGCCGGATGGGACCGCTTCGACCGATGGGGGGAATCTAGCAGAGCGTGACGTCCCGGGGCACCACGCGCGGCCCGCGCCGGCCGGTCCCGCCGGCGGGCCGCAGGACGGACCGCTGCGCCCGCCTGGCGTCGGCTCCCCGGCCGGGACCGGACCTGGCCGTGCTTCTTCTTGTGCCACCCCCGGCACGGTGAGATGTTGTCCTGCGGCTGCGTTCCAGGGAGCGGAGCGTCATGTCACGCGTGATGCTGTACCACTGTCAGGCGGCCGAAGAGCGCGCGTTGCTCGATCAGGATCTGAGCTTCGTGTGCTGCGACGACAGCGAGGAGATGCTCTCCGAGGTCGTCCTGGATCCGCCCGACGTGGTGGTCTACGAGGTCAGGCCGGAGAGCGCGTCGGACCTGGCGGTGTTGCGCCTGCTGCGGCGTGTCGCGCCGCGGCTGCCGCTCGTGCTGGTCGGCGAGGGGCCGGCCCCGGCGGGCGAGGTCCCCGCCGAGCTGGCGCCCCTCTACCGCGCGCGCCTGCCGGTCGAGCGGGGCGGCCTGCGGGCGGCGGTCCACCGGGCGCTCACCGCGCACGTCTAGGGGCGCGGCGGGCACGGTCCCGGCGGGCCGTCAGGGCTGCTCCGTGCCCTCGTCCCGGGCGACCTCGTCCCCGGGCTTCGTGGCCTCGTCCGCCTGCATGCGCTCCCACAGGCCGCCGTGCTCGTGCCGCATCTGCTCCTCGCTGATCAGCCCGGTCACCCAGCCCCAGTTCATCGGGTAGACATCCGGGTTCAGGATGTTCTGGTACAGGTGCCAGATCACGATCGCGAGGAAGGCCAGCCAGGCCTCGTAGTAGTGCACGAGCGTGGCCAGGTCGAGCCCCCACTTGGGGAGCCACTGGAGCGACTGGTTCTCGAACCACAACAGCACGCCGGTGACCGTCATCACCACCGTGCCCCAGACCAGGGCCCAGTACTCGGCCTTCTCGACATAGTTGAAGCGGTCGAACGCCGGGGGCTCGCGCCGCAACCCCACCATGTAGAGGACGTTGCCCCAGGCCTCGGTGACATCGCGCACGGAGGGCAGCATCGCCAGGAGCATCGCGCGGCCGCTCCGCGTGAACAGGTAGCCGACATGGGTCAGCGCGGTCCCCACCATCACGACCGCCGCCACCCGATGGATGATGCTGCGCCAGGCGAAGCCGCCCTCGAGCCGGGCCATCCAGGCGAAGGGCCAGGACTCGGGGAACTTGAGGGCGAATCCGGTCAGGACCAGCGTGAAGAAGCTGACCATGAGCAGCACGTGCTGGAGTCGCTCGAACGGGAGCATGCGCAGGTGCCAGCGGCCGAGCCCGCGCTCCGGCTGCGCCAGCCCGCGGTAGACGCGGTAATGGCGCCGGCTCTTGCGGGTGAAGTCCAGCGCCTGGTGCAGGGCCATGCCGCCGCACACGCCGAAGATGAGCCACAGGTAGGCGATCCGGGTCACCCGGAGGATCGGGTTCGCCTGCGCCGCGAGCACCACGTGCACGTGACCCAGGGCGGCCCACTTGTCGGCCCCCGGATGGCACTTCCCGCAGGTCTCGCCGAGCCGCGCCGGGCTCACCGCCGAGCGCGGGTCGCTGGAGGGCAGGATGTCGTGGTAGCCGTGGCAGGACGCGCAGTTGGCCACGGCCTTGGAGCCGCCGCGCGCGGCCAGGCCGTGGAACGAGTCCCGGTAGCTGCTCAGCCGGCCGGCCGGCAGGCCGTAGGTCTCGCGGATGCCCTGCGCCTCGTGACAGCGCGAGCAGGTGGTGTTCACCGCCGAGGCCAGGACCGGAGAAGCGGCGTCGTGGGGGCCGCGGATGAGGTGCTCGCCGTGGCAATCGGTGCAACTGGGCGCGGCGGTCACGCCCCGGCGCAGCGCCTGCCCGTGGATGCCCAGCTCGAAGGCCTGGTACTGGGCGGTGTGACAGCGCCCGCAGGTGGCGGGCACGTGGGTGCGGTAGATGGAGGAGGTCGAGTCGTTCGCCCGCTTCAGGTCGTGGCTCTCGTGGCAGTCGCTGCAGGTGGCCGCGCGCGCGTCCTTCGAGCGTCCGTGCACGCTCTGGGTGTAGAGCGCGTAGGCCTCGGGGATGGTGATCCTGCGCCGCGTCATCATGGCGCGGTTGGCGTGGCAGCGGGCGCAGGTCTGGGGCAGGTTCGCCCGATTCACCGGCGAGGCGGGATCCGTGTGCGGCCGGACGGAGTGGAACGGTCCATGGCAGTCCTTGCAGGTGGAGGCCTCGGGGTCGCCGTGCGACAGCGCCAGGCCGTGCACGCTGCCGCGGTACTCACGGGTCTCCTTCTCGTGGCAGGTCGCGCAGGCCGCCGTGCCGGTGCGGCCGGGACGACGCACCGAGTGGCCTGAGCCGTGGCACCCGAGGCAGCCCGCGTCGTTCTCGCCGGCCGCGGCCCGATGGGCGCTGCCGGCGATGGCGGTGGCCGCGTCGCGGTGGCACGAGCTGCAGCGCACCGGCGGCAGGGCCTCGGCGTGCGGCAGCTCGGCGATGCCCCTGTGGCAGGCGACGCAGGCGAGCCGGCCGTGCGGCGAGGCCTTCAGCGGCGCCACGTCCACGAACACCGACGCGCCGCCGGAGCGCGCCAGCGCGCGGTCCGAGTGGCA
>Ga0335071_10006226_pt1 | contig 12312 bp, 5 predicted proteins | sample Lox_Sample_15_FD_206724 | JGI IMG/M metagenome (GOLD analysis project Ga0335071, IMG submission 206724) | Soil microbial communities from Loxahatchee National Wildlife Refuge, Florida, United States - Lox_Sample_1.5 | ecosystem: Environmental > Terrestrial > Soil > Wetlands | place: USA: Florida...
CCGGTTCCGGCGAAGAAGCCATCCCGGTTACGGCGCCCCTGGATCGGGTGCGGCCGGCGGTGCGCCGCGGCGACACGGTGAGAGTCGATGTCGTGGTGCGCACCAAGCGCGTTGGCCATTTCTTCCCGGGCGGCACCGTAGATGCGTATGACACGTGGTTGGAACTGAAGGGTGTCGATGACAAGGGCCAGACTGTCTTCTGGAGCGGCATGGTCGAGGATAACGGCAAGGGACCAGTGGAAAAGGGCGCACACTTCTACCGGTCGCTGCAGATCGACGAGCATGGTAACCCGATCAACAAGCGGAATGCCTGGGCCACCCGTTCCGTCGTGTACGTGCGTCTGATTCCTCCGGGAGCGGCGGATACGGTCCACTTCCGCATGAGAATTCCCGAGAAGGCAGGGGGAAAGATCACGCTTACTGCGCGCCTGCTCTATCGCAAGTTTGCCTGGTGGAATACACAGTTCGCCTTTGCGGGAGTGCCCACGCCAGGCCAGCCCGCTTCGGCGGTGACGCCTCACTACGACGATCGCAAATTCGAGTTCACCGCCCCCTTGAAGGGAGTCTCGGCCAAAGAGGAAAAGATACCTGAACTTCCGATCGTCACCGTGGCCGAGAATCAGGTGACTGTCGACGTCCTGCCGGGGGGCGCACCCGTCGCGCAAGCCAGGGTCGATTTGCAGAAAGAAGACTGGCAGCGCTGGAACGACTACGGCCTCGGACTGCTGCTGCAGGGCGATCTCAAGGCCGCACAAGCCGCTTTCGAACGGGTAACCCAGGTGGACCCTAAGAATCCCGACGGATGGGTCAATATCGGTCGCGCCTCCTTGCAGGAAGGCGACGTCGCGCGAGCGAAGGCCGTCCTCGAGAAGGCGCTGGCGCTCAGCCCCGATCTGGCGCGCACACACTTCTTCTACGCTGGAGTGCTGCGCCAGGAGGGCGACTACGACGGCGCCGCACAACATCTGCGCAAAGTGATTGCCCAATATCCGCGCGACCGCGTGGCCGTGAACAACCTGGGTCGTGTGCTGTTCCTGCAACGAAAATACGCTGAAGCGGTTGAAGTCTTGCAGCGAGTTCTAACGATCGATCCCGAGGACCTCCAGGCACACTACAACCTGATGCTCTGCTACAACGGCTTGGGCGACGAGAAGATGGCGAAAGAGCATGAGGCTCGCTATCTCCGTTTCAAAGCCGACGAATCGGCGCAGACCATCACCGGCCCCTATCGGCAGTTGCATCCCGAAGACAACAATGAGCGCCAGTCGATTCACGAGCACGGGTCCGTGCCGCTGCCTTCATTAGCTTCAACCAAGAATGCACCGGCAGCTCGCAACGCCAAAAATCATGGAGGGACGGGCGTCTCGCCCGTCCAAGTGGAGCGAATCTCGGGAGCCTCCGACTCCACTCTCGCTGGGGCCCACAGATAAATGTCCGATTCGCAAAGGATGCTCACCACAGAGTCACAGAGTCACGGAGAAAGACCCAGAACTTTTCTCGTTTTTCTCTGTGTCTCTGTGTCTCTGTGGTTAATTGGTTCTTCGGTCGCGTCTGCGCAGGTCACCTTCCGCGACATCACCGCTCAGGCCGGAATTCGATTCACCCACAACAACGGCGCCTTCGGCAAGAAATGGCTGCCGGAGACCATGGGCCCGGGTTGCGCCTTCATCGACTACGACAACGACGGCTGGCCCGACATTCTGCTGCTTAACGGGCAGGACTGGCCCGGCCATCCCAAGAGCGGCGCGACCACGCCGAAGCTCTATCACAATAACCACAACGGGACTTTCACCGACGTGACCCGCAAAGCCGGTCTGGCGATTTCGCTCTTCGGCCTCGGCGCCGCGATAGGTGACTACGACAACGACGGCTTCGACGACATCTTCATCACCGCCGTCGGCCAGAACCATCTCTTCCACAACAACGGCAACGGAACGTTCACCGACGTCACCAAGGCCGCCGGGTTCTGGGGCCCGAACGAGTTTTCGACGAGCGCGGCGTGGGTGGACTACGACCGCGACGGCAAACTCGACCTCGTCGTCTCGAACTACGTGCAGTGGACGGAGAAAGGCGATCTCTACTGCACGCTCGACGGCGCCAACAAGTCCTACTGCACTCCCGAGTCATACAAAGGCGCCAGCCCGCGCCTGTGGCACAACCTCGGTGGCGGAAAATTTGAGGACGCCACGCGCAAGTCCGGATTCTATGACGCGACCGCCAAAAGCCTGGGCATCTGCATTCTCGACTTCAACAACGACGGTTGGCCCGACATTCTCATCGCCAACGACACGCAGCCCAACAAGCTCTACTTGAACAAGAAGAACGGCACATTTGAAGAGCGTGCCGTGTCGGCCGGGATCGCCTTCAGCGAGGACGGTATCGCCCGCGCCGGCATGGGTGTCGACGCCGTGGACTACGACCGCTCCGGCCACGCCAGCCTGATCATCACCAATTTTTCCAACCAGATGCTTTCGCTGTATCACAATGAAGGCAACGGCCTCTTCGTCGACGAAGCGCCGCGCTCGGAAGTCGGCCGCGCGAGCCTGGTCACCCTCGGCTTCGGCTGCTTCTTCTTCGACTACGATAACGACGGCTGGCCCGACATCTACATCGCCGACGGCCACATCGAAAACGAAATCGAAAAAGTGCAGAAGCGCGTGACCTACGCCGAAGCTCCGCATCTGTTTCGCAATCTCACCGGGGGCAAGTTCGAAGAAGTCACAGCCAAAGTCGGCGCCGGATTCGCCACGCCAAAAGTGGCGCGGGGCGCGGCCTTCGCCGACATCAACAACGATGGCGCGCTCGACGTTCTTATCACGACCAACGGCGGTCCGGCGTATCTCTACCGCAACGAGGGCAGCACGAATCAGAGCCTGCGCGTAAAACTCGTGGGAACCAAATCGAACCGCGACGGCATCGGCGCCATCGTCCGCGTGACCGCCGGCAACGATAAACAATGGCTGATGATGAAATCCGGCTCCAGCTACTTGTCGCAAAGCGAACTGGTCCTGACCTTCGGCCTCGCTTCCCACACAAAAGCCGACACCATCGAAGTTCAATGGCCCAGTGGCCAGGTGGACAAACTCGCCAACATCAATGCCGGACAAACGATCACGGTTGAGGAAGGGAAGGGCGTTATTTCGTCACGCCCTTACGCTAAGAAGTGACTGCCAGCCCAGCCGACTTCTTAGCTACTGTCATCCTGAGCGTAGTGTGAGCGAGCGCAGCGAAGCTCACGCGGAGTCGAAGTTGAGGCGTTTGCCCGGCGTATGAGCCGCGCGCCGAAATCGCGAGCGGAGCCGAGGGAGCGGGACCCCTACTCCGTTCCTCAAACTGTGCTGCCGCAAGGCGTTCCGACCAATTAACTCTTTGCTGATTTAGAATCGCTGATACCACAATGAAAACGAAACTCAATGTGGCCTTCATCGCCATATTCCTCATCGGACTGTTGTTCGCTTTCATGGGTGCTTCGCCCGTTCCTGATCCCCGCGAAGCCGCCCGCCTGAACAACATCGGCGTCGCCTACATGAACCAGCAGTTGTTCGAGAAGGCGCTCAAGGCGTTCGACGAAGCCGCCGCCAAAGATCCCGCCTTCAAAATTGTGCAGATCAACCGTGGCGTGGCCCTGCTGAACTTGCAGCGCGGCGAAGAGGCGCAGGCACTTCTGGAAAAGGCCGCACAGGACGATCCCAAAGACCCGCACATCTGGTACAACCTCGGGCTCTATTACAAGAATTCCTCCGTCCCCGAGAAAGCCATTGAAGCCTTCAAGCGCGTCACCGAGATCGATCCCAACGACGCCGACACCTGGTATTTCCTCGGCTCGACCTACGCGCAGCTCAAGCAGTTTCCGCCAGCCGTCGAATCTTTCGAGCACGCTCTGAAGATCGACCCGCTCCACGCCTCGGCCCAGTTCGGACTCTCGCGCGCCTACCAGCAATCCGGAGAAGCCGACAAAGCCCGCGAAGGCCTGAAGAAATTCCAGTACATCACCCAGAACAAGTACGGTGCTCCGATCAGTCTCGTCTACGGCGAGCAGGGCCAGTACTCGCGCGCGGAAGAGTCGCCGGTAGCGGTGGCGAAAGTGCTGCCGCAGATTCCAGTGAAGTTTGTGGATGTGACGAAGGAAGCGGGGATTGGGCCCGCCGGCGGAACACAGATCAGCGGTGGCATCCTGGCTCCTGTCCACGGTGGGGGAGCTTGCTTTCTCGACTTCGACGGGGACGGCAGAATCGACATTCTCTTGACCAACGCCAGCACATATTCAGGCTTATCGCTCTATCACAATCTCGGAAATGGCAAATTCGAGGATGTAACCAAGCAGGCTGGACTCGACGCGGCATTGCTCGCGAGTGCTTGCACTGCTGGGGACTACGACAACGACGGCGCGACGGATTTAGCGGTTGTGGTGGATGGTCGAGTCCTGCTGCTTCATAACGAAAAGAACGGGACGTTCAAGGACGTAACCGCCGCGGCGGGTCTTGGTAAAGTGGCGTCAAGCACAGGCCTGCTCTTCATAGACTACGATCACGACGGCGATCTCGACCTTCTCGTCACATCTGAAGGGCGCCAGGAAACTCCGAAACAACCACAATCGGACAACTCGTCGGATGGCAAAGTAACGGGCATACTTCTCAATACACTGTGGCGTAACAACGGTGACGGGACGTTCACGCAGGCATCGGAAAGAGTGATCTTTCGGAGTCCCTCACCAGGAATTTCTGCCATCGGAACGGATTACAACAACGACAGAGCCGTGGATATTGTGCTCGCCTTGTGGAAGATCGCCCCCGCCATCCTCGAGAACCCGCGAGAGGGACCGTTTTCGGTGCCTAAGTTATGGTCCTCAGAAATACATCCCGCAGTGGGAATCTCGGTGCTCGACTTCGACCACGACGGTTGGATGGACCTTGCCTTCACGCACGACAGCGCCGGCCTTACGCTCTGGCGCAACAAGCAGGCAAAGACTTTTGAACAGGTGAAGTTACCCGAAACCGACTGGGTCCGCGCCTACGGCGTCACTGCCCTCGACTACGACAACGACGGCTGGGTCGACCTGGCTGCTGTCGGCGAGACGAAAGACGGCCGCGGCGAAGTCCGCCTCTTCCGCAATCTCGGCCCTGACGGCTGGAAAGACGTCACCACCGACGTCGGCCTCGACAAGATTCAGCTCAAAGAGCCGCGCGCCATCATCGCTGGCGACTACGACGACGACGGCGCGGTCGATCTCTTCATCACGCAGAATCATGGCCCCGCCGTGCTTCTCCGCAACGAGGGCGGCAACAAGAACAACTCCCTCCGCCTCGCACTCAAGGGTTTGAACGACAACAAGAGCGCCATCGGAACCAAAGTCGAAGTTTTCTCGGAAGGCCTGCGCCAGAAATTCGAAGTCTACGGATCGTCCGGCTATCTCGGACAGAACTCGCCCTACCTGACCATCGGCCTCGGCCAGGCCAAGCAAGCTGATGTCGTCCGCATGCTCTGGCCCACCGGTGTCCTACAGGACGAAATCGAAGTCGCCGCCAACAAGCGCCAGGAGATGCTCGAGATCGACCGCCGCGGCAGTTCCTGTCCCACGCTCTTCGCCTGGGACGGCGCCCATTACCAACTCGTCGGCGACATGCTCGGCGCAGGCGTCGTCGGACACTGGGTCGGCACGAAAAACGGTGCCGTCGAGCGCAACATTGCGCGGCCAGTCGAGTACATCAAGATTCCCACCGGCATGGTTCGAGAGAAGCAAGATTCCCATGTCTCGCAAAACCAGCAAGACACGCAGCGTCCCACAAAGGTCTCCCCAACGACGAACGACCAACGACCACCGACTGTCCTTAGCTTCCGCTTCATGGAGCCGCTCGAAGAGTCGGTCTATCTCGACAAAGTCGACTTGCTCGCCGTCGATCACCCTGCCAACGTCGACGTCTATCCCAACGAATACTTCGCCAGCAATGCGCCGTACCCGCCGTTCAAAGTCGTTTTCGCGAAAGACGCCCGTCCACCCGCCGGCGCCTGGGTTAAGAATGAAAGCGACAAGCACAGCCGCAACGTGCTTCCCGACCTGCTTGCGCATCGCTACTTCGGCGATTTCAAGCTGCTCTCGTTCGCCGGATTCACCGAGGCGCACACGCTGGAACTCGATCTCGGCAAGCCCTATGATGGTGGCCCGCTCTGGCTGCTCATGCACGGTGAAATCGAATACTTCACCGCCACCAGCATGTACGCCGCCGATCAGGCGCACGTCGCCCCGTTCGCGCCCTATGTTGAGGCGCAGAATGCCGAAGGTAAGTGGGTGCGCGTAGTCGACGACCTCGGTTTCCCCGCTGGCGGAGCCCGCACCATGACCGCCGACCTGACCGGTAAGCTGCCCCTCGGCACGCAGCGCATCCGCTTCACGACCAACCTGCAAATTTACTGGGACAACATCCTCATCAGCCGCACACCACAGAACCAAGCTGCCCGGCTCACTCCGCTTCCGCTGTCGCGCGCCGACCTTAGCTTCCACGGATTTCCGCTGAAGATCGAAGGCACCCCGCCGGGCAACGTGAAATACATCTACGAGCAGGTCAGCGCGACGGGTCCGTACACACGTCCTGCCGGCGCCTACACGCGCTACGGCGATGTCCGCGCACTGCTCAGCAAAGACGACGACAAATTTGCCGTTTTCGGCTCCGGCGACGAAGTCGCGCTCGACTTCGACGCTTCGCACTTGCCCGAACTTCCATCCGGCTGGGTGCGCGACTATTTCTTCGCTGCGCACGGCTACGAGAAAGACATGGACTTCTACGCCTACCGCGGCGACACAGTCGAGCCGCTCCCGTTCCGCGACATGGGAACCTATCCGTATCCGAACAAGGCGTTCCCGGCGGATGCCGACCATTTCAACTATCTGCTCGAATACAACACGCGCTTCATGTCAGGGAAAGAAGCGAGCGGATATTCGTTCCGGTATCCGGAGGGGCAGGGTCGGTAGCACACCCTCCTCCCGCATCGCGTTACAATGCACACTGCATGCGGGCCGGCGAGATTCTGACACTTCTTATCCTGTTCGCCGGATCATCGCTGGCGCAACAGGGGCCGATGGGTCCTCCGGCAAAGCTTCCTCCGGCGCCGGCCGCACAGAAGGAACCCGCTCCCAAGCTCTCCACGCCTGTCCCCGTGTTCCGCGATATCGGCGCGCAAGCCGGGCTCACCGCTTCGCACATCGCTTCGCCTGAGAAGCACTACGTCATCGAGTCCATGAGCGGCGGCATCGGGCTTTTCGACTGTGACAACGACGGCAAACTCGACATCGTGATGGTCATGGGCTCGTCGGTCGAACGCTACCGTCAGAACGGCGGCGAGCCGCTGGTCACGCTGTGGCATCAGGATGCGGACCTGAAGTTCACCGACATCACCGAAAAAGCCGGTCTGACCCGCAAAGGCTGGGGCATGGGTGTCGCGGTTGCCGATTACGATAACGACGGCAACCTCGACCTGTTCGTTACCGGATACAACGGCAACGCACTCTATCGCAACAAGGGCAACTGCACGTTTGAAGATGTCACGGACAAAGCGGGCCTGCGCGGCGGCGGCTTCTCGACCGGCGCGGCCTGGGCTGACTACGATCGCGACGGCTACGTCGACCTCTTTGTCTCCCGCTACGTTCACGTCGACATGAATCATCTGCCTGTGTTCGGCTCAACGCAGTTCTGCCAGTTCAAAGCCGTCGCGGTGCAGTGTGGCCCGTGGGGGATGGAAGGGGAGACCGACCTGCTCTATCACAATCGCGGCGATGGCACGTTTGAAGAAGTTTCGAAGAAAGCAGGCGTAGACGATCCCGACAAATACTACGGTCTTGGCGTGAGCTGGGGCGACTACGACAACGACGGCTGGCCCGACCTTTTCGTGGCCGACGATGCCACGCCCAACCACCTCTACCACAACAATCATGACGGTACGTTCACCGACGACGCGCTCGTCGACGGCATCGCCATGAATGGCGAAGGGCAAGCGCTCGGGTCGATGGGGGCGGCTTGGGGTGACTACGATCACAGCGGCCGCCTCTCCATGTTCGTGACCGAGTTTGCGGATCAGGCAAACACTTTGTATCGAAACCAGGGTGCGCGCGGGTTCGAAGATGTGGCGATGCCCTCGCGTCTCGGCCAGCCCAGCCTGCCTTACCTGGGATGGGGCACGACGTTCTTCGACATGGACAACGATGGCTGGGCCGACCTGTTCATCGACTGCGGCCACGTCTATCCGCAGATGGACAACGTAAGAGGCAGCGCCGCTTATGCGCAGCCGTTGCTGCTGCATCGCAATCTGCACAACGGGACGTTCGAGGAAGTTTCCAAACCGGGAGGGTTGGCGGACCAGCCTTTGAAATCCCGCCGGGGCGCTGCATTCGGAGACATCTTTAACGATGGCAATATCGACATCGTCGTCCTGAATGTCGGCGAGCCCCCGTCCCTGTTCCTGAACATGAACCAGAGCCCGAATCACCGCGTGACGTTCAAGCTGGTCGGAACGAAGAGCAACCGGGCTGCGATCGGGGCGCGCGTCACGATTCGTGCGGGCACGGTCACGCAGCTCGATGAAGTTCGCGGCGGCGGCAGCTATCTCTCGCAGAACGATCTGCGGCTGCACTTCGGGCTCGGATCTGCGACCAAGATGGATTCCGTTGACGTCCGCTGGCCAGCAGGAAAAGTAGAAACCTTCAAGGATGTGACTGCGGACAAGATCTATACAATTGTCGAAGGGCAGGGAATCAAAGACACAGTCGATTTCAGCGCACTCCCCTCGACTCCGTAGCATTTCGGTTGTCAAAAGAAAGCGAACACAGCGGAGCAGTGTTCGCCTGCATTCCCTGAGCGGTGAGTGCCTTTCTACTTACTGTTCATCGCCCGCGCTAGATCTTTCCATCGCACCAGGATGAATCCCTGGTCTTTGAGAAACTTCTGAAACTCGGGATTCTTCATCGTGTCGAAATCATGCTGCCGCCACGCCGCGCCCCAATCGGGATGGTTCCACGTGGCTCCGCGCATTTCGTCATCGTCGTAAGCGAGGTGCACGATCAGCTGATAGACGCCGGGCGCCAGCGGCGTGAGCGCTTTCTTGTACCAGTCAAGCCAGTCATTCGCGGAGACACCGGGTTCCATGGTGACGACACGCTCCACCAGAATGTTTTCCGGCACGGGAAACCCCTGGGGGGAATGAGTTCCCATTCGCTCCACCAGCGTCGGCAAATGGAATTCGTTGCCCATCTTCTGATAAACCGCAAACAAGTCAGGTGTCGTCATCAATGCGCCCATGTGAGTGTCGAGGTGCGTCAGGTGGACACCGGCTTTTTGCGCGCGTTCGATCTGCGCGCGGAGTTCGGTTTCCACGTCGGCCGGCTTGGCATTTTGCGCAACGGCAGGGGTTTCCAGCGGAAGGAATCCGTCGGGATCCAGGAGGCTCGTCACTTTGCCCGGTCCGGTGATCGGGCCCCAGCGCAGGTCAGTCCACTCGCTGTTGAGGGCAAGGTGAATTCCGAGATCGGCGTCGGGATGATCTTTCGCCCAACGTGCGGCCTCCGGAAACCAGGGGCAGGGAACCAGAATGCTGGCGGATGTGATCCATCCTTTTTCGAGTGCCTCGAAGGTCGCCCGGTTGACAGAGTGGCTCATGCCAAGGTCGTCGGCATGAATCACCAGCAGCCGCGCCGTTGCGGGATAGCCAAGACGTTCCTGCACGGTCTTGGCCGGAGCCTGGGCCGAGGCACCCTGACATGCGAAGAGAATCAACAGGGGAAGAATGCTGCGCGCGTATCTACGAGTCATGGTGTCATTCCGTCCTTGCTCGCTATTGTCGCGCTAGCTGGGACCGCAGTAAAGAAACGTTTTAATAGAGCATTTTTGGGTTGACAGAACCAGCCTTCCGTAGAAGAATCCAAAGGAATTTTTTCGGGACGTTGGCCCGAGTACCCTCCCCCGAAGCCCCGTTATCTGTGGATAATGGGGTTTTGTTTTTGCAAGGTGACCTCATGAGCTCTTCTGCGACGACCGCCCCCGCCCGTTTGAAGCGTTCCCTTACACTCTGGGATCTGATTCTCTACGGTGTCATCGTCATCCAGCCGGTTGCTCCGATGTCGGTCTTCGGAGTCTTGAGCGACCGTGGCCGAGGACACGTTGTCACAACGCTGCTCATTGCCATGGTCGCCATGCTTTTCACAGCGATCAGCTATGGGCGTATGGCGCGAGCCTATCCAAGCGCCGGGTCAGCGTTCACCTACGTCGGCCAGGAGATCAATCCCGCGCTCGGCTATGTCACTGGCTGGAGCATGGTGATGGACTACATGCTCAATCCCATGATCTGCATCATCTGGTGCAGCCAGCAGGCGCATGTCTTCGCTCCCGGCGTGTCGTACTTTGTATGGGCGCTGTTCTTCGGGGCGATCTTCACCTTTCTCAATATTCAGGGCATCAAGACGTCGGCGCGCGTAAATACTCTCCTTGCGGCCGGGATGGGAGCAGTCGTTGCGGTCTTTTTCATGGCGGCGGCGCGTTACATCTTCGGCCACCCTCATGACGGCGCGGCATTTTTCACTCGCCCTTTCTACGATCCTGAGCTTTGGAATACGAACAATGTGCTGGCCGCCACGTCAGTCGCTGTGCTCAGCTACATCGGCTTCGACGGCATCTCTACACTGTCGGAAGAGGCCGAGAATCCGCGGCGTAACATCCTGCTGGCGACCGTCTTGACGTGCTTCGTGATCGGAATCCTGTCTGCGCTCGAAGTCTATTCGGCGCAGCTCGTTTGGCCGGCAAAGGAAGCTTTCCCGAACAGCGACACAGCGTTTACCTACGTTGCCGGTCGAGCCTGGGCTCCGCTCTTTGCCGTGGTCGGCTTCACCCTGCTCGTCGCTAATTTCGGTTCCGGTATGGGAGCGCAAATTGGTGCCGCGCGTCTTCTCTACGGGATGGGACGCAGCCGCGCGCTGCCGACGTCTTTCTTCGGGGTTGTCGATCCTAAGCGTCACGTGCCCCGCAACAATGTGTTTTTTGTCGGCGCAATCGCGCTGCTGGGAGCATTACTGGTTACGGTTCCAATTCACCGGCAGACCGTGTGTGGCGGGACGTTGTTCTGCTACGGCCTCGGCGCTGAGATGCTGAACTTTGGCGCATTGATCGCCTTCATGGGTGTGAATATGGCCGCATTCGTCCGTTACGACGTCCGCGAGGGCAAGAAGAACCCGATTGTCCCCCTGCTGCTGAGCGCTCTGGTCATCATTCTGGGCCTGTGGCCGCACACGCACCAGATCGCGATCATCATTGCCGGAATTGCGTTGGCGATAATCGCGGTATGGACGCCGCCTCTCGCTGGTTTCACGATCTGTTTCTTCCTCTGGAAGAATCTGAGTTGGTGGGCATGGATCGTGGGTGGCGCCTGGATGCTTGTCGGCATCGCGTTTGGAGCGTGGAAGACAAAGGGCTTCCGCGGAGACCTGGTCAATTTCGAATTGCCACCGGAAGAGAATTGAGGCAAGGTGACGTATAAACGTCGAATGCAGAAGTGAGAGTCTTTTCGGGCCGACTCTGAATCGAAAAGACTCTACTTCTGCATTCTGACTTCCTGCTTTTGACTTTCCATCATTCCGCGTTCCAGCCCTTCACTTCGACTTCCGGCTTGGCATTGCCAAGTTCCGCGGAGCGATAGGTAGCAGTAATCTCTCGTTTCTCTCCCGGCAGTAGGGAAACGTAATTGTCCTGCCAGAGCACGGGAACGATTTCCTCGCCGCCCTTTCCTTTGTTGACCTTCAGGCGCACGAAGAACGCGACCGACTTGCTTGGATTTTCGATCGTGACCCGCGTGATCGAGTCGTCGCCCTTGCGTTCTGTGCCGCTGGTGACCGTGAGCTTCACTTTAGGCAACTGTGACAGAGCCGTGTAGTCGGCGAAGGATTCAGTGGGCGTTGTGTACCAGTTCGACTTGCCCCAATCGATCGTTTCGGGCTTGGTCGATAGCCAGTAGAAGTTCGATCCCACCAGCTTGCCGGCGGCGTCGGTCACCCGCAGGTCGAGGAAGTACGCTCCTGTCAGCCCATCAACTTCCGGGATTTCCAGGATTTTTGCGGTGCTGTCCGCCGGTGCGTCAACCGCGACTTCTTTTGAGAACTTCTCGGTTGCATCACCATTCAGAATGCGCGCCGTCAGCTTTAGCCCCTTCGTGTCCGAGTATTGGCTGCTTACGAGCCACACAGAGTGGTCATCGTACCCGTATACCGGATCGAGAGGCTGCAAAGCTTTCTTGGCCCCGAAGTATCCACCACCGGGCAACAGATAATAGTCGTAGAGG